>Ga0209347_1000481_pt1 | contig 100054 bp, 59 predicted proteins | sample AutmiccommuBRH23_FD_187382 | JGI IMG/M metagenome (GOLD analysis project Ga0209347, IMG submission 187382) | Deep subsurface microbial communities from Mt. Terri, Switzerland - Autotrophic microbial communities BRH/23 (SPAdes) (version 2) | ecosystem: Environmental > Aquatic > Deep subsurface >...
AGGCCATGCGCGCCGCCGACGCGGACGTGCTGGTGCCGGAGCTGATCCCGGCGGCGCAGCGCCGCAACACCGGCGCGCGCGGCTGGATCTCCGTCGAGGTACCGGCGCTGAAGCTCGTGGTGATCGCAGCACACCTGAAGTCGTCGCAGGGCCGCACCGGCAAGGCCGATGAGGACAACAGCTTCAAGCGCGAGGCGATCGCCGCGGCGATCGCCGTCCAGGTCGGCGCCGACGCCCAGCTCCGGCGCGACTGGTCGCACGTCGTTGCCGGCGACTTCAACGTCGCACCCGGCGACGTCGCCAAGGTCGGCGTCGACTTCGACCGGCCATGCTCGGCGGCCGTCTGCACCGGCTACGACCGGCGATGCTCGGCCGAAGCCTGCACCGGCTACGACCAGACCCACGCGATCCTGTCCTCCGGGCTCGTCGCCGGCCTCGCCATGCGCAACCTCGTGGTCGGCCTCGGCCCGAGCTATGTCGGAGGCAACTATGCGAAGAGCCCGATCGACAACGTCTATGCGACGGGCCCGATCTTCGACCGGACCGTCCGGCTCACCGCGGAGCGCGGGCCCCCCTTCGGCTTCGACCACCACGCCCTGCGTGTGACGGTCGAGTAGGGGAGCGGGATGAGGCCGACGATGCTTCCACGGGAGAGATTGCGCTTCCTGCGCATCCAGCCCCACATCGCCTGCTGCAGGGTAGGCCGGGACGGCGGCATCAGGCGCAGCACGCCGGGATGAGAGGTCATCGCCGCCTCGCTGGTTGGCCGCGTTTCAGTTCGGCACCGGCGCTAGCCGGCGGCCGTCGGGTCGATGATGTATGCGAGCACCACCGCAATCAACACGCCACGATCCTGGCGGCGGCGGTCTGCACCTGCGCGGCAGCACCTCCGCCTGCTACAGGATCGGTCACCGCCCGGCCGACGATGCAAGATCCAGGGCAGCATCCACGACGGCAAGGATGCTGCCACGCTCCCTGGCGCCGATCGTCATCAGCAGCGCGAGCTCCTCGGCGGCGTCGCCTGGCAGCCGCTGCCGTACCTCGGCGGTGATCGACGACCAGTGCTGCTCTATGGCGGTGGCGGTCTGGCCGGTCCGGCAGAGCAGCTCCCGCGTCTCGCGGACCAGCGAGGTCGGGTCCGGCTCGACGTGGATGCCAAGCGCTGACAGCCGCGCCAAGTGCAGCCCCACGCCGATCTCGATCAACCGGATCGCCCACATCCGCCAGTATCCGTCCGGATGACCGGCGAGCATGCGGTCGACCAGGTTCCAAGGTGTGGCCGGTCCCGCTGCTGCCGCGGCCGCGAGTATCCAGCCCCTTGCCCGATGTACCGGCGGCGCGTCGACCCCTCCTTGCGCATCCTCGAGCTCCGGCACGGCCGCCTCCTCCTTCCTACGCTCCTGACGCAGGAAGCTTCCCATAGGGGCACCGTCGCTGCGGCAACCGCGCCGTCGCGCCCGAGGCGACCGCTTGAACCAAGGACAACGTTCTCGGTATGTTCACTGCATGAAGCTCACCGACTTCATCCCGGACATGCCCAGGTCGCGGGTCGATCTGCGCCTCGAAGATCTGCGCGAATGGCATGCGGTGGCGATCCAGTGCCGTGCCTGCGGCCACATCGGCTATGTGTCGCCCAGGACACTGCGCCGTCGATGGGCAGGCGACGTGCGCCTGCAGGCGATTGACCATCGCATGCGGTGCACCTCCTGCCGCTGGCGCGGAGGCCACGCCTGGTCCGTCGTGCGCGTGCCTCGGAACCACTAGACGAGCCACGACCGCGAAGCGAAGGTCGGCACATGCTCATTGCCGCCCTGTAGCCACCGCTGGCGTGCCCTAGTAGGCTCACAGCACTCCCCGTCGTCGGCCAGGCACCGATCCCTCGACCCCCATGTTGCCACACGCCCGCGACGGGGACCCTCCGCTGGATGCGGCACGAGGCGAGGGGAGGGGTTCGTGTGTGAGCCGCCTGCTGCTCACGCGGCAGCCCATAGTAGCCTTGCCGTTCTAGGTGACCTTGCCGTTCGCCGGGATCCGCTGGTCGAGCGGTGGCTCGCAGCCGAGAGGCGGGCCCGCCAGCTCGATCCCCTCGAGGCGTGCATGCTCGACGGCCACCCGACAGACATAGGCGCGCCGGCGCTCGTAGGACGCACCGTGGTAGCGGGCGACCGCATTCGTCCAGTCACCCTCGGCATCGTAAAGCCGACGCAGGAAGCGCGCGCCGTAGGTGACGTTCGACGTGGGATCGAGCGCCTCGCGCAAGGTAGCGAACGCCGGGGCGTCGGCACCGGGCTCGAGCTCGGCGATCTTGTGCCAGCGCAGGTTGACCTGCATGCAGCCGACGTCGACCGACTGGCCCGAGCCGACCGCGTCCAGCACCTTGTCCGCCGCCTCCTCGACGCTGTCCGCATAGTGTGCGGCACCGCCGATGTTCAGCGTGTAGGCCCAAGCGACCACGACCTCTCCGACGCGTCGGGCGGACTCCACACGCGCGACCGCACGCAACAAGTTTCGAGGAATCCCGAAACGCTGCTCGGCGTGTCGCGCGATGTCGTCGCAGCCCCCGATCGGCGGTGTATCGGCCGCTACGGCCCGCTGTGTGACGGACTGGACGGATGCGGATGTCCGCTGGCCGGCGTGTGCCGGCGAGAAGGCAAGCGCCAGCGCCGCCGCCAGTCCGATCATCGCCAGGGACAGCCGACCGGAATCGGCAGCCCTCGAAAGCGACGTGGCCGAACGCCTGACCTTCTGCGGCCCCATCTTCGCGAGCCCTATGCCCGTCATCTCGACACCTCCGCCCTCACAACATCCGCAGGTCGAGGTCAGGCACCTGCAGGTACCACCCGGCCACGATCACCTCGTCCTCGCCGCCGTCGTAGGCGGCGATCGTCACCTCGACCTCGACCAGCTCGGAGGGCGCCGGCAGCGCGTCCGGCGGCAGCACGAGCGCGAGCAACCGCGACGGGTCGCGGCCAGCGACGTTGAGCTCCCGCGGCACCCGACCGGTCGCCACGATCGTCCAGGCCTCGTAGCCGGACCGGGCGAGACCGGCCACCACCAGCTGCTCGGCTTCCGCGTCGCCGTTGCCGAGTACCAGCACGCCGACCGGCACGGTTGTCCTGGCCGCGATGGTCAGCAGCGCGAGCTCGGCCGCCGCCACCAGCAGCGGAACCCCGGCATCGCTGCCGGCCGGAACCGGCGCACCAGGCGCATCGCCCAAGCCGGCGCTGGCGTCGCAAAGGGCAGGGCTGAGGCTCGACATCGTGCTCATGCCGAGCAGAGTATCAGCGTCGGATTCCGGCTGCGGTGCGCGGCGACGGCAACGTATCGCCTCCTCGATGAGCCACCTTTGCGGGAACCCCGCACCGGCGCGCCTTGCTGAAAAGCGAGCCCGGGGGACGTCCGGCGGTACCGGGCCGTCTGGGGGGGCGCTCGTTGCCATGCGATTGCCGGCACGAAGACTTCGCAGGTCAAAGACCAGCAACGCGCGGTTCGAACACTTGCCTGTCCTGTGCGAGTACCTGCAGCACAGGTGGAGTCCTCGCAATCGCGCAAAATTTTAGCGAATTTTCAAGGTTATGTGATGACGATCCGCGGAATTTTCGCTTGATTGATTGGTCAATACGTACATACCGTCCCCCTATCCGGGAATGCGTGTGGTGGCGCGCCCGGATCTGTAGAGGGGACGACCCATGACGGAGTCCGCGGGGCGGCCGCGGCCGGCGATCAATGCCGGCTCGAGCCCACGCACGGCTGTCGGCCGGGCGCTGGAGCGGCGGGGGGATGAGTGGCGCACGCCGTCCGGATGGACGGAACTACTCGACACGCTGTCGGTTCCGGAGCTCGGGCAGCCCGCTGCCCGGGTGGAGCCGACAGCGTCGGGACGGCTGGCCCGGTTCCTCGCCGGCGCCGCGCCGGATGTCGCCATCGATGGCGCGCTGCTGGCCGGCGTCGCCGGCTCCAGAGCAGCGACGCCGCGTTTCGACACCGTCCACGGCTGGCGACCCGAGCCCGATGTCTCCGACGTCGATCTCTCCGGCCCGGATCCTTCCGGTCCCGACATCGCTGGCGCGGACGGCAGAGGACGGAGCTGGAACGCCGACCTCGACTCCTTCGGATACGAGCTCGAACGGGACTCCCGCGGCGCCCATTGGGCCTGGGGACCCGAAGGCCTGTTGTCGCACCGCCCCCTGACTGACCTCGGGACCGCGCTGGATGTCGTCCGCCGCCACGCCGCGGGTGCCGGCACCCTTGCTGCGACCGCCGGCGCGGTCCCGGGCTTCATCACGCCCGAAGGGGCCGGCGGTGCCGCCCCTGCCGGACATCCCACCCTCGGGCTTCCCAGCCTGGGGCTTACCGACCCGGGACCCGCCACAGCCGAGGGCGCGAAGCTCGACGCGCTCCTGGCGGCGGCCGGCATCACCGCGGAGGCGCGCGACCAGCTCGAGCGGGCAGCCGGCGCGTCGCTCGGGAGCGACGACCTGGGGGTCATGTCGCGCGACCGTGCCCGCATGCTGGCCGAGCGTGCGGACGTCCAGGCGAGAGTTCCAGGGCTTGCAGAGGCGGTCGCGGCGTTTCGTCATCCGGCCTCGCCGCCGCAGACGGTCATCGACGGCTACAGTGCAGCCGCCGCGGCGGAATTCGAGGCCCTCTCGGCCTACGACGCCGCCCGTCGCGATACCATCGCGGCCGCCCGCGGCCTGTTCTCCCGCCGCCGCATCGAGCGGATGCTCGACGCGCTGCTGGAGGACGGCGTCGAGGCGGCACGACTCCAGCGGGAGCTCACCCGCGCCAAGGTCCCGCCGGCCCTGATCGAGCGGCTGCGGCGCGCTTCGACCGCCTGGCTGTCGGCCAACCGCCGCACGGTGCGCGCCGTCGATGCCCTTGCCGGCACGTTCGGACGGCACCGGCTGCCCGAGGAGGCGTTCGAAGGCGTGGCCGGGCTGCGGCGCACGGTCATGGAGATCGCCCGCCAGATCAATCCGGCGATCACCATGCAGGCGATCAATCGCCTGGTGGGCACCGACGAGGAGGCGCTGAAGCGCTCGGGCGTCGCCGACGGCAAGCCGAAGGATGTGGCGGGGGCGTTCCACCGGCTGCGCCAGACGGCGCAGGTCTCCCTCGACATCGCGCGGTTCGATCCCGTCGACGCCAGCTTTCACGAGGCCTGGCACAGCCTCGAGAACGTGCTGACTCCCGCCGAGCAGCACGTGCTCGCCCACGACTATCCCGCCACGGACCGCCTCGACCATCGCGAGGCCGTCGCCTACGCCTTCGGCGAGTGGGCGGCCGGCCGGCTCCGTGCGAGCGAGCCGTCGCGCAGGGTGTTCCAGAAGCTCGCCCTGTTCGCCGGCCGTCTGGCCAACTGGCTCGACGGTCACGGCTTCGCCGTCGCCGAGGACGTCTTCACCCGCGCCTACGACGGCCAGCTCGGCAAGCGCTACCTGCGGCAGGCCCGTCGGGATCCACGCTCGGTGCGGCTCGAGAAGCCGCTCGCCGGCGAGCAGGGCGGTTGGGCACCGATGCCGGCAGGTCCGGCCATGAGCACCGGCATCCGGGCGGAAGGCGCCGCAACCGGGGCCGTGTCCGAGGGAGCTGCCTACGCTGCCGGCATCCGCGGCTCGGCCGTTGCCGGCGGCGCGTCGACATGGACGGCCGAGCGCCGGCGCGAGGTCGAGCTCGCCTCCACCGCCCTCGCCGCCTGGAACGGAGCCGGCTACGCCGTCGACGCCCGGCTCGACGGCGACGGCAAGCGCGTCTACCTGGTCCGTTCGGGCGCCGGCATCGAGCACAGGATGATGTCGCTCGCCGATCTGCTGGCACGCGCCCCCACCGCCGGTGCCGCGCCGGCCTATGCACCACGGGAAGGGGTTCGCTATGCCGCCCGGGGGTCGAGCCCACTTGGGCCCGAGGAAGCGCTCGCTCGTTCGCGCATCCTCGCCGAAGTGCCCGGTCTGGACCGGTTCCCGCAGGCCGCACCCGCAGCGGTCGTCGCGGCATCGTCGCGAGCCTCGCGCGAGACCCTGGTGGCATTGCCACCGCAGGCGGTCCTCGACCTGCTGCACGGCAGACCGCAAGCACCGGTGCCCGTGCTCCAGCTGCCGGAACCGCCAGGGCCCGCTCCGGGTCCCGGAGCCGATCACGTCCTCCTCGCCGCACGCCGCTCCGCCGCTCCGCTGAACCGCGACGACCTGCTGGACATGCGCCGGGCGCTCGGCCGCGGCGAGGGACCGCTGCCGCGCCTCGACATCCGCCTGACCGCAGCCGGGGCCCGCTCGCTCGGACTGCCGGATCCGCGTCGCGGATTCGCTTCGCCCGGCACTCCCGTCACCGGTGCGGACGTCCAGGTCTATGCCGCGGGCTCGCTCACCTCAGCGGTGGTGACTGCCGCTGCCGAGTCTGGGCTCGACAGCATCCCGGTGCGCCTGGTGCTGTCCGAGGATGGCTTCGAGCGAGGCCGCAGCACCGATATCGAGCCGCGCTGGGGCTGGCTCGCCTGGAGGCCGCGGCGGATCGCGTCGCTTGACGGCAGCCTCGCGCTGCCGATGCCGCCGGTCGCCGCCTGGCCCTCCGAGCGCCTTGAGCCAGCCCCGAGCCTCGGACCCGTGACGAGCTTCAGACACGCTGTCGGCATCGTGCCTGGCGACGCGCTGCGGCCGTCCGCATTGCCCGGCCCGGCACCGCAGCCGCACGGCGTCGAGCCGTCACAACCGGCGGCTCCGCGCCTTCGATACTCGGCTCGATCGAACTCAGGCATCGCAGCCGACTGGACGCTCGCCGTCGACGCTTTGCCGGCCTCGGAGGTAGGCAAGCTGCGGGCCAACATGGTGGCGGTCGGCATCCTCGAGCGGCTCGAGGCCGAGGACCGCGGGCCGACCGAGGCGGAGCGCCAGGCACTGGCACGCTATGCCGGCTTCGGCGGCCTGCCGAACGCATTCGTCCATGGTGCGTCGCTCGGCACCGATGCCGAGCGGCAGCGCCTGCACGGGCTGCTCGGCGATCGGCTCGCGGCCGTCAGGGCGTCGACGCCGAATGCCCACTACACCGATCCCGCGATCGCTTCGGCGATCTGGGACCTGCTCGCCGCGACCGGGCTGCGGACCGTAGCCGAGGCCGCTGCCGAAGAGGGAAGGCGGCTCGAGGTCCTGGAGCCCGGTGCGGGGAGCGGTGTCTTCATCGGCCGCATGCCGTCAGCGCTGCAGGCCCGTGTCCATGTGACCGGCGTCGAGCGCGAGCCGGTGGCGGCCGCGGTCGCCCGCGCGCTCTACCCTTCGGCGGACATCGTCGACGGCCCCTACGAGCGGTTCCACCGCCCCGACGGCGCCTTCGACCTCGCCGTCGGGAACGTCCCGTTCGGACAGCAGCCTGGCCTGCCCGAAAGCCGGTACCTCAAGCTCCGTCCAAGCATTCACGAGCACTTCACCCTCAAGGCGATCGACCAGATTCGCCCGGGCGGAGCTGCGGCATTGCTGGTCTCGCGCTGGCTGCTCGACCGCGCCGATCCGGCGATCAGGGCGGCTCTGCACGACAAGGCGGAATTGGCGACCGCGCTCCGCCTGCCGGCCGGTGCGTTCAGGCGCTCGGCAAATACCGAGGCGGTGGCCGACCTGATCGTGCTCCGCAAGCGACCGGCGCCGCTCTCCACGCTCGCCGCGGACGCCCGCGAAGCGGCGGTGCGAGGGGAGGTCGACTGGATCGGCACCACGGAGATCCTCGACCCGCTCGGTGGGACGCCGATGCGGGTGAACCGCTTCTTCGCGCAGCGCCCGGACCGCGTGCTCGGCCGCATTCAGCGCTCAGACCGCCAGTTCGCCGGCAGCGAGCCTGACGTGACGGTGGTGGACCTTGAGACAGAAGCGGGCGGCGACCGTCGCTCGATCGCACGCCGCGTCGCGGTGGCGATCCGGGAGCACGGTGCCGCCCTCGCCGCCGATCCCTCCGCCCCACCGGCGATCGAGCCGGGGGCGCTCGCACCGGCCGCCGTCGCCGTCGCCGGCGCCCGGGAAGGAGGCTTCTTCCTCGACGACGGACGCCTGATGGTCCGGCGGGCAGGCCGGGCGGTCGACGTCGGCGAGGCCTTCGAGGGGCGCCAGCTCGCCGCGCGCGACATCGAGGCGATCGCCCACGCGCTCGTCCTGCGCGATGCGACGCGCGACGTGCTCGACGCCCAGCGCAGCGACCTCGACCCCGACACGCGCCGACAGCGCCGCGAGCGGCTGAACCAGTTGTACGACGGCTTCGTCGACCGCAACGGCCACCTTACCGCGCCCCGGATCGCCCGACTGATGCGCGCAGACCCGGACTACCCGCTGCTTTCCGCCCTGGAACGTATCGGCCCGGACGGCGAGGTGGCGAAGGCAGCGATCTTCGAGCGCGACGTCGTGGCGCCGGCGGTCCGTCCGGACCGGGTCGACGGCATCGACGATGCCGTCGCTCTCGCGCTCGACGAAACCGGGCGGCTGGACGCCGATCGCGTCGCCGCACGGCTCGGCCTCGTGCGCGAGGATGCGGAGCGGCGGCTGCTGGCCGAGGGCCTCGCATTCCGCGATCCCGAGCGCGACGGCGCACTCGAGCTCGCCGACCTCTATCTCTCGGGCGACGTGAAGGCACGGCTCGATGCGGCGCGCGACGCGGCCGAAAATGACCCGGCCTACGCCGCCAACGTGGCGGCCCTCAAGGCCGTCCAGCCGGCCCTGCTGCGCCACGACCAGATCACCGCACGCCTGGGTGCGACCTGGGTTCCCTCCGCCGATCATGCCGCGTTCCTGGCAGCGACCTGGCGCGTGCCACCCGGCGCGGTGCGGGTCGACCGGATCCCGGTCACCGGCGCGTGGACGGTCACTCTTGACCACGCCCAGCTGCCGGCCGATGCGCAGATGCGCTGGGGCACCCGGGAGATGGCAGCCGAGCGGATCGCCGAAGCCGCCCTCAACCGCCGGCCGATCCAGGTCCACAAAGCGGACGGGATCGATCAGGGGGCGACGGCCGCCGCGCGCGCGCGGGCCGAGGCGCTCGGCCGGTCGTTTGCCGACTGGGTCTGGGCCGATGCCGGCCGCCGCGACCGGCTGAGATCCCTCTACAACGCGACTTTCGTGCGCGACCGGCCGTCGCGGATCTCGGGCCGCTGGCTCAGCTTCCCGGAGATGTCGGCGACCTGGGCAGTGCGCGTCGCCGACCACCAGCGCCGCGGGATCGCCCGGCAGCTGCTGGGCAATGTCGGCGCGTTCCACGCCGTGGGCGCGGGCAAGTCACTCGAGATGATCGCCGGCGGCATCGAGGCGAAGCGCCTCGGCATCGCCGAGCGTCCGATGATCGCAGCGGACAATCCGACCGTCGATGCGCTCGCCGCCGCGGCGCGCGAGATCTATCCGGGAAAGCGGATCCTCGCACTGCCGGGCGATGCCGACGCGAAGGCGCGCGAGACGTTCTTCGCCCGCGTCGCGACCGGCGAGTTCGACCTCGCGATCGCCCACCATGAGGCGATCGATGCGCTGCCGATGCGGCCGGCAACGCTCGCCCGCGTGGTCGAGCGCGAGCTGGGCGAGATCTCGGCCGAGCTCGAACGGCTGCGCCTGGAGGGCCGCGGCAAGGGGGACCGCCACGTCAAGCAGGTCGAGAAGCAGAAGGCTGCCCGCGAGAGCCGCCTTCTTGCGCTCATGTCCAGCGAGCCGGCGCAGGGCGGCATCCACTGGGAGGACCTCGGTGTCGACCTCCTCATGGTCGACGAGAGCGACAAGTTCAAGAATCTCTTCGTCGCGAGCCAGATGGGAGAGGTGAAGGGCCTGCCCTCGGGCGATTCCCAGCGCGCCGCCCGCCTCTATGCCCGCACCGAGATGCTCAACGCCGAGGGCGGGCGGGTCGGGCTCTACACCGGCTCCGACCTCGTCAACTCACTCGCCGAAGTCTACGCTTGGCAGCGCTATCTGCAGCCGGACCTGCTGCGAGCCCGGGGGATCGAGACCTTCGATGCCTGGGCCTCGGTTTTCGCCGATGTCGAGGACCGGCTGGAGATCGGCGCCCATGGCCGGTTCCGGCCGGTTCGCCGGCTTTCCGGGTTCGCCAACCTCGACGAGCTCCACGCCATGACCGGCTTGGTGTTCGACCGTGTCGACCTGGCCGACATCCCGAGCGTTAAGCGGCCGAGACTGCGGATCCAGCAGGCCGTGGCGCCGGCCTCCGACGCCCAGCGCGTCTATATGCGCGAGCTCGCAAGGCGCGCCGAGGCCATCGCCGCCGGCGCGGTCGAGCCTTGGGAAGACAACATGCTCGCGGTGACGAGCGACGGCCGCAAGGCAGCGCTCGACATGCGGCTGGTCGATCCGAATGCGAAGGACGAGCCGGATGCGGTCGTCAACCGCGCGGTGGCAAACATCCTCGCCGTCGACGCCGCCAATCGCGGCGTCGTGCAGACGGTCTTTCTCGACCTCGGCAAGGAGCCCACCGCCCAGAACCCCGGTTTCCGGCTGCGGGACGATCTGAAGGCGAAGCTCGTCGCCGGTGGCATCCCGCCAGAGGCCATCGCCGACTTCTTCGATCAGCGCCCCCGCAGGGAGATGCTCCGGCTCGAGGCCGACCTCAATGCCGGGAGGAAGCGCATCGCCATCGGTTCGCGCCGGCGCCTCGGGACCGGCCGCAACATCCAGGAGAGGCTGCGGGTCGGGCACTGCCTCGACAGCCCGCTGGTGCCGCGGGATCTCGAGCAGCCGCGCGGCCGGGGCCACCGGCAGGGCAACCGCAACGCGGACTACGACGAGATCCAATATCTCACCGCCGGCACCACCGACGCGTTCCTCTGGCAGCTGCTGGAGGCGAAGCTGCGCTGGATCGACGCCTTCAAGCGCGGCGACGGCGGCCGGATCATGCGCGACACGGACGTCGAGATCCTGTCGCCGGCAGAGATCATGGCGCTCGCCACCGGCGACCTGACGATCATCAAGCGGGCCGAGATCGACGGCAGGGTGCAGGCGCTGGAGGCGTCCGAGCACCGGGGTGCCCGCGATGCCGAGGAGGCACGCCAGGCGGCGGCGCGCGATCGCGCGCGCCTCGCCGCCCTCGAAGCCCGGGTGCCGGCGATCATTGCGAGGTCGGAGATCGCCGCGCGACTGCTGGCCGATCGCCTGGTTCTCAGGCTCGCCGAGAGCCGGCCGGGCGCGCAGGCGCTCGCCGGTAGCGAGCAGGCCGAGCGCGCGGCAGTGGAGGGCTGGACGCCGATCGGCCAGGTGCTGATCGAGGCGGCGCTACAGGCTTACACCGGTCCGCTCGGGACCCTCGGTCACTTCGAGCTGGCGGCCGAGAAGGGCGAGATCCGCCTGATCGCCCGCGCCCGCGGCGAGGACGGCGCCGGCGAGACCCGCGTCGTCCGCGTGAACCCGCAGAGCCCGACCGGCACCACCCAGTCGCTGATCGCCGTGCTGCGCACCATCCGCGACGCGGCGGCCCGCTGCGAGGACGAGCGCCGCCAGCTCTCGGCAGCCATCGAGGCGGCCGAGGCAGCCGCGGCACGGCCGTTCGCCGATGCCGATCGCCTGGCGCGCGCGCGGCGCGAGCTCGCGCGCCTCGACGCGCTGGTGGCCCTGCCGGCGCCGCCGGCGGAAGCCGTCGAGGCCGCACTCGCGTCGGCGCGCCGCGATCCCCGGCGGGCGGAGCTCCGGCTCGATGCCGCCATCGACGTCATGCTCGATCGCGAGCAGCCTGCCAGGGATCGCACGACCGCGCGGGGCGAGGCGGCGCTCTGGGCGGCCGTGATGACGGCTCTGGCGCGAGACAGCGAAGAGCGGCGCGTCCGACCCGACCTGCCGGCGGGGCTCGACCTGGACGCACCGGCCCCCGACGGTGCAAGGGCAGACAGTGCAAACGCCGGCAGTGCAAATGCCGACCGTGCAGGTGCCGACGGCGCGCCCGGATCCGATGCACCCGTCGATCACACTCAGCACAAGTTCGAGCGCCAGGTGGCGGAGGCGGCGGTCCGCTACTCGCTCGGCGGCCGGTCGCCGCGCGTCGCCACGTTGGCGGACGGCGCAGTCTCTCGAGCTCCGAGCCCACAGGATCTGCTCGGCCGTCTCGCCGCAGGAGCGTCCGACCGCGCGGCGGCCGCTCCGGCCGATGCGCTCGGCCCAGACGTCCTCGCCGCACTCGGCTGGCCGACGGCCTCCGCCGCCTTCTATCGCCGCACCTTCGACGGAGAGGAGCGGCCGCTCGGCGACGTGGTTGCCGAGACCGGCATCGCGGGAGCGGTCGCCGAGTGGGTGCCCGCGCAAGGGCCGAACCGCCTCGCCCGCGTGGCGCTCGCGGCCGAGATCGCGGCCCTTGCGGACGGCCTGCCCGACGCGACGCCGGCAGTATTGCGCCGCCTGGAGCGGCGCATCGCCCAGTACCGCGAGCGTCATGGCGACCCTGCCGAGACGCTTGCCCACCGGCAGCGCGCGCTCGTGCCCGGCGACCTCTGGCTGCGGGCCGTCGGCCGTCCGAAGCCCGACGCATGGGAGCACGCGGCCCGTGAGCTCGACCGCCCATCGCCCGGCTGGCAGCGCGCCGAGGTCACCATCCTCGGCTCGGCGCCAGGCAGCCCCGGCTCGACCAACCCCGCCTTGCGGGCGGCGCGGCGTGTCACCGGCTGGCGGCGCGACCCCGCGGCTCGGGTCGTCGTCGCACCGCGCGGCGAGCGTCAGTTCGCCGTGCTCGACGAGGCGACCGGCGAGTGGCTTTCCGAGCGGGCGCAGCTGCGGCTGAAGGAGGCGACCACTCTCGCCGACGCGCTGCAGCTGGTGGCCGCAGAGGTGGCGCTCGACAGCGCGGCGGACCTACCGCGCCACGAGCTGCGCTCGATCGTGCGCGACGTGATCGCGGCTCAACGGGGAATCGCGATACCCGCTGCCCCGGTACCCGCTGCCCCGATTCCCGCTGCCCCGATTCCCGCTGCCCCGACGCGCGGTCCGTTGCCGGCATCAGCTGCGGATCCGGGCCCGCATGCCCCGCGACCGCCACGCTACTCCGTCGGCGATGCATCGCGCACCGCCGCGAACGTCATGGACGTCGAGTCCCTGGCCCGAGAGGCGCGGCGGCAGTCCGCGAACTGGGAGCCGGACTGGTCGCCGGACGACGTGGCACTGGTGCGGTGGCACTCCGCAGCGGCGCCGGACGGCCTCCCTGCCGTGGGCTTCGCCATCGTAGGGGATCCGCGGGTGCACGGCTTGCCCGCGCCCGACGCGGCTGGCGATCCGCTCGCTCTCGACGCCCTGGGGGTCGACCGGCCGAGGCATGGCGGGCCGCGCAACACCGTGATGCTCTATCGCTCGGAGGCGCTCGAGGCGGTCGCTGGGCGGCTTGCGCAGCAGGGTGTCGTCTATGCGCGGCTCGAGCCGGGCGGCTTCGGGCAACTGGTGCGCCCGACGGACGAGCGATCGACAGACCAGGGTGGCCGCCAGCCGAGCTCGCGGCGCTACCGGTTCCCGATCACCGTGCCGCCGTCGGCCGTGGGCGGATGGCCCGCGAAGGCGTCGGTCGAGCTCGCGGTCGACGGCGGCTGGGTGACGGCGACCCTGGAGCCGCGCGTCGGGGCTCCCTTCGCGTTCGCCGGCGACGGCGAGACACGCATCAGCCTGATGCGCGGCATGAGCAGCCGCGGAACGGACCATCTCGTCGAGAACTGGCGCGGCGATGCGGAGCTCGCGGCCGGCCAGCAGCTGGAGAGGGCCGCGGCGGCGCGGGACTTCGCAACACGGGACGCCCCGGCAGAGTTGTTCTCCGTCGTCGCCCTCGGCGACGAGGGCGACGTCGCCGCGGTTGCCGTCGAGCTGAACCGGCTGATGGCCGCGGCGGTCAACAGCCTCGATCCGGACGAGCGATCGAGCCGGGCAGCCACGGCGGCGTCGGCCGCTGAGCGGCTTGCCGCGCTCGCGCCCTCCGGCATCGATCGCGTCGTCGACAGGCTGCATGAGCTGGGCGGCATCCTCAGGCAGGTCGCCGCCGATCCGGTGCTGCACGCGCCGGCCGACTGGCTGGCGCTCGAGCTCAGCCATCCGTTCGGGATCGACGAGCGGCGATCGGCGGCCGGGATCGCACGTGCCGCCGCGACGCTCGACCTGCAGAGCGGCCTGCTTGCGCTCGCCGCGACCGCGCCCGGCGAGCAACCGGCACATGCGATCGGCTCGCCCTCCGGCGCCCCCGCTGGAGTAGGAGCGCTCGTCGAGCTGGCCGAGCAGGGCGCCATCGTCGAGCATGCGGCGGAAATCGCGCGCGATCTCATCGATCGGGTGGATCCGGAGGCGCAGGACCGCCTGCGGCCGATCGTCTCCGACCTGGCGATGCTGGCCGAGCGCCGCGCCAGGACTCACCGCGCCGATCGGGCGGCCGGGCTCATCGGCACGCCGCTGCTGGCGCCGCTCGGCGAGCGAGCGCCGTGGGATCGCGCGCCGCGCTACAGCGCGGCCTCTAGGCAGGAAGCGCTGCCTGCGCATCCGTCGCCCTTGCCGCCGCTCGCACGGTCCGCCGTCGCTGCGATAGCGGCCCGCTATCCCGGTCGCCCGCCGGCAATCGTCGACCGGCGCACCGCCGAGCTCTACCTCGAGCGTGGCGTCGTGCCGATCAGCCGTCCCGCCGGCACCCGTGCCGCACTCTACGAACGCCACCTTCTCGACGGCTGGGCGCGGGTCGCAGGAGCTGCCGCCGCGACATCGGCGCTGGCCTCCGCCGCGGCGCCCAATGCAGCTGCCGCGGCCGCCTCGGGCGCACAGTACGCTGGCCGGGACGCACCGCTTCTCCCCGACCCGGGACAGGATGGCAGGCGCCGAGCCTTTCGCCGCGCACTCCACCTCGTTCCGGCGGCGACGGAGGCTGGCCTTCTCGACGGCCATCCGGAGATCGGCGATCCACCGCAGGCTGCCGCCGAGATCGCAGCCGCCGTGACAGACGAGCAGCCGACTGCCGCAGCCGTCACGGCGGCCCGGCTCGTGCTGCGGGCGACTGCCGCGCATCTGGAGGAAAGCCTCGCAGCCGAAGCGTTCTCCGAGCAGGTCGACCTCGCCCGCGTCGCCGACACGATAGCGGAGCTGCGCGGCCTCTCGGCTCGGCTCGCTCTCGATCCGCCGGTCGATTCCGCGAACGGACCGAAGTCGACAGCCGGGTCCGATTGGCCAGCCACCGTGCCGGTGGAGAGCCGGGACGCGATGCTGGCGCTGCTCGACGACCTCCGCCGGTCGCGCGGCGACTACCCGACCGCGCCCGCGGCGGTCCTGCAGCGGCATCCCCGCCAGCTGGTCCGGCTCGCCTACGACACCGGGCTGATCGCGAATCACCGCGGCCCCAGCCTCAACGGGCGCCAGACCGGCGTCGTGCTGGCCGAGCTGGGGGAAGCGCTCGCAGGCCGCAGGCTTCCACCCGCGGCAGCCGCGGTCCTGTCGCGCGCCGCAGAGGCCGCCGCCCGGCTCGGAGCGCGCTATGCGGCATCCACTGGTGCTGCGCCCGGTGCGGATGGTGCACCGCCGCAGGCGGCACCGAGGGCAGGCTCGCTCCCATTCGAGATTCCTCCGGCCTGGTTCCGCGACCGGGAACCATCGCCGCAGATCCTCGAAGGATCCTCGGCGCCGGGCTCCACGCCTTCAAGCGACCGGCCGCCGGCGGCGGGGGCCGCTGCGGGTGGCCCGGGCCAGGACACCGCGAGAGGGCCGGCATACCGCGTCGTGCTTCCGGGCGACGCCGCCGACCGCTTCGCCGACGTCGGAGGCCAGGACCACCTGGTCCGTGCCCTTGCCGGCGTCACCGACATGCTGGCCAACGCCGCCGACTACGCAAGGCTCGGTGCGCAGCTGCCGAAGGGCGGCCTGATCGCCGGGCCGCCCGGCACCGGCAAGACGGCGCTCATGCGTGCGCTCGCCGGCGAGGCCGGGGTCCCGATGGTCGTCACCTCAGGTGCCGACCTGTTCATCGGCGGCCTGATCGGCAGCGTTGCCGAGAACATCGCACGGCTCTACGAGACGGCGCGGCAGGTCGGCGAGCCCTATGGGGCGGCGATCGTGCTGATCGACGAGATGGACGCCGTCGGCCGCCGCGATCGCGCGGAGGATCGGGTCGCCGTCGACGCCGTCAACAAGCTGCTGGTCGAGATCGACGGCTTCGGCGCGGGTGGCCCGGCCGTGATGACCTGGGGCCTCACGAACCGTCCCGAGGCGATCGACCCTGCGATCCTGCGCGCCGGCCGCCTCGACCGCCGTCTCTCGACCCGCCCGCTGGACCGGCAGGCGCGGCGCGCGATCCTCGACGTCCATGCCCGTGGCAAGCCGCTTGGCGCCGGTGTCGATCTCGGCGAGCTGGCGAGGCGCACCGAGGGGATGAGCGGCTCCGATCTCGCAGCCTTGCTGAACGATGCGGCGATCGCCGCCGGCCGCGAGCGCGCCGCCGCGATCGCCCCGCAGCATATCGAGGAGGCGGCGGCCCTCCGCCGCCAGGCCGCCATGCAGCGCGTGCCGGGCCGCGGCGAGGTCGTCGCCGAGATCCGGGACCTGCTGCTGGCGAACGAGCGCCGGCTCGCCGGCGCGACACCGGCGGGCGGTGAAGAGGCGGGCCAGGAGCTGGTCCGCCGGGCAGGCGAGCTGGCGACCCGGGCGGTCGTCGAATGGGGCATCGGCGACCCGACGCTCGCCGGGCTCGACCGCAGGCAACTCTCCGAGGAGGCGCGCCGCCTGGTCGACCGCGAGGTGCGGCGCCTGCTCGCCGAGGCCGCCCGCGATGCCGGCATTGCGCGCGCGACCCGGCCCGAGGCCCTGCTGCGGGCCGACGAGGAGGCCGGGCTCCTGCGCCGGCTCGGGCTAGGGCTCGGGCGTGCGCTGAGGCTTTCCGATCGTGCGCGCAGCGAGGACGGCTCGCTGGCGTCTGCCGCACCGGCACGCTACGCCGCAACCGGACGTGGGCCGGGCCAGGCGGATCACGCAGGCGCCGCCGAGCGCGGTTCCGACGACCGTGAGGCGTTCCTGGCACGGCTGCGCCAGGCCGGTCCCGATCTCGGTGCCGCCCTCGGCGCCGAAGGCGTGCCCGACGAGGCCCTCAAGTACTTCGAGGAGCTCGTCGCGATCAGGACCCCGGTCGCCGACCAGGCCCAGGTCGATGCGACCGTGCCGCAGGAGGTCCAGGCCGTCCTGCGCGAAGCCGGAATATCGCCGACCCAGGACCAGGGCGAGATGCTGCGTCATCTGGCCGAGGTGCTGGATGCCGTCGCGCACCTCGACCACCCCAAGCATCAGGTCCGCACGCTGCTCGCACGCATGGATCCAAATCGCGCGCTCGGCGACAAGTTCCTCGATCTTGTCGACACCGCCTACTACGACCTGCGGCGCTCGACCCTGCCGCGGGGATCGGCGGAGGACCTGGAGGACAGGGTCGCCTACGCGCGTGTCGGAGCGCGCTATCCGCGTGTCGGGGATCGGGTTTCCCTGGCACTCGCCGGCCAGCTCGCGGTCTCGGCGCAGCGCGAATACGAGGGCAACCTTCTCGGCGAGATGTTCGACGAACTCCGCCTGGCCGATCGCCGCCTCGACCAGCGCCCCACGTCGTGGCCGGTGGCGATGGCCATGGCCGAGACCGCCGCCGACGATCTGCTCGACCAGATGCGGCGCCGGGGATATGCGACCATCGTGGATCCGTGGGCGGGTCGCGGGACCTTCGCGCTGGCCACGATGCGGGCCCTGCGCGATCGCGCGTCGGCGATCGCGCATGCCGAGCCCTTCCGCAACGTGCCGAACCCCGACAAGGGCCTGTTCGTCACGCTCGCCGACATCGATCCGCGCATGCAGCGGCTCAGCTACGTGGCGATGGCGGCCGAGGGCGTGCCAGGCGAGGCGCTCGTGGCCGATACGCTCCAGGACGGCGCGCACCTCATCCCTGACACGGTCGAGGCGCACGCGATGACGCCGGCGGCCCTGGCGACGCCCGGGCTCGCACGCCTGTCGCGCTCGCGCCGCCTCACGCTCGAGCGCCACCGCGCCGAGCGGGCGGCGGCTGCGGAGCAGGTGGCACCCGCCGAGGCACCCGGCGCGGTCGCGTCGGCACCCGCCCCGGCCCGAAGGCCGGCACTCCGCTACGCCGCAGACCTGCGACCCGACGCGTTCGCCGCTCCGGCGCTCGAGCCGGCGAGTGCCGAGGCCGCGGAGAGCCTCAGGGATGCACTCGCCGAGCCGCAGCTGGTACTTGCCCTCGCGGCCGAGATCGAGCACCCGCTCGCGCAGGACTTCGCCCACTGCCGCAACGCGCTGCAGCTCGACAAGCTCGACGTGGTCGAGGCCGGGCAGGCGCTGATCGACCACGTCGCCGGGCTCGACGGCCGGAACTCCGCCGACGTCTTCGCCGACTGGCTCGAGGTCGAGTACCGGCGGATCCGCAGCCTCACGCTCCCGCCCGAGGGCAAGCGCGCGGACGAGAATGCCGAGCGTCACTCGGACGTCATCCGGCGGCTTTCCGAGACGCCCGAGCGCTCGGCAGGCCTGCGGGCGCTGAACGCCTTCAGCTACCTGGTCGAGACCGTCGAGCCCGAGCACCCGGGGATGCTCGCCGAGCTTGCGCGCCGGGTCGGCGCCCTCGGCGACGTGACGCCTCTCCTGCCGAGCTACGTGCGGTTTGCGGCGGAGGCCTATCTCGAGCAGACCGGCATCCTGGACGAGATCCGCGACCGCGGCTTCGCCCTCCTTCCGGACCTTCCGTCGAGCTGGTACGGCGGCGTGCTTCAGGCGCACATCGCCGACGCCCTCGAGGATGCCGGCCACGACCCGGGTTCCACACTGTTCGTGTTCTCGGCACACGAGGAGGCGCTGCGCCAGCGTCTCGCCGCCGTCACGCTCCACCAGCACGGCTTGGCCGGCGACGTCGTCGTGATCGACGACATCAGCAAGCCCATTGACGACTGGCAGTTCGGCGAAGGCGTCATGCTGCCGAATACCGCCGCCACGCCCGGCCTGATGCTGCAGTCGGCGGTAATCGCGCGCGAGCGGCGGTTGCATGAGACCGAGCTTGCCGAGCGCGCCGGCGCGGCGCTCGCCGATGAGCCGCCTATCCACGCCGCGGCGCGCCCCGCGATCCGCTATGCCGCGCGAGACCTGGACCAGGTGGCGTTGCCCGAGCTGGTGATGACCGGGGCCCGCCTGATCCAGGAGCTTGCCGAGGAGCACAGGGCTGCATTCCGCACGCTGTTGTACGCCGGAGACGAGCAATATCCCGAGCATGTGGCCAATGCCTATGACGCCGTCTGGCGGTTGGCGACGCAGGGCTGGCGGTCGGATGCCTTCCGGCGCGCGCTCGCGGAGTCCGCTCTCGATGACCTCGCGGGACTGCATGTCGGGGGCGCGCAGATCGCGGAGGCGGCGAAATACCTGCTCGACCAGAGCCAGGCGATCCCGGCAGGACCGGCCCGCGAGCAGGCACGGCGCGCCCTCGACGCCATCGGGGTCGCCATGAACTGGGCGACCCCGGGGACCGTCCGGCAGGAAGGAGTCGACCAGCATCCCACACTGCTCGAGGCCCTGTCGGCGGCCGAGCTGAACGGCGCCGAGACCGCACAGGTGCTGAGGATGGCCGCGGCCGCCGTCCGCGCCGCCGGCGATCCCTACGCGCGGCCTGCCGATCACGCGGCGCTCGCGCTCGATATTGATCCGGCGGCCGAGATCCGGGCGGCCCTGAGCGCCGAGGAGCGCGCGCAATGGGATGCGCTGCTGGGGGGCGCCCTGCTGGGCGACGCCCCACTGCAGGCCGCGGCGTCCGCACCGGTGGCCGATCCGGCAGCGCCGGCAGCGGCGGCGCCGCTCGAGGCCCCGCAGGCCGTCGCTCCCGCCGAGCGCCTCGCCGCGACCGGGGAGCCGGCCCGCGGCGAGACGCTCGCAGGGCGGCCGGCCGCCATCGAGAACCGGCTCGCCGTCACTTCCGCATCGGCCGCAGTTGCCGCCCCGACGGCCGCGGCCGCCGAGGGATTGCACGAGGCGTCGCCGCCGGCCGTCGCGACCGAGGCCGAGCCGCTGGCAATACCGACCGCCGACGATGTGCCGACCCTCTCGCGCCGCGCGCCGTCGGGCCTCCTGGCCGAGCCGGACCTGCTTGCCCGCGCGACGAGGGCCGGGGAGGCCGCAGTCGGGCGTTCGCCGGCAGCAGGACCAGGCGAGCCGGGGCTCGTGCGCCGGCATGCGGCTGAGGACGGCCAGGCGGCTGAGCCGTTGCGCCGGCACCACGAGGAGCACCTGCGCCGCGGCGTCGCATCCAGCCCTCGGGCAGTGCACGAGGATGCCGGATCGCTGGCTCGACCAGCTCTTCGCCCTGACCCTGCCGCTGCAGGCGCCCCGCTCGATGCCGAGACGCCGGCGGCTGTCCGGGCCCCGGCCTCGATCCCGGCCGACGACCGCCGCCAGCGCGCCCTCGACAATCTTGCGAACCTCGGTCCGCAGCCCTCAGCGGCGCGCACCGGTGCCGCGCTGCGGTACAGCGCCGGCTCGAGCCGAGGGCTCGACACGACGGTGGCCGGCCAGGGGCCGGGCGACGAGGGCCGTCCCGCGTCGGCCGCCGACTGGCGGCGCGATCTGGTGGCGGCCGCCTATGCCGGCCGCGGCGCGGCCGAGATCGCCGCCGAGCTCGCTCGCCTCGGTGTCGCCGGCGAGCGCGTCGCCTATGTGCTGGGCCCCATCGTTCACTATCCGACCAACTGGGCGCCGACCGCCTTCGCCGACATCGACCTCGATGCCTGGCGACGGCGGGTCGTCGCCGAGCGCACGGCTCACGTGCTCGCCGAGACCGCGGCACTGCGCGAGGGAAGCTCAAGCTCGGGCATCGGCGCGGTGGTGCCCGCAGACATCTACCTGGCTGTCCGTCCTCTGGCCTACGAACGCCATTTGTCGCCAGTCCAGGAAACGATGCTTGTCGTCGCCGAGATCTATTCGCTCGCCGCCGATCCGGGCCGGCGCGCGCAGGGCGAAGACGAGGATGCGGCAGCGCGCCGGCAGCTGGCTGCACGCGCCGCCGCACCCTCCACCCGGACGATCGGCGACTATTGGCATGACCCGGAGGTCGCCGAGCGGCGCCACCGGGTGGCCGAGGTGCTGCGGCCGGCGATCGTGAAGGCAGCACCGGCGCTCGCCGACGCGGCGGAGATGCGGCAGCCTCCGCTGGCGCTTGCGCTGACCAGCGAGCTGCCATCGGCTCGCGCCAAAGCGTCCGAGGACGACTCGGCAAACACTCGGCCGGACGGCGGCGGAAAGCCGCGTTTCCGCCGTCCCGCCCCGCGCTACAGTGCCCTGTCCAACGGCCCGTCCGGCGAAGGCCCGGTCGGCGACGGCATGGCCGCTGGTGCCGCGCTCCCGGCCCACTGGACGATCGCGGCGAGGGTTGGGCCGGGTGAGCCGGTCGACGAATTGACTGACAGGATCTTCGCCGCGACGGGCGAGCAGGCTGCTCGCGTCGCGATCGACGGCGCGGTCTGGATCGCCGGCACCGCCGAATCGGCCGATGCGCTGCTCGTCGAGTTGCGGGCCGACCGCGCCGTCGAGGTGGTGGCCCCGGCCCTTGCGTTGGCACCCGGTGCCTTGGTGACCCCGCGCGCCGCCATCCTCGAGCTCGTGCCGGATGCGGGCGAAGGGCCGTTCAGGCCTTACGTGTCGAGGATCGTCTTCCGTCCCGACGGCGACCGGCAATACAGCCTCATGCCGCTCGCCTTCGACAACCGCGACGGGCGGCCGATTGCGCGCTTCGCCCTCGGCGGACCCGGCGTCTATGAGCTCGGGTTCCGGCCAACCCGTGCCCTGTCTGTCCGGCGCGCCTGGTTCGCCGTCGGTCCGAACGGCATCGCGATGCCGCTCGACCGCGACGCGGCATTCGCCCGCGCGCGGCAGGCTCCGGCCGCCGCCAACGCCGCCGGCCCGCAGCCGACCGCTCCGGGCACCGTACGCTACAGCGCGCTCGGCGTCGGATCCGGCGCTGCAGCCACGCCGGACCCGTCCGCAGGTCCCGCTCCTCATCCGGCGTTCGCGCGGCTGCAGCAGGAAGTCGAGCGCGCGGCCCAGCTGACCGCCCACCTCGGCCTGGTGCCGGGCGAGATCGTGCTGACCTACCACCACTCGCGGCGCATGGCCGCTCCGGCACTGCTGGACAAGCACGACAGCGGCCTGGTCGTCGTGCCGCACCTGCTCGGCGCGGTCTGGTCGCGGGGCTCGGACGGCGTCGAGCGCGTTGCCCAGGACTCCGGCGTCGTCGTGTGGGATGTCGTGACCGAGAATGGCCTGCTGCGCGCCCGGGTGCCGGACGGCCCGCTGTTCCGTACCCCCGACGCTGCCGGAGAGCTGCTGGCCGCGGCGCGCGACGCCGTGCCATGGCACGAGGCATCGCTGGTCTACAACGACGCAGCACTGGCCTCGCGCCTTCGCGACCTGCTCGCCGAGCACGACGGTGCCGCACAGGCACTCGACGCCGACGGGTACCTGCGGCGCGGGCTCGCCGACGTCCCGGCGTCGTCCGCGGCCCAGCGCGCCGCCGGATACGACCCGACCCGCATCTTCTGGCTGCCGGTGCCCGAGCCGTTCTCCGCCGTTGTCCCCGTCCTGCACGGACAGGGGCTGTGGCTCTACCCCGACCGCGAGACCGCCATCGAGAGCGGTTCCGGTCACGGTCGCGGCGCATACGCGATTCCAGTCGTTGCCCATCGGGGCACGATCGCGGATCTCGAGGATCTCCGCGATCCGTCGCAGCGCCTGGCGCTGCGAGAATTCTACGAGCTCCATGCCGAGGGCATCGCGCAAGGTCAGGCCGAGGCCCGGCTCGAGGGCCTCGAGGCCGACGAGGTCTGGGAGGACCTGTCACCCGAGGCGCGCGAGCGGGTCCGTGCGGAGGAGCCGAGCTTCGAGCTCCTCGACGAGGACCGGCGCTGGCAGATACTCCTGGAGCGCGAGGTCGCGGACTATCGCTTCGACGACTTCCTCGCCGACCTTGCCGAAGGCCGGCTGGTCGAGACGATCCAGTTCGGCGGCGACCTAGTCGATGCCATCGTCGACCACCTGCACCACAACCACGGCTTCGACGGCGTGCGTGTGCCGCTCTCGGGACGGGACACAACCGTCACCGTCCTGAAGACGCCGGGAGCGGTGGCCCCCGCCTGGGCCGAGATCGAGGCCGCACTCGAGCGCAATGCCGCCGAGCATCGCGCCTACCTGTCGCAGAACTGGGCCGGGCACGGCTATGCCTGGCGCGACGAAGCCGATCGCCGCGGCGAACACGCCGAGGCGATCGCCGCATTCGATCGCCAGGCCCTGGCGCGTGCGGGCTTCGACGTCGCCCGGCCGCTCTGGGCCGCCCACGGGCGAGGCGGAGCCGCGGACGTCGCCGAGCTCGCGCACCAGGATGCGGGACCTGCCGAGGCGGCGCTGGGCCGCCGTGTCGTCGCCGCCTTCGATCGCCGCGCCGATGCCGTCGCCTTCGGCCCAGGGCGCGTGCAGCCCGTCTACCTGCGCGCGCAGGGGTGCCTCGATGCGACTGCCGATGGGGATGAGCGCGCACGAGTGACGGCCGCCGTCGCCGACGCGCTCGGGCGCAGCGGCAACCTGGGCGCCGCGTTCGCCGCGGCTGGGCTCAGCGATCCCGCGACGATCGCTTCCGGCCTCGGTGACGGCAAGCTCCTCTCGCATCCGCCCTTGCGCGTGCACACGCTGCAGCTGCTCGACACCCTCAAGCGCTCCGGCGTGGAGGTGATGCGCGTCCGCGTCCACCCGGACGCCTCGCCCGCGGCCCTGGTGCTCGACAGGCACGAGGAGCGGCTCGCGGTGGCCTGGGACATGGCGTGGGAAGCGCCGATCGGGTCCGGCCCGCTCCGGCGCAGCCATGCGCGCACAGCGGAGGGCAAGCCGGTCGAGCTCGACGGCATCCCGCTCTCCGCCGGGCTTGCCGCTGCCCGCGCGGCGGCGGGCCTGCCGCTGCCGGCCCCGACGGGAGCGCTTCAGAAGCCGGCACTCCCGGCGGTAGTCGCGCGTCACGGCCCCGACTCGCGCAGGGCGGAGGTCCTCGAGCTGGCCGCCCGGCTCGCCGGCGACGGGGCGCTCGTGTTCTGGGAGGAGGCACGTCCAGGCTCCGCGCCGCGCTATCGGCTCGAAACTGCGGCTGCGCGGGCGGCGGAGACAGCAGGGATCCAAGGCGCTGCCGGCCGGGCCGAGCTCCGGCTCGAGGCCGCAGACGCCCAGCGCGTCGCGCGCGCTCTCGCTGCCGCGGGTCGGCGTGTGGCGATGGCCGGCACCATGCCGGACGGCTCAGTGCAGCTGAGCCTCTATGCGACGGCCGGCGGCCCGGATCCGATCGTGCGGCTCGGCCTCGGCGAGGGCGTCGACGACGCGCTGCGGTCGCTGGGAATCGATCCCGGCAAGGTGCGGCCGGCGCAGATCAGGCTCAATGAAGCGCGCCGGGCGCTGCGCAAGGGCGAGGCAGTCACCGTTGCGGTCGGAGACGGCAGCTACCTTCTGGAGGGCCAGGAGGTCGAACGACTGATCGCGCTGGATCCGCGGCTGCGTCAGCTGGTGCAACCGGGTCCGGACGGTCCGCGCCTCCGCCTCGACAGCCAGACGCTCGCCGAGGCGGCCGCTGCGCTGCACCAGGCCCATCGCACGACATTGCTGATCGCCGCCGGGTCGTCGCGCGATGGGTGGCAGCAGGTCCTGACCAGTCCCGAAGCCGGCCGCGACTCCTCGGGCCTCCCCGCGGAGCCGGCCGCCGGCGAAGCTCCCGCCGGCGTCATGGCTGCCGGCATACGCACCGACAGCGTAGCGGTGGCCGACGCACATGCCGAGCGGGCCGGCGCCTCGGCCGGAACGCAGCCGGCACCGGCGCCGGCGGCGAGCATAGCGTCCTCGGGCGCGTCACCTGCCGAAGGCGTCCCGCAGCCCGACAGCGGTCAGGGGCCGGGACCAGCGGCATCGGCGGCAGCTCCGGCCGTCGCTGCACCACCGCCCGACCCCCGCGCTTCGAGCGGCGCAGCGCCGCCGGTCCGCGTGCCGCCGCCGGACCCGCGGCCGCCGGCCGAGCCGCTGCGGCCCAATCCTGCGGCCGGCGGCGCGCCTCCGCATCCTTCGGCACCGCCCCCGGCGCCGACCCGCGTGTACACGCGACCATCGAGGGAGGCCGCCATGGGCCCCGTGTTCTCCGCCGCGCCAATCGCCGGCGGCCCCGGCCATCAAGGCTCGACCGCGCAGGCAGGCCAGGGGCCGGCCGCGACCAGCACCGAGGAGGAGCTGCGCGCCCACATCAATGACGCGCTGATCGCCCTCAACACCCTCGCCGGCAGCGCCGGCGTCGAGGCAGCGGTCGAGCGTGCCGTCGACCTCGGCAGCCTCAATCCCAGCCTCTACGCCCGGATCCGACGATCCGCGCCCCACGTCCTGCCGCTCACCAACGGCTACGTCATCTACTGGGACCACAATCGCGACGCATTCCGGGCGGCCAAGCTCGCCGACGCGCTGAAGACCCTCGGGCCCGACGGGAGCCTGCGCGGCTCGGTGCCGCCGGCGGTCACCGACGCGCTCGCCGACTGGGGCGGCCTGCACGCCAGCACGGTGCCCGAGCTCGCCGGCGACCAGCTGTACGACGAGCTGACCGCCGAGATCGCTGCCGCCGTGCGGCAGATCTCACCCGGAACGGACGTCCATTTCGTCGGGCAGCTGTACGGCCAGGGGTCGCCGGCGCGCGATGTGGTGATCGGCGGCTCGGCCGTCGGCGCGAACCGCGCGCCCGTGCTCGGCCTCTACTTCGATACGCTCGACGCCGTGGCGATCAGCACCGACACCGGCCGGGGCGACCCGGTGCTCACCGGATTCCACGAGGCATTCCACGCCGTCGAGCGGCTGCTCACGCCGGATGAGCGACGTCTGCTCGCAGAGCGCTTCGGCGGCGGCGGTGGCTCGTTCAACGACAATGCCGCCGAGGCGTTTGCGCGCTTCGCTTCCGAGGCATTCTACGCCCGTCGCGACGGGCGCAGCGTGCCGGAGGCCGTCGGGCCGATGACCAAGTTCTGGCATCGCCTCAACAACCTGATGGCCGGGCGCGGCTTCCGGAGCTTCGATGTCCCGGAGGACGTGTTCAACCGCGTGCTGACGGGCAAGGTGGCCGAGCGGGCGAAGGCCTTCGACGTCACCTCCCGCATCACCTACGACGACGCGTCCCGCATCGCCCGTCATGCGGGCCTCTCGGGCCTTGCCCGCACCATCGACGGCGGAAAGGCGGCGCGCCAGCGCTTCTGGAAGCGCGCCGCCGATCGCAACGCGATCGCCGACCTCGGCGCGCTCGCGGCCGGCGAGGGCATATCGGCCGAGGCGTTCTATCGCGTGCTGCGGCGCCACCTGTCGGATGGCGAGATCCGCACGGTGCTCCTCGACAAGGCCGGGTACACGTCGATCCAGGACGAGGCCCGTGTCACCACACTCCAGCGGGCCCGCGACGAGGAGCTGCGCGCACTGCTGCACAGCGCGTCCTCGGCCACGGTGCTGGACCTGCGGGCGGGCCAGGCCGAACCCGCGGTGCCCTTCGAATCCCTCGGGGCGGCACGCCAGTGGTGGCAGCTGTCGTTCGACGAATTCAAGGCATACAGCGCCCAGATGAACCTCCTCGAGGTCAAGGACGCGTCGGTCAAGGGCGCGAACGGCGTGGTCACCGCAAGAACGGCACTCATATGGCCGGTCGGGCATCAGCAGCCCTACGAACACATCGAGCCCGGGGCCGCCGCCAACCAGGCGGCGCGTGACGGCTTCCTCGCGCGGGTGCATGCCTCGATCGTCAAGGAGGCGCTCGATGCCGGCCGCGACGTCCCGGCCGCTGCCGTGCAGAACCACCCGCGTCTTGCAGCGCAGCGCGACGCGCAGCGCCTGGCGGGCATCGACGGCCCACAGGCGGCTTCGGTGCGGCGCGTCGAGCCGTCGGTGCCTGGCCTGCCGTCACGCGCCGGCGCCAGCGGGGTGCGCGCGGCCGCCCGGCGTGCTCCCGACGAGCCCGGCCTGGCGGTGCGGCACGCGGCCGCGGGGCGTCCGGACGCCGCTTCGCCGCGACACGCCACCGGCCAGCCATCGGCCGGCGCCCAAGGCGGCTCACAGCTGCCCAGCGATGCGATGCTCGGCGCGCAGTTGCCGGCGCAACGCGACTACATAGTCGTCGCCCGCGAGCGCGAGCGGGAGGCCGCCATGCTCGGTGCCGGCCGCGATCATCTCGGCCACTACGTGCCGCCCGAGGCGCCGCCGGCGGTCGCGTCCGTGCTGCGTTCCGCATTCCCGCCGCACGCGGCGATCGCCGAGCGCCGGGAGTGGCTCGATGTCCCGCCGGCGGCCTCGCAGGCCGCCCTGCTGCAAGGTGCGGCCTACGACCGTATCCTCGGTCGCTTCCACATTCCCGACGCGGCCTCGCCGGAGCTGGCGGCGACGCTGCGCCATGCGTACGGCCCCCCGCACGCCGCGGCGCCGGCGGAGCCGGCGCCGGACGCCGGACCGGCGGCTCGCGGACGGGTCCTGTACGCGGCCGGGCAGGCGGCGACGGCACTCCTCACCCCGGAGCAAGCCGAGATCCGGGTGATCGCAGGCGGTCGCGACGTCGCAGCACCGGCGCACGCTGCATCCCCGTTCCGGGCCATGGGCTTCGGCTATCTCGAGCAGGAAGACGCAGCTGCCCGGCTCGCCCGGCTCACGCCCGGCGAGCTTCGCGCCTTGCACCGGGCGACGCTGCTAGCCGTCGAGGCCGACGAGCGTGCGTGGGACAGCCAAGCTTTGCACGCGAAGCCCGCGCGCGACATGCAGCTGCGTGCCGGCCTGGTCGCAATCCTCGACCAGATGGACCGCACGGGCATCACCCAGGAGATCCGCAGCGCGCCGGTGCGGGCGTACGGCTTCGCAGAGCGGCAGCTGGACGAGGCGCGCATCTCCATCGCGAACCTGAGGGACGGGGAGCTGAGGTCCCTGATCGACCGGCACCTGAAGGCGGCGGCGGCGAGCCCGGACGACTCCGAGCTCGCGGCGGGCACTCTGGTGCTATGGCTCGAAGCCGCGAGACGGCCGGACCTCCGGCTGGACGGGCGCGTCCAGGATGCCCTCTTCGACGGCTCGCGAGATGCGAGCTCGAGGTGGGAACGGACCGTTGGGGCGGCAACCGGCGCTGCCGGGGCTGTCGGCGACCTTCACGAGGCGGCGGCAGCGGTGGTGCAGATCTCGGCGGGGATCCCGCCCAGCCTGCCCGAGACGGCCGCCAACCTCACCGCGGCGGCCACGGAGGCTGCCGCGGCGGCACCGCAAAGCGGCGAGGTGCAGCGGCACCGCTCGGACGTCCGCGAGCCGCACGCGGTCTCCACGGCCGAGCCGTTCCGCGCCGACGGCTTCCTCGTCGACCACCAGGAGGCGGCGGCGGAGCGCCTCGAGCGCCTGTCGGTCGTCGACCTCGACCGGACCGCGCTCGCGACCGCGGCCGCCGCGGCCGCCGATCCGTCGGATGTCCGCTTGCGAGCCGGCGCCGCGGCGCTGCTTAGCCGAATGCACTACGCTCGTCTCGAGCCGGATCCGCAGCTCGACGCGATGCTGCTCGCGGCGGTCGGGGTTGCCGAGCCGACCGGCCCGGCTCCGGCTCCGTATCGTCCGGCCGGCAGGGACAGCGACACCAGCCTGGTGCTGCGGCCGCTCCGCGAGGTCGAGCTCGGCCGCCTCTATGCGGCGACCCTGCGCGCGCATCATGCGGATCCCGGTGATCAGCAGCTCGCCCGCGGGAAGCTCCTCCTGGAGCGCCACATCGAGGACGAACGCGCTCTGCCCATGTCCCCCCGTGTCTATGCAGCACTCTGGCGCCGCGACGCGGCCGCCAACGAGCCGATACGAGACCGGCCGCAACCCCACGGGCCGCAACCCCACGCGCCGCAGCAGATCGCCGGCCGCCCGCAGCCCTTCCTCGCCGACGGCCTGGGCAGCGAGGACCAGGCCCGCGCTTCGCGGGCTGCGGCAGCGCTCTCGCCGGAGGCGTTCGGACATGTGGTGCGGGCGACCCTGCGCGCGCAGCAGGAGGCCACCCGGTCCGGTCGCCCGGATCTGGCGCTCAAGGCCGGCATCATCGCGCTCCAGCGGGAGGCGGAGCGCCGCAACGCCCCGCTGGGCCCCAAGGTCGCCCACGCCCTCGCCGCTGCCGCCCACCTCGCCCTCGGCCAACGCCCATCGACGCCGGCGACGACGCGTGGTGGTACGGAGCAGGGACATGGGCGATGATCGCGGCGACGTCGTGGGCAGGGCGGAGGGCCATGATGCGCCGCCCCTGCCACCGTCGGCCGGATTCCCTGACTTCGGCACCGTCAAGACCTACCAGAGCGACGGCGGGAGCGGGCGTCCGTGGAGAGCGACGGGCATTGCGCCACGCGTCGCCATCGTCGTCCCTCTCAGCCCGACGGATATAGATGATCATCGTCAGCGCGTGCTGGCGGCGCGCGAGGCAACGGCACGCGCCGCCCGTCGCGCGGCCCCGGCCGAGCAGGCGATCGGCCTCGTCCGTATCGTCCCGGGGCTCGCCGCGCAGACCTCGGATGGCGCCGTTCATGCCATCGAGGGTATAAGCCTTCCGGTCCGCGCCCGTGACGGGATCCGCTTCGCTATCTACCTCGCCCCGATCGATGCGCCCAGCGCCGAGCTGGTGTATCATGAGGCCGTGCATCTGCATGCGGCGGAAGGGCGCAGCGATCCGGTGGTCGCCGGCCTGTTTGAAGGAGTGGGCTTCGATGAGTTCGACCGAGCCGAGGGAATCGGAAGCTACCGACCAGCAAGGCGGGCCGAGGAGCGACTTGCGACAGCTGCCGGACGGATCCTGGGTGCGGACGATCACCTGCCATGGCCCGGTACCGGGGCTGGAAGCACCGCACTACGCGCGGCAGGGAACCTACACGGTGCCGGTCACGACGTATCTCGAGACGCTGAGGATCGGCGGGACCATCGTCGACGACTTTTCCATCCCAGTCTGACGCATCCGCTGTTCCTTGAGTTCCTGGAGGAGCTGCGGACCGGCGCGCTGGGGCTGAGACCCTCGGATCCGGCAGCCCGCGAAAGCGCCATCCGGCGGCTCGGCTTCGATGGATACGACGATCCGCGCCTCGTCGACCTCCCCCGCTATTCCCTCGGCGCCCGCTATTCCCTCGGCGCTGCGCGCCTGACGACCGCACCCGGACCAACCGCGGGCGACAATGACGGTCTCGCTGCTCCAGCCCGGGAGGTCCCCATGGATGCCGACGCCGCCGTTCACCTGCCCGCCGCCGTACAGGGCCGGCTGCCCCGGGAGCCCTTGTCGCTCGGCGATCCAGGGGTCCGGGCGGCCGTCCGCCCGATCCTCGACAGCTGGTGGCGTCGGCAGCACGGGGAGGTGACAGGCGCCGATAGGGCCATCGGCTCGCCGGACGCCCTGTTGACCGATCCGTCCGTCGAATCCAGCGCCGATCTCGCCCGCCTGAGGAGCGGTCTGCTCTCGACAATCGCCGACGCCACGGGCGCGCGCGAGATCCTGATCTCGGGCACGCCCTGGAGGGCGCCGGCGGAGCCGCCCTACAGCATCCATGGACTGCCGCAAGCATCGCCGGAGCGCTCGCACGAAGGCGGCGGCTGGCAGGCGGCGGGAACCTATGCGAGCGCCGCCGAGACGCGCAGCGCGCTTTCCCAGCTTGCCGCCACCGGCTCCTATGCCCGCCTCGTCGTGCAGGCCGGCACCGAGACCGACTGGCGCCCCGAGCGCGCCGCGTGGGCGGTGAGCCTCTCCAGCGAGAGCCGCGACGCACCCGCTGAGGACTTCGCGGCGGTTATCGGGGCGGTGAGGGGAGCCGGCCTTTCGCTGCCCGCGACGACGCTGGAGATCGACCTGAGCGCCACGCCGACAGGCGAACCCGCCGCGCGGTCCGTCACCTTCCAGCTGGCGAGCGAACCGTCGGCGCGCGACTTCGCACGAGCCGTTGCACGGCTCGGCCCATGGATGTCGCAGCAGCCACCGCGACGGCTCCCCCCGCCGGCCAGCTCGGCCACGTACCGGGCGGCCGAGCTGGCCAGGCTCGGCGCCGTGGCGGCCCTCGCCGCCGGCGCGGCTTCGCAAGCGCCGGACGGCCCGGACCTGGTGCATCAGGACGTCGCCGCGATCATCGACCGGCTCGCGGCGTGGGATCTGCCATCTGATGCGGCCGCGTTCGCCGAACGGCTCCCGACGCGCGAGCTTGCCGAGGCCGGAGGGCGCCTCGCGACCGAGCTCGGATGGGTCGCGCTCGGGCTCCAGAATGCCGATCTGCCGACGTCCGCGGAGACGGTCGGAACCCTGCATCGGATCGTCATTGCCGCGGGGCAGGCGGCGCAGGCGTCGGGCGGTCCGGGCGCTCCGCTGCCGGATCTCCCGGATCCCGAGCGTCTCAGGGAGGCGCTGGCCGCTCTGCCGGCGGACACCGCGGCCGCCGCGCGCGAGACGCTCGCCAACTATGTCGACGCACTCACCCTGGCCTATGATGCGCTCGAGATCCTGAAGCCCGGCGCCACGCACCTGCGCCGATCCACTCTGCAGGGCTACGGCCTGGATGCCGGCCTGCCGGTCATCAGCGACCCGAGCGGCTGGCTTGACCCGCCCGTCGCGCCCGAGATCCCGTATCCCGAGATCCCGCATGATGCCTCGGCACTCGATCCCGCGATGCCGACCACCGCGGGCGACGCCGCACTCGTGGACCGCCTCCAGGACATGATCCGGCAAGGTGTCGACGGAGCGACGCTCGCCGAGGTCGCGGTCCGCGACATGCTGCCGGACCTCGAGGCGCGCTTCGGATCCGAGCAGGATGCCGCCCAGCACCTGGCACAGCTCATCGACGGGGCCGCCAGAACGGCTGTCGCGGCACCGAGCGGCGGCAAGGGGCTCCTTCAGGAAATCGCCCACCAGCTCTCCGGGCTCGCCGACGCCGCCGCCGTGAAGGCCACGCAGCTGGCCGAGCCGGTCGGCGGGGCAATCCATCACGCAGCCGAGCTCGCGGATGCGGCGGTCCGGCTCGGGCAGGGGGTCCTGTACAGCGCGCGCGAGACCGGGCCGGCGGCGGGTGTCGCCAGCGGCGCGAGGTTGGTCACGCTGGACGATGAGCGTCCTGCGGGCGCCCGTTTGCCGAGCCAGGACGACCGCACGATCCGGCACCTCGCCTCCCAGCTCAGCGAGGCGACGCGCCGGCTGGACCGCCGCACGGCGACGACCGGTCTGGAGCGATCACTCTCCGACGAGCCTGCGGCGGTGCGCGAGACCCTCCTGCTGGCCTTCGGCCGGATCGCCGGTGATCCAGCGACGGTGAGCAAGGGCGACGACCCGGCGCTGCTCACGTTGCGGCGCCATGCCGTGAACACCATGGTCGATGACATGTCCGCAGGTCTGTCGTCGACGCTCGGAGCCGGCGGCGCCGAAAAGCGCGACCGTGACATCCTCGGGCGGGCGGACAAGGTGCTGGCCGACGCGATCCCAAGGGCGGAGCGCCAGCAGGCGCGGCGCGATCTCGTCGCGGTCGCCGGCCGGGCGGGCCTCACGCCGGAGCTCGTCGAAGGCCTCCGTCCGACAAGGGCGGGCTTCCTGGACGACGCCGATCCCCGGCTCGCGCAGGCCGTCGCCGAAGGTGTCGCCGAACGCCGGCCGGCCGCGCTGAGGCTGGCGGCGCGCAATGCGGGTCTGCCCGGCCCCTACTGGGTCGTGCCCGAGCCGTCAGCCGCCACCGCACTCGCGGCCGCCCTGGACCGCCTGGCCCGCGACCCGGCGATGGCACAGGGATTGGCCGGTGTCGAGGGGAGCCTGCCGATCGAACGGACAAAGGCGCTTCTCGCTGGCCGTGAGCCATCCGGCGCGCCGCCCGGTGTGCTGCCGCCCGCCGAGACCAGGACGGCGATGGCGGCGGCGGCGCTGGCGCTCGCGGCCCGGGCGTCGCGCGACCTGCTTCCGGCCGTGGCCGCGATCGCACCGGCACGGCCGTGGGCGCCATGGACGCCACCCGCCACGGTACGACCCGCTGCCGCCGCGGCGGCAGCGGGCATGCAGCGCTGACGGCGATCCGCGGGCGCCGCCATGAAATTTCGGTGCCCGGTGGAAACCCTTGTCACGACAACCTGATTGGCGTTCCATGGGCCCCGGGAGCGATCTGCAGCATCGAGCGGAATCACGATGTCTAGACAGGCCGCGAGCGGCCGTCCGAAGCACGACGGGAAACGGCTGCCGGCGCCGTCGGGAGAGCGGGGGCGGGGCGTGCGCGACGCTGCGTGGGTGTGGGAGTTGAACGATGTGCGTTCGACGCCGCACATTTTCGCTGGCGGGTACGTCATGGCGATCGCCGATGCCCGGACCGGGGGCGGCGACGTCGCGGCGCGGCTGCGGCGGGCCCGTGAGTTTGTCGACACCCTCGTCGAGATCGGCCGCATCCGGGCGGCGGGCGAGCGTGCCGAGCCGCGCAGCGGCCTGGAAAAATTCGCGGATGCGGTCGAAGCCGCGATGGAGGCTCGCGAAGGGGACCGCCTCGGCACGCGCAAGCGCGCCCACCAGCAGCTCGACCGCCTGCAGGTCGAGCTCAACGATCTCGCGGTACAGAACGACGAGCGCCTGCGGCGACCGCGGCCGCTGCAGGTCGTAGCGATCCCGGGAGGCGACGGCCCGGAGGCCCGGCGCCAGGCCGACCTGGTGGCGGCGGTGTCGGATCCGGCCGAGCTTCAGGCCGCCTGGCGACTGACCGCCGCCCGTTGGCGCAGGGCGGCGGCGAAGCAGGGCCCGGCGAGCGAGCCGGTCCTCGAGCTCACCCGTGGCCTGGAGGCCGTAGCCAGCCGCCTGCGCGTTCTCGGGCACGAGCCGCCGCGTATAGAGAAGCCGCGGGGCAGGGAACGGTGACGCCGGGCTCGGCCGTCGTCGACCTCTCGGTCCTGGCGCGCACTCGATAGCGTTCGCCCGCAGCAGGCGCGGTTGCATCGTATCCTTGGTGCATGGATCCCAAGCGACACGTCCCTTTCGCCGCCCTGCTGGCCTTCGCCGCAAGCCTGACCGCTGCCGGCTGGGTCTCCGCCCAGACGGCACTCCCCGACGCGTCGGGCGGTGCGGGGGGCCTGGTCGAGCCGGCACAGGCCCGGGCCCGGACCCCGAACGGCAGCACCGAGCCTTCTCCCTCGCTGCTGCAGTACTCGATCGAGCGTGCGCCGCCGACCACGGTCGCCGGGACTCCACTCGTCCCCGCGCGCCTCACTCTCCGCGACGCGCTGCTCGCGGCCTTCGAACGCTCCGGCACGGTCTCTGCCTCGCGCGCCGAGCTCGAGGCGGCACTCGCGGCGATCGACGCTGCCGCCGCAAGGCGCCTGCCGCAGCTCGATGCGTTCGCTCGAGGTGGCGTGGTGCATTCCGGCGAGGATCGCGAGACCTTCGACCAGGCCGAAACCGGTCTAATGCTCTCGGCGACGCTGTACGATTGGGGTGCCGGCGCCGACCGCGTCGCTGCACGCCGTGCGCTGGCGGAGGGAGCGACCGCCCGGCTCGACGAGGCGGTGGGCACCCTCGGCTTCGATCTCATCGACACGTATTACGAAGTGCTGCTCCAGCGCGACCTGCTGCGGGTCGCCGAATGGGCGCTCTCAGAGGCCCGCAAGTTCGCCGCCGATCTCGCCGCACCGGTCGCGGCCGGCGCGCTGCCCGCCTCCCTCGCCGCCAATGCCGCCGCCCTCGTCGCCCAGCAGGAGGCGGCGGTCACGACCGCGATCAGGATGTTGCGGCAGGCCGAGGCGCGGCTCTCGGTTCTCGTCGGGCAGCTGCCCGGCGACCTCATCGACCCGCGCATCTTCGGCCGTCCCTTCGGGAACGTCGAGCACGCCGTCTCGCTGGCGGTCGGCCGCTCGCCGTCGGTCGCCGAGGCGGCCGCCCGCACACGGGCCGCCGAGGCCGAGCGACGCGCCGTCCTCGCCGAGGACCACGGCCGGCTGACGCTCGACGCCGAGGCGGCGCTCGGCCGCAACGCCGGCGGCAACGCCGACGCCCGATTCGACGGCAGCGTCTCCGCGACCTACAGGATCGCGCTCTTCGACGGCGGGCTGCGCGACGCCCAGGCCGCGGGTGCGGCGAGCGACGTTGCGGCCGCCGGCGGCCGCGAGGTCGCCGCCCGGCACCAGGTCGAGACGGCCGTGAGGCGCGCCTGGGCGGTCCACGAGACTGCGGGAGATCTGAGGCGCCAGGAGGAGCGCGCGGTGGCCGCTCTCGAGCAGGCGCTCGCCGCCTTCGGCTCCGATCTGCAGGCCGGTCAACGCCAGCCGAGCGAGCTCCCCACGCTCGTCACCCAGTCGGCCGATGCGCAGCGGGCGCTCGCAACCTACTACTACGGCGAGCAGCTCTCCGTGCTCCATCTCTATCGCCACACGGGCGACGCCTGGTCCGTGCTCGGCGTGGAGAATGCACGAAAGGCGCTGGTGGAGGCGGCGACCCGCCCCGGCTCGCTCGTGCCGATCTGGTTCTCCGGCCTGCTCGATCGGCTCGGCGGGTGACGATGCAGGCACTCCGGCAGGGCGAAGTCCGGCAGGCGCAGGTGGCGCAGGCGCACGCCCGCCCCGATCACGCACCCTTCGACGCACCGGCTCTGGCCGACAGTCCGGCGGCCGCCGCGGCTCTTCGCCCACCGGGAGGCCGCCGCGCCGTCGCGATCGCCCTGGTCGGCTCGCTCGCCCTCAACGCCATCAACCTCGCGATGCCGCTCTTCTCGATGGCGGTCTACGACAAGGTGATCCCCCACGGTGCCTACGACACGCTCGTCGCCATGTCCGTGCTCGGCGGCCTGCTGGTGGCCGTCGACTGGGTGGTCCGGGTCGCCCGGGCAACGCTGCTGGATCGTCTGGCCGACGACCTTGCCGCCTCGGCCTCGGCCGGCAGCTTCGCCAGCCTGCTCGACGCACGGCCCGACGTCGTGCCGGCGTCGCCGGCGGCCTTGTCGAGCATGCTGCGTGACGGCGAGGAAATCCGCAGCGGCTACGCGGCCGCGGCGACGACCGCTGTCGCCGACGCACTGTTCGCAGTCCTCTACCTCGCAGTCGTGTTCCTGCTCGGTGGCGCGGTCGCCTTCGTCGGCATCGTGGCGGGCATGCTCCTGGGGCTGGCGGCCTGGCTCGCCTGGAGGCGCCAGCAGGATCTGCGTGTGCCGACGAGCCGGGCAGCGGCGCTGCGCCATGCGACCCTGGCGGAGACCGCACGCGCCATCGTCACGCTGCGGCGGTGGTCCCGGCAGGATCACCGCCGGGCGCTGTGGCATGCGGCGGGCGACGACTACGCCGCCGCCGCCGCCGCCGCCCGGCGCAACGCCGCCCGCGTCGCGACCGTCCAGTCCACAGCCCAGAACCTGGCGATGATCGCGGCCCTCGCCGTCGGCGCCCCGGCCGCCATGGACGGCACGATCTCGGCAGGGGCGCTCGTCGCCGTCGTTCTGCTGACGGCGCGGACAGTGGCCGCGGCCGCCTCGCTGGCGGCCACCGTTCCGAGGCTCGCGGCCGCTCGCGCCGCACAGCTCTCGGCCGACCGGATCGCGGACCTGCCGCGCGAGGATGGCCCGCACGCAATCGACCTTGCGCCCGGGCCCGGCGCCCTCACGATCGACCGCATCACGCTGCGCTGGCCCGATGCGGATCATCCGGTGCTCCGCGACCTCAGCCTGACCCTTCCGGCGGGGCGGCGGCTGGCACTCGCGGGGGCCAGCGGTTGCGGAAAGTCCAGCCTCGAGCGGGCGGTCTTCGGCGAGGTCGCAATCGAGAGCGGCCGCATCCTGCTCGACGGCGTGGATCTGTCGCTCCTGCGCCGGGCATCCCTGCGGCGCGCCGTCGTCGGCATTCCCCAGACCATCGACATCCTCGCCGGAACCCTGCGCGACAACATCGCCCTCGGCCGGCAGGTCGGCGACGACCGGCTTGCCGCGGCGCTGATGGCGCTCGGGCCCGCAGGCCGGTCGCTGCTCGCCACCGGCCTGCGCCTCGACCGCCAGATACCGGAGGCCGGCCGGGGTCTCAGCGGCGGTCAGGTCCAGGCGATCGCCGTTGCGCGGGTGCTTGTCGACCACCATGCACGCCTCGCGATCCTCGACGAGCCCACCACCGGGCTCGATTCCGAGAGCGAGGACGCCGCGATCGCGGCACTCGGCGCCTGGCTCGGTGCCCGTACGGCCATCGTGATCAGCCACCGCCCGGACGTCGTTCGCCGTCTTGCCCACGAAGCCGTCGTCCTCGCCGACGGCGCGCTTCAGTACCTCAGCAGCCGTCAGAAGGTCTGACGCGCAATGCGCACCGTGCCATTGCGGCGGCGAGCAATCCCGGTCACTGCCGCCGCGGTCGTCCAACTCGCGGCGGCGGCCCTCGTTGCGATCCTGCTGGGCGGTGCGGCGTTGGTCGAGCTCCCGGTCGTCGCACATGGTGCGGCCGTCGTGGTGCCGTCGCTGCCGTTGCAGCCGATCGAGCCGGTCAACGGCGGCCGGGTCGCCGATCTGCGCGTCCAGGAAGGCGATCACGTCCAGGCCGGCGACGTCGTCGCCGAGGTCGTCAACCTGGACATCCGGTCCGATCTGGCCGAGCGGCGGATCGAGCGCGCGGTCCTCGCGGTCAGGGCCGCGCGTCTGGAGGCCGAGGCCGACGAACGGGACTTCGTGCCGGAGGCCGCGGCGCCATCCGACGCCGCGCGCCGGGAACAGGCACTCTGGCGCTCGCGGGCGACATCGCGCGCCGCCGATCGCGCGGCGTTGCACAGCCAGCGCTCGAGCGCGATCGCCGAACGGCGCGAGATCCTCGCGAAGCTCACTTCGGCCCGGCAACTCGCCGAGATCGCTCGCCAGCGGCAGGAGTTCATGCGGGCGAACTCCCGCTCCACCGTTATCCAGCTGCTGGACCTCGAGCGCGACGTCGCCGAGCGCGAGGGCGGCGTCGCCGGCCTGGAAGCAGCGGCTGTACGCGCGGCGGCCGCGATCGACGAGGTCGACGCGCGTCTCGCCTCGCAGGAGGCGGCCTGGCGTCGGGACGTGCTCGGCGAGCTTGCCGAGGCCGAGGCGAAGATCGATCTCATCGTCGAGACGGAGAGGACGGCCGCCGCCAGGCTCGAAGAGGCCGCCCTGACGACGCCGGTGCGTGGCATCGTGCAGACGATACACGCCGGCCCGGGGCGTGTCGTCGCACCCGGCAGCCCGGTCCTCGACATCGTGCCGCTGACCGACCGGCTGCTCGTGGAGGCAAGGATCCCGCCGCTCGAGGTCGCCGGGCTGCGGCCCGGTCTTCCGGCGGTGGTTCGCCTCGACGCGCTCGACTACCGCACCTACGGCATCCTCGCCGGCACGGTCGTCACGATGAGCCCGGATGCCATCGAGGATCCCGGGACGGGCGCGCTCTACTTCCGCGTCCGCGTCGCGACCTCGCTCACACCCGAGCAGCAGCGCTCGCTCGAGATCATCCCCGGCATGACCGGGACCGTCGATGTCGAGCTCGGCCGCCGTGCGATCGCCGCCTATCTCTTCAAGCCCGTGGGACGGGTCCTCGACCGGGCGTTCCGCGAATAGCGTCGACGACGCTCACGGCGCTCCGGGACTGCGATCCGTTACCGGGCATTGCAGACGCGGTGCGCAGAACCTCGCCGGCAGCCGGATCGCGCTACGTCTGCGTCAGGGCGCGATTCGTTGCCGGGTCGGAGTGGCGCCGCCTCCCGGTCAGGCTCCGAAAAGCGGCAGGGCCGGCGACCGGCCAGGTGCTGGCGATCGCCGGTCGGGACGAGGCCGATCCTCGCCGGCACCGACCCGGCAATCGGCCCCGCCGAGCCTGTGCCACTCGCCGACGACCAGGCCGCAGATATGGCCGCCAGTCGCTGCGACCAGCTCGTAGCCAGCTCCGAGCCTCCGGCGCGCCGTGCTCCGCCGTCGCAGCCGGGTCGCGGCGATCGCGACGGCGTCGCTCTTGCCCGCGACCGAAACCCGCCGGGAGACGCTCCAGACACCCCAGCGTCCATGGCTTATCGTGACGGTGAACGCGCCGAACAGGTCGCGATCGACCTCGATCTCGTAGGCGCGGTCGCGTCCACGAGCAGAGTCCCTGAGCCTCAACCTGATCGCCGCCTCGCCGAGCATGCGGGCAATCTACAGCAACAGGAACGCAACGTGAATCCCCTGTCGGCCGTGGTTCCGCCGCTCCTGGTCAAGGCCGCTTCAGCCCACGTGGCTCACCCTGATTGCTCGACCCGGGAAATCTCGAAGCCGCCGGTCAGGACGAGGCTGCCCTGCAGGTCGCGCCCATCGGCACCGAGCGGCAGGCTGAGCCGCCAGTAGTCGGCGCGGATCTCGCCATGGAAAATCGTGCTGGAGCGCCCGGTCACGCGCTCCAGCACCGCCTCCCGCTCGCGCCGCAACCGACGCACAGTGCTCACGATCTGAGCCGCAAGACGGGGATTGGGCACTGCATCCAACCCTCGGCCGATCAGCACGGCCCGGTCGCCGTCACGGGAGTAGAAGCGGCGACCGCCGTCGCTGTAACGCAGGAACGTCATCCCGCCATCGTTGTCGGCGCGCAACAGCTTCGCTCTCACGTCGGACTCCGTGATGAGATCTGACCACCTCTCGGCCAGCGGTCCGAGGTCCGCGCCGGCACCGCCGGCGCCACGCCACTCGGCCTGGATCCGCAGCGCCACCGCTGCGTCCTTGCTCCGTTGAGCAGCCTTCATCAGGAAGCCCGTCTCGACGTCCGCCGCCACCAGCCCACGTGGAACAATGGGCTCCTGAAGCATCCGACGCAGAGCCTCGATGCGTGCTCCGATCGTCGCCCCTGTCTGCATCTCGGACTGCCACGTCGACCCGTCGAACCACTCGAACCCGATCGAGTGTGCCGGAAAGCTCGCGACCCGCTGCGCGAGCGCTGCTGCCGGCGCCTTGCGCAACGCCCTCGGATCGATCATCACGCACGAGGGAACGCCGACGGGGCCACCTTTCCCGTCGAACAACATGACCCGCTCGCCGGGCATGTGGCCCCCGGGGCCCACCGCCCGCGGCGCCCACCTGAGCGCGATGCAGCCCATCGTGTGCAGCGCGAACATGGCGGTGTCCGGGTCCGCGCGGCGCATGCTCATCGCCGCGAGCGAAGGGAGGTGACGGCCGTCGCCGTCCAGCCACGTCGCCGCGAGCGCCCTGAGCGCACCGGGAGCCGCATTTCCGTGACGCGCGACAGCGGCATCCGCCAGGCGTTGCATCCAGGCGGCGGCAAAGGCGGCTGTCAGAAACTCGATCCTGCCGCCGCCATTCGGGCTCCGGGTCGCGACGGTGACCCGCACACGACCCAGGCCTGCCAGCCACTCGGCGACCCGGAGGGCGACCGGCGGCAGGATCATCCCGGGAACCAGGTCGACGACGACCGGCGCGCCGGTCGTCGCGATTGCCCATCCAAGCTGAAGCACCGCGTCGGCACCGGCCATCATGATCCGCTGCGATGCGTCGGCCGACGCATCGCCGGCCTCCGTGAACACACGGCGGATACTTGCCCCGTCCATATGCCGCCACCCCGATCCGAAGGTCTCTGTTCGCAACGATACATTGTCGGCCGGCGGGCGCAACAATAGGAACGCGCTCGCAAGCCACGGGTCCGCTCCTGTTCCGCAGGTCGCCGCCGATGGTGGTGCGGGCGACCGCCGGCTCGCCGCCACACCAGCCGGAGGTCGCGAACCGTTGCCGGGCATGCGGCGCGCTGCGCTCGAATCACGGCTATTGCGGCAAGCACTCGCTGCACAGGCTAGGGCGCGTTTCGTTGCCGGGCATGCGCCGCGCCGCGGTCGAACCATGGCTAGTGCGGTCGACCGCCGGCTCGCCGCCACACCAGCCGGAGGTCGCGAACCGTTGCCGGGCATGCGGCGCGCTGCGCTCGAATCACGGCTATTGCGGCAAGCACTCGCTGCACAGGCTAGGGCGCGTTTCGTTGCCGGCAGTGTTTCGTTGTCGGCAGTGTTTCGTGGTCGGCTGCGGCGCCAGGCCCTGGTGCCGCACGGCCGATCAGCGTTCGTACCGGCAGCCGATGGCCCGCACCGCCCCCGGCCCGCCGGGCTTGCCGTCCTCCAGCGCTGCCGGCGCGCCGCGCCCCAAGCCCCGCCCCGAGTCCCGCCCCGGCCCGCGCTCCTGCAGCAGCGCCTTCGCCGCCGCTATGGGAACAGCGAGAATCCGGCCGTGCCGGGGCTGCTCGGCCACGTGGACGGCGACCACGCGGCCGTCGACGAGGATCGGCGCTCCGCTCATGCCATGCCGCGGCCGGCTGCCCGGCGACAAGGCATACACCTGCACCACCGAGGCAGTGCCGTCGTCCCACACCATCCAGGCGCGTCCGATGGCCCGAGACCGCAACACCAGGACGCCGGCGCCGGCATACCCCACATGGGTCGCCTCGGCGCCGGCCGGCGGGTGCCGCACATCCAGCGTCAGCGCCGGGACCGACGCGGGCGGGACCTCCAGGACCGCGACGTCGGCGCCGGCGCCGGCCCGCCTGATCGCCAGGCTCGGGCCATCCCCGGCCACATCCGCGGCCTCGCACCCCGCAACCGTGTGCGCAGCCGTCACCAGCTCGCTCGCCGACACCCGGAACGCGGTCCCCCGCGCAATCCCGGAACCTCCCCGCGCAGCCGCGCCGTCGACCCTGATCGTGGCCATGGACGGATTGGCGGCATCGGCCGGCCGGATCCGCGCCAGGCCGTCGACAAGGCATGACGCGGCCAGCGCCGCCGCCAGTCCCGCGGCCTGGGATCGCCGCCTCATCCGAGCCCGCTGGCGAGCAGGATTCCCGCACCGAGCTTGGACGCCGACAGCACAGCAGCCGCACCGAGCTCGCCCTGCTCGATGCGCTCGGCCAGATCGCGGAACACCAGGTCGGCCCCCCGGAACACCGCCAGCTGGAACAGCACCGCGACGACCGTCCAGATCACGACGTCCGCCAGGTTGACGCCTGTCTTCAGGCAGACCGCCCCCGGCAGCACCACGCCGAGTATCGTCGCTGCCAGGGCGAGTGCTGCGGCAGTGTTGCCGCCGCGAACCAGCCGGATCTCCTGGTGCGGCGTCGCCCACACGTAGCCGGTCAGGCCCATCAGAACCACGCTCGCGGCGGCGAGCGTGTGACCGAACAGCACCGGTGCGCCGCTCGCGACGCTGAAAAGCACGGCGATCACCTCGCCGCCCAGCAAGCTCGTGGTCTCGGCCATCGCGATCTCCCTTCCGCACAGTGCCGCGAGCGGCGCACCGGACCTCGTGGGAGCCCGGTCGTCCTCGATGCCATTGTCACACCCTGCGGCCGCCGATGCGGCGGCGGCCGCACCGCGGTCCGGGCATCGATACACTTCAAGCATTCCGGCCATGGGCCGAATCACAGGAGGTCGAGCTCGTGCCAGATCGCGCCACCCCAGAAACCGTCATTCTGGCTGAGAAGCCGGCCCAGGCCCGCGCCTATGCCGAGGCGCTCACCGGGCGCTCCGTCTCCGGCCGCGGACCATTCGCGACGCCGATCGGCACGATCGTCACGGCCCAGGGCCACCTGCGGCGCTACGAGGAACCGCGCGATCGCGGTCTTACCGACTGGTCGGGGCCGGGCTGGCCCGACCTCTGCGAGGCTCCACCGCTCGTGGCCCGCGACCGCGACGCGCAGCGGCAGCTCGCCGAGATCCAGGCGCTGCTCGCCCGGGCGTCGCGCATCGTGATCGCCACCGATCCGGACCGCGAGGGCGATGCCATCGGCTGGAACATCCTCGCGCTGCTTCGGCACCTCCCGCCGGCCGTCGAGCGCCTGCTCTGCGCCGAGGTCGACCTCGGCGCCATCAGGCGCGCCTTCGCCAGCCTGCAGCCGGCGCGCCTGACGCGACCGCGTGCGATCGCTGCGAATGCCAGGGCCCGGATCGACATGCTCGCCGGGACCAACCTGACCGTCGCGGTGTGCACCGCGCTTCGCCCTCCGACGCGACGCGAGGTCTGGCCGGTCGGCAGGGTCAAGACCCCGACGCTCTGGCTCGTCGTTCAGCGCGAGCGCGAGATCGCCGCCTTCCGCCCGATCGACCACTATCTGCTCAGCGCAACCTTCGCCGTCGCCGCCGCCGAGCGGATCGGCGACCCCGGCAGCCGCACGATTGCGGTCGAGGCGGTCCTCGTCCATCGTCCGGACCCCTACCTCACCGACCGACGGCAGGCCGAGGGGATGGCTGCCGAGGCGCGTGGCATGCCGGGCCAGCTGCTCGTCGACCGGCAGCTGGAGGCGATCCCGCCGCCCCTGCCCTTCGACAAGCCGAGCCTCCTGCAGGCGGCGTCGCGACGCCTCGGATGGCGCCCGGATACCGCCGCCGGGGTGCTGCAGGCCCTCTATGAGGCGGGCCACGTCACCTACCCCCGGTCGGGTTGCCGCAAGCTCTCGTCGGCCGACGCCGAGGCGCTCGGCGACGTGTGCGCCGCCATCGCCGAGCGCCCGTCCTTGGGTGACGCCGCCAAGATGGTAGGGCAGCGCCCCGTCCTTCGCCGCCCCCGCGTGATCGACGATGCGGCGGTCGCCAAGGCTTCGCACACCGCGATCGTCCCGACGCGCACGCCGATCGACGCGCGCGCTGCCGCCGACTGGCTTGCGCTCTACGACCTCATCGCCCGCCAGTACCTCTGTGCCTTCTCTGCGGATGGCCGCGACGAAGTCACCCGGGCCTCCGTCGAGCTGACGCTCGATCGTGCCCCGCGCCTCTTCTCCGCCACCGCCCGGCGGCGCGTCGACGACGGCTGGCGGGCGATCGACGACATGGCGACGAAAGGTGCTGCCGCCGATGCGGCCGGGGGTCATGATCACAGCGATGATGACGGTGACGCTGCCCGCGCCGACGGCTCGCTGCCCCTCGGGCTGGTGGGCGGGCCGGTGCGCTGCGGCGACGTCGCCGTGGTCGCCCGCCGCACCGAACCGCCGCGCCGCTACACCTACGCAACACTCATGGGCGACATGAAGGGCGCCCATCGCTGGGCCAGCGATCCAGCACTGGCCGAGATCCTCAGGACCAAGGACCATCCGGGCCTCGGAACGCCGGCGACGATGGAGGCGATCCCGCTGGAGCTCGTGGCCAAGGGGCTGATCGAGGAAGTCGCGCCGGCGCGCAAGGGCTCGAAGGTGCCGGCGCTGCGAGCTCCCGATCATTCGGTCGAGCTGATTGCGGCCCTCGAGCAGGCGGTCCCGGAGTTCGTGCGGCCCGACCTGACCGCGCGCCTCGAGCTCGCACTGGTGGAGATCGCCGAAGCCGACGATCACCGCCGCGCCGGGCAGGAGGCGGACCGGCTCGTGGCGCAGTATGCGGGCAAGGTCGGCGCCTGGTTCGCGGCCATCCGCACGCTCCCGCGGCTGCCTGAGGGCCGCGCGACGCCCAGGTCCCATGCCGGTCCTCCCGCCGCCGCGGCGGCTGCGCGAACCGCTCGGCCGCGCGCTGCCGGCAAGCCTGGCGGCGCTGCCAAGGGAGGCGGCGGGAGCGTGCGGGCGCCGAAGGTGCCGCGCGGCACGGCCCGAGGGGGGAAGGCGCATGCCCGCCCGTCTCGCGGCGGTCTTCCCGGTCGGACGCGCTGACGCGCGGCTGCCGGGAAGCTGGCCGCTAGCCGTTGGGTGCCTCGTCGGACAACGGGCGCGCGTCGTCCCGCTCCCCGGCGGCCACGGCCGCATGCACGCCACGGAAGTCCGCCCAGCTCTCGCCCGACCGCGTGACGCGGTCGGCGCGCGCCCTTGCCCGCGAGGCGGCGTAGATCGTGCTCGGGTCGGCGTAGACCTCCTTCACGACCGCCGCGACATGATCCGTGAACCCTGGGCGGCCGGCGAGCGGAGAGCCCGCCGAGAGCAGCGCGCGGATCCGCGTTGAAGGCGCTCCGAGCCGCGCCGCGGCGGCCGCCACCGAGCGATCCAGTGCCGCCGCATCCGTCACACCCCAGGATCGTGCGATGGCGGCATGCCGGTGGTACAGCTCAGGGAGCGGGACGCCGAGGTCGCTGGTCGACGCCAGCAACTCGTTCTCCCGCTCGGGATCGACCCCAGCGGCCGCGGCGAGCTCGACCGCTTCGACGAGGGCCGCGGCGCGCGCCGCGCAATCCCGCACGAAGTCAGCGCTTGCCGACGCCATCCGATCGACCGCATCGAGGATCACAGCCTCGCCCTGGCTCCACGCCTGATAGACGCCGGCGACGTAGCCGCCCTGCGCATAGTGCGCCACCCTCGGATCGCCACCGGCCAGCGCAGTCAGCCGCTGGGCAGCGATCGTCAGCAGCAGGCGCGCGGGTCTCTCCATCCCCGGCCCAGCCATCGCCTCCACCTCCGCCTGGCTGCCCGCCAGCTGGACCCAGGCATCGACACGTCCGCCATCGAGCGGGCCGCGAACGACGCAGCAGGCCTCGAGCCCGAGCTTGGCCAGGCGCTCGATCCCGGCTCGCGTGACACCCGTCAGGGTGACGAGGCCGGACGGGTCTCCCGGCGCCACCCGAAGGTCCCTCTGATAGGCGTGAGCCGCGAGCTGGTCGAGGTCCAGCTCGCGGAGGCTTCCCTGCAAGGCAGCATCCGGCAGCTGCCGCGATCCACGCTCGACGCGCTCGACCACCCGAAACAGCAGGCGCCGCTGCCCGAAGGCCCGCAGCTGCCTCATCATGTCGCGCTTGCGATGCAACTCGCGATCTCCTGCCATCCTGTCACCGCACCTTCAAGGCTGCCTGATCCAGACTGCTACGCGCCCCGCTTCCACGGCAAGGTCTCGAGCGTGAAGTGGACCATCACGTCCGTGCCGCCCAGCGCCGCCACGAGGTGCACGCCAGGGTGTCCAAAGCCCCCGAACTGGGCTCGAGCAAGCGCGGCAAGCGCATCCGCCGCCAGCAGCTGCAGCACCACCGTCTCGGCACTGCGCACCGAGATCCCGAGCACCGTGTAGCTCGACAGTCGGGCCCTCGGCCCTTCTGCGACGCGGTTGTCGCCGGCTCCCTCAGTTGCCCTCAGCGTGTCGGCGTCCTGGATCACCGCGATCATGCCATCACCGGTCGCGACACCGGAGAGCACGGCCACCAGCTGCACTTCCGGCAGCCGGCGCCATGCCCTCTCGGCGCGTCGGCGGGCCGCCGCCGGATCGGCGCCGTCATGGGCGAGGACCTCCGCCCGCGACAGCGCCAGGCTGTACCCGACGACGGCCATCACCATGTGCTCAGACCACCCGCTCGACGCCGCCACCCAAGTCGTCGATCAGCACGGTCGGCTCGAACGCCGACTTCTTCCGATCGATGCCGGAGCGATGCATCCGGCCGGTGACGGTGACGGCATCGCCCTCGGCCAGCGACAGGTCTGCCGCGGCGACCGCGGCCCGGTCGAACGCGATCACCTTGTGCTCGACCTCGGCCGTGCCGTCACCGTCGCTCCGCTCGATCGTGCACAGGATCGAGCCCCGCCAGTAGGGGATCTTGTTCTTCTTCGACTCGCCGGCCTCGACCGACACCACCTCGCCGACGAGGCGGACGGCCGTCGAGTGAGGCTCCCCGTCCTCCGCCGTCGCGATGTCGGCCGGCGCCTCCACCACAACCCGGTGGCTGCGGGGGTCGTCGTCCGTCCGCCCACGCCGGTACTGCAGCCGACCCAGGACCTTCACGCGGTCGCCCTCGTCGAAGGCCTTGGCGAGGTGCCGGGCGACATCGCCGAAGCCGACCACGTCGTGGAAGAGCCGATCCGGCTTGTCCTGACCGTCGCGCTGCTCCTCGGTCTCGACCGTGAGGAACGAGAACGGCGTCGCGTCGCCGCTCGGCTTCTGCGCCTCGCGCCTCACCACGCCCACCAGGACGATCTCGCTCACTCCCGCCGGCGGGCCGACGGGTGCCCGTTCCTGTCTCTTCGCCGCACTGCCCTTCGCCATCACGAACTCCTCCTTCTGCCCGCGCCGCCTCGCAGCGCCGTTCGCCCCCACGGGCGACCGTCTCAGATGCTACGGGAGCGGCGGGGCGGCTGCGGTCAGCAGGGGCAGGAGCACAGTCGCGTCAACGCTCGTGCCCGTACCCGCGCGGCCTCGACCCCTGCTCGATGGCAGTGACCTGGCTCTCGATGCGGCCGAGCATGGAGGCGATGGCCAGGGCGGCCGTCGCCAACGGCACCTGCGGGGCGGCGCGGTCGATCGACAACACCAGGGCCGTCGCCTCGACCTCGATCTCCGAGAGCCGCCGGCGCCGGAGCCGCATCGTCTCCAGCCGCGCACCGCTTATGAGCCCGCGGCGGCTGCCGCCGCCTGCCGCGCGAAGCTCGTGCCGCGTGATCCGATCGTCGAGCCGTCGGCCTTCGGCGGCCGCCCACTCCCGGCGCTGCACCAGCCGCTCGTCACGCCCGGGATCACGCGGTGCGGCCTCGACGATCGCCGTCCGTGCCGCCTCCAACTCGGCCGCGAGCCTGGCTGCGGGGGTCGTCGTCCGCCCGCCCGCGTCGGCACCTCTGTCCAGCGCCTCGAGCACCCTCACCCGGCGGGCGATCTCGACCCAGCGCTCCGCCAGCGGCGCCATCGCATGGCCGCGCTCCGCCCACTCCCAGACCACGTCCTCGACGGCGTTCGCGGCACCCGCGGGGGTCGGCCGCCCGGCCCGCTCGAAGGCGGCACCGACCGGGCCAAGATGCCGGCCGGGCGGCTTCTGCAGTCCCATCTCCCGGTAGCTCCGGGGGTCGAAGCGCCGGCCGACGGCCGGCATGCCGCGTGACGAGCGGGCCTCGTCCTCCCGCTCGATCTCGCGATTGGCGGCGTCGGCAAGGCGACGCCGCAGCCCGAGCATCCACTCGCTGCCCCGGGCTGCGCGATCCTTTACCGCTGCAAGGACCCACTCCTTGTATCCGCGCCGCTCCGCGGGGCGGTCGTGATACACCACGTGCAGGTGCACGTTGCGGGGGTCCATGCCCTTGGCCGGGTCCGGCAGATGCACCGTCGCGTGGTAGGGCAGCCCGCGCTCGACGAAGGCATGGACGAACTCCGCGGCGATGCGCCGGCGGCCGGCGGGACTTACCTCATGCGGCAGCTCGGCGATGATCCGGCACTGGACCCGGCCGTCGCTCCGCTCGTGCGCGAGCACCACGTCCCAGAAAGCCGCGCGCTCCGCCTCGCTCTCTCCGATCGAGCCGAAGCTGATCGCACCGGCGGCGTCCGCCTCGATCTCGGCCCGGTTCTCGACAGCGAGCTTCGCGCGCTCGACATAGCGCTGGAAGCCGGCGGGCGTGGCCGCCTGCGCCCTCCCGGAGTTTCGGCGACCGCGTTCCCAGGCGGCCCGTGCGGCGGCCGTGGCCAACGGTGCGAGCCGCGCGGCCGAGGGGCTGGCGACATTCACCCACCAGGCACCGGCGCGGCGGTCGTAGAGCGCACCCGCCTCGCGCGCCAGCGCAGTCTCGCCGCGGCCGGGATAGACATAGACGCGTCCCTCACGCGGGGCCTCGCGGGGGGCCGTCGCGACCCGTCCCGGCTTCGCCACGCTGCTGTGCGCGAAGTGGAAGCTGGTATGCGCGTTGATGGCCGGCCGGGCACTTCGCGACCGCGGCCACGACAGCGCCTCGGCGCCCATCGACAGGTACTTGCCGCGGGCGAGCGCCCGCTCGACCGCGTCGCCTTCGTCCAGCCGGCCGAGCCGGACGAACTCCTCCTCGAAGGCGCTGCCGAGCGACAGCAGCTGCGACAGCGACGATCTCATCACCGCACGCCGGTGCCTGGTGGGTGTCCGGGCATCGCGATGGACATGTCCAGCTCCTGCGGGCTGGACATGTCGCGACAAGTGCACTGCGAATGGGTTATTGCGCCATCCATTGGCCTGCTTTCGCTAACCGCCAGCTGAGTGGCCGGCGGACATGTCCCCTGCTCGCCGCTGTGCAGCCGTGCCGATGAAGGCGACGCGGGTGCGAGTTACCCAGGACGCCGACGACCGGTGCCGGTTGACCGCTGCTCCATCCTAACGTCGCACCGGGCAGGCTGCGGTCGAGCTGGCAGGTGGCAGTCGGTGGCCGCAGTGAATCGGGCGGCGGCAGCCTGCCGCACCATCGGCCTCACCGGACTATCCTGACCGCCCGGCATCTGTCCGGGGCAACGCGACGCACATCGGGGAGCATGAAGATGACCGACACGGCCCTCGCCAAGCGTGCGCAGCGGCGGCGCCAGGCGGAGGTCGGGCTGACGACATGCAGCGTGCTGGTTCCCGCGCGGCTCGCGGAGACGTTTCGCCGCCTGGCACTGGTCTCGGCGGCGCTGCATCGAACGCGCTCGAGCGTCGAGGTGGGCCGCGCGGTGACGGATCTGGTCAGGATCACGCTGCCGCAAGTCGACCTCCTCGATCCGGCCCTGCCCGAGCCGACCCGGCGGGCACTCGCCGCGCTGCGCTACGACCTCGGCATGATCGATGCAGCGCCGGCAGCGGAGGCACCCGGCCGGCCAGGCAGCCGTCCGGACGGAGGTGCGGAGGCCGCGCCCGCAAGGCGGAGCCAAGGGGTTCCCGACGGTTGGAAGGTGGAACGCAGCGGCAAGCCCCCGACGGCGGCTCAGGCGGCACTCGCCGGCGCGATCGCTTGGTTCTGCGGCCTCGACATCCCCCCACCCGCGCTCGAGGACCGCAAGGTCGCCTCCGCGTGGATCGCGCTGAACGTCGAGAAGTGGAAGCGCGGTGGCTCGCCGAAGCCGCCTGCGGACCATGTCGGGCCAGCATTCCAAGTCGAGGGGTCGCACGGGGCAGCCGCCTCTGGCGGCGAGCGGTGAGCCCTGCCGGCCACGCCGGCGGGTTCTCCAGCCTGCCGCCTCTGGCGGCGGGATCTTCGGACTGCCGCCTCTGGCGGCGGGCGCAACTGCCGCGCTCAGCGGCGGGTTCTACAGCCTGCCGCCTCTGGCGGCGGGTACGCAGAATGGCCAAGCTGCCGGCCCGTCCGGCGGCGGCGTCTTCAGGCTGCCGCCTGTGGTGGCGGTCACACCTCGATCCGTGGCGATTGCCGTGTGCATCGGCAGCTTCGGACCTCGCTTGCCCCAGCGCTGAAAATGGCCATTGCGGAGGCCGCGTCCGGAGGGTCACCGGCATCGGGTCGCATGTGTCGGGCCCCGCCGCGGAACGCGGCAGGGCCGGAGCACGTCGCGCCGAGCCTGAGGATCTCAACCGCCCCGCAGCCGGTCGGTGGCAGGCCTATCCTGCACGTGAAAGACCTTGCGACTGCGCCCTGCCAGGAGGCCGACATGAGCATCACAGCGACCACGACCACGACCGCCGCAGCCGCGACCGGCACGGACTCCGATACCGGCCCAGTCCCCGCTGCGACGGCGGCGCCCGCGTCGGCGGGCGCTGCCCCGACCCCGACGACCCCGACTGCCCCGACCCCGGTTCCGGCGGGCGCGGCGGTCGGCTCCGGCGTCGACGACGACGCCAGGAGCTCGATCATCAAGCCGAGGCCAGGCACCGAGCCCGAGTTGCGCGAGGCCTGCGCGATCGACCTCGACAAGCCGAAGCCCGAGAACGCCAGGGCGGCGCGCGTCTGGGTCGCGGGCAATGAGAAGCGGAAGGCCGATCGCCGTCGCGACCAGGCGATCGCGACCCTCGACGCTGCCTGGAGCGACTACGTCGCCCACGCCCGTGGCGAGCGCGACGCCAATCATCTGGCCGCAGCCAAGATGCTGGCCGCCAAGGGCGTCGACCTCAACAAGCTCATGGAGCTCGCCGCCAAGGGCAGGCTCCCGGACGACGTGCTCCGCGGCGAGTAGCGGGACGGCGGGAGGCGAGGCGATGTTCCGGGCAACCTGGATCAACCTGCTGCTGGGCCTCGGTGGTGTCGCCCTCCTCGCCTGGATGTTCGGCGACGCTCGACCGGCCGACGAGACGGCGCGCGGCGTGGTCACCGGGATCGCCAGGGGCCGTCCCGCCGTCGACGACGCGGTCGACGCGATTGTCGCCGTCATCACCGTCGTGCAACTCGTCCTGATCACGGCGATCGCCGGCGTCGTCTACCTCTGGCTCGTCCGCTCCGGCCATCTGCACGCGCCCTGGGTGCATGCCCATGTCGTCCTTCGGATTGAAGCCTGGCGCCGGCGCCACGAGGCGGCCGCCGAAGCAAGAGCCGTACGGGCGCCCCCTCGTGGCGCCGGCGATGAAGGACCGGGCTCCGACGGCGTGGGCACCACGGCCGCCGAGGGTGGAGCCGGGACCGTCGATGTCCAACCTGCCCGCCGGGAGACCTCCTCATGAACGGCCCATCGCGACGTCCGGCCTGCGACGCTGCGACCACGAGCAAGTTCGGTCGCGGCCGAAGGAACCGGCACGGACCGCGTGCCGCCGGAACGCTGCTGGCGGCCGCGGGAGCGATCCTCCTTGCCCTGCCGGCGTTGGCGGCCGACGACCGGTTCGGCCCTTTCGCGCCGATCGCCGATACTCTCGGCGCGGGCGGCGGCGTCGTCGAGGTCGGCACCGTCGCCGTGCGGCTGCTGGGCGGTGCGGCGATCCTGGTCGGCATCGTCAAGTCGGCGATCGGGCGCTTCGACACCGCCTCGTTCCTGTCGATCTTCTTCGGCTTCATCGTCCTGTCGCTCGGACCCGAGTTCATCCTCTGGGCCGAGGTCAGCCCGCCCTCTCCCAAGGTGACCCCGCTGCCTCAGTCGGGGGAGCCCTACCTTTGCGTGCTGTGCAAGACGTTCACCAACTTCGGCTCGACGGCGTCGGCGTTTCGCGAGACCGCCTACGCCACGCTCGCCCGCCCTGCCCTGTCGCTCGCCCAGGCGATGATGCTGATGTGGATCCTCGCCTTCGTCGGCGGGCTGTTCCTCAAGCCGAAGGAGGGCTCGGAGGCCGCACCTCGGCTCTTCGTCCAGTTCGGCTGGTTCGGGCTCGTGGCCGGCCTGCTCTCCAGCCCGGACTGGCTCTTCGGCAATGTCGTCGGCCTGATGGAGGAGACCGCGGTCGGCACCGCCGGCGTCCTGTTCGATGCCGCCCGGGGGACCTTCGCCGCCGCCGGCGGCGGCAATTCGTGGGCCAGCATCTCGACCAACCAGACCGTCGACAATGGCGTCTACGCCTACCTCTGGGGCCATGTCGAGGCGACGCTGTACACCATCGTGAACATGATGATCTGGCAGCTCGACCGGACCCTCAGCAGCGCCGGCATCTTCGCCATGCACGCGCTGGTGATGGCCCTCATCGTCATCATCGTGCTCGGCCTGCCCCTGACCTTCGTGCTCGGAATCTTCGCCGCCTATCTGTTCCAGACCATGTTCTACTACATGGCGATCTCCGCGGTGGCGCCGGCGCTGATCGCCGGCATGCTCTTCAAGTGGTCGCGCGGCTACGCGTGGGCTGCTCTGAAGTTCCTGCTCGGCGGTGCGCTCACCCTGGTATTCGCGGCCGTCGCCATGTCGTTCACCGGTGCGGTCGTCTACCTCGGCCTGCAGGGCGTGTGGGACAAGGCCGCGGGCAGTGGCGCCAACCTCGTTTCCGATGCGCTGATCGCGGCGGCCAACGCGACGAACGGCCAGCCCGATACCGTCAATCCCCTGGCTCAGACGGAGTTCGCCTCCAGCATCTTCTCGCCTCTCAGCTCGTCGTTCTGGATCACGGCACTCATCTGCTGGGTATCCGTCCTATTGCACCTCAACGCGCCGAAGATCGCCTCGAACATCAGCGGCTCGAATGACAGCGCGACCACGGCGGCGCTCGTGGTCGCGGCCGGCCAGGCGGCCGTCGGGTTCGCCGGCCGCGCTGCCCTCGGCACCTCGCTTCAGGGAGGTGGCGCGCTGGGTGCCGCCGGTGCGTTCGTCAGCGCGTTGAGAGGCAACTCTTCATCGGAGAACCCGCTCACCGGCTTCACCAGCCATGGCCTCATGGGCATGGGGGCCGAGAAGCTCGGGCGGGCGCTCCATGGCGGTGCGAGCGAAGCGCGCGGGGCCGCCTCGTCGTGGCTGCGCGGACAGTACCACTCGCACACTCCGGGCGTCGGGCCGGGAGCCGATGGCGGAGGCGGCGTTTACAGCGCCGGCTCGCCGAGCTCGGAGCAGACCGATCACATGCGGGGCTTCGATCGTCCCTGAGGAGCGCTTCCTGCGCCTCGGGCCTCGGCCGTCGGATCACTGGTGGCGCACCTCAGGACCCCGGGTCCCCTCAGGATCCCGGGTCCGCGGAGGCTAGAAGCTCGAGCGTGGCATCGCGGCGGCCAACACCGTCGGCCGCCACGAGCTCGAAGGCGATTCGGTCGGGCTGGATCCGCCGCTCGGCGAGCGCCAGGCGAAGCGCCCGCGCCCGGGCATCCGCGAGCCGGATCCCGACCGTCGGATCGAGCTCCGCCGGAGCTGCGATCCGCATGCGCACGAGCCGGCCCTGCTGCCTCGCCGCCAAGGCGGCGAAGCTCGACAGGGCACGAAGGGCGCCAGTGGGCACGGCGGCCGAACCGGCGACGAAGTCGATCACCAGCTCCTGGCGCCCCGGCTCCTGGCGCCTCGGCGTCCCTGCGGATAACCCGTCGGGCACGCCTGGCGGGGTCTGCGGCCGCGGGCCGGCCTGTTCCGCCCTGCCGGCCACGGCTGCCTCCGCGGCTGCCTCCGCGGCCCTGGCGATCGCGCGCTCGGTGTGGTGTGAAAGGGCAGGTCTAGAGGGGGCGGCGGCGTCCGCCTCAACGCTCCGCGGGATCCCGAGCAGGCGGGACGCGTATGGCTGCTCGTGCGCCGACGCGTCGGGCCGGGCCACGCTCACCGGCGCCTGCGGGAGGGGCGGCTGCTGGAGGTTGGCCGATGCGGCACTCGACTGTCCCGGCAAACCCGACCACGGGGGAGGCAATGGCTGGCTGAAGTCCGGAAGAGCGAGCCGCTTCCTGAGCTCGGCTGGCGGCGCCAGGGTCGGAGGAGTGAATCCGCCCGCCGGCGGCGCTGTCCCCTCCGCCGCCCGGAACAGCGCGCCAAGCGCGCTCCGGCCGGGCGTTCCCGCCACCGGCTCGGGCGGCAGCGGCCGGCGCGGCACGATCCGGCCGAGGTCGCCCTGGGCGCCGCCGAGGTCCGGCGCCAGGATCGGTGGCAGGCGACGGTCGCGATCGCTGTCCGCGACGGCGGCAGGAGCGGCGGACGGTGCGGTCATCAGCAGGGCCAAGCCGGCAAGGAGCACCCCCTGCGCCATGCGCGGCCCGCGGCAGCGGCGCGCCGCGCTGACGGCAGGCGCTCCCGCGGTCACTTGCCGCCCCCTGCGAGCGGCGGCGCCGACGCGATCCCGGCAGAAACCTCGACGAAGCCGCGCGGCAGCGACGCTTCGGCCTGCATCATCAGCGTCTGGCGGACCATCATCTCGACGACCGGCCGCTCGTCGTCGGTGGCGAGGCTCGACATCTCGGCCAGCCCGTCCAGGATCCTGCGCGTCGCCACGAAGCGCCGCTTGCGCGACCGCGGCAGCGAGGTCTCGGGCGCGCGCTCGGAACGTGCCGCGTAGCACCTGGCGACGATCGCACCGAGAACCTCGGCGGCACGGCTGCCAACTCTCAACGGATCGGCGGTGCCGTCGAGCCGCTCCGGCAGCGTGCGGAGCTTGCCGAGCGCACTCAGCGCCTGGTGCTCGGTCAACGGCTTCTCGGGCAACGCCTTGTCGGGCGACGGCCTGTCGGGCGACGGCCTTTCCAGCCCTGACCTCCCGGCTCTCGCCGGCCCCGACGCGTCGCCATAGCCAGACGCCGTGTCCTCCGTCGCATGCCGGGCGCGCGTGCGGGCCATCACTCCTCCGTTCGGTCGGTCCAGGCGCAGCTCGGTCGCCGCCCCTGCCACTTCCACGGTAGCGCGCCTGGACCGCGGCTGCGGTGCCGTGCCGGGCGGCCCGCGGCGGGCACCTCCGGTCCGTCGTCGTGGCGACAGCCAGGTCCTGGGCCGCCGCGCGGCTCCGGCAAGCTGCAGACCGGTTTCTGCGCAGCAGACACTCCGGTCTTCGCTTGCCCGAGCCGCTTGGCGGCGGCCCTCAGCGGACCTGTCGCCACGACGACGGACCGGAGGTGCCCCATGACCACGCGAACCGAAAGCACGCCACCCGAAGGGACGCCCCGAAGTGCTGCGTCGGATCGTCTGTCGGGGGCGCGATCGTCTGCGGGGATCACATGGCGCCGCACGCCGCGTCGCAGCTGGTGGGCCGGCCGCAGCACCTCATGCCGAGTGGCCGCCGTCGCCGTTCTGCTGCTATCCGGTCCCGCCCGGGCCGGTGCCGAGCCTCATCAAGTGCCTTCCACCACGTCCGCGGCGGGCGGAACGACAGGGCATGGCGTCGCTGCCGGACCGGCCCCGCTCGTCGCTTCCAGGCTGGTTCTCGGTCGCCCGGTCGCCTGCCTTTCGCGATGCCGCGTGGCGAAGCTCGTCGACCTCGACCCTCGGCCCGAGCAGGTCAGGGACGCGCTCGGTGGCGTCCGGGCGACCGACCGTCATGCCGGGATTGACATCGCGGTCGACTCGCTCGAGGCGGGCCGCCGTGTCCTGGTCTTGGCCATGGCTCCGGGGCGAGTGCTGGCCGTGCGCGATGGCATGCCCGATCGCGACGCCGCCGGCGAGCCCCGATGGTGGCTGGGCGGTCGGCAGGGCGGCAACCTGGTCGTCGTCGACCACGGCGGCGGGCTGGTGACCGCCTACGCTCACCTCGCCCGTGGCTCCGTGGCCGTGCGCTCCGGCGAGCAGGTCCTCGCAGGGCAGGTGATCGGACGCCCAGGCATGTCGGGCTATGCCGCCTTTCCGCACGTCGAGGTGCGGGTCACGCTGCACGGGCGCGTCGTCGACCCGATCGCCGGGCGCATGCTGTCGGTCGCCGATCTCCAGGGCGGGCCCGGCTCCTGACGCGTCCGCCCCGGTCGCCGCCGCAGCCCGCGGGGGAGCGGCCTATCCTGGGGTCATGAGCAAGGCAGTTTCAGAGCCCAAGGCCCCCGGTCGCTCGGAGCGCACGCGCCTCGACGCCCAGCTTCATGCGCTCAACGACGAGCAACGGCAGGCCGCCACCCTGCCTGTGGGGCCGACGCTCGTCATTGCAGGTGCCGGGTCCGGCAAGACACGGCTCCTGGTCGCTCGCATCGTGCAGCTGATCGACGGCAGCGGCGCCAGTCCGCAACGCATCCTCGCCATCACCTTCGCGCGCAAGACCGCGGTGGAAATGCGCGAGCGCCTCGCGGCGGCGCTCGGAGCGGATGCCGGTTCCATCGGCGTCTCGACGATGCATGCGGCGGCACTCGCGATGCTGCGGCGGCATCCTGACATGGCCGGGCTTCGCCGGGGCTTCCGGGTCGCCAACGAGGCCCGCAGCCGCGCCCTGGTGGCCGAGCTTCTGGCCGGGGGCGGCGACCCGGTCCCCGACGAGCTGCTGAACCCGGTGGTGTCGGCGCTCGCACGCCTGAAGGACGACGGCCTGCAGCCGGAGGATGGAGCGATCGAGGGCTGGGTCGCCGCCCGCGGTGCGGACCAGGTGACACCGTCGGAGCTCGCAGCACTCGGCCTATACGGCCGCTACCAGCAGCGGCTGCGTGCGGCCGGCGAGGCCGACTACGGCGACCTCATGCTCTGGCCGACCCTGGCGATGGAAGCCGACGAGTGGCGGCGCCAGGCGCTGGCCGGCGGCTTCGACCACATCCTCGTCGACGAGTATCAGGATACCAGCGCGCTCCAGGATCGCTGGCTGACCGCCCTCGCCCGTGGCCACCGGAGCCTCTGGTGCGTCGCCGACGACGACCAGACGATCTACGCCTGGCGCGGGGCCGAGGTCGACAACGTTCTCGCCTTCAAGGCGCGATGGCCGGGGGCGGCGGTCGCAAGGCTCAGCGTCAACTACCGCTCTACACCCAGCATCGTCGCCGCGAGCAACGCGCTCATCGCGCACAACGGCCGGCGGCTCGCGAAGGAGCGCCGCGCTGCCGCCGAGGCGCCAGGCGAGCCGATCAAGGTCGTGGCGGCACCGACGGTCGAGCGCGAGGCGAGCTGGCACGCCGAGCAGCTCGCTCGCTACCTCGACGCAGACCCCGCGCGCTCGGCGTTCGTGCTCTACCGCGCGAACTTCCTCAGCCGCGGCATCGAGGAGGCGCTGATCGAGCGCGGTCTTGGCTTTGCCGTCGTCGGCGACGTCGCCTTCTACCGCCGGCGCGAGGTTCTCGACGCACTGGCCTATCTGCGCCTGGTCACCGACCGACGCGATCCCGAGGCCTTCGCGCGTGTCGCGAACGTCCCGGCCCGGGGCCTCGGTGACCGTGCTCGCGCGCGGATCGTCGCCGAGGCCGGACAGGCAGGCGACCTGCTCGAGGCCGCGGCCCGCATTGCCAGCTCCGGCATGCTCGATCGGCGGGGCTGCGCCGGCGCGCAGCAACTCGCGGACCTCGCAGCCGGCTGGACCAGGTCAGATGCGAGCCCACGTCTCGGCGACCGGCTGTTCGGGCTTCTCCTGGACGCAGGTTACCTCGACCTGCTCGAACGCGACCCCGATGGACGAGGTGCCGACCGCCGCGCCAACGTCGAAGAGCTCGCCCGGGTCGCCACCTTGGCCGGCACGGCTGCGGCCTTGCTCGAACGCGCCGAGCGGGGTGCTGCCGCCGTCGACGAGCGCGAGCAGGCGCGCCTGACGTTGATGACCATTCACGCGGCCAAGGGGCTCGAGGCCGATGCGGTGCACCTCGTCGGCTGGCAAGAAGGCATCCTGCCCTCCCGCCAAGCGCTCGAGCGCGAAGCAAGGCAGGACCAGGGGGCAATCGAGGAGGAGAGGCGCCTCGCCTACGTCGCGCTGACCCGGGCGAGGTCGATAGCGGTCATCAGTCACTGCCGCGAGGGCACGCAGCCGCGATCGCGCTTCATCGCCGAGATCCCGACCCGCTACCTGCACGAGGTCCGCACCTCGCGATCGAGCAAGGGCGGACCGCGCGACCCGGAGGACGCCGGCGAAGCGACGGCCCCCGATCCCGGCGACGAACGCGACGCCGGCGGGCGGGTCGGACGGGACCGACGTAGCCCGGCATACGAGCCCGGTGAAGGCGAGCTGCTGCCAGTCGAGGCGGGCCACCGGGCGGTCGCGGCCGCCCTGCTTGCGGCCGTCGACGCGGCGATGGCGGCAGGCGAGGACGGCCGCGGCTGGACGATGCCGTGGCACGACATTTCGGCGCGGCCGACCAACCCTGCTTCCGGCCGGGCGTTCCGCGGGTCCAACGTCCTGGTGCTGTGGGCAGCGGCCGCGCGCCGCGGCCTCGTCACCCGCGAGGGAAGCGAGCGCGCCGACGCCAGAGGTGTCCACTTCTGGGCGTCGCGCAAGGCCTGGCTTGCGCTCGGGGGGCACATCCGGCCGAGTGCCGAGCCCGAATCGATTCTCATGCCGGTCTATGACGACAGCCGGACGCGGGACCATGTGCGTGGACATGACCGCCCGATCGGCGCCGACGCGACCGATCGCAAGGTCCCGGTCCTCCGGGGCTTCCGGCGTTGGCTGGTCTTCAATGCGATCGACGTCGCCGGCGCGCGGCTGCCCGAGCGCGGCGCGCGCAGCGACGTCGATCTGATCGCGACAGCCGACACGGCCGTTCGCTCCTATCTTGAGGATCGCGGCCCCGCGCTGATGCACGGCGGTGTTGCCGCGGTGTATCAGCCCCGCTACGACCGAGTCATGATGCCGCCCCGCGAGGCGTTCGCGGGCAGCCAAGGCGAGCCTGCGGCGATTCCATACTACGCCACCCTGTTCCATGAACTGGCCCACAGCACCGGGTCGCGCTCGCGCCTGGCCCGCAAGAGCCTCATCGCCTATGGCCTGGACCGGTCGACCCGTGCGGTGGAGGAACTGGTGGCCGAGTTCGCCGCCGCGATGATCGGAGCGACCCTCGGCTTCGCGACATCGCTCAGGCCCGATCATGTTGCGTATGTCGCTTCCTGGCGCGGCCTGCTGGCCGATGGGTCCGACCAGGTGATGCGGGCGATCACCGAAGCCGAGCGCGCGGCTCGCTATGTGCTGGAGCCAGACTTCCGCTCGCGCTGCAGCCGCAACGCCGCAATGGCACCAAAGGACGGCACCGCGGGGCGTGCTGGATCAGCGCCATGAGATGAGCACGGCCTCCTCGATCGCGGCCTCCATGGCGACGCTCGCTGCTCGCTTTGCGAGACGAGATCGATGGTTTCACGCTACATTGTGGAGCCAGAAGAGACTTGAGTGGTGCCACAAGTGGCACCACACTCCGATACGGTGGATGCCTTCCACGCGAGGAGACGAGCATGAAGGGCAGTGGCGGTGAAAGGGGCAGTGGCGGCGGGCCCGAGCCGCCCGCCGGCGCGGCGGGCGCCCAGGACGGAACCCTGGCAGGCGAATGCTACGGCCGCAGCCTGGATCTGCGCCAACTGCCGCGGATCGTGCGCGGCGTGCGGTTCGTTGAATGCCTGTTCACCGGACCGGGAACGGCATTCTTCGCCGCGGACACCGAGCTCGAGCGCATCGTCGGATATGCCCTGGCGCGCGATCCCCGCGAGCTAGCCGAGCAGGTCCGGCTGGCCGTTCTGACGCATCCCGACGCGCACCGCCTCGAGGGCGTGGACACACGCTTCGAGGCGTGCCGCTTCGAGGGGTGCGGATTTGCCGGCCTGCTGCTGTTCTTCGCGCGCGATCATCTGCCGGCCGTCAGTGCCGGAATCGCGAGCCGATCCCAGCCGACATCGCTCCGCGATCCCCGGCTCCCTCGCACCACCGGCGTTCCGTTGCCGCCCAATCCTCCGGGCACCGATCCTCCGGGAAGCCGGCCCATGCCACCGGCGGACGTCCCACACTGGAGCACATGACCATGCGCGCATCCAAGACCCGGACCATGATCCTGGTCCTCAGTCTGTTCCTCGGCCTTGAGCCTGCCTCCCGCCCTGCCCATGCGGGCGAGGCCGATCCGATTGAGGCGATCGGCAACGCCCTGAACCCGGGCAGCCAGGTACTGCGGTCGGCACCTCCCGTCGGCCCGTCGGTGCGGCCGGACGATCACAAGCTCACCTGCGGCGACCTCCGGCGCGAGCACGTCGCCCTGGGTGACCGCGAAGCCCAGCTGGCGCAGGCGGATGCTTCGGCGTCGACCCGCCAGGATATCTCCGGTTTCTCCGGCTTTTTCGCCGGCATCGTCGGACAGGCGGGAGCCGTCCTGTCGTCGGTGACCGCCGGCGGCGACGACGCGGTGCGGGTCGAGCGCGCCGCCGTCGCGGCCCGCCGCGACCGCGTCGCGGTGCTGATGAATGAGCGCAGGTGCTGATCGCCGCGGCGCGGACGCGATCCGTTGCCGGAGCCTCGCTCCGGCCAGGGGCACCGGCCGAGCTCGACGGCCTACGCGTGGCCTGACAGGACGCGATCCGTTGCCGGCCAGCGGTCTGCAAGCGCATCGAAGCGGAGACTCATCCGCTGAGGTGCCGCTCTGCGTCTGCCGCCATGCGCCGGCAGCACACGATCAGTGCGTCGTGGCCGTCGGCGGACGCATGGATCGGCAAGCTCACGCGCATCCCGTCGAGTTGCTCGACCGGCCCGTCGGATCGCGGGCACGGGCCGGTGAACCGTTCCGCCCTCGGCCCCCCGCCAGCGTCTGCACGGCCGACCTGGCGATCCGCTGGGCGAGCGGGCGATCCGACACCGCCCCGGTCCCCTGCTGTGCAGGAGGCGGCCGAATCGCGCCTCAGGCGGCGACCAGGCTCTCCAGCAGCAGGACGAGCAGGCCGAAGGCGAGGATCCATCGACCGGGGCGCCTGGCGCCGTCGACAAAGAGATAGGCGCCCAGCAGGCTGCCGAAGGCGGCGGTCGCGGCCAGCGGCGAGGTGAGGATCGCCGGCGTCATCGCGAGCTCGGCCGGGATCACGGCAGCTGCCAGAAGTGATGGCCCGACACCTGCCGCCACCGGCCGACCACGTATCCGACCGCCGTCGCGACACCGAGCGAGACCGCATGGGACGGCCACACGTAGCCATGCCACATCGACAGCGCGAGGGTTATCGGTGCCGGCAGCACCAGGGCGACCATCAGCCAGGTCGCGGCCAGGTGCGATGTGGCGAATGGCGACATCGCCGCCTTCCCCGAAGGCGCAAGCGTCAAGAAGCCGTCGCGCGCGCAGGCAGGCGCGGCGTCACGGATGGCGGGCTCGACCCTCGGACTTGAGGTATCGACGGCTCGCATCGCCTGGCTGATGTGGGGGATTGCGGCGCTGTGGAGCGTGCCGCCGAGCGCGGCACGCGCATCGACCGCCGCCGGCAGTCGCACTGGCGGTGCCGGCGGCCACCACAGCGGTCGGCGATGGCGACCGGTCGGTTCGTCAGTCCCCCGGACATCTGCGCCCGGCGTGCCCGCAGCCCGGGCGCCCAAAGCCTGGGCATCGCCCAAGGCCTGCGCGTCAGCGACGCGCAACTCCAGGTTCGGCGCTGCCGTCGCCGGCGGCGTCGGCCGGATCCGGACCGATGATCGCGTTGCAGGTGGCTCCCGGCTCCCGGAGGCCGGCTGTCGGGGCCGTGTCGCCTCGCTCCAGGGCATTCTCACCTCCCCTGCTCTCGCCGCTCTTGCTGGTGCGCCGCCGCTCGACCCGGTGCGTGGAATGCGACCGGGGCGGAGCAACTCCAGTATCCGCCGGGCGATGGACCGCTGCGGGGTCACGCGGCCGCTCGGCGTGCGGTGTTTCGTTGCGTACGAAATTCCGTGCCGCGTCGGCGCAGTTGCGTCCCGCGCCCTGCTCGAGGCCTTCGAGCATGTACTGCGCCACTGCCGCAGCCATCTCGGCCGGATCCTGCGCCCGCAGGGCGAGCTTCCGGCACACGAACCGGACGACGTCCACCGTCGGGCGCTCCATGAGGTACAGGGCCGCTTCCGCCTCCGCCTGGCGACGGCCTTGCCGAGTCCGAAACGCGGCCGCCCGGTCGGCGTCGCTCGCATACAGGCGCTTTCGGCCCATCTGGTCCCTCACCCGATCCGTGGCTCTGCGAGGCTTGAAGGTCACTTCGTCAGCGCCGGTCGGCAAAGCCGACGACGGACTGCGTGTTTTTCACTCCTCGGCGGTACTCCTCGAAGGGCACGAAACTCGGCCGGTTGTGATTGCTGATGTGGCCGTTCACCCACCGTTGGAACTTCTGCTGGTAGTCGTCGGTGCGATCCATTGCCATGACGTAGATGTCCGCCCCCTGGTCGTGGAGGGTGCGGACACGATGCATATCCTCCTGCGGCGTCGTGTTGTGGCCGATCAGCACGTAGAAGGACATTTGCCACGGCTTGATGCCGGCTGCCTTGACCCGCTCGATACCGCGCAGGATCAGCCGTTCGTCCTTGAACAGATCCCAGGCAAAGTAAAGTTGGCGCCTGCTATCTTGGATGTTGGTGAACTGCACCGACGCCAGCGCCCTGCATTGCTCATCGGTGATGATCCTGATGTTCAACCCCTGCGAAAAGCAGACCTTGAGGTCAAGGGTCCGGATTTCGGCGATTCGTTCCCGCCACAGCGGATTGCCGAAGAAATCATTGTCGAGCAGGATCAGGAAGTTGCTGTCCTGTACGATCAGGTCACGGATTCGGGCATAGGCGTGTGCGTGGCCCTCCCGGGACCAGACAGAGCAGAAGCCGCAGCGGAAACGGCAGCCTCGCATCGCATAGCCCATGTTGTGCTTGAACCACGGATAGAGCCCGTAGTGCGGGGCAAGTGCGTCGATCTCGGGCGGCAGCTTCCTTGCGCGCGGCCCGAGCGCGCCGTCCCAGCCCGAGCCGCCGATCACCATTCGCTCGGAGTCGAGGTGTGATGCATCCGAGAAATCGAAGATTTTCGACGCGTATACCTTGTCGAACGTGCTGTGCTCCAAAGGAAAGTTCGGGTCGTAGGAAACGACGCGGTCACCGGACTCAAGGTGGAAGCGCGCGATCTTCGCCAACGCGAAGTTGGGAATAACGGCTGTAGCATCCACGTCGTAAAGAGCGATGGTCTTCACTTCTCGCCTCCGAATTCCGCGACGTCGCGCTCGTGGGCGACGGCGACTTCGATCGGCACCGTCAGAACGGTGAGGATGAGGCGGATCGCAGCCGAAACCGACGAGCCGGGCCCGCGATCGGTGGTCGGGCCGGTCATCGCCGGCGCGATCGGTCGGCAGAGCAGTGGCGCGCGCCGTCGAGCCGTCGCGCGAGCCGGTGTCCGGCGGCGGTGCACTGCCAGGACCCTGCACGGCGGCCGACGAGACCGAGGTGGCGCAGGCGCCAGAGCGCGGCCTTCACGGTGCTCTTGCCACCTCTCGCCAAGGCGCCGACGGCAAGCTGGCCGAGCTCGCCCGCATCGACCGGTTCCGGCGATGCGGCGAGCGCGGTCAGCACGCCATGCTCCAAGGGAGCGAGCCACGGATCGGCGGCCGAGCCGGCCACCTCCTCGACCAGGCGCCACAGCACGAGAATCCGGCAAAACCGTGTGGCGATCGCCGGCGCGGCGGGGCTGCCGCTCCGGTTTTCCTGCCGGCCTTCGGACAGCGAGAGTCGCAATGCCCATGCGGTCTCGATCCCGGCGTCGCGAGCGAGCTGAACGGCGGCATCGAGCGAGCGCAGGACCGGCCGCACGCCCACCATGCCGTTCAGCTCGCCCGGGCGCACCAGCTCAGCCACGTCGGCCTCCATCGGATCGACGCGAAAGAGGTCTCCCGACCCAGCAACGGCGCGAGGCCGCTCGAAGGCGGCCGCCCCTAGCACGGCCGCGGCGACCCTGGCCTCCAAGCGGCGCATCGCGCCCGAAGCGGGGCCGGAACCATGACCGTCGAGCTCTGTGAGGAGCCATGCGAGTGCCACGCATCTCGGACCCGCGGTCCGATCGACGGCCGGCTCATGCAAGTCGGGCGAGTCCGCCGAGGTCGCACGGCAGTCGACCTCGGCGGCCGCGCGAGCCTCGCCCGGGTCGCTCGCGACAGCAGGTGACCCCCTCATCACAGGCCCTCGTCCGTCGCGGCCAGGACCGCGCCCGCGGGCCAGAGCCTGCGCCAGCCGGCACCAGCACTCTCGCGTGTCACGATGCGCGCTGCTCCGCGGCGCCGGGCGAGGCGGACAGCACGTGCCAGGATGAATGCGCACGCGGTGCCTGCAGCACTCCCAGCCGCTCGGGGTGGTGCGACGAGGCTGATCTCGACTGTCGTGCCGTCCGCCAGGGCGCGCTTGCTCGGCCGATGCGCCACGGCAACGCATCGCAGCCGCTTCGTCGCCTTGTCGAACGCGGCCAGCGAGAACGTCGGCACGTGATCCGCGCAGCGTCCGCCGGCACGCGAGCAGGTCCAGAGCGAGCGATCGAGCACCGCTTCGGCCGGTTGCAGGATGATGGCTCGATATGGCTGTCCCATCATGGCCTCCCTGGACTTGCCGGAGCACGGTTGCCGGATCATTGGTGATTATCCGGTGCCGGCGCTGCGTCTGCGGTATTCCGCGAGCGCTCGGCGACCGAGTGGGGTGACCAGGAGGCCCGAGGCGTCGACCAGGCCCCTGCGATGCAGGCCTCGGAGCCGGCGCCTGTCGGCGAGGTCGCCCCTTCCCGCCGACAGCGCCGACAGCAGCTCCGCCTCGTCGGCCATGCGCACGGTTGGGTCGGGCGTCCGTTCCGCCGGCAGGTCGCCCCCCTCGTCGACCAGCCGGGCGGCGGCCGGCGTCCTGCCCTCGAGCAGCCGCCAGCCGACACATAGCGGCGACGGGCACGGCGGCCTGTGCGCCAGTGCCTCCGACGTCGAGGCGAACGGCCCGGCGACACGCCGGACAAGCCGCATGCGGATCGGTGGAGCGTAGGTCACCAGCCACGTCCTCCTGCGCCGGCGCGTCGGCATCGGAACCTACCAAATGTCGCCACATGTGGCGACACAATAGCAGCGATCAAATCGAGTCGGCCAACTCAAAGTGTCGCCACGAGTGGCGACATGCCGAAGTGCCGATCGCACTCATGGGCATTTCGGACCCGCCGGTGGTAGGCTCCGGCCGTCGCAGGTCTCCTGCGGTGAGCCGTCGACGAGCGGCAGTGGCAACCGCGGCGCCCAGGCAGCGCCGTCCGGAGTTTCGAATCAGCTGATGGCGCCGAAAGAGATCAATCCAGAAAGCAGGCGGCGCGCGCGCATCAACCTTCGGACCACGGAGGCGATGCACCAGTCCATCGCAGCGGCGGCGCAGGCCGGCGGCATCACCGAGAGTTCGCTGATCGAGCGGATCGTGCGTGAGCATCTGGAGGACGCCGGCTTCGGTCTCTGGGTCCCGCTGCCGCCGAAGCTGCACGCGCAACTCCGCGAGCTCGCGAGGCAGCGCAAGCTGCCGCTGTGGAAGATCGCGAGCCTTCTGATCGGTCACGCCCTCCGGGAAGCGAACCAAGTGCTTCCGCCTGTCGCCGGAGATGGCGGCACACCGGACCCGACCGACGACGCGTCGCGGTGACCGGCCGTGGTGCCGCGGGCAGCGGCACCGCACGTCCGAACGCCTCGGCGTATCCTGACGGTGATGAGAACCGAAGATCACAGTCGCTGCGAAAGCGGACCCGCGTCCGGCACGGCGCGCCAGCGCCGCACGCGCCTCCCGCGTGCAGGTCTGCTGGCATCCTTGATGCTCATGTCGGCCTGTGCGGGGCCTTCCGGGGACGACGGCCCGGATGTCGCCGGGGCGCAGGCAGTCAGCCCTGGCTGTCAGCCGCAGATGCTGCGCCTCGCCGCGGTCGAGCGCGGCGCGCAGGGGCTGCCGCAGGCGGCGCTCCCACCCGACCTCCGCGAGACCTTGCGCTGGCGCCGTGCCGTGCTTGCCTCGTGCCTGTCGTCCGCCGCCAACGTCCCGCAGGACATGGGTCCCGAGCCGCCCCGTCGTCCGGGTGCAGCGCAATGATCGGCGACGGCCGCGTTGCCCTTGCCCGGATGCTCGAGGCCCTCGCCAGGCGCCTCGGGGGGCCACCCTCGGCGGGCGGCGCCCGCGCACCCGACCGGACTCCGTCGACCCGCGTCAGGCCGCCAGGCTCGCCGGCCGGCCGGCCGGCACCTGGTCGGCCGCGCGACGAGGTGGTCTCGGCACGCCGGCTCGCCGCCGGCGACACGGATGTGGCCGAGTGGCTCGACCGCGAGGCCCGAGGCGTGCGATCGCTCACTGCGGCCGGCGTGCAGCTCCTGGACCTCAGCGAGCTGCGCCGGCGCTATGCCGACCGCTGGGAGCATGTCTGCGGTGCCATCCGCCGCGTCGTGGAGCAGACGATCGACCGCAGCACCGAGGGCGGCGACCTGTGGATCCGTGGCGACGGCGACACATGGATGATCCTGTATGAGGGCCTCAGACGGCCGGAGGCAGCCGAACGCGCCCGGGCCGTCGCTCAGGAGATCGCACGCCGCCTGATCGGCGATGGCGAGACCGGCATTCCGGTGACCGAATCCGCCCTGGTCCGGGTACATTCCCTGGCGCTCGAGCTCGATGACGACCCCTCCGGCATCCGCACGCTCGCGGACCTCCTCGCGAGCTGGCAGCGCGCGCTCACCGCAGCCCGCGAACGCGAGCAGGCAGCGGTCCGCGATCTCGGGCAGTGGTGTATCGCGACGTATCAGCCGGTCCTGAACCCCCGTCATGCACGGCTCGAGCGGGCCCTGGCCGGTCAGCGCGTGCGGATGGTCGGCACGACACCCGCCGCCATCGAGGACGCCACCGGCGCGGTCCAGGCTGCCCTCGACCTCGAGGGGCTGCGCGTGGCCCTCCAGCTGCTCGAGCGCAGCCGCGGCCTCATCTTCGTCACGCTGCGCTACGACACGATCGCCGCGAGCTCGCGCCGCCCGAGCTTCGCCGAGCTCTGTGCCGCGGCACCGGCGTCGGCACGCCGCCGGCTCGTGGTCGAGATCTCCGATCCGCCACCGGCGGTCCCGCAATCCCGCATCTTCGCCGTTCTGACACCCCTCTACCCGCGTGTGCTCGCCATCGCCGTCGCCGTGGATCCCGACGAGGTGGCGGGCAACGGGGAAGCGGCTCTCGACCGCTTCGTCGGCCAGCAGCACCGGCTGGCCACGCTACCGGCGGCGGCGATCCTCGCGGATCCGGAGCGAGCGGGCGTCATCCGGCGCGCGCTCGCCCGTCGGCGCATGCACCTCGCGGTCCTCGACGTGGCGGATCCGGTTGCCGCCCGCAGGCTGGCGCGGGCCTGCCGCTACCTCGCCGGCAACGGCGTCGCCCCGGCGGCGACCGCGCCGATCCCCGTTCACCCGCAACGTCCGCCCGGTGCCGCCGGCACGCGTGCGGACCCGCCGACGCCGGCCGACGTCCGAGCCCTTGATGGACCATCCGCCGGCTGGCCGTCGGCCGATCCTTCGGCGACCGGCGCTGCTCGCGCACGTGCCGCCAGACCCATCGCCGCCGCTCCGGCGGCACGCTCCCGCACGGCATGACCGGCAGCGCCCCATGAACGCCATGCTGCGCATGCTGGTCGGCCTCGCGCTGGTCGCCGGCGCCTGCTACGGCTGGCTCGAAGTCAACCGGATCTGGTTCGCGTTCGATCCGCTCAGCCGCTCGGCCTGGCAGGCCGCCGCGGATGCGTTGAGCGGGGTCCAGCATTTCGACGCCTTCTCGATGGCATCGTGGCGTCGTGCCGCCGAGCTTGCCGCACGGCCAGGTGCAGAACGCTTCGCCTCGATCTGGGTGATCGACACCGGCCGCGAGGCGGCCTGGCTGGCGCTCAACCTTCTCGCCGTCACGGTCGGACCCGTCTGGATCGCTTTGCGGGCCGCCGAAATCGCCTCCGACACCGGCGCTGCGGCGCGCCAGCTCGCCTCGGCGCTCGCGCGGCTGGCGCCGAGGCGAGCTGCCGGTGGCGCGCCGGCGGTCGCCCGCCAGGCCGCGCCCGCGGCAAACCCCCGCCAGGCCGCGCCCGCGGCAAATCCCCGCCACGCCGCGCCCGCGGCAAAGCCGAGCGTGCCGGCGGAGCAGCCGGCAGCTCCGGGCGCTGCGGCGGCCACCCCCTTCGCCTCCGACACCGCCACTGCCCCTCCCCCTGCAGCACCTCCCCCTGCAGCCGTTCCATCCGCAGCCGTCCCCCGAGCCGGCACTCCTCCCGCCCGGCCCGCGGCACGACAGCCGGCAGAGCCGGAGGCGGCTGCGCGAGACGTCGATGTCGCCCGCGCCGAGCTCGAATCGACAACGGCCGACTTCGCATTCCTCCGACCAGTCGCTGCGAGCACGAGTGAGGACCTCCTGCTGCGCCAGCTCGCCGAGGCGGCGGCGCGCAGCAACGTCGTCGAGGCGTGGCCGGGCATCACCCTGGTCGCGGCGGCATCGCCGACACCGACAAACCGGGTGTTCGCCGCAGGCGACGCCACCGTCGTCGTCCTCATCGCCGATCGGCCGGGGCCCGATCTGGAAGCCTGGGCCGCCGCAATGTCCGACTGGCTGGCCGATCAGCTGACCGAGGTTGCCGGCGACGAGCTGTTCTGTGACAGCTTCGATCCGCTGAAGCCCGCAGCAGTCCTCGCGGTCCGCGACCCGGGTCATTGGCCTGGCGGAGCAGGCATGTCGGTGGACGCCGGTGCCGCCACGATCGCGATCTCCCGGCTCGAAGAGTACTTCATCGACTTCGGCCGGCGTCACGGACCCCTGCATCCGCAGCTGCGCGACCTGCTGGACGACGCGTTCGGCTACCAATGAGCGTCGCCGTTCGCCGGCTGGTTGCGCAGGCCGGGTGCCCGGTCCATGCGGGCCGGCCTTCCCAGTCGCTGCTGCGGCCGGCCCGCCCTGGCCGTCCAACTTGAATCGAAATATTCGCTGTTACTGCTACAGGGTTGTCTTGCCGCAATCATTTGGCTAGTGTTTCGCCAGCGCTGCACACGCTGCTGCCCGGCGGATCCACGGACCCGCCGGGCGATCGAAGAAGGGGCGGAAACGGAAACGCCGCCCCCGATTTGGTAGCGGGCGCGGCGTTTCGACGGGATGGACAGTGATATGAGAATAGGTACACGGGGCCGCGGCCGCAAGGCCGATTCCCTGCTATCCGGTGCCCCACACGAGCCCGCACCATGGAACCGCGCCATGCGGCCATTTGGTGCTCGTCTGTCGCTCTATGCGGCCGCTGACCTGCCACCGTCGATATGCCCGCCGTCCACGGCCATCCGGCCGCGGTACGGCCTTGCGGCCGGACGCGTCGCGCCAGCCCGTTCTCACGGCTTGGCGCGGCGTGTCCGGATTCCCTTCAACGACGACGGTGTAGCCATGAAAGCATTGTGGCGGTCCACGAGGACCGCCACACGCGAGGAAGATCGTTAACCTGAGGTCTCAGGGTCCGCTGCCGACTGTCGGTTGCCGCCGACCGGACAGCGCGAGTGCAAGCTCACGACCCTTCTAGCCTCGCCGGACCCGCGCGTCAAGCGAAAGCACCGTCTTTCGCAACAGCGGAGGATTTGCCCGGTGCCGCCACGCGCGGCAGCCGACGATCGAGCCTTGCCTTGGCGAGGAGGCAGGATGATCGGAACGCACGACTCAGAGGCGCACTATTCAGAGCCGCGTCCCGCGGGGGCGCATCATTCCGGGGCGCATCATTCCGGGACGCACCGAAGTTCCGCCTGCGGCGGAATGGCCCCTGGCGCGCGGGGGTTCGGCCGGGCGCACTACGGGAACCTCCGCCGCTCCGACTGCGGCGCCGCAGCCAAGTCGCGCGCCAGCGCCCGCAGCGGCCTTTCCGGGTTCGGGCATTGGCGAGAGGCGCTCGACGTCGTCGATCGCTGCCTCGGCGTGCTCGGCGCACCCGCGTCGGTGATCCGCCTGTTGACGCGGCTCTGCAGCCATGTGCCCTCCGCCGCGTGGGAGGGCAACGGTCCGCTGCTGGTCTGGCCCTCGAATGCGCATCTCAGCGTCGAGCTCGCGATGGACGTGCGATCCGTGCAGCGCCTGATCGCCATAGCCGAGCAGCACGCGCTGCTCGCCCGCCATCTCGGCGAGGGTCATCGCCGCACCAATCGCCGGCTCGCCGACGGCAGCCTCGCCGGCGACGGCGGGATCGACCTCGCCCCGATGCTGGCGACCGCCCGAGCGCTCGAGCGCGGTCTGGACATACCGCGCCAGGCGGCCCTATCGGCGCTCCGGCACGGCATCTGCGACGTGCAACGCCTGGGTGCCGAAGTCATCGAGGCGGCGGAAGCGCTCGAGCAGGCACTCATCGATGGGCTCACATGCGACGGCCTGTCGGCCGATGGGCCGGGGGGCGATGCGCTGGGGAGCGATGCGCTGGGGGTGGCCGTCCAGGTCGACGGCGATCGCGAGCTTCTCTCGATCGACGCAGCGATCGAGGACGCTCGCCGATGCCGCCAGCTGGCCTCGGGGCTCGCACGACGCCTGGGCACCCAGGATCTGGAGGCACTCGACGCCGCCAAGGTCGAAGTCGACCGAATGCGCGACCAGATGCGCGCGCGCCGTGCCGCCCTCGCCGCCACGGTGGAGCGCGCCCTCTCGCGACCCGACGCTGCGCCAGCGATTGCCGGCGGCGACCGCGCTTCCCCGGGCCCCGGCGTCGCCGCGGGCGCAGCTCCCGAAGGCAGAGCCAGCGGTGAGGATCTTGAGCCGAAAAGCCGCCGGGGCGATGAGTATCAGGGCAAGGAGTCGCCCCAGGGCGACTCTGGAGTCGTCCAGAACAACAAGAATCCAACTTCTTCTCGTCTTGGATCAGCTGCCAGCAGTCCGGTACCGGCAGGGATGCCGCGGCCGGACCCAATGCTGCCCGGCCTTGCGGACGCGCAGTGGCGGGTCAAGGCCGGGCTACGCGACCAGATGGCCAGCATCGCTCCGTCCTACGCCGCGCGCTTCAGCATTGCTCACCTGCTCGAGGCGTGTCCCTTGCTCGCCGAAGCGGCGGCGATGTGGGGCGTCGCACCAGACCGCTGGGGCGACCTGGCGGATGAACCGGAGGTCCTGCAGGTCCTCTGCCGGCACGCTGCCACCGCCGCCGGCTTCAGCGGCGAGCGCTGGGGCGTGGAGGCGCGCCGCTGGGGGATGGCCCGCGCGATGCTGGCGACCGCGGCCGCTCTCGGCAAGCCGCCGCACCTCGTGACGCGGAACCGCGCGGCCCTGCTGTCATGGTACTTCAGCGACGGGCTCGCGCGCCCGGCTCTCGACCTCCTTGCCACCCTGCACGCCAACCGGCGGTACTGGAGGACGGCGACCGCGGCCGACACGGCACACCCTTCGCGATAAGCGCCCCGCGATCCAGGCGGCAGTTCGGGGCGCGATCCGTGCCCGGGACGCAGGCCTCTGGATCGCAAGTGCTTGACCGAAATCGATTTCGCATGCTCGAGGCCGGGGCGTGATCCGTTGCCGCCCCCCGTGGATGCGCCGCCGGACAAGCAATGCTAGCATTCCTGCTGCGGGGACGACGGCGTGGTGGCCGCGCCCCGACCGAGACGGGGATGTCATGATCACAGCTGCTGCCGGCATCGCCGATCGCGATGCCGATGAGGCCGATGAAGCCGTCCAGCTCATCACCGGCCGCATCGAGCGCCTGAGGGCCGATGCACACGGCCATCTCGGGCGAATTCATACGACCGACGTCGACGATGCCGAGCTCGCGGACCTGATCGAGCAGGCCGACGTTGTCGGCCTCCTCGACAACACCCGCTGGGATCCGCGGGTCCTGATGCAGCTGCGCGCGCTCAGGCTGGTGCTGCACCGGCCGGTGCTGCGAGAGCTCGACGAGCTCGTCTCCGAGACCATCGACCCGGCGTTCCTGCGCCGCCGTACGCTCGAGGAGCTGCGGCGCGAAGGCGTCTTCGAGGGCATGGACGCGGGGTCGCGCGAGCAGCTCGAGACCTGGCCGCCCGGCATGCCCTGGCGCCGCATAGCGGCCGAGCTCGGCACGCTGCTTGACGCCCGCTTCGACGCCCGAGGAACAGGCGTGGCCCGCGCCCGCCCGCTGGCGGCGGTTCGGCGGCCGCCGGCGGCGCGGGTGAAGGCGAGCCCGGCGGTCAGGGACGGCGAACCGGCCGCCCTGCAGCCCTCCTCCTGGACCCGTGACGAGATCCGTGCGTGCAAGGTCGTCAGCAGGCTGTCGCCGACCATCGCGCATCTACTCGACCAGATGGGCGACGGCGAGGCTTCGGGATGCCAGGGATCCAGGGCGCGGCGGCTGCTGGTCGAGCTCGGATGCATCGATGGCTGGCTGCTCCCAGATCGCGGCATCGTCCGTCCGGAGTGGGTCGATCGCCTGCGCGGCGCCGAGCAGCAGGCCGGACGAGAAGTGGCCGCGGCGTGGCCGCGGCTGCTGCGGTACCGCCAGCGGGTCAGGTACCGCAGCAGCGCGCCGACGCCCCCAGGCCGTGCCGCCGCGGCCCTGGCGGCCCTGCTCTGGCGCCGCCGGGTCCTCGATGGGAGCGTGCTCGTGCAGCTGACGGCGATGGACAACAGCCGGCGCGACGGCCGTCCGGCGACCGCGGGCCGACCCACCCGGGCGGAGGCCTGGCTGCCGGCCTGGCTGCTGGCGGCGGCCGACAGGGCGATCACCGTCGGCGCGGTGACGGGCTCCAGCCGCGGCGGCGCCGTCGGCGAGGCGCTCGATGCGTGGACCGGACTGCAGGCCCCCCTGGATGGCCTGCTCGGACCCCGGTCGGGTGCGCGTCTCGCCGCGGCGTTCGCGACCCCGGCGATCGGCGACCACTTCCTCACCGGGCGAGCGGAGCAGGTGCTCGTCGACGCCGCCCAGCATCGCTACGGCGACGGCCTGCGCGAGGCCCTGGAGCGCGTGGTGCTGCTGGGGGCAGCGGCGCGCGGGATCTTCAGCTTTGCAGCGTGCGCGGCCGGCGCGCCCGCTGACAATCACCTCATCGGACGTGGCAGCGAGCATGAGGAGAAGGCGGCCTACGCGCGGCTCGAGACTCTCGCCGGGCGGCGACCGGCAGCCCTGATCCGACAGGCTGTCGAGGCAGCCGGGCCGCGCCTGCGCGTCTCGATGCCCTCGCCCGGCGAGCTGCGCATCGCCGTCGGCGCGTGAGCGATGGATCAGCACTCCGCCCGCTCCCACGCCGGCCGGCGTGGCAAGCCCTCGAACGACGGCGGACCGGATCTCCTGCGCTATACCCCGCGAGGTCCGGCATATGTGCTCGCGCTCTGCGCCGCCCTTCTCGATGCGGCAAAGCACCACTCCGTGGCGCATGGAACTCGCTCGCTCGACGATCCGACGGTCCTCACGGGGCTGTTCCGGACGGCGTTCGGCACGCTTGACCCGCCCTCCAGCTCCGGCGTGGGCGGCGTCGACTTCGGACCGCCCGCGCGCCGTGACATGTACGGGCCGCCCGCCGCGGTCGCGCTTGCGAAGAGAATCGTCGAGCTCTCGCGTCAGATCGAGTCCCGCGCGATGCTCGGCCGGCTCGCGCGGCTCGCCGCCGGCGGGGATCCCGAGCAGGTCCTGGGGACCGATGCACCGGCCTTGCTCGCCGGCGACCCCGCGCCTCCCCGGACGCCGTCCGACGGCCAGGACGCCCATGCCTCGCCGCCCTCGCCTGAACCGGCCCCCGCCGGTTCGGGCCCCCTCGCCCCAAGCATGCACGTCCCGGGCGTTCAAGCCGCCGCCGGCGACATGCCGCCGCCGCCGACCGCGGCCTTGGATCCCGAAATCGCGCACGCGGCCGTCGCCGACGACGATGCAGCCATCGACTGCGCGCCCGTCGCACAGCTCTCCGAGGCCGTTCGTCGCGAGGCGCTCGAACGCGCCTTCCTGCGAGTACCACCCGAGATGCCGGTACCACCCGACATCCGGAGTCCTGCGATCCCTGCGCTCGAAGCCCTGCCGGCGCATCGCCGCTCCCAGGCCGTGCAGGCCGGCGCAGGCCTACCTCTCCCTGCGATCACGGCCGGCGGCGAAGCGTTGCTCGACGGGTGCGGCGACATCGCGGTCGCGCCCGGATCAGAACACCCGGGCAAGCCGGCCGACCGTGACTCCGCTGCGGCCGCACTTGCGGTGCGGCACGTTACCGACGAGCTCGCCGTCGGGCCGGCACACGGCGATCACTTGATCGCGACCCGCACACCTGAGCACCGATCACTTGTTCGATCGGCCCCGGAAAGCCCGGCCTCCGCGCATTTTGCGCCCGACTATCCGGGCGGCGACGACCAGGCGCCGTTCCGAACTCCATCGAGCCGAATTCCGGAGCCGCGGGATAGCCCGCCGGACACCGTCACGCCACCTGCCGCATCGCCCGCCATCCCGCTGCAGGACGTGCCGCAGGGCCCGGAGGGGTGGGCCCTGCCGACCTGGGCCGTCGCGGCGTTCCCTGGCGACGCGCCAACCACCGCGGCACCGCAGGGCTTCCAGCCGCCCCCCGTGTCCGCCACCGAGTATCGCGACGTATGCGGTCCCGCCACGCCCGGGCATGGCGGGCCTCCGCGCTCCGCGGTGGCAGCCGGCACGGCTCCGTCATCCGGCACGGGACGGGGGACCTTGCCCCGGCGATATGGGGGCCGCTGGACGTGGGCGGCGGCCACAGCCCTGTCGACCGCTGCCGTGATTGCCCTCTACGTGGCGTCCGCCACCGGCGATCCCGACCTTCCGGGTGCCGTTGTGCCGACATCGGGCAATCCGGCGGCGGCCGTCGTTCCGCCGCTACTGCCGCCCGCACTGCCGAGTTCAACAGCCCTGGCAACGACGTCGACCGCCATCCCAGACCCCGTTCCGCCGCAGCCGGCGTCGCCAGCTCCTGCGCCGTCGTCGCCAGCTCCTGCGCCGCCGCCCGCCCTGCAGGTGGAGGTCGACGAGCTGCGCGCTGCCGGTGCGGAGCTGCGCGGATTGCTCGAGGATGCCGAGCGCCGCGCCGAGGAGGCCATCGAGAGGGCATCAGCGCAGGAGCGCCGCGCCGAGGACCTGGCGCGCGAGACGGCGACGATGCGCCGGGACGCCGAGCGATCGAACACCAGGCTCGTGGAAGCGCGCGCGCAGGCCGAAGCGCTGAAGGCAGACCTGGCGACGGCCAGGGCGCGGATCGAAGGCCTCGAGCGCGAGGTGCGCGCGGCCGTCGCCGCCGCTCGACGGAACACCGTGGCAGGCACGGCCGCGGGTAGCACCGGGGCGGCCGTCGCAGCATCGGCGTCCGCGCCGGTCCAGGCGTCGCGCGCCGCCGCCCGCTCGCCGCAGGGTGTCGTTCCCGCCGGGGAGCGCGGCACCTCGCCGGTCCTCACCGAGGCGGCGGCGCGCGACGCCTGGACCGGCGCGCAGCCCTGCCTCGCCGTCTACCTGCGTGAGGGCGAAACCCCGCTGCGGCTCGCCCGCCGGATCGGCCTGCACGAGCTGGTGCTGTTCGTCCTGAACCGCAACTTCCTCACCCTGCAGCCGTACAATCCCGCGACCGGCCTCGGGGATCGCGAGCTCCTCGGCATCGACCAGCCCTTGCAGCACCCCGGCGGCACCTGGCTCTATGTCCCACCCACGATACCGTCCCTGGAGAGCTACCAGATCCGCACGCTCAGTGCCGAGGAGCTCGCGGGCATCCGCAAGGTCGGGTTCGCGTGCAGTGCCGAGCAGATCACGGCCCGCCTCGCGGAGGCCGAGCAGACGGGATCGATCGCGCGCGGCACCCTGCGGCGACCCCAGTAGCACGCGCCGCGCCAGCGCCGCGCGCCCCCCGCTAGCCCGACGCGCCGCCCGAGCGGGTGAAACCGATTCGAACGAGGACGTGAAGTGGAAAGCAACACCCCTTGCGGGCGGGGTGGCGCGGCACCCTGGAGTGGCCGCTGCTGCGGGCCTACCTTCGCGAGCTCGCCGTCCCGTCGGACTGGCTCGCCACCCCGCCCGCAAGAATAGGGGTGTTGCAGTACATGAACGCAGTGCAGAGATGCAGTGCATCGCCGCCACCCTCGTGGGGCCCGGCGGACATTTGTCCGCCACCCGGCGAAGCCGCTGTTATCGCACGGCGATCCGCTCCGCCACCCCCTGGCGGACATTTGTCCGCCACCCCTGGCGGACGGGCGCCGGCGGCGGCTGACCGCAGCCGCCGGATCGCGGCGCCATACTGGCCTCGTAGCCGTCGGGAGATCTGGAACGATGCCCACCGAGACACGCTCCGACGCCTCGAGCTCCGCTCAGTGCGGGCCGGCGGACGATGTGCTCCGTCCGCCTCCCGACACCGGGCCTCGAGTCGCCAGTCTCACCTGCCGGCTTTCGGCGATCGAGAAGGCCGCCATCGCCGCCGTCGCCGAGGAGCTCGGATGGTCGTTGACCGACGTCGTCGTGGCCGGCGTGCAGGCACTCACCCGACCCCCGCGCTACCTGCTCAGCCGCTACGAGGCGAACCAGCTCGTCCAGCTCCTGGAACAGGTGCGGGGGGCCGCCGCCAACCTCAACACGGTCGTGCGCGACTTCCACACCCTGCGCAATCGCCAGACGCAGGGTGCCGCCGTCGACGTCGCCGCGATCGAGCTCGCCCTCGCCCAGGCGGCGCGGCAGATCCATGACCAGCTCGTGCAACCCTGCGCGAGGCTGCTGGGCCAGCGCGTGCCACCCCTGCACCTGCACCCGACGCGCCTCGCAGGCCACGTGCCGTCGACGGCGGAGCGGCTGCGCGAGAGGCGTGGCAGGCGCGGTGCAGGCGGCGGCCTGCGATGACGTCGGTGCGGCAGCGCCGCCCTGACCCCGGCGGCCCGGCCTCGCGCATCGCCGCCGCAGTTCTTGGACGTGTCGCCGCAGCAACGGGTCGGCCGCGGGCGAGCCGCCCGGTGATCGTGAAGCAACTCGCAGCACTGCGATCGCCAGCGGCCCTGGCCCGGGCGCTCGCATACGTGGCGCGCACCGAGCTCGGCGAAGCCCCGGTTGTCGTCGACGAGGCAGGCCGCAGGCTGGACGGCGCCGAGGCAGTCGATCAGGCGGCCGCCTGGACGGCGCTTCGACCGGTGCTGCACAACCCCGATGCAGCGCTCGGACGGCATTTCGTGTTCACGATGCCGGTCGATGACGACCCCGGGGGCGCCGATCGCGCGCTCGAGGCGCTCGAGGCCGCGGCGGCGGCGACCTTCGGTGCCTGGGGTCAACGCTATGTTGCCGCGCGGCACCTGGACACCGCGCATCCGCACATGCACGTGGTGGTCCATTGGCACCGCCCGGCCGGACCGCTTCTGCCACTCGATCCATCGGGCCTCGGGCTCGACGCGCTGCGCGCGGCAGTCGCCGAGGCCGGTCGGGCGGCGGGTTTCGACGTCGACGGCTGCCGTGCCGCCGACGTCGTCGCGCCGGCCGGGATGATCGGGCGGCGCCAGGTCGAGGACGGCGAGCTCGCCGACCGGCTGATCCGCCAGCAGTGGGCCCGCAACCGTGGTGCGCTCGCCACCGCACTGCTAGCCTGGTTCCACGAGCCCTGGGCCGCCGTCCTGGCACGGCGCCTGGTGGCGGAGGCGGAGGCTACGGTCTCAGCGCAGCCCGGCCGCGCGGCCTCGAGCGATGGCGAACGCAGTTCCGCCGCAGCCGTCCGGAGCAGGCCGTATCCTGACGTCATGAATCGGGAGCGCACGCTTCGCGATCCCGGTCCAAGGGGAGCGACGCGCTGAGAGCATCGCGTGCGGCCGGACCCCGATCCAACCGAGGCTAGACAGAGAGAGCCGAAGATGACGACCCTTCGCAAGACCGAGCGCGCGAGCCTTCCATCCGGACAGCGCAAGCCTGTCCTCGTGCTGTCGGGGCTCCTGGCCGTGGCGATCTGCATGCTGCTCGCCGGCCAAGCCCTTGCGCAAACCAATCCGTTCCAGACCACGGTCACTCAGGGCAGCGAAGCCTACAACTCCTTGGTCCTCATCGCGCGCCTGTTCTTGGGCGGCATTGCAGCCTTCATCGCGATCGGCACCGCGATCGGCCGATTTCCGAAGACCATGGCGCTCGGAGCCGTCGCCTCGGTCGTGATCCTGGCCCTCGCCCCGCAGCTTGTGGGCTGGGTGATGAGCTGGGGCGGCGGCAACACCGCCGCCACCATCCTGGGCAGCTGAAGGGGCTCCAGCGATGTTCGAGGACGACGACGTCCAGCCGCCACCGATCCCGACCCTCCTCGCGGTGGCGACGCCGCCGCACATGCTCTACGTGCCGTGGCAACTGTGGGGCGTCAATCTCGGCGTCCTGCTCGGCGGCGGCGCACTGGCGGGAGCGGTGTTCGGCGGCGGGCTGCGGCTCGAATTCTCGCTCCCCGTTGCGCTCGGCCTGCACGCGTGGTTCACGATCCGATACCGCCGGGACCCGCATCTCTGGGGGGTCTGGCGCACCCGGCTGATGGGCAGGCCCATAGCTGGCATCACCGGTCGGCGGCACCGCTTCGGGCTGCCGCGGCGCATCCGGTTCGCGCCATGACCGGTTCGCGCCGGCTGTCCCGCGAGCCGTCCGGCATCATGGCGCGGCGATGATCGAGCCTGACTCGGCCCTGCTGGCTCAGCATCTGCTCACGACGCTCGGCTCGACGGAGACGGCGGTCGCGGCGGGGCTGGCGGCGATCGCGGCAGTGGGTGCGGCAATGTCCGTGCCCCCGCTGCTGCAGATGCTGCTGCTGCGGCCGTATCGCGAGGACCGCCTCGGCGACCTGCTGCCACTCGATTCTCCGCTCGAGGACGGGATCACGTTGCGTTGCGTGGACGGCAGCCTGATGGTCACCCTGGAGATCTGGGGCGTCAACTCCCACGGACTGGGCGGGGCCGAGCGCATTGCCATCCGCGAGCGCAAGAACGAGCTGCTGTTCGGGCTCGCCTCGCTGGATGTCCGTCAGCGCTGGTTTGTCCAGCGCCGCCGCCAGGCGATGGCGCCGGCGTTGCGGCACGACGCCCATCCGCAACGCCGGAAGTTCATCGAGCGCTGGAACTCCCAATTCAGCGACACCTTCCTGACGCGCCACGTGCTCGCTCTCTCGACCGCCGGATCCACATCCGGAGCGCGGACTCGCCTCCGCAACGCCGTCGGCCTTGCGCTGGAGGTGCTGAAGCCGTTCGGCGTGCGCGTCATGCCGACGACGGCGGCACCCGACGGCTGTTCGGACGCGCTCACCTTCTGGGCCGGCATCGCGAATTCCGCTGCCGGCGAGCGCTTTCCGGCGCTGCAGGCGAACCTCGGGCAAGCGCTCGCAACCGGCCACGTCGACTTCTGGTATCGCACCGACGGCCGCATCGACATGCTGGCAGGAAACCGCAGCCGTCACGGCTTCATGGTCTCGCTCAACACCATGCCGGCCGAGACGACCGACGACATCCTGGCCGGCCTGCTGGTGCTGCCGCACGAGCTCACCATCGTCCAGCACATCGAGGCGCTCAGCCCCACCCACGCCGACACCACGCTCGACGTGCGGCAACGTCAGGCAGCCAACACGTTCTTCCCGAGCGAGGCGCGCGCCCAGTATGACGCGGCGCGCGCCGCGGTCGCGCCGGGGAGCGAGGCGCGCCTTGCCCTCTGCCGGCACAGCGCCTTCGTGATCGCCTGGGGCCGCAGCGCCGCCGAGGCGGCCGACGCGCGCGAGGCGGTGCGCTCCGAGCTGCGCCGCCAGCGCATCCTGCCGGTCGACGAGGTCGACGAAGTGCATAATCTCTGGTGGTCGCAGTGGCCGAGCTTCGACAGCGATCTGTGGATGCGCGGCCACCTGCTGCTGTCCCGGGCCGTCGCCGACCTCGTCACCCTCGAGCGCGCGCCGATCGGCCTCGCGTCCTGCTGCTGGGGCCAGGGGCCGGCGCTCCGCTGCCGCACTACGCAGGGCACCGCCTACCAGCTCGCCTTGCACGAATCGCAGGCGCGCGAGGCTCCCGCACACACCATCGTGTTCGGCCGCATCGGCAGCGGCAAGACCACCTTCGCCACCATGCTGGCCATGAGCGCGCTCGTGCAGTTTCCGGACCTGGTCGTCAGGTATTTCGATCGCGGCCATGGCCAGTATGTGGCGGTGCGCGCTCATGGCGGCCGCTATGTGCGGTTCGACGGCACACGGCCGACAGACGACGCGACGGCCGCCGCCGCGGCCGCGGCGGCCGGGGGAAGCCTGCAGGCGAGCCTGCAGCCGTTCCGCCGCGAGCTGACGCCGGAGCGCCGAATGCACATTCTGCAGCTCCTGCGGCTGATGGCCGGCGATGTCGGCGCCACCCCTGAAGCCGCCACGGTCTTCGACCACATGCTGCGCCATCTCGCCCGGCTGGAGCCGCGTGATCGCGGGCTGGAGCGCCTGGTCCAGATCTGCGCCCCTGCGGGGTCGCCCGTGCGCGAAGCCTTGCGTCCCTGGCTGCCCGGCGGCGCCTACGGCCACGTGTTCGGCCATGGATCGGACGATACGACCGGCCTCTCCGGCACCGACCTCGTGGCCTTCGACATGACCGGAATCCTCGCGGACAGTCGCCTCGCACCGGTCGTCATCGCCGACCTCGCGTTCGAGATCGGCGCCGAGGCCTTCCGGGCGGGCCGCCCCGGCCTCATCGGCCTCGACGAGGCGCGCGGACTGTTCCAGAGCCCGGCCTTCCTGGCCATGGCAAGCACCTGGCTCTACGAGCTGCGCAAGGCGCGCCAGGCGGTGGTCCTGATGTTCCAGAGCCCGGGCCAGATCGACGAAAGCGCGGAGATGATGCTCCGCACGCAGACCGCGACGCACATCTTCTTCCGGGACGCATCGGCGCATCCGCGCGACTACGCGCGCTGGGGCCTCACGCAACGCGAGCTCGCCTTCATTCGCGGCGAGGACCATCGCACGGCCCACATCCGCTACGCCTGCCTCGTCAAGAAGCCGTCCCTCGGCGAAAGCGTGGTGCTCGACATCGGCCTGCAGCCGGTCGGCAACCTCGCCCTGATGTTCCGCTCGGGTGCGCCCTTCGTTCAGGCCTTCGCAGAGGCCGAGCGGCAGGGCCGGGGCGACGCCGCGGAGACGCTTGCCGCCTACCTCGACCGGGCGGGCGCGCTCGAGGACGGGTCGCGGCCCGTCGAGATCCACCAGCAGGGAGAAGCAGCATGAGCATGCACCAGGCCCATCGCACCCTCGTCGCCGCGGCGCTCGCCGGCGCCCTCGCCATCGCCTGGCCGCCGGCGCCGGCGCGGGCCGCGTGCCCGTGCTGCTCGAGCATCCACGATCCCGGCGTCGATCGCTCGGTCAAGCGCAATGGCAACAGCCTGGAAGCCATGAAGGTGCAGAATTCCGAAATGACGGAGCTGCTGGAGGACCTGCGCGACGGCCTCGGCCGGAGCGGCAGCCGTCTCGACTTCGCCGCCTCGATCGCCCCGCGCGTCCTCCCCGATCGCGCCGGCGAGCTGCTCGGTCCCGACGGCAAGCCGCGCGCCGATCTCGCGAGCCGGGCGGCAGCCCGCGGTCAGGCGCTGCTGCGCACCGCCTTCGGCGGGACCTCGATCGCGCTCGCCGACCTGCCCCCCACCTTCGGTCCGCAGTCCGGCCTCGACCTGGCGCCGAGCGCCGACGCCGCGGCTTCGCCCGCTCAGCTGCTCAGCTACGCCCGCAGCGAGCTCGGTATCGTCGGAGACCCGCCGCAGGCGCGGCGCAACACCGTCCAGGAGCGCCGCCGCGTCGAGCACGAGAATGCCGTCGATACCGCCTGGGCGGTTGGTGTCCACCACCTGGAGGCGGCGAGGACCGCGCCACAGCGCCTGGACGAGGCGACCCGGTCGATCGACGGCGCCACCGATCTGCGCAGCCAGGTGGCCCTGAACACCCAGGCGATCCTCGCCGTGGTCGAGCAGATGGAGCGGCTGAACGAGCTGATGGCGGCCTTTGTCCGCATGGAGGCGGCGGCGGCGCTGGCGAGCACCAACCTCCAGCGTCACGCCTACCTCGGACGGACGGCGGTAGGGGGTGCGCCGGCCGCCCCGCAACCCTGGAGCGGAGCGACCCAATGAGGACGCCGGGCAAGAGCAAGCCAACGCGAGGTCCGATGAGTCCGATGACAGCGGCACTTCTGCGGCTGGCGTCCATCGTGCTGCTGGCCGGGCTCTCGGCGTCCTGCGGCGGCGGTCCGGAGCTGCCCGCTCCTGCCGGCGACGGCACCGACGAGCTGCGGCGCAGTCCTTGCGCCTGTGCAGTCCTGCCGCAGCCGATGCCCGACCCGCAGGATCTCCAGCGCTATCGCCGGTCGCTCGGCCTGGCGCAAGGATCCGGGAGTGCCGCCGGACATGAGGAAGGGAGCCTCCCGTGCTAGGCACGCGTGGCGCCCGCGACAGCGACAGCATCGGCGCGGCGGACGCCGCCCGCGCCTATCCCACCGGCCACGCCTATCGGGCGCAGGCGGTCGCACTGCGCATCGTCGCGGGCGCCCTGATCCTCGCGTTGGCCTGCAACGTAGCGGGCCTGCTCGTGATCCTCCAGCTGATCCCGGGCCTGAAGCTCATGCCCCTCTTCCTCGCCATCGAGCCGGAAGAGCGCACGGTCGTGCGGATCGAGCCCGCCGTGCGGGACGGCACGATACTCGGCCAGCTCGAGCACGGCTGGGTCCGGGAGTATGTGGCAAAGGCAGAGGCGGTGCTGCCCGATAGCCGGTTGATGCTGGCGGTCGTGCAGCCGGGGTCGGGCTGGCTGGCCCGCCGATCGACGCCCGAGGTCTATGCCGCGTACAGGACCGCGAACGAGCGCTACGTCCGCGATGCGATCGCAGAGCAGGTGACCCGCAGCGTCGTACTCGACGATCCGGTGCGGCTGCCACAGCAGGGGCGCGTCTACCAGGTCGATTTCACCGCGGTCGAGACGGCGGCGGACGGGCGCGAGCTGGCCCGACGTCGCCTTCGGGCGGTGCTGGCCATCGAGTTTCGGGCCACCGAGGCGAGCCTCGCCGAGTATCGCGGCGGCAACCTGGAGAACCCGCTCGGCTTCACCGTCGTGAGCTACGTGCGGACAGGGCGAGCGGAGGGATAGCCGATGGTCGACGCAACGGTTCTCGCAGCGAAGGCGGCTCGCGGCTGTCCGCCGCCTGGGAGGCACCTGGCGCGCCTTGCGCAAGCCGGCCGCGCCGGCCTTCAGGCTGTCGTTGCCGTCGCCGCGGCACTGGTGCTGCTGCCCGCGCAGGCGAGCGCCCAGTCCGAGCCGCCACGCCTTCAGGGCGGGGGGATCCCTGCGCGAGCGGCCGGGACGGCCGAACCACCCCGCCTGCAGGGCGGCCCGGCCGGTCACGCATCCGCGGCGCCGGCTGCCGGCGGAGCGGCAGGCCCGGGCCCGAACGTGCAGGCGGTGCCGGCGCCGCCGGTCGGCATCGTGCCGACCCTGCCGCCCGGCGTCGCGGCAGCCGGCCCGGCTGGGTCTGCCGGTGGCGAGCCGTGGAGCGAGCCCGACGGCACGCGCCTCGCCAGCCCCGCGCACATGAGCGTGCAGAGGGCCTGGACGATCGGCGTGCCGGCACCCGGACAGGAGCAGCCGGGCATCAAGCGGGTCGCGTGGGACGGCGGCGGCGTGGTGCGCGTCACGACGCGACGCTACGTGTACACGACGATCGTCCTGCCCGGCTGCGAGGTCATAGAGCAGGTGCTGATGGGAGACCCGGTCAACTGGGCCTTCCGGCTCGACGAGCGCGACGCCGGGAATCCATCATATCGCCCGGCGCGCAACCGGGTCGATATCCTGCCCAAGGGCAGCGTGGGAATCGACACGACCGCCTCGCTCATCACCGCGAGCGGTCGCATCTATCCATTCTACCTCGCGTCAACCGATGTCGACGCGCCCGACATTCCCGATGTCGTCGTCCAGGTCGAGGGTGCACGGCTGTGCGGCGTCGACACCGACTTGACGAGCCATGTGCTGCGCCGTGGCACTCCGCTCCAGCCGGTGTCCGCGCGCGGCGAGCCGGTCCCGCGCGCGGCTCTGCCGGGCGAGCGGGCCGATGGGCCGCTCGCGAGGCCGCCCGGCCTTCCGGAAATTCCCACCGAGCCGGGCCGCGAGCGTCCGGACTACCTCCGTCACGTGCCCGTCTCGGTGCAGGACCTCCGCTTCGATCAGGTCCAGATCCTGGTGCCGGAGGAGGCGTCGCGCGCCATAGCGCCACTCAGGGTCTATGACGACGGCCGCTGGACCTACATCGATTTCGGCGTCGACCGCATCGACTCCATGCGGCTGCCGCAGGCCTACGTCAACGACGACGGAATCGATCATCTCGTCAACACGGCACTCAGCGGCGACCGCGGCGAGATTCTGATCGTCAAGGCCGTCGCCGACATCACGCTGAAGAGCGGCCGGCTCTACGTCTGCTTGCGTCGAGCCCAGGACCAGGGCCTCCAGGCCCTGTGGCGGCAATCCCGGGGCAGTGCCCCGCCGCGGGCGGCGATGGGCGGCAGCTGAGGGAGACTGATGCGGTGCCGATCGTCCTCTACCTGCTGGGCGCGCTCGCATCCGTCGGTGCCGTCGGCGGGGCGTGGTGGTACCTTGCGCCGACGGAGCAGCCGCCGGCACCGCCGCCGCCGGCACCGCCGGCACCGTCCGGCGACTTCGACCTCACGCCCCCGCCGAAGCCAGCGTCTCCACCGGCCCCTCCGCCGGCGCCGCCGGCGCTGGCCCCGGCTCACCTTGCGGTCACGCCACGGTCGGTGGATCTCACGATCGTCGTGGACACGAACGGCCAGGTGCGCGACGGCGAGCCCACGCGCCTCGTCTCGCTCAGCAACGACGGCGGACAGAAGCTGACGATCGAGGAGCTGCTGACGGCCGGCGGCTACGGAGCGTTCGGCGTCGACGCCAGTTGCAGCGGCCGCACCCTGGGTGCAGGCGAGCGCTGCATCGTCACGGTGACCTTCCGGCCACTGCAGACGGGGATCTACGAGGGCTCGCTGGTGATCGATCATACGGCCGGCGCGAACCTGCGTATCCCGCTGACCGGGCTGGCGCAGCTCGCGGCCACCCCGGCGCCGTCCGACGAGGAGGCCCGGCTCGCGCGCATGCGCGCAGACCGCGCCCGACAGGTCGCCGCACTCGCCGGCCACGGCGGCGACGTCGTCGGGAACGTGCTGCGCCGCCGCGATCCACCGCCGGCGCCGCCGGCCCCGCCGCCGGCGGCGCCGAGCCAGCTTGGATACGGCGAAGCGGTGGCGAGCGCGCTCGCCACCCTGCCCGTCGACCGCGCGCGCATCCTCACGCGCGACCAGGTGATCACGGCAACGCTGAAGTCATCCGTCAGCAGCCGCATCCCCGGCCTCGTGCTCGCGACAGTGGATCGCGACGTGTGGAGTTCGGATGCCGGCCGCCTGATCCTGGTGCCGAAGGGCACTTCGCTGATCGGCCGCCAGATCTCGACGCCGAGGCGCGGGGATGCGCGCCTGGCCGTCGGCTGGAGTGAGCTGATCCGCCCCGACGGGGTGCGCATCGTCGTGGACGGCTCGAGCGCGGATGCCATGGGGCGGATCGGGTTGGTAGGGGAGGTCGACACCCGCTTCTGGGAGCGCTACGGCTCAGCGATGCTGGTCTCGCTGCTGGGCACGGCCGAGGATGTGCTGATGCTCGAGCTCGCCGACGGCGAGGAGGACTCGGACGGCGGCAACTCCACTGTCGTGGTGGCCGGCCAGGACTCCACCTCGAATTTCGGAGCGATCGCGCGGAGCATCGTCAACGAGACCCTGGACCTCCCGCCGGTGATCACCGTCGCGCAGGGCACGCGATTCAACGTGTTCCTCGCCTCTGACGTGGTGTTCCAGGGACCCCCGTTCGAGCAGGCGGCCGCCAGCGCTCGGCCGGTGCCGCCGGGCGCGTCGCCTCCACGATCGGTCGCCGGTGCAGCCCCACCAGCCGTGCAGCCGGCACCGCCGCCGGTGGCGATCGCCCCTGCGCCGGCGGCGATCCGGCCCGCGGGATCGGGTGTTTCAACCCGCTGAACGCCGGCACCAGCGGCCCGGCACCAGCGCCACAGAGCAGAACGATCGCACGCTGCCGGACGGACCGGCGTGCGCACGCAGGAGGCCAAAGATGGGTGCCCACTTGACGGATGCCATCACCTCGATCCACGGCGGGGCGCGCGAGGCGTCCGCGGCCAAAGCCACGCACGCCCGATCAGGATGGCCGGCTCCCGGCCGCTTGATCGGGCGTGCCGCTGCCATTGCGCTTGCGCTGCTGGCGGCGGCGGGCGGTCAAGCGGCCGCGGGCGAGGCGACGGCAGTCACGCGCGCGGCCATGGACCTCAGGGTCGGCCAGATCCGGGGCCTGGAGGCCGAGCTCGCCGAGCTCGATGGCGCCCGGATCGCTGGCGCCGCTCTTGAGGGGGTGGTGCAGGTGAGGCGCGGCGATCGCGCGGGCTCGGCCGCGCATGTCACGGTGCAGTGGAACGCCTTGAGCCACTCCGGCAAGCGGGTGGTGCTCGCGCCGCCCGCGGTCTCCACCTTCGACCTCCTCACTTCGACGGTTCCCGGAGCGACCCCGATCGTCGTCGGTGACGCGACGGGTATCCGTGCGGCGATGCTGAGCCTCGGCGTCGCCTTGCCGGCACCGGCTGCAGCCGGTGACGCAGCTGGGGCCGTGCCGGGAACCGCCGAGGCTCCGGCCAAGGCCGAGGCCTCGGGCGCTGCAGCGGGACCGCCCTCGCAACCGGCCGGAGCCTCGGCCGGAGCCTCGAATGCATCGGGGGTGACCAACCGGCCGACGCCGAACTATGCCGGCACCGGCACCGGCACTGCCGCTGCCCCGCCTGCAGGCCAGCTCCGTACCGCAAGGCCGACGCCGGCCTACGGTTCGGATCCGGTCGCCGCCGTCGGCTCCGGCACGCCGGCGACACCGATCGTGACGCCGCCGGTCCCGATAAGGGGTAGCTCTTCGCGTGCCGCAGGCGGCGGATCGCAGGCGCCGACGGACGGTGCCGGCACCCTTTCGACAGCCACAGGCACGCCCGAGACAGTGCCGGCCGGCACCACCGGCACCGCCGGCACCGGCAGCAGCGGGACCGGCAGCGGCGGGACCGGCGGCACCGACACGGGTCGCACCGACGCCGGCGGTGCCGCCGGTGGTGCCGACGCTGGTGGCACCGGCACCGGTGGCACCGCAGCCGGCGGCACCGGTGCCGGCGGAACAGGAGGCACCGACGGCCGGATTGGCACCGGCACGGACGCGACGGTGCCCCTCCCCGGCGCGCCGATCGAGACCGCGACCCGCCTGTGCGAGCCGGTCGTCGATCTCTCGGCGCTCACGGTCGTCGACCGCTTTCGCCGCTACCGCCTCGCGCCCGACGGGGCGCCGACCTGGGTCGACAACGGCTGCCTGGAGGACCGGGACACCATGCGGCCGATCGGCACCACCGTGGAGGGCTGCGCTCCGCTCTCGGACCTCGATGCCCTGCAGGCGACCGAGCTCAGGCGCAGGGTCTACGATCATCCGGCAGGCGGCCGCGCGTATGCGGGGCCGTGCCTGCTGCTGGCCGGCGCCCGGCAGGTTCCGATCACCTACACCCCACTCGGCTGCCGCCTGCAGCATGAGTGGGAGAGTTTCCGGACGATCGGCCTGGTCCGGCCGGTCTTCGTGCTTGATGGCGTGGAGCACCAGGCGGGTGCCTGCGCCGACCGCGACGGCACCCCCGTCGAATTCCTGCACCAGGTCGAGGCGTGCTCCGACCTGGTGCTGATCATCGCCGGCGTCGCGCGCCGGATCGCGCAGCACCGCACGCTCATCATGACATCCCCGCCCCGCGAGATCGTGCCGTGCCAGCCGGTGCCGACAGAGCACGTGGTAGCGACCGGGCCCGAGGGATCGCTGCACGTGCCGGCGAACGCCGAGAATGCCGGCCGCGACCTGGTCGCGGACGGCTGCGACGCCGTGTTCGCGCACGACCTGGATGCCAGGGTCAGCTTTGCGACCAGGCGGTGGTACTGGAGGGAGGCCAACGGCCTCGACCTCGACGTCGACCTGCACGGCATCACCGGATGCGTGGCCAACCCGCACGAGACATATGAGCACGCCCATATCTACAGCGGCTGGCGACACGACGACGCGGCGCGCGTCGCCTGGCACCAGGTCGAGGTGTCGGTCGAGCTGCCGGGCCTCGGCACCGTCGCCATCGCGTCGGGCCTGGAGCCCGACGGTCCGGAGGCATACGCGCGCGTCGGCCGCGCGCTCGAGCCGACGGCGCAACGCGTCCAGATCGGCTGCGACCTCTACGCGGGCAGGCGCTGGGTGGAGACGCTGGAACGTCCCGACGGCTCGACGCTCCAGGTGGACGGCGGCGTCGCCGCTCCGGCACTCGCCGCGTCATGCCGGGCCGGCCGGATCGAAGGCTAGCCGCGTCATGAAGGCGTCTGCCGGAATCCCCCTGTGGCCCAGCGAGACGCTGCAGAGCGCTCCGCCGGCGGCGGGATCCCGCCAGGCGGATCAGGAGACGCCGTCGGATGCGGAGCGCATCGCAGCGCGGCAGCTCGGCTGGCAGGGCGAAGAGCTGAAGCTGGATCCAGGTCTGGCGGCAGAGCTCGGCCCCCTCATGCCGCTTCTCTACCGCAGGGCCGCATCGGGGCGGCTCGAGCTGCCCGAAGACATCATCGAGGTATCCGTGAACGGCCCGGGCCAGGCCTGGGTGGAGCGGCCCGGGCGCGGCTACGAGCCGCTCGAGATGCCGGGCGCCGATCGGCAGTGGGCCGAGGATCTCTTCGTCACGCTCGCGAACTTGAACCAGCGCGACCATCGCGCACCGACGCTGTCGGCCCCGCTGCCGGGCGGGCACCGGGTGCAGATGGTCGTCGGCGAGGCAAACGTCGCCCGCACGGGCATGGCGATCTCGGTGCGCGTCATGCGCCACAAGCTCTATGGCTGGTCGGACTATGGGGTAGGCGACGTCGCGCGCGGCCCGGAGCACGCGGCGGCAGGGCGAGCACTCCCGGTCGACGCCGAGCTCGACGTCTTCTCGAGTGGGTTCCCGCTCGGCACCCGGGCCGATCTCGAGACGGTGCTGCGCCAGGGCTGGCCCGTGCTGCTCGTCGGCGAGACGAACTCGGGCAAGACGTCTTTCCTGCGGATGCTGATGCAGCTGATGCCGCGCGACCGGCGCGTGATCACGATCGAGGACGAGGCCGAGCTCTGGCAGAGCCACCCGAACCAGGTCGGCCTCACCGTGCCGAATCCGGCGCACTATCCGCTGTTCGTCAAGGCGATCCTGCGAATGAACCCGGGTGCCGTGATCGGCGGCGAGATCCAGGCGGACAACGCTTATCCGCTGTTCCGCCTGCTCATCGCGGGCCACAGGAATTTTCTCACCACGATCCATGGCGGGTCACCGGAGGAGGGCTTCGAGGCCTGGATCGCGAACATCACGATGAATGCCGGCCTCGGTCCGCAAGCGGCCGCCTCGGTCCGGCGGCCGCTAGCCCGGGCGCTCGCCCGGATCATCCATCTCGGGCCCGACCGCAAGGTCAACGCGGTGATCAGCCCGCGAGACGCTCTCGCCCGGGCCTGAGCACGCATGGCAGCCCACCCGCTGGTCTGGCTGCCGGCCTAACCAATCGCGACCTGCTCTACTCGCCGCGATAGATGGACCTCAGCTCCAGCTCGGACGATCCTGCCAGCCTCCCCTGGACCGGCTCGCACGCGATGCGGCCGTCACGGGCCAGGACGACGATGCGCTCTCCTGGATTGACCGTGGCCCAGCATCTGGCACCGTCGAAGCCGCGCTCTATCTCGACGTGGAGTGCGCCTCGGACTGGGCCGTTCCCCGGTGCCGAGAGCCGAACCTCCTGGCCGGCGGGCAATTTGACCCCTGCGTCACCCGCGCGCCGGGCGACCAGAGGCGAGGCCGTCCAGTTCAGCACCTCGGCGTGCGGCACCTGCCGGAGCAAGGCGACTGCACCGGCACCACAGCCGGCACTGACGGCGAGGATCGCGAGCGCGATCGTGCCTAACCGCACGAGCGCCGGCGCCATGCTCACCAAGCGCAGCCTCGCCAACTGCGGGCTCGCCGCCCGCGGTAACCCGGTCGGCCGGCCCTTCAGCTGCCGGTCATGCCGGCGGCAACCCTGGGGTCCGGCGCGTGCCGCAGCTGCCGCAGCTGCCGCAAGGATCGCCGGAGCGCCCATGTCGTCTTCCTCCCCGGCCTATGCCGCTGCTGCGGCGTGTGGCGGCGGAACCGAGCCTGCTGCCTCGGGCGGCGGAATTCGCCCTGCCGCCTCGGGTGGCGGGGGCAGGCTCGCGTTGAGCGCCCTCACCCGCTCGGCCTCGCGGTCGACCGAAGTGGCGAGCACGCCGTTGCGCACAGCCTCCTCCTGCACGAGCCTGGCGAGCGCGTCCTTGTAGGACAGTCCGCTCTCGACGTTGGCGATGAAGCCCTGGCGGTCATCGACGCGGCGCTTGAGTGCCCGGTCCCGGAAATAGCCCGGCGTGCGGCACAGGACCGGTCGGTTGGCCATGCCCTGGAACAGGACGACCTGCTCCTTCCAGCGCTCCAGGCTCATGAGCCGCTGAACCGTCAGCAGCGGGCGCCCCGTGGTCTGCACGCTGCTCGACCAGGCGAACAGCTCGACCTGCCTGCCCAGCCCCTGCTGGCGGCTGACGCTCTCGGTGCGCACCGTCTCGGCCCCGACGATGTCGGAGACGACCTTCGCCGTCTCGTGATCGTTCTGCTGCAGGATGATCTGGCTGGCCGTGGCTCCGCGCAGGATCCCGACCGCCTCACGGTTGATCTTGAGCGCGATCTGGTTGTAGGCCTGCCCGATCAGCAGCAGCTGGACCTGCTGGCCACGCCCCAGGGCCGGGATCTGCATCAGCGATTCCATTCCCGAAGGCAGGGTCCAGAACTCGTCGGCGACGAAGATCACCGGGCGGCCGCGCCGCTTGATCTCCGATTCCGGCTGCGAGATGAAGCGTGCGGCCGCGCTCTCGAAAAAGACGCCCGACACCTTGCCGAGGGCGGCGGCGTCCTCCAGCGGCACCACCAGGTAGACGATGGTCGGCACGGCGCCGTAGCGGATGTCGTCGAGGCTGAAGTCGCAGGCGGCCGTCCGGTCGCGCACCGTCGCCAGCTTGAACACATCGATGCCGCCGTCCATGGTCGACAGGATCGAGCCCCGCTCACGGCCCGGCACCGCCGCGAGCAGCGTGAGCTCGGTCACCACTCGGCTCGGATAGCCGTGCATCTGCGCCTCCTCGATCCAGGCGCGCAGCATCTGCATGGTGGCGTCGTCGTTCTCGCCCGCACCCTGGTGGTCGAGGGGGCGGTCGTCCGTCATGTAGTCGATCATGCGCCCGAAGGACGGCTCCTGCCCGAGGCGCTCGGCGCGGTAGATGGTGAACAGCGAGAAACCCTGTCCGGCGGCCCGGCCCTTGTCGCGCCAGTGCGGCTCGATCCGCTCGTCCACCAGGATCGTCCAAAGCCTGCGCACATACTGCTCGCGGTCGGCGTAGAGCTTGATCAGCTCGACGACGTCGCCGACGACGGCGGCGATCGCCGTGCGCGCGGCCGGCACGTCGACGCCCACGCTGAGCGCGGTTGCGTCAACGGCTCCGGGATCTGCCGCAAGCCTCGCCTGCCAGTCGGTGTAGTCGCGGGCGAGCTTCAGCATGCCCGTGAGCCCTGCTGCCGGCTCGACATACACTTCCGCGAGGCGCTGCAGGATCTCGGCCCGAAGCTGCGGGACGCGGCGGCCGCCCGGCATCATGTCGGGAGACAGCGGGTTGCAGCGCTGCCCGGTCGCCTCGGCCCAGGCCAGCTTGACGACATTGAAGCCGCGACGCCGCCAATGGGCGCTCGTCTTCGCGAACAGCTCGCCCTTCGGGTCGTTGACGATGAAGGACGGATGGCGGCAGTAGCAGCGCCGGCCGACAGCGCGTCGCAGCCATTTGTATCGCTCGGTGCCGGAGAACGTCCACTCCAGGGCCTCGGACGCCGGCTTCAGCGCCCGGCCCACCCCGGCGCCGAGCGCCAGCGACCCGAGGAACGGCCTGTAGTCCGGCCAGTCCGCCACAAGGTTCGGTATCGCAATCCCGGCGGTCTTGCCCGAGCCCGGCGGCGCGATCAGGATCGCCGAGAGCGTCTCGGGCATCCGAATGTATCGCCCGCGGTACTGGCCGAGGATCAGTCCTGTCGGGCCGAGCAGGCCGGCCTTGGCGAGGTCCCGGGCAGTTGCGAGCCGGGCGTCGCCATGGCCCTTCAGGCGAAGCTCGTGAGGGTTGACGAGGGCGCCGAGGCCCGCGGCGGCCGCAGCGATGCCGGGCGGCATGAAAGCGAGCGGGTGCGGGGCAGCTCCCGCCGCGAGCGGCCCTGTCACCAGCATCTGCCAGAGATACGCCGCCCAGGCGTCGTGATTGAGCGGCAGGGCCACGACGTATCTCAGCGTCTCGAGGCCCCACACAAAGCTGAAGCCCGGTACCCACCCGGCGTCGCCGGGAAGCGGTGCCGCGAGCCTCCAGAGCGGCGGGATCAGCGCCGCAGCGAACGCCCCCGCCAGCAGCGCCATCACTCCGCTCGCGCCGAGCCACACCCACGCCCTGCTGCGCTCCTCCTCATTCGTCATTGCCGTCCTCCGATGTGGGGCTTCGCTGGATTGCCAGGCTGATTGGGCCAGGCTGATTGGATCGGCGGGCGACGGGCACCCGAAGGCACCCGTCGCCCGCCCTCATGCCCGCGGCGGTGGTGGTGGGGACGGCCCGACCTCGGCAGACGGGGATGCTGCGGGTGGGACAGTTCGCCGGCGGGCTTGGACATTGCATCGGCCTTTCGGATCGGCTCCGGGGGGCGTCGATCGTGTCAGGCGACCGAAGCGATGGCGTGCTGGTGGTCGTCGTCGACAGGGTCGGCCGCCAGCGCCTCTACGGCCCTGAAGTCCGCGGCGATGGACGCAGCACCCGGCCTTTCGTCCGACACTCCGTAGAGCCTCTGCAGCTGCGCGATGTCGAACTCCGAGAGATCCGCGGCGAAATCGGTCGCCGTGACGTCGGGCACGGTCTCGTCCGCGACGGTCGAGAGATGCGCGGCCGCGGGGTCGAGCCCGAGGCGGGCGAGTGCCGCGTCGTCGAGCTCACCGCCTCCCAGCGAGTGGTACAGCTCCTGGCCGATCACGTAGTAGCCGAAGCTGCCTTCGCCGAGCCCGATCCCCGCCAGGCCGTCATGCAGGAAGATGTCGCCCTCGGCGGTCGCGTAGTGCTCCCGGGTGAGGCCGGCGTTGCCGAGCGAGATCCCGACCTGGCTCGGGTCGAGACCCATGCTGATGCCGCCGTACCGGCCGACCTGGTCGGAGCCGACGATGCCCGCGAGGTATCCCCGGCCGATGCCGACGGCGATGTCGGCGCCGTTGTCGTGCATCGTGTCGCCGGCGAGCGCATCGTAGCGCGCGAACTCGAGCCCGGTGGTGGCCGAGTACTTGGCGAGCCAGCTGTCGACCGCCGCCTCGAATGCCGCCTGGCCCTCAGCGTCCAGGCGGCCAGGCTCGAAGAAGAGGCCGATCGTGACGGGCTCCCCGCCGCCCCAGCGCGCGTCCATGCCCGCGAGGTCGTCGATCTTGGCATCGTCCCGTGGCTTCTCACCCCACCCCGCGCCCGGGCCGGCGGGCCGAAGTGCCGCCTCGCCGTCGTCGAGGCCGTCCAGGAACGTGGCCGACTGCTCGAAGCCGAGCGGGTTCACCGTCACACCCTGCTGCGTCTCGAGGTAGACGGTCGAGCCGGACTGCGTGTGAGCGAAGCGACGATAGCTGACACCAGCCTCCTCGATCGTCCCGACCTCGGTCAGGGTGCCCGTGCCGACATCGAAGACGACGATGTCGTCGCCCTCGCCCAGCACGCGCAGAACGCGGTCGCCACCGCCGGAAGGATCGGCCTGAAGAACAGTCGCCCTGCCGAGGCGAAGGGTCGAGCCTGTGTCGGCTGCGAGGTCGACCTGCTCGATCGAGTTCATACCGAGCGCCATGGCGCCAGTGCGCAGGTCGACGTTGCTGGACTGGCCGACGAAGGCGAGGGTGTCGCGCGTGCTCCCCTCCAGTCCCCCGTTGACCGAGAGACCCGAGATGCTCGCGGCGTCGATCTCGATCCGGTCGGCGCCGAGCCCGAGATTGACCGAGGTACCCGTGATCGCGTCATAGGCGGTTGTGACTGAGGCGCTGCCGGTCCCCGCAACACCGCGAGCGACGAGCGAGACCACGTCGTTGCCCGACCCCGCGACGATCGTGGTGTCCTTGATGACGTTGACCCGGGTTGAGCCGTCGACATGTGCTCCGTTGCCGGCCAAGGCGATCTCGAGCCGGTCATCGCCACCACCCAGATCGAATGACGAGGCGTCGACAACTCCCGCCGATCCGTACGAGCCGGACATGTTGCCGCTGATGTCGAACCGCAGCGTGTCGGCGCCGTCGCCAGCATTCATGGCCAGACCGGAGAGGGTTCCGGCTGTGCCAGCTCCAGCGCTCGACCTCCCGGCGCCGACAGCATTTCCGGTCAGCTCCACATCGAGCACATCGTTGCCGCCGCCGAACTCGTAGTTGCCCCCCCTGACCACGCCGGCGGACCCACCCCACATCTCAACGGTCGCGGTCGTCGGGCTGGTGCCGGTCCGCACGCCAGCGTCGCCGCCCGTGTTGTCCGCCAACCGGATGGAGATGAGATCGTCGCCGTCTCCGAGTGACACGGTCGAGCCGGTCTGGTCGAGGATGCCGGCGTCCCCGCCGTGACCCGTCCGCTGTGGGCCGTCATGCCCGGCGTTGGCCGTCCAGGCATCACCGCCATCGCCACCGCGCGACCGAGTAACCGCGATCGCCAGGACATCGTCCGCGGCGGCGAGGTTGACGTCCAGACCGCTGACGACCCCGGCGAGCCCGCCGCTTCCCGCGTTGTTCGTGTTGCTGCCCGAATTGATGTGATTGCCGTTCACGCTGCTGCCGGTGCCACCGACTGCCTGATCGACTGTGACCGAGACTAGATCCCTAGTCGGTGCGTCCCCGGCCCCAGCCGAGAAGCTGGTGTCGCTCACGACACCTGCCGAGCCTCCATTGTGCTTCGCCCCGGCGGGCATCGAAGCCAAATCGACTTGCGCGAGGCCCGAGTTTCCGCCCGAGACGCCTGCCATGCGAATCGTCGCGTTCAGCCCACCCGCTGCCACGACGCCGAGACCGCTGACGAGCCCTGCATCACCGGCGCGGCCAGCCGAGGTGCCGTTGCCGGCTCCGTCTCCCCCACTGCCGGCTGCCGCATCGGCAATCTCGACGCTGAAATAGCCGTCTCCGCCGAACTCAACGCTCGATGCCTGCAGCAGACCCGCACCACCACCATGCGCACCCGATAGCATGATACCATTCCTGCCGCCGTTCCCGGCCCCAGTCCCGCCTGACAGATCGTGAAGCGATATTTCGAACCGATCGGTCCCGTTGCCGAAGTCGACCACGACACCGTCCACCGTGCCGGCCGCCCCGCCATCACCATTCAGGGTGCCACCGTCGCTGTTCACCCGTGACCCGTTTCTGGCGACCGCACCGTCCACGCTGTGGCGCCAGAAGTCGTCTCCCTCACCCAAGAACATCTCCACGTCGCCGAGTGTCGCTGCATCGCCGCCGCGCACGCCGAACCCGTGGCTGCCGTCAAACTGACCGCCTGACCCTTGGACGCCGCTCTGCTGGGTGATGACGCGGTCAGTTCCGGACCCGGTCGTCACCGTGAGATCCGCGATGGTCGCAGCAGACGTTGTCTGGTCGTCATTGGCATAGACGGTCGCGCCCTGAAAGTTGCGCTGTGTCAGTTCGATCGTGTTGTCACCGTCTCCGAGCACCAGATCGATGCCCGTCATCCGCGCGAGCTCCGCACCGTGGTCGACGGTGCCGTCGTGCTGGCTGACAGTGACACGGTCGTTGCCGCTACCCGCCGTAACCTGCAGCTGCTCAACGAGGCCGAGCGTACCGTTCGTGGAGCTGTTGATGCCGCCTGTCGCCTCGAGGACGACCCGATTGTGACCGTCTCCCATATCTAGGGTGGTCTGCTGGATGGCGCCGGACGTGCCCACGCTGGCCGTGATCCGTACGATGTCCGCGGCATCGCCTGCTGAAACGGACGTGTTCGTGATCGTGCCCAACCCACCGGTCGTCGTGAGCTGCATCACCATCGCACCACCGGCGTCGGTGACGGTCGTGCCGGCGATCGTGCCCGCGGACGTCAGCTCAAGATAGTCGGTGCCGGACAGCGGCAGGATGGTGATGCCGGAGATGGCCGCGATCGAAGCCGTGGCTCCGATCCGGATGATGTCGTCGTCGGTCGTCCCAACGATCGTGTCCGGCCCCTGCCCGCCGTGATCCGTCGAGGCCAGCCCGATGGACTCGTCGTCCAGAACCTGGATCGTGTGCGAACCGCCGATGCTTGCCCCCGTCGCGTCGACGAGCGAGATCGTGATCTCCCTGGAGCCGTCGGCGATCGCGTTGTCGGCCGGCTGGTACATTAGGGTCTTCTCGGACTCGCCGGCCGCGAAGCTCACCACCTGGTCGATCGAGCCGTCGCTGCTGACGACCCGCACGGTCGCGGGCACGTCCGTCGCGCCCGACTTCCGGATGGTGATGATGGGCGAGCCGATCGAGCCGTCTTCCATCATCAGGTCCGTTCCGTCGACGGTCAGGACCGGCGCCGCCTCGTTCTCGACGATCGTGACGGTGTTGACCGCGCCGCTGCCGCCGATGTCGACACCAGTCGGACCGATTACCTCGGTGATGCTGACGCTGAATTGCTCGTTGCCTTCATAGACCAGGTCGTCCAGAAGCGTCACGATAGCGTCGGCGGAGAGCGAGCCCCCCGGGATCGTGACCTCACCGGAATAGCCGACGAAGTCGCTGCCGGCGGTCGCAGTGCTCCCGGTGCCCGTCCCGACGGTGAAGCGCACGACCACGTCGCCGGCGACCGGCTCGGTGAGCTCGAACACGAGGCTGCCGACGCCGGCCGCTTCGTTCATGGTCAGCGACTGGGCAGCGAGGCGGACTGCGAGGTCGTCGTCGACGATCACGGTATCGACCGACGTGCTGCCCTCCAGCACGCCGCCCTCCGCGTTGGAAATCGTTGCCGTCAGGGTCTTCTCGCCGTCGGACGCCTCATCGTCGAGGAGCAGCACCGTAACGGCCTTCACCGTCTCGCCGGCAGCGAACTGAACGCCGGTCGTCCAGCCGGAGCCGTCATAATCGATGCCGGCCTCGGCGGTTCCGCCGAACGACAGGTCGACGGAAGCACTCCGGCCGACGTCGCCGCCTCGGGTGATCGTGTAGGTTACGAGCGTCCCGTCGCCTTCATTCGCTGTCGTCCGGTCGGTGGACAGCGCGAAGGTGGACAGTCCGAAGTCGGCCGCGGATAGCAGCTCGGTGCGGCCGAGAATCTCCACGACCGCCGCACCGACATCGACCACCACGGCGTCGCCCACCAGCTGCTGACTCTCATAGGCTGCGATCGCCAGGCCGTCGGGATTGCTGCCGACGAATGCAAGACGGTCGGACCCTGACGCGAAGTCGGCGATGCTGTCGTTGCCGCCGTCGGCGTCCAGCGCGAAGGTGTCGTTGCCGGCGCCGCCGATGAGCAGGTCGTCGCCGCCGCCGCCGAACAGGCTGTCGTCGCCTGCCGCTCCGGACAGGGTGTCGGCTCCGCCGCCACCGAACAGCCGGTCGGCACCCTGCGCTCCGTCGACCAGGTCCGCGCCCTCACCGCCGGACAGCGTGTCGGCACCGTCGCCGCCCGACAGCGTATCGGCTCCGTCCCGGCCCAGCAGCACGTCGTTGCCGAGGCCGCCGACGAGCTCGTCGCCGTCGGCGCCTCCGTCCAGCAGATCGTCGCCCGAATGCCCGAGCACGGTGTCGAAGCCGGCGCCACCGGACAGCGTGTCGTTGCCGGCGCCGCCCTCCAGCAGATCGTCGCCGTCGCCGCCGAGCACGGTATCGTTGCCGCCGTCTCCCGCCAGCGTGTCGTTTCCGGCACCGCCGTAGATCACGTCGTCGCCATCGCCACCGCCGATCTGGTCGTCGCCGAGCCCGCCGGACAGCGTGTCGGACCCGTCGCCACCAGAGACGAGGTCGTCGCCGTCACCCGCCGACACGCTGTCATTGCCCGCACCACCGGAGATGCTGTCGTTGCCGGCACCGCCGTAGATCACGTCGTCGCCATCACCGCCGGTGATCTCGTCGTCGCCATCGCCGCCGGACAGCGTGTCGGACCCGTCGCTGCCGTTTATGGTGTCGTCGCCGGGCGAGCCGACGGAGTCGTCGTCGAGGATCTCGGTCGTCGCCGAAGCCGAAGCAGCGTCCACGAGGCCGCCCTCCGGCGCCACAAGCGTCGCCGTGATGTCGCGGTCCGGCTGGATGACCTGGTCGTCCAGCAACGTCAGCGTGACCGTCTTCTCCGTCTCCCCCGCCGCGAATTCGACCGTCACGGCGCCGGGGCTGACGTAGTGCTCGCCGGCGACGGCGCTGCCGGCGAATGCGATGCCGACCGACGCCGCGGCCGTGGTGTCGCCGCCACGGGTGATGGTGTAGACGATCGTCTGGTCGGTTCCCTCTTCCGCGGACGTGGTGTCGGCCGAGATCGCGAATGACGACAGGCCGAAGTCGGCGACCGTCAGCTCGCTGGCGACGCCCTCCAGGCGCACGGTCTCGCCGGCGATCGAGATCTCGAGGCCGCCGCCAGCAAGGGTCTGGTTCGCGACGGCGTCGGCCACGGCCGCGAGGACGTCGCCGCCGACCAGCTGGATCCGATCCTGGCCGCGCTCGAAGTCCGTGATCGTGTCCTGCCCGTCCGCCGCGTCGAGATGGAACACGAAGGCGTCGTTGCCGGCACCGCCGGCCAGCAGGTCGTTGCCGGCACCGCCGTCGAGCGCGTCCGCATCCTCGCCGCCGGCCAGCAGGTCGTCGCCATCGCCGCCGGATAGGGTGTCGGACCCGAGTCCGCCGGACAGCGTGTCGGCTCCGTCACCTCCAAGCAGCCTGTCGCCGCCCGCGCCGCCCGACAACAGGTCCCCGCCGTCCCCGCCGCTCAGCGTGTCGGCGCCCGCGCCACCGAGCAGGACGTCCGCGCCGACGGCGCCCTGCAGCCGGTCGTCGCCGTCGCCACCGGACAGCGTGTCGTTGCCGGCACCGCCGAAGAGCGAATCGGCCTCGCCGCCGCCCTGCAGGCCGTCATCTCCGTCGCCGCCGGACAGGAAGTCCTGCCCCTGTCCGCCAAGCAGGACATCGTGGCCGATCCCGCCGGAGAGAACGTCGGCGCCGGCGCCGCCGGAGAGCGTGTCGTTGCCGGACCCGCCCGCAAGTCCGTCGCCACCCTCGCCGCCCGACAGCACGTCGTCCTCCGCGCCGCCGTAAAGGACATCGTTTCCGGCCTGGCTGAGGAGGGTGTCCGCCCCCGCGCCGCCCGACAGCATGTCGTCGCCGGCGCCCCCGGCCAGGATGTCGCTGCCGGCTGCGCCGGTCAGGCTGTCGTTGCCGTCGCCGCCCGACAGCATGTCATTGTCGCCGCCCCCGAGCAGCACGTCGGCCTCGGCGCCGCCCGAGATCGTGTCGGCACCCGCGCCGCCGTAGAGGACGTCCCGGCCCGACGCGCCTTCCAGGAGATCCGCACCGCCGCCGCCCGACAGCGTGTCGGCACCCTGTCCACCGAGCAGACCGTCGTTGCCGTCGCCGCCTGCCAGGACGTCGGCGTCGTCGCCTCCAAGCACCGTATCGTCGCCCTCGCCACCGGAGAGCGCGTCGGCACCCGCGCCGCCGTACAGCACGTCTGCCCCGAGGCCGCCGAGCATCGTATCCGCGCCGCCACCACCGGAAAGCGCATCGTTGCCGGCACCTCCGGAGAGCGCGTCGGCATCCTCGCCGCCGTGCAGCGTGTCGCTGCCCTCGCCACCCGAAAGGCTGTCGCCGCCGGCGCCGCCGGACAGGACATCGTTGCCGGTCCCGCCGTACAGCGTGTCGGCATCGCCACCGCCGAGCACGAGGTCGTTCCCGGCGCCGCCGTCGAGAAGGTCGCGCCCGGGCCCGCCGTACAGCGTGTCGTCGCCGTCGCCACCCGAAAGGCTGTCGTCGCCGGCGCCGCCGGAGAGCGCGTCGGCACCCTCGCCGCCGTGCAGCGCGTCGCTGCCCTCGCCACCCGAAAGGCTGTCGCCGCCGGCGCCGCCGGAGAGCTGATCGTTGCCGGTCCCGCCGTACAGCGTGTCGTCGCCGTCGCCGGCCGCCACGCTGTCGTCCCCGGCACCTCCGGAGAGCGCGTCGGCACCCTCGCCGCCGTGCAGCGTGTCGCTGCCCTCGCCACCCGAAAGGCTGTCGCCGCCGGCGCCGCCGGACAGGACATCGTTGCCGGTCCCGCCGTACAGCGTGTCGGCATCGCCACCGCCGAGCACGAG
>Ga0209347_1000482_pt1 | contig 99959 bp, 93 predicted proteins | sample AutmiccommuBRH23_FD_187382 | JGI IMG/M metagenome (GOLD analysis project Ga0209347, IMG submission 187382) | Deep subsurface microbial communities from Mt. Terri, Switzerland - Autotrophic microbial communities BRH/23 (SPAdes) (version 2) | ecosystem: Environmental > Aquatic > Deep subsurface >...
CCGCCCTCGACGACCGCCAACACGATGACCCGGTTCTTGTCTGCATCTGCCATAAACCATCGTGACCAGGCCTGGGGTGTAAACGATGCCGCGACACATATGTAACCAAGGCGGTGACATCAGACACCGTGCACCCAGACGTTGTGCACCCAGACGTGCACCCAGACGGCGCCTCGCGCACCATGGAGTTCCGCACCATGGTCGGCGCACTGCACTCCGACGGGCTGCAAGTGGTCCTCGACCAGGTGTTCAACCACACCGCGGCGAGCGGCCAAGACGACCAGTCGATCCTCGACCGTGTCGTGCCTGGCTACTACCACCGACTCAACGCGGTCGGCGGGGTCGAGACGTCCACGTGCTGCCAGAACATCGCCACCGAGCACGCCATGGCGGAGCGGATGATGGTCGACTCCGTGGTCACCTGGGCCAAGGAGTACAAGGTTGACGGCTTCCGCTTCGATCTGATGGGGCACCACAGCGTCGAGTCGATGCAGGCGGTGAGGGACGCGCTCGATTCGCTCACAGTGCGCCACGACGGTGTCGACGGCTCGAAGGTCTACCTGTATGGCGAGGGCTGGAACTTTGGCGAGGTGGCGGACAACGCGCTCTTCACCCAGGCGACCCAGGGCCAGCTAGGCGGCACGGGGATCGGCACCTTCAGTGACCGGCTCCGTGACGCCGTGCGTGGCGGAGGGCCGTTCGACGAGGATCCGCGGATCCAGGGCTTTGGCTCCGGCGCCTATACCGACGCCAACGGGGCCGCGGTCAACGGCGACAGCGCGCAGCAGCTGGCGACCCTCAGTCACGACGAGGACCTGATCAAGTTGGGCATGGCTGGCAACCTGCGGGACTTCTCCTTCGAGACCTCCGACGGCTCCGTGCGCACGGGTGCGCAGATCGACTACAACGGCCAGCCCGCGGGATATGCGGACTCCCCGGAGGAGGTCATCACCTACGTCGACGCGCACGACAACGAGACGATCTTCGATGCGCTGACCCTCAAGTTGCCGCAAAGCACCTCGATGGAAGACCGCGTGCGAATGAACACCATGTCGCTCGCCACGACGGCGCTGTCCCAGACTCCGTCGTTCTGGCATGCGGGGGCCGACATGCTCCGCAGCAAGTCGCTGGACCGCAACTCTTATAACTCCGGCGACTGGTTCAACACGCTCGACTTCAGCGGGCAGACGAACGGCTTCGGCCGCGGTCTTCCGCAGGCGGCGGACAACCAGGCGAAGTGGCCATACCAGCAGCCGCTGCTGGCCGACGCCTCCCTCGTCCCGACGCCGTCGGACATCGAGCAGGCGAATGAGGCCGCGGAGGACCTGCTGCGGCTCAGGTCATCGACGGATCTCTTCCGGCTTGGCTCCGCGGCGCTCATCCAGCAGAAGGTCTCGTTCCCGAACGGTGGACCCGATGCCACCCCCGGGGTCATCCTCATGCGGATCGACGACACCGTCGGCCGCGACGTGGACCGCAAACTCGACGGCGTTCTCGTAGTCCTCAACGCCTCGGACGAGGACGTGTCGATCGCGGTCGATGGTCTGGTAGGAGCGCGGTATGCCCTGTCCAAAGTTCAGGCCCAGGGCAGTGATGACGTGGTCCGGCAGACGACGTGGGACCCGGGGACCGGGACGGTGACGGTGCCGGCGCGCACAGTTGCGGTGCTCGTCGACGACCAGCAGATCGGGCATCACGGGTGGGGTTGGAACTCGTGGTCTGGTTGGAGCCCGTCGTGGGGCGGGAGCCCGTGGTGGGCACCCCGGTCCTAGGCCGATGCCGATGCCGATGCCGAGCGCGATGCCATCGAGGAGCAGTCGCGCTCCGCGCTGTGCCTCAATGGCGTTGCGCTAAGCCTTCATCGCGTTGTCGGCGTCGCGCTGCTTGAGGTCGGCGCGGATCTCGCGAGGCAGGGAGAACATCAGGTCCTCGGTAGCCGTGCGCACCTCTTCCACCGTCTCGAATCCTCGGCCTGCCAGGGCATCGAGCACGTCCCGCACCAGGATCTCCGGCACCGACGCACCGGACGTCACGCCCACGGTGGTGACGCCGTCAAACCATTCGTCATGCAGCTCGCGTGCCCGGTCGATGCGGTAAGAAGCGTCGGCCCCCGACTGGAGCGCCACCTCCACGAGTCGCACCGAGTTGGACGAGTTCGCGGAACCCACCACGATCATGAGCTCCACCTGGGGCGCGATCTTCTTCACGGCGACCTGACGGTTCTGCGTGGCATAGCAAATGTCGTCGCTCGGCGGGTCCTGAAGCTCGGGGAACTTGGCGCGCAAGAGGCGCACCGTGTCCATCGTCTCGTCCACGGACAGGGTGGTCTGCGACAGCCATACCACGTTGCTCGGGTCCGGCACCTCAAGGCCCTCGACGTCGTCGGGCGAATTCACGACGATGGTGTTCTCCGGGGCCTCACCCGCCGTGCCCTCGACCTCTTCGTGGCCCGTGTGGCCGATCAGCAGGATCGTCTGGTTGTCGCGCGCGAAGCGCACGGCCTCCTTGTGCACCTTGGTCACGAGCGGGCAGGTGGCATCGATCGTGGTCAGCTGCCGCGCCTCCGCTGCGTCGCGCACCGCCGGCGATACTCCGTGTGCTGAGAACACGACGCGAGCACCCTCGGGCACCTCGTCCGTCTCGGACACGAAGACGGCGCCACGCTCCGTCAGGGTCTCGACCACGTACTTGTTGTGGACGATCTCCTTGCGCACATAAATGGGTGCTCCGTGCAACTCGAGCGCCTTCTCTACCGCTATGACGGCCCTGTCGACCCCGGCGCAGTATCCGCGCGGGGCAGCAAGGAGAACTTTCTTGGCGCTACTGGGAGGCATGTACTCAATCCTACGTGGGAGGCTGGGAGGGTGGCCGACGCTCATAGAGACAACGACAGCGCACCGCGCATCCTTCCCGACGCCCCCGCGTCGCTCGCTGCGACGGCAGCAGACACGAGCCCAGACAGGCCGTGGCCGGTTCGGCACCTGAGCCCCAAGATCGGCGAATACATCGCGCGCATGAGCCCCGTCTGGGTCGAGGGCCAGGTTCTCAACGTCAAGCGTTGGCGCCACCTCGTATTCCTCACGCTGCGCGACACCGACGAGCAAGTGTCACTCAAGGCAACCCTTCCGGCGTCCGAAGTCGATGCCTTGGGGGTCTCGCTTGAGGACGGTGCGCGCGTGGTCATCCACGCCAAGCCGCAGTGGTGGCCGCGGGGAGGCGACCTGCAGATGGTCGGCGACCAGGTGCGCTCGGTCGGCCTGGGCGACCTGCTTGCACGGATCGAGGCGCTCAAGGTCGCCCTTGCAGCCGAAGGCCTGTTCTCCGCCGACCGCAAGGTCGCCTTGCCGGTGATCCCCCGCCGCATCGGCCTGGTGGTCGCCACCCAGGGTGATGCCGAGCACGACGTTGTCACGAATGCGACCGACCGCTGGCCCGCCGCCCGGTTCGAGATCCGCCGCGTCACCGTGCAGGGGCCGAGGGCCGTAGCCGATGTGGCTGCGGCGCTCCAAGAACTTGACTCGCTGGAAGAGGTCGACGTGATCGTGGTCGCGCGCGGCGGTGGCTCACTCGAGGACCTCCTGCCGTTCAGCGACGAGAAACTGGTGCGCGCCGCGGCCGACATCGTCACGCCGTTGGTCAGCGCGATCGGCCACGAAATGGACAGTCCCCTCCTCGACTTGGTCGCCGACTATCGCGCATCGACCCCTACCGACGCTGGCAAGCGCATCGTGCCCGATGCGGCGGCCGAGACGGAGCGCCTCGAGGGCGCCCGCGCGCTCATGGTGGCGGCTTTGTCGATTCGCGTGCGCAGAGAACGCGAACGAGTGGCGGACTTGCGCGCACGACCGGTGATCGCGCAGCCGGTACGCATGCTCGAGCCACACCGCGACAAACTGCGCCACGCGCGGGCGAACCTGCGCATGGCAACCGTCACTGCCGTGGCGCGAGCGCGGGGAGACTTCGCATCGGCAGCCGCGTCGCTGCGCGCGCTCAGCCCGCAATCGACCCTCGACAGGGGCTACGCGGTCATCCGCGACGCGTCCGGGGCTGTCATCACATCGCCAGCAGACGTTGCGGTGGACGACGAACTCTCGGTGCGCGTCGCAGCGGGCAGTCTCACAGCGCGCGTCACCGACGTCGCGCCGCCAAACTGACGCAGGGCCTACGCGCGGAAGGCCGCGAAGCTACCCAGGAATCCCGTCCTGTCGCCGCTCTTGGACAGTCGCGCCTTCGCCGCTCCCCCGGCATCCTTGTGCTTGCTCTTTGCGGCTCGCGCAACGACCGCATCCGGTACGGAGAGGTTGGCGATCAACGCGAACACCACCTCGGCGGCGTTGTCGGTCGCGAGTTCACGCCAGACGTCCTCTGGAATGTCGGTACGGGGGTTGCGGGCCACGCCCGCACGCACCGCAGGGGCCACGTCGCGCGCCATCTTGAGAATGATCGTCATGGGGGTGTTGGGGTGAGCGGCGGCGCCAGCACGTACGGTCGCTTCTTCCGAGCGGGCCAATTGTGCGAGATCGTTGTCGGACAGGCTGGGGTCTAGCGGTCCAGCGTACGCAGAGCGCGTGTGATCGTTAGCCATGATTCACCTCATTGTGAACATCGACGGTGGCGATGATGCGGACATCAACCATCCGATGCCTCATGAGAGGGCCGGGGTCCCGGGCTATGACGCGATAACGTGGGCGCGTGACGAAATTTACGCCCCCAGCAGACAAGATGACCTACGAGCAAGCGCGCGACGAACTCATCGACATCGTGGCGCGCCTCGAGGCCGGCGCGGCCACCCTCGACGAGTCCATGGCGCTGTGGGAGCGGGGCGAAGCGCTCGCCCGCCGATGCGAAAGCCTGCTCGCCGGCGCGGAGGACACCATTGCCAAAGCCACCGGGACCGGGACCGACGATGACAAGTAACCACGCGCTCATCGTCGGCGAGGCACTCGTCGACGTGGTGGTGAAGCCCGACGGTTCCTCCACCAGTCACCCGGGCGGCTCGCCCGCGAACGTTGCGCTTGGCCTGGGACGCCTGGGCCGAGACGTGGAGTTGCTGACGGCGCTCGGAGACGACGCGCACGGAAGGCTCGTGCGCGCGCATCTTGAGAAGTCACACGTCCGGTTGGCCGGCGGCACGCCCGCACAGAAGACCTCGGTCGCGACGGCGCACCTCGACGCGCAAGGCGTCGCGACCTACGACTTCGACCTCACATGGTCGCTCGCGCCCGACGCGGTCACTCGGCCAGCCCCGCTCGTGGTGCACACCGGTTCGATCGCCGCCGTGCTCGAGCCAGGCGGGCCGGAAGTGGAAGGCTTCCTGCGGGAGGCGCGCCCGGCCTCGACGATCACGTATGACCCGAACGCCAGGCCGACGCTCATGGGCGATCCGAGCACTGCGCTGGCGCGCATCGAGGCTTTCGTCGAGCTTGCCGACGTGGTGAAGGTCTCGGACGAAGACCTTGAGTGGCTGATGCCGGGAGTCGACCCCATCGATGCCGCGAGGCAGTGGGCCTCCGCGGGCACCGGTCTGGTGGTGGTGACTCGGGGCGGCGAGGGCTCAGTGGCCATCGCATCGGGCGCCGTGATCGAGGTGCCCTCCTTGCGAGTCGACGTGGTCGACACCGTGGGGGCCGGCGATTCCTACATGGGCGGCCTGATCGATGGCTTGTGGACCGCGGGCCTGCTGGGTGCGGGCCGTCGCGAGGCCTTGGCCAGTGCGCCCGCAACCGTCATCGTTGCGGTCCTGGAGCGGTGCGCCCGGATCGCGGCGATCACCGTGTCGCGAGCCGGAGCCAATCCGCCGTCGTCGCAAGAGCTCGTGGCCACTCCGGCCTGACAGGCGCGGCTACAGGTAGCGGGTGAGCCGTTCTTCGGCGGCGTTGCGGACGATCTTCTTGCCGTGGTCGAGCAGGCTGCGAAGGGTCTCGTCCGGCGTGGCGGGGTTGATGGCAAGCGCAAGGGCGACGTCGCTGTCCTTGTCGGCAGCGAGCATTCCCTGAACGGATACAGCGCGGGCCACGGCCGAGTTGGCGGCAAGCGCGCGGCGCACCTTCGACTTGGAGTCTTGGGCAAGCACGATCAAGGCGCTGATGGGCGCATCCGGGCGCGCGGCGACGCTCTCGCGGATCGAGGCGTCACGGGACGATGCGAGGTTGATCAGCTCGAGCGCGGACGCCGCTTCGCCCTCTTGGATGGCAGCGAGAAGTCTTTCTTGTGGGACGTCGGTCAACGCCATGGTTCCCCCTAGTTCGCTTCACGAAAGCAACCGAGGAGTACGTAACCTCACCACGCCTGTTGCCACGCTGGAGTCGACGACCTTGACCCGGCAATTGCCTGGTGGTGGGGGTCGCCCTCGACGGTTGTGGCTGGGAAGCCATATCAAGTGTAACGGGAGGGGCCTATGACTATCTACCTGAGGGCTTGCGGCGACTGACACAATGTGGTCCATGGACTTCCGCATTGAACACGACACGATGGGCGAGGTGAGCGTCCCCGCCACCGCCCTGTATTCAGCCCAGACGCAACGCGCCGTCGACAACTTCCCGATATCGGGGATCACGCTGACGCGGCGTCACATCGAGGCCCTGGCTCGCGTGAAGAAGGCCGCCGCTCGCGCGAACGCCGCACTCGGGGTGCTCGACGCGGACATCGCCGCGGCCATCGTGACGGCGGCCGATGCCGTCGCCGCGGGAGAACACGACGGCGAGTTTCCCGTGGACGTCTTCCAGACCGGCTCGGGCACCAGCTCGAACATGAACATGAACGAAGTGTTGTCCACTCTCGCCACGCGTGAGCTCGGCGCCGACGTCCACCCGAATGACCACGTGAATGCCTCGCAATCCTCCAACGACGTGTTCCCCACGTCAGTGCACGTGGCCGCCACGTCGGCGCTCGTCAACGACCTCGTCCCCGCGCTCGATCACCTCGCGAGCGCGCTCGAAGCCAAGGCGGGCGAGTTTGCGGACGTCGTGAAGTCCGGCCGCACGCACCTCATGGACGCCACGCCCGTGACGCTCGGCCAGGAATTTGGCGGGTACGCGGCGGCGGTGCGGCTCGGCATCGAACGGCTTCAGGCCGCCCTCCCCCGCCTCGCGGAGGTGCCGCTCGGCGGCACGGCCGTCGGCACCGGGATCAACACCCCCAAGGGCTTCCCGCAACGCGTCATCGCCCTGCTGGCCGAGGATTCCGGCCTGCCCATCACCGAGGCACGGAACCACTTCGAGGCACAGTCCGCCCGCGACGCGCTGGTCGAAGTCTCTGGCGCCATGCGCACGGTCGCCGTCAGCCTCACCAAGATCTGCAACGACCTGCGCTGGATGGGTTCCGGGCCGAACACGGGCCTGGGCGAGATCTCCTTGCCAGACCTGCAACCCGGCTCGTCGATCATGCCAGGCAAGGTCAATCCGGTGGTCCCAGAGGCGGTACTGATGGTGTGCGCCCGTGTGGTGGGCAACGACGCCACGGTCGCGTGGGCCGGTGCATCCGGCGCGTTCGAGCTCAACGTCCAGATCCCGGTGATGGCGCTCGGAGTTCTCGAATCGATGAACCTGCTGGCGAATTCCACGCGCGTGCTCGCGGACCGGACCGTGGCCGGCATCACCGCCAACATCGAGCGCGCCCGGTTCCTGGCCGAGGCCTCCCCCAGCATCGTCACCCCGCTCAACCGGGTCATCGGCTACGAGAATGCGTCGAAGATCGCCAAGCACGCGGTCAAGCACGGCATGACGGTGCGCGAGGCGGTCGTGGCACTCGGGTTCGTGGAGCGCGGCGAGATATCCGAGGATCAACTGGATGCCCTGCTCGATGTCACCACGATGACGGGCGACCGTGAGGCACACACCCCGACCGAGACCCCGGCCGGTCGCCCCGGCTAGCCTTCGCCCGACGCGATCGTGGGCTTGGCAGCTCGACCCAGGCAGCAGTCGACCGGGCACACGTCTTGCCACGGCCCCATGTCGGTGAGCGATTCGCGCGCGAGCGGCGGAGCGCCCGTGGCGACGTGACGCTCCTGAACCAAGTCGATGAGCCCCGCCACGAACCGCGGATCGAGGCCCACGGTCGGGACCCGAACGGCCGGAAGGCCGCGGCCTTCGCAGGTCTCGAGCGCCTCGTTGTCGAGGTCCCACGCGACCTCCATGTGGTCGCTCACAAACCCGACCGGCGAGATCACCAGGCCGCTCACTTCGGCCGGCAATGCCTCGATCGCAAGGTTGATGTCCGGCTCGAGCCACGGCACGCGTGGATCGCCGGACCTGGACTGGTAGACGAGCGACCAGTCCACTCCGGGGAACTCGTCCGCAACGGCGTCCATGACAAACGCGGCCACCGCTCGCTGCTGCGCGGCGTACCAGCCTCCCCCCGCGTTCCATTCCTCGCCGCCCCCGGTAGGCACGGGGGTGCCGTCGGGCAGGGTCTCGCGCGGGCCCGATGCGTCGGCCGCGGCCGATGGAATCGAGTGTGTCGCGAACATCACGTGTGGCTTGGCGGCGTTGCCGTCGGCTGCAAGGGCGCGAAGCCCGCCGCGTACGGCGTCGATGTTGGGTTTCACAAAACCTGGATGGTCGAAGTATTGGCGCACCTTGTCGAGCACCAATTCGTCCTCAAGCCCCGCCTCCGTCAGCGCCGACGCAAGGTCCTCGCGGTACGCGCGACAACCGGAATAGCTCGAGAAGGCGGTGGTGAGCAGCACGAGAACGCGGCGATGGCCGTCGGCGTGGAGCTCCTGGAGGGCGTCCGTGAAGTAGGGCGCCCAAAAGCGGTTGCCCCAGTACACCGGCAACTCCAGCCCGCGCGTCTCGACCTCCGCTTCGAGGGCGGCCTTGAGCGCGCGGTTCTGTTCGTTGATGGGGCTGATGCCGCCAAAGTGGCGATAGTGGTGGGCGACCTCTTCGAGCCGCTCGCCCGGCACCCCGCGGCCGCGCGTCACGTTGCGCAAGTACGGGATGACGTCATCCTGGCCCTCGGGCCCACCAAAGCCCGCCAACAAGATGCAGTCGTAGGTGGCGGGAGCCACGGTACGGGACGCCGCGGCAAGGGGGGTGCGCGCCGCGTCTGGGGGCTGTCCGGTCATGCTGCCAGCACCTCCACCGCTTCGGCCGTGGTGACTCGCCTTCCGGTGTAGAACGGCAGCTCATGGCGCACGTGCAGGCGCGCCTGGGTGTAACGCAGGTCGCGCATCATGTCGACGAGCTCAGTCACGTCGTCCGCCTCCATGGGCAGCAGCCACTCGTAGTCGCCCAGCGCGAACGCCGCGACCGTGTTGGCGATGACCCCCTTGAACTTGGCTCCCGCGATCCCGTGTTCGCGCAGCAACTGCGAACGCTCCTCCTCGGGCAGGAGATACCACTCGTATGAACGCACAAAGGGGTAAACGGTAAGCCAGTCGCGAGCGCGCTCCCCTCTCAGGAAGCCGGGCACGTGTGCGCGATTGAACTCGGCGGCACGGTGAACGCCCGCCGCGGACCACGTCAGTGTCGTGTCGGCCAGCAGCGTGGTGGACCGCAACTCGCGCAACGCCAATTGCAGGTCCTCGAGACGCGGGCCGTGAAGCCACAGCATGATGGCGCCGTCGGCACGCAGGCCCGATACGTCGTACATGCCGCGCAACGTGACGTCGTGATCGGCCAGTTCGGCCACAGCGGCGTCGGTTTGCTCGACGATCTCGGCGAAGTCTTCGTCGGGTGCGTCAAGGAAGCCGTCAAGGACGGAGAACAGGGTGAAGCCCTCGGGCTGATCAGTCATGGGGTAAGTGTCTCCCGAGCGGGCCGTCAGAGGAAATCATCCGCGGCATCGGCGGCCACGATCGCGGCCAGCCCCATCAGCCCGGCCGCCGAGCCCACCAACCGGATGCCCGGCGACGGTTCCTTGTCCGCTACGAAAGAAGGGGTCGCGTCGGGCCACTCGGTCTGCGCGAGGCCGAGCACCTGGTTCTCGGACAGCGGCACGCCGAGGAGCCGCGACGCATCCGCGAGAGCGTGTGAGCGAACGTCCTCGCCTGGCGTCACCGCGTACGACAGCCTGACAACGTGGCGTCCCTCGGGCAGGGACGATGCGAGCCACGGCCACTTGGCGGTCGCGTGCGTGAGCGCCTTCGCACGGGTCACCCCAGGCCGCACCAGCACCCCCGTGCCGCGCGGCGCTGCATCGAGTTCGGGTGCGTCCAGCACCATGACCACGATCGCCACGTGGCTGGCTGCGAGGGGTGAAGCCTCTGTCAGTGCCGCCACACGGTGACGCGGAATAGCCAAGGCCACGGAGTCGGCGTCGATGGGCTCGGCGCTGGTCTCAAGTCGCCAGCCCCCATCGACGGCACGAAGACCGGTGACCTCCACGCCAGTGCGCAGGGTCGCGCCACGGTCAACCGCCTCCGCGGCAACGGCCTGTGCGAGCGTCGCTACCCCTCCGACGAGCCCCCGTACCGCGGCCCCCGGCGCACCGAGCGCGCGGCGTGAACGGGCGGCTCGGATCAGCCCGCCCCGTGCCCGCACGTCAGCCGCAAGGCCCGGGGCGATGGCGTTCAGAGGCAGGTCCTCGAGCGGCCGGGAGTAGACGCCCGACATCACCGGGGCCAGGAGTCGTTCGGTTGCCCTGCGCCCGAGCCGCGCCGACGCCAGCTCGCCCACAGTGACGTCGTCGCCGATGCCGCGCGTGGGCAGCGCGACGTCCAGGCACGCGCGCAGGGATCCCCACCAGCCGAGCACGCGAAGCACGTCGCGGGCGAAGGGCTTGAGCGGAATCCCCCACCACCCGGTCGCCGGAAGGGGGTACGAACGATCCGGCGCCATCACCCAGGCGGGAGACGCGGCGGGCGACACGATGGCGTCCGCAAGTCCCAACTCCTCGCACAGCCGCTGCACAGCGTCGCCGCGGGTGGCGAAAGATTCTGCCCCGGCGTCAAGCGTGAGACCAGCGACCTCGACGTGACGCAGCCTGCCGCCAAGCGCGCCGTCAGCTTCCAGCAGGGTGACCTCGTGGCCCAAGCCCGCGAGACGCCTCGCCGCGAGCAGGCCCGCGATCCCCCCGCCGATCACCACCCACCGCTTGCCCTGCTCAGAGGTCATGAACTCAGAGGTCATGGACGAGGTCCACGATGCGGGCAAGAACGGTCGGGTCAGCGTCGGGCGGCACTCCGTGACCCAAGTTCACGACGTGGGAAGGCGCGGCGCGACCGCGATCCACGACATCGCGCACGTGGGCCTCGATCGCCTCCCACGGCGCGCCCAGCACCGCCGGGTCGATGTTGCCCTGCAGGGGCACGCCTGGGAGCCTGGCGGCCGCCTCGTCAAGCGGGACCGTCACGTCGATCCCCATGACCGTCGCCCCAGCGCCGTGCATGTCCTCCAGCAGGTGCCCCGTGTGGGTCCCAAAGTGAATCCGCGGCACGTCAAGGTCCGCGACGTGGCCGAACGCGCGGGCCGAGGCCGGGGCGCAGTGCGCGGCGTAGCGCTCGCGGGGCAGCGAACCCGCCCACGAATCAAACAACTGCACGGCGCTGGCCCCGGCGAGCACCTGCGCTCGCAGGAACAGCCCGGCAGCGTCGGCCGCCCACACCATGAGGGCGTCCCACGCCTCGGGGTCGGCGATCATGAGGCGCCTGGCGGCGAGGTGATCGCGCGAGGGCCGCCCTTCGACCATGTACGCGGCCAGGGTGAACGGGGCGCCTGCGAATCCGATGAGCGGCACGTTTCCCAACTGCTCGAGCGAGGCGCCCACGGAGACCCGCACCACGTCGAGCGCGCGGTCAAAGCCTCCGCGGTCCCCGGTGGCTCCGAGCGCGGGAAGCGCGGCAACATCGGCGGCACTAGAAATCGGCTTGGCAAACACGGGTCCCACGCCCGGCTCGATCGTCACGTCCACCCCGGCCACGAGCAGCGGCACCACGATGTCGGAGAAGAGGATGCCCGCGTCGACGCCATGTCGCCTCACTGGTTGCGCCGTGATTTCGGCCACGAGCCTGGGGTCGAGGCACGCCTCGAGCATCGTGGTGCCCTTGCGCGCCTCCCGATACTCCGGGAGCGAGCGCCCCGCCTGACGCATGAACCAGACGGGGGTGCGCTCCGGGCGATCAGCCAGCAAAGCGCGCACCAAGGGTGAGGCCGATGCTGTGCCGGCTACGAGCGGGTGATCTGCGGGGAGAATCATGCCTTGATTGTCCCCCACTCCTGGCTGTGTCAGAATCGGCACATGGCATTGCTGTCCCTCGTGGCGAGCCACCACAACAAAGACCTGAATACCCTGGAACAGTTGAGCGTTGGCTCGGACCGCCTGGGGAACGCCGTCATTGGCTCCACAGTGACCGGCGCCGTCGTGTTGCCCACGTGCAATCGCTTCGAGCTGTATCTCGACGTGGTTGACCCCGTTGCCGCTCGAGCCGAGGTGGTCGCGGCGCTGTCATCCATGACGTCTCTCGACGTGGACGTCATCGACGCCTCGCTCTTGGCCTACGAGGGTGACGATGCGGTAGAACACCTCATGTCGGTGACTTCCGGACTCGAGTCGATGGTGGTGGGCGAACGCGAAATCTCGGGCCAGGTGCGCCGCGCCCACATCGACGCTCGTGAGGCCGGCCACCTGTCACCCTCGCTGGATCGCGTCTTCCAGTCTGCGCTGCGCACATCGCGCGTCGTCGCATCGTCCACCGGCCTGGGGACCTCCGGACGGTCAGTCATGTCCGTCGCCTTCGACCTTGCCGATGCCACCGTCGCCTGGCGCGGGGCCAGCGCGCTTGTCGTGGGCACCGGCGCCCTTGCCGAGACGGGGATCGGCGTGTTGCGCGGTCGCGGCGCGCGCGTGACCGGCGTGTATTCGCCTTCAGGGCGCGGGGGCGAGTTTGCGGGACTCCACGACCTTGACGTGGTGCCGGCCGAGGGCCTCGTGGATGCGCTCGAAGAGGCGGACGTGGTGCTCGCGTGCTCCGGCGGCGAGTCGATCGTGCTGACCCCCTCACTCGTCGCTCAGGCGATGAACTCGCGTGGGCACTCGCTGACGCTGATCGACTTGGCGCTTCATCGCGACGTCGCCCCCGGCGTGGAGTTGCTGCGAGGCGTCCACGTGGTGCGGCTCGAGGACGTCAAGTCCCACGCTCCCGAGGAATCCATGGCGGCGCTCGAGACGGCGCGCGCCATCGTGGCCCACGCCGTCGCCCGCTTCTCGACCAGCGAGTCGGGTCGATCGGTCGACCCCGCCATCGTCGCCTTGCGCGAGCACGTCTTCGGCATTCTTGAGCGGGAGGTGGCACGCGTGCGGCCCGGCCCAGGCGTCGACCCGGAGGGCTACACCCAGGCTGCCGCGATCGAGGCAGCGCTCCGGCATTTCGCGAAGGCACTGCTCCACACGCCCACGGTGCGCGCCAAGGAGATGGCGGAGTCCGGTCAGACCGACGAATACAGGAACGCGCTCAGCACGCTGTACGGGCTCGACGTCGCGGTGCCGGACGACTCCTGCCCGGCGCACGAAATCGACTCGTCAAGCGCGTAGTGCCCCGCAGGGGCACACCCTAGAGGTCCAGCCTCTCCAGCAGGTCCGTGACCAGCGCGGCGACCTCGGAACGCTCGGAACGCTCCAGCGTCACGTGTGCGAACAGCGGGTGCCCTTTGAGCGTCTCGATCACGGCGGCGACACCGTCGTGACGACCGACCCGCAGGTTGTCGCGCTGGGCCACGTCGTGGGTGAGTACCACGCGCGAGTCACGGCCGATGCGGCTCAGCATCGTCAGCAGCACGTTGCGTTCCAGGGACTGGGCCTCGTCCACGATCACGAAGGCATCATGCAGCGAGCGCCCGCGAATGTGGGTGAGCGGCAGCACCTCGAGCATGCCGCGCGCCATGACCTCCTCGACCACTGCGGAGCTCACCACGGCGCCCAGGGTGTCGAACACCGCTTGGGCCCACGGGTTCATCTTCTCGGCCTCTGAGCCGGGCAGGTAGCCCAACTCTTGGCCGCCCACCGCGTACAGCGGGCGGAACACCATGATCTTCTTGTGCTGGCGGCGCTCCATCACTGCCTCGAGCCCAGCGCACAGCGCCAACGCCGACTTTCCGGTACCGGCGCGGCCACCCATCGAGACGATGCCGATGGACTCGTCCATCAGCAGATCGAGCGCGACGCGCTGCTCGGCTGACCGCCCATGGAGCCCGAATACCTCCTGGTCTCCGCGCACCAACCTGATGGAGCCCTCACCGGTGACCCGACCCAGCGCCGAGCCCCGCGCCGAATGCATCACGAGCCCGGTGTGCACCGGAAGCGCGGCGATGTCCTCGCCGCATGTGGCCGCATCGGGCGCCGCCATCGCCTCCTGCTCCCACAGGCCCGCCATCTGTTCCTCGGTCACCTGGATTTCGCGCATGCCGGTCCAGCCGGACTCCACGGCGAGTTCGGCCCGGTACTCCTCGGCGTCGATGCCCATCGCCGAGGCCTTGATCCGCATCGGCAAGTCCTTGGACACCACCGTCACTGCATTGCCTTCGGAGCGGAGGTTGGCGGCTACCGCGAGGATGCGCGTGTCGTTGTCTCCCAGACGGAAGCCACTGGGCAACACGTCTTGGTCGGTGTGGTTGAGCTCGACTCGCACGGTACCGCCGTCGTCGTTCACGGGGATGGGCTTGTCGAGGGTGCCGTGGTGGACCCGCAGGTCATCCAGGGCGCGCAGCGCCGACCGGGCGAAGTACCCCAGTTCCGGGTGGTGCCGTTTCGCCTCGAGTTCCGTGATGACCACCACCGGCAAGACCACGGAGTGCTCTGCGAAGCGCTTGAGAGCTCTCGGATCCGACAGGAGGACCGACGTGTCGAGTACGAACGTGCGGACTCCCACTTCGGTGGTGGCAACGTTGCTGGTCTCGGTGCTGGTGTGCGTCACGAGGGCTCCCGGCGATATCAGGCCGCAGGGCACCCAACGCCCGGCGGCGATGAGGTCAGGTCGGTCCCGGTTGGGGCCGCCTTAGGTGAACTACCACGTCGCCGACGCTACGCCGAGGAATGCGCAACACCGCGAGACACGCCGCCCGTCACGCGTTCGTCACACAGGCCCCTGCGGCCGGGCGTGGCGCGGTTCTGGTGACCACCGCGCCGCCGCGAATCACGGACTAGCGGCCGTGCCGGCGCTCCCGCTGGGCGTAGCTGCGCAGCGCGCGCAGGAAGTCGACGCGGCGGAAGTCGGGCCAGTAAGCGTCGCAGAAGTAGAACTCCGTGTGGGCGCTTTGCCACATGAGAAAGCCGCTCAAGCGTTGCTCCCCCGACGTGCGGATCACGAGGTCGGGATCGGGTTGGCCCTTGGTGTACAGGTGCTCCGCGATGTGTTCCACGGAGAACTGCTCCGCCACCTCTTCGAGCGACTGCCCCGCCGCGACGCCCGCCAGGAGGAACGACCTCACCGCGTCGGCGATCTCATGACGTCCCCCGTAGCCGACGGCCACGTTGACGTGCAGCGCGGTGGCGTCCTTGGTCGAGTCGACCGCCGCATTCAGGCGCTGGGTGATCTCGGGCGGCAGCAGCGACGCGTCGCCCACGTGCTGGAGGTGCCAGCGGCCGTCACGGGCCAGCCGCTCGACAGCGTCGACGATGATCTCCAGCAGGGCGCCCAACTCCTGGCCGTTGCGCGCGAGGTTGTCGGTGGAGAGCATCCATAGCGTCACCACCTGGACGCCGCTTTCCTTGGACCACTCGAGAACCTCGGTGATCTTGTCCGCGCCACGTTGGTGGCCGTGAGCAGCAGAGGTCCCGCTGAGCTTGGCCCACCGACGGTTGCCATCGAGGATGACGCCGATGTGGCAGGGCCCCGACCCGCGCGATTTCAGGTCGCGCGTCAGCAGTGCCTCGTACCCGCGGTACGCCACATTACGCAAGCCCATGCACAACCTCCGCACACGATGCTACGGCGAATTGCGCCTTAGCCAACCTACGATATCGTAGGTTTGTGGTCAAAACATCGTCGCCCGCCGAGGGCGAGACACGTGAAATGGGCGACGCCTACCCGACGATCGACAAGCCGCTGCTGCGCGGTTGGCTACACCTCGGAGCGGCGCCGCTCGTGCTCATCGCCGGCATGGTGCTCATGGTGTTCGCGCCCACTCTCGCGGGTCGCGTGTCGTCGGCGATCTTCACGCTCACCGCGGTCATGCTGTTCGGCACGTCCGCCGTGTACCACCGCGGAAACTGGTCACCCAAGGCGCAGTCGGTCCTTCGCCGCATGGACCATGCCAACATCTTCCTCATCATCGCCGGGACGTACACGCCCCTCAGCGTCATCCTGCTCGATCACGACACGGCCGTCGTCGCATTGTCGATCGTCTGGACAGGCGCCATCCTGGGCCTCCTATCCCGCATCCTGTTTCTCAACGCGCCGCGCTGGGTCTACGTCCCCATGTATGTCGCGCTCGGGTGGGTCGCCATGGCCTACATCGGCCCGTTCTACGATGCTGGCGGACCCGCCGTCGTTGCGTTGATCGCCGCGGGAGGCGTGTGTTACACCGTGGGTGCGGTGTTCTATGGCTTCAAGTGGCCCGGCGCGTCAGCGCGCTACTTCGGCTTCCACGAGATCTTTCACTCACTCACCGTCGCCGGGTTCACGTGCCACTACATCGCCGCCGCCATCGCGATCTTCGGAGCCTGAGTTCTTCATCCTCAGTTCCTCTCGGGCGCGTTCCTCATCCCTGCGGATCTTGCGCAGGTGCTTGGTGAGCGACCGATAGATGACGATCACGCCAAGTGCCATCACGAAAGTCGCGAGGAAGCCCCAGAATCCGGGGCCCACTTCGTAGTACTGGGGATCAAAGGCTGACACGGGGTCTATCCTGCCTCACAATGGCAATCCACGAATCCCGCGAACACGACGTCCCCGCTCGGGCGCCGCTATCGACGCGCCCCAAGTGGTTCATCGGGTTCGGCTTTGCCGCACTTGTCGCCCTTTCCGGCCTCTGGGCGTGGTGGATCGCCGACCAACCGGTGCGTTGGCAAGAGGTGGGATTCGAGATCTCCTCCCCCACGTCCGTGACCGTCACCTATGACGTCTTCTTGTATAGCGATCAGTCCGCCACGTGCCACCTCCACGCCCTCAACGTGAGATTCGCTGAGGTAGGTGTCACGACCGCGCACTTCGACCCCGCAGACGGCTCCGAACAGCGAGTCACCACCAGCATGGTGACCACGGAAGAGGCGACGACGGCCGTCGTCGACTACTGCGAAGCCGACTAGCCCACCCCACACCGCCACGCGGCGTGTTTGTCGTCCTGGCGGTCCATTGGTTAGCCTTGACCACTTCGCCGAAAAGGAAGAGATGATGACCGAGCAGACGAGTACCTGGCTGACCCAAGAGGCTTTCGACCGCCTTCAGCAGGAGTACGACCACCTCGTGAAGGTGGGTCGCGTCGCCATCGCCACTGAGATCGACGAGCGGCGCCAAGAGGGAGACCTCAAGGAAAACGGGGGCTACCACGCGGCCCGCGAGGAGCAGGGCAAGCAAGAGGCCCGCATCAAGCAGCTCCGTGGCATCCTCGAGTCGGCCCACGTCGGCGTGCCCTCAAAGGACGGCACCGTCCAATCCGGCTCAGTCGTTGACGCCAAGGTGGCCGGACGCGCGATGCGCTTCCTGGTGGGATCGCGTGAGGTCGCAGGTGGAACCCACCTCGACGTGTTCAGCGCGCAGTCCCCACTCGGCGAGGCCCTCATCGGCAAGAAGGTGGGCGATAGCGCCTCCTACACGGCGCCCAACGGCAACGAGATCGCCGTGGAGATCGTCAAGGTCGAGCCCTTCAGTCCCTAGCGGACAAGGTTCCGTAGCGAGCCAAGTTCCGTAGCGGGCCACTCGCGCGATCAGCGCCGCTCAAGCAGGACGACCGCCTCAAAGTGCTCCGTGTGCGGAAACATGTCGAGTAGTTGGCCCCTCACGGGCACGAGCGAAGGCATGGACTTCAGGTCTCGCGCAAGCGTCACGGCATTGCAGCTCGAGTACACGACGCGCCGCACCGCGTTTGCCTCAAGCCAACCGGCCAGGTCTGCGCCGATGCCGCGGCGTGGCGGGTTCACGATGACCACGTCCGGAGCGGCGTGGCTCCCCGCCCATAGCATCGCATCGGCGGCCACGAAGCGGGCCCCGTCGGCGCCAGCAACGCCCTGCTTCATCATCTCCGCCGCGGTGGCGCGCGCGCTGAGCACGGCCGGTTCCGACGACTCGACTCCCGTGACGGCGCGACCCTCGGCAAGGCAGTGAAGCGCGAAGCCGCCCACACCGCAATACAGGTCCCATACAGAGTCGGGCCGCGACTCATTGACCCAGTCGGCCACGTGCGCGTACAGCGCGCGTGCCACCTCGGTGTTCGTCTGGAAGAAACTTTGCGGACGCAGCCGGAGGTCCACGGCGCCGAGGTTCATGTGCAACTCGTGGCGCTCGGTCAGGACGATCTCGTGTTCGCCTTCCGTCACGGCACGATGCTCGGGGAGCACGTTGACGGTGGCGACCACGAGCGCAGGGAGTCGTTCCTGGAGCCAAGGAAGGTGCTTGCGGATGCGTGACAATGCCTCGGTGGAGCGCAACACGAATCGCGCCATCAGCTCACCCGAGGGAGAGACCGTCACGATGATGTATTTCAGCTCCCCGCGACGGTCCGGCACACTGTATGGCTGCAGGCCCGCGACGGTGACGAAGGCCGCGAAGATCGGGAACGCAGCAGTGAGAGTCGCGTCGTACAGGGGGCAGTCACGCAGGTCGATGCCGTGGCCCTCCGCGTCGAGGATGCCGACCGTCGGCGCCTCAACCGCCCCCGCAACGACCATCTTCGCCTTGGTACGGAACCCCGACTCGGGGCCGAGCATCGGCTCTTGCCACGTGATGGCGGAGGCGGCCTCTCCCAGCGCCTCGGCGAGCACGCGCGTGAGGGTGTCCTGCTTGGATTCGACTTGCCGCACGTAGGGCGTCTCGATCAGCGTGCAGGAACGACACCGGCCGGAATCGTAGGCAAGGCACTCCACGGTGAACGGCAGCCCGCGTCAGCGCTTGCGGCGCTTCCGCACCTTGATTTGGGTGGTGTTCAGGTTGGTGCGGGCGCGCCTGAACGCCTCCTTGGACTTCCGGGCGATCAGCGGGATCTGGCCCGTCAAGGGGAAGGCGTCCTCGCGCGACACGACGAACTCCTGGTGCAGGCCGCGTCCGAAGGCCACCGTGAACGCGAGGATCGGCACGGCGATGACGGCTCCGGCAAGGCCCGCGAGGAGGGTGCCGGCCGACACAGCCAGCAGGATCGCCATGGGGTGGACAGAGGCGGCCTTGCCGAACAGCCACGGGTAGAGGACGTTGCCTTCTATCTGCTGGACGACCAGCACGACCAGCAGCATCAGCAACGCCGTCACCCAGCCGCCGTCCACGAGCGCCACCAGCACGGCCAAGGCACCCGAAATCCCCGCACCAAAGAGGGGGATGAACGAGAACATGAACACGGCGATCGCGATGGGAAGCGCCAGGGGCACCCCCAGGATCCACGCGCCCGTGCCGATGCCGACGGCGTCGATGAACGCGACGAACGCGGACGTCTGCGTGTAGCGGCGCAGCGTGATCCAGCCCGCCTGGCCCGCGCGGTCCATGCTGGCGCGCCCGCGCTTGGGCGCGAGGCTCACAAAGAATCCCCACATTTGGGCGCCGTCGCGCAGGAAGAAGTAGAGAGACAGCAGCGCGAGCACCACACCGGCCGCGAGCGCGCCGATGGTCCCCGTGACGCTCCACGCGCCAGAAGCGAGGCCCCACGCGTTGTCGCGCGCGGTGTTCATGACCTGGTCGACGGCGTCGTTGATTTGGTCGCTCGACACGTGCAGCGGGCCGTCGACGAGCCAGATGACCAGCGTGTCGAAACCCTCGGCTGCGGATTGTCGTAAGGAGCTGAAACCGCTGATCACCGACGTGCCGATGGCGACCGCGAGCCCGAGCACGACGGTGACGAGCAACAGCACCGCGATCGCGGCGCCCAGTCCTCGCGGAATCGTGAACCGTTGCATCCACGTCACGAGGCGTTCGAGCGGCGCGGCGATCAGCAACGCGATCACCAGCGGTAGCACCACGGGGCTCAGAAGTGCCAGCACATTCGCGATCGCGATGAGCACCACGCCGACGACGATGATGCGCCACGACCACGCCCCCGCGACCCGCAACGCCAGCGGAACGGTGGTGACGACGCTTTCTTCAGTGCTTCCGATCACGTCTTGGACTGCTTCCGCGGCCTCTTCGGGAGTGAACTCATCTGGCGCCATGAACCGAGCGTAGCGCGAGCGCTGGAACACAACCGATGGCTCGCGACGTTGACGTATCGGAGGTGGCACACATGCTCGGTGTGACGAAGACCCAGATGGTCACGAAGGACAAGGCGCTCAAGGGGCGCGATACCCCCTTGGACGTGGCGGAACGCCACGTCGTGCTCGGTTCGCCGCTCAAGGGACCCTGGCCCGAAGGCCTCGAGGCGCTCTACGTGGGCATGGGGTGCTTCTGGGGCTCGGAACGCATCTTCTGGCAGATCGACGGCGTCTACTCGACCGCCGCCGGGTACATCGGCGGCTGGACCGAAAACCCCACGTATCAGGAGACCTGCACGTCCCTCACGGGACACACGGAGGCCGTCCAGGTGGTGTACGACCCCGCCAAGGTCTCGGTGGAGACGCTGCTCGCGGCATTCTGGGAGAACCACGATCCGACGACTCCCCACCGTCAAGGCGGTGACGTCGGCACCCAGTATCGGTCAGCGATCTTTGCCACCACGCCTGAGCAACTGAAGGCCGCCGAGGCCTCACGCGACGCGTATCAGGCTCGCCTCGCGAGCAAGGGCTTCGGTGCGATTTCCACGCAGATCGACACGGTCGACGCCGCGGGAGACGGCGAGTTCTACTACGCCGAGGACTACCACCAGCAGTATCTCTACAAGAACCCAGGCGGCTATTGCAATCACGGGTTCTGCCAGGTCAGTTACGCCTGACACCCCCACGTCCTGCCGTCATCCCAGAACGTCGGCCACGAACTGCAGTTGTTTGGCGACTTGGTGCGCCTGGCCGCCCTCGTGCCCGTTGAACGGGTAGATCTCGATCTGCTTTGACGCCGTTTCCGACGCGCCTCCGTACCAGTTGAAAGCGGCGAATACCGTGGACGGCGGGCAGATCTCGTCCATCAGGGACACCGACCACAGCGACGGGACGGCGGCGCGCTTAGCGAAGTTCACGCCGTCGAAGTAGCTCAGGGTGGCGAAGACGCGATCGTCGACGTCGCGGTGCACCGAAAGGTACTGCCTGATCTCTCCGTACGGCATCGAGTCCACGAGTTCGAGGGCTCGCTCAAAGTGGCACAGGAAGGGCACGTCAGGCATGACGGCCGCGAGGTCAGGCACCAGCCCGGCGACGCCGAGCGCCACCCCGCCGCCCTGGGACCCGCCCTTGAACACGACACGCGAGGCATCGACGCCGGGAAGGGAACGGGCTGCGTCGACTGCGCGCACCGCGTCGGTGATGACCCGTCGGTAGTAGTACGCCGCGGGGTCGAGGATGCCGCGCGTCATATATCCGGGCAGCGCCTGCTCCGCACCAACGGGGTCGGGAGTATCCCCTCCGTTGCCCCACGCGCTTCCCTGCCCGCGGGTGTCCATGAACAGGTACGCATAGCCCGCGGACGGCCACAGGGTGTGCTCAATCGCGAGCCCGCGGCCACCACCGTAGCCAGCCATCTCCACGACGCAAGGCACGTCTTCCGAGTGACCCGCCGGGCGGGCGTACCAGGCCTTGATGGGGTGGCCGCCAAAGCCTGGGAACGTCACATCGGCGATCTCCACACCCGCGAGCCGCAGCACGTCGCCCACGACCGCATCGCCGCCAGCCGCGCGCGCCTCCTGGAGCGTGTCCGTCCAGAACTCGTCGAAATCGACAGGCTCCCGCACGTCGGGCTTGTACTCGCGCAATTGGGCGAGCGGCAGGTCATACAGCGCCATCGCAGTGATCTCCGAGTGGTGAGTGCGTGGCTAGCGGCGCAAGTAACTCAGCAGGCGCAGCATCTCGATGTAGATCCAGATGATCGCGAAGACCAACCCGTAGGCGGCGCTCCACTCCCACTTGGCGGGCAGGCCCTTGACGACGCCGTTCTCCACAAAGTCGAAGTCGCTGATCAGCATGAGAGCACCGATGGCGATGGCGAACAGGGACAGGATGAGGCCCAGGTTGATGCCAAGCCCAGCAATCTCCACCTCGCGCATGTTGAAGCCGCCGAACATCACCATGGCGACGTTGACGAGCGAGAAGACCACGTAGGCCGGTACCGCGATCGCCAAGAACTTGCGGATCTTGGCCGAGCCCCGGATCCAGCCCATGCGGTATGCGGTCAGCGCGCTCGCAAAGACGATCGCAGTCGCGATGAGCGCCTGCAAGATGATGCCGCCGTAAGCCGCCTCGTAGTACACCGACATGCCACCGGCCGCGCCGCCAAAGAGGGCGATCGTGATCGCCATCAGGCCCGGCTTGGGCTGGTGCCGCGTGCCGAACGCCACCACGAGGCTCATCGCGAATGCGGCGAGCGAGATGGGAAGCGTGAGCCCAGGAATCACCATGCCGACGAACACGGCCGACGCGACGGCGACGAGGAACAGCGAGGCCGCCTTGGCGATCGTGCCCTCGTAGGTCATCGTGTCGTGGGCGCCCTCGACGCCGGTGCGCTGCACCGCGGGGTCAAAGCCGACGGGTGCGCCTGTGTTGAATTCCTTGGTGTTCGAAAAGACCGGGTTCGCCATGGTTCCTCCTTGGGATGCTTGCCACTCTAACGAGCGAAGATACTAGTCAGTGCCCCCGGCGGGACTTGAACCCGCACTGTGCCGATTTTAAGTCGGCTGCCTCTGCCAATTGGGCTACGGGGGCCGCGGTTATGACGCTAGCTCGGCCGCGGAGAACGCGATGCCGTCCAGGATGTCGTGCTCGCTGGTAACCACGTGCGGTAACTCGCCGCCGGCGTCTTGCACGGCGGTGCGCACCCTGCCCATGAGCGTGTGCCACACGAGCGCACCGGCGCCGATGACGTCGACACGACCGGGGTGCATGAAGCCCAACGCGGCCCGAGAGGCGTGCGAGGCGTGCAACAGTTCGTCGCACGCCTTCATGGCCGCGTCGATCGGAAGCACCGCGCCGTTGATGCGGTCGCGGTCGTAAGAGTGCAGGCCGAGCGCGTGAGCGGTCACCGTGGTAATCGATCCGGCAAGGCCCACGAGCGTGCGCGTCTGCTCCACCGGGACGCCCTCAAAGGCGGCATCAATCGCGGCATGGATGTCCCGCACAGCATCGGCGATCTCGTCGGGCTCGGGCGGGTCGGACACGAGGTGACGCTCCGTCATCCGCACGCAGCCGACGTCCATCGAGTGCGCGAACTCGGGGTGCTCGGTACCCAGCACCACCTCGGTCGAGCCGCCGCCCAAATCCACTACCAAGTAGGGCGCATCATGGCTGGCGTCCAGCACCGACGTGGCACCACGGAAGCTCAGGACCGCCTCCTCGTGGCCCGAGATGACCTCGGGAACCACGCCCAAGCGCTCGCTCACGCCGTCCAGGAACTGCTGGCGGTTGCGCGCGTCGCGCGTGGCGGAGGTCGCCACAAACCGCACGGCCTCGACCCCGTGCTCGCGGGACTGGGCTGCGGCGTCGTCCACCGCGGCGAAAGTCCTGTCCAGGGCATCGGCCGTGAACTCGCCGGTCTTGTCCACCCCCTCTCCGAGCCGTACGACCGTCATGGTGCGCACCACGTCGGTGAGTCGCCCGTCCACGACATCGGCGATCAGGAGGCGGAGAGAGTTGGTGCCGCAATCCACGGCAGCGACGCGAGTCATGCGTTCCACCCTAGCCGCGCTGGGCGTTGTCAAGACTCAGCGTTGTCAAAACACGGCGTCGTCAAAACACGGCGTCGACGGAACTCGCGCGTGGCTGGTCGCACGCGCAACGGTCGGGCCGCCAGCGATCCGCCATGAGCGCCAGGGCCTCGTCGCCCAGCGGGTTGACCCCGGGGCCCGCCGCGAGCGCGTGGCCCACGAGCACGTGGAGGCACTTCACCCGGTCGGGCATGCCGCCGGCCGAGATGCCGTGGATCTCCTCCACATCCTCGATCGCGTAGCGCTCCTCAAGGTAGCGCTCGTGCGCCGCCCCGTACGCCGCCGCCAACTGCTCATCCTCACCCAACCGCGCCTGCATCGGTCGCATTGCCCCGGTCGCCTCGAGGGTGGACGTGGCCGCGACCGCGCCCGGATGCGTCAGGTAGTAGAGCGTGGGGAAGGGAGTACCGTCCGGTAGCCGGGGGGCCGTCTTCACCACCGTGGGGTTTCCACACACGCAACGCGCCGCCACAGCCACCACGCCTCGGGGCACGCGACCCAATTGGGATTGAAGGGTCTCGATGTCTTCGGGGGCGACGCTCACCCGCCCAATTCTACCGGGGCGTTTGTCGCCTGCGGCGCGAGCAGCCCCGTCGGCGCGGGGACCACACTCGTCACAGCTGGCGCCGGAGGGCCCCCGCCGACCGTTTCGATCGACGCCCACATCCTGTCGTACCAGGGACCATCGTTGAGGTCCGTCTCGCCAGCACGTACGGCGTCGACAGACCCCTCCGCTACCGGCCGCGCCACCTCGGGATCGACTACTCGATACGGCGTCTCCCCGGGGAAGACATACGCCAGGCGCTCGCGGGCCTGGGCGACCACGAACGGCGGGTCGTTCCAGCGGGCGAGTTGCGCGTTGAGGTCGTCCACTTGGGCCTGAGCGGTATCGCGTTCAACTCGCAGGTCGTCGATCTGCGCACGTTGGTCCATGTACACCCTGACCGACGGCCACACGAGCGCGAAGGCAAGCCCCAGCACGCCAGCAAGCACGAGCGTCCGCCACGACATCACTGCCGCTAAGGACCCGCGCGCGGGTGCCGCCTGGATTGCGGGCTTCACCTTGGGAATGCTTCCGGACGATGCGTTCTGGCCCGGTCGGGCTGGCGGGGAAGTGCGCACACCGCCGCCACGGGTCGCGATAGCGCGCGACGAGCCCGTGCGCGACGAGCCGCTGCGCGCAGACGAACGCGGCGCGCCCGGACGGGTGGGGGCAGACATGCCCTCATTGTCCAGGCGCGCCGCGCGCGTCGGGCGGTGACTCGCGGAGAGTCACCAGTGTTCGGTGGGTCGCCGACGGTGCGTCGGCTGAGTGCTTACTTGCCGTAGCGGCGGGGGAAGGAGGACTTGCCCGCGTACACCGCGGCGTCGTCCAGTTCTTCCTCGATGCGCATCAGCTGGTTGTACTTGTTGATGCGCTCGCCGCGGGCGGGGGCGCCCGTCTTGATCTGGCCGGAGTTGTACGCCACGGACAGGTCCGCGATCGTGACATCTTCGGTCTCGCCGGAACGGTGCGACACCATTGCGGTGAAGCCCGCGCGCTGGGCCATTGCCACCGCGTCGGAGGTCTCGGACAGGGTGCCGATCTGGTTGAGCTTGACGAGCAGCGAGTTGGCCGCGGCCTCTTCAATGCCCCTCTTGAGGCGCACCGGGTTGGTCACGAACAGGTCGTCACCGACCACCTGGGTCTTGGTGCCGACCGAAGCGGTCAGCGCCGTCCAGTTCGCCCAGTCGTCCTCGTCCAACGGGTCCTCGATGGACACGAGCGGGTAGTCCGCCACGAGGCCTTCGTAGAACTCGATCATCTCGGCAGCGGACTTCTGTCCGCCCTCCCACTGGTAGGAGCCGTCCTTGTAGAACTCGGAAGCGGCCACGTCGAGAGCCAGCGCCACGTCATCGCCCGGCGTGTAGCCAGCCTTCTCGATGGCGACCAGGATCAGGTCGAGAGCCTCACGGTTGGAATCAAGGTTGGGGGCGAAGCCGCCCTCGTCGCCGAGGCCGGTGCCCAGGCCACGCTCCTTGAGTACAGCCTTGAGGGTGTGGTAAACCTCGGCGCCCATGCGCAGGGCCTCACGGAACGACGAAGCGCCCACGGGGGCGATCATGAATTCCTGGATGTCCACGTTCGAGTCGGCGTGAGAGCCGCCGTTGAGGATGTTCATCATCGGGACGGGCAGCACGTGCGCGTTGGGTCCGCCCACGTAGCGGAACAGCGCCAGGTCGGCGCTGTCGGCGGCCGCCTTTGCGACTGCGAGGGATACGCCGAGGATCGCGTTAGCGCCCAGCTTGCCCTTGTTGTCAGTGCCGTCCAGGTCGATCATGATCTGGTCGATGAGTCGCTGCTCGGTGGCGTCGAGACCGACGACCTCCGGGGCAATTTCGTCGATGACGGCGTCAACCGCCTGCTCGACACCCTTGCCCATGTAGCGGCCCTTGTCGCCGTCGCGGCGCTCGACTGCTTCGAAAGCTCCGGTGGAAGCACCCGAGGGGACCGCCGCACGTGCAAACGTGCCGTCCTCAAGAGCGACTTCGACCTCAATGGTGGGGTTGCCGCGCGAGTCGAGAATTTCGCGGGCGCCGACGGCCTCAATGCTGGCCATGTTGCTCCTATCGTTGTGCCGCGTGAGCGGCCATCTATGGGGTTCTCCCCCGTGAGTCTATCGAGATGGGTTCAGCAACGCCGGGCCACAGGACCTAGGCGGTGGCGTCCGCCTTTGGCGCCTCGTCAACCATCCATTCGCGCTGCGCATACGGGCTGAAACCGTTGACGCTCTTGAGCACGAGATAGCTGACCGCCCCCGGGGCACTTGAGTAATTGGCGATGTCGGCAACTGCCGCGGCGACACTGGCCGCAAAGAGCTTTTGAGAGAAATCGCCGTACTCGGGACTCACGTCTGCCCGAGCTTCGATCCCGGCGAGCGCGTCCAACACGGGCTGCGTGAAGGTCAGGGAGTCGCCATCTGCCGGAACGGCCTGCGTCGCCAGGGCGCGCACCATGCGCACCACAGCCAGCTGGTCGTCCGTCACGTCGGTGATCGTTTGGCCTTTTGCGAGCGCCCAATTGATGGCGTCCTGCTTGACCTGTTCATCGGTGACGACCTTGCCGTCAGCCACCGCGCCCTGCTCGGCGATCGGCTGAAGCAGCAACAGCGTCAGGGCTTCGCCGGGTCCGTTGGCGAACCCGAGGTCTTTCAACGCCGTCGACCACGCGGCCACCTCACCGTTGGTGACGGTGTTGGCGTCAAACACGGCGGCGGTGCCGGGTCGAGCGGGCTGGCCGGTGACGGCACATCCGCTGAGGACAAGGATCACCAAGAGTGCGGCCGAGATGTGCTTCATGCTCGTCATCCTACCGGGGCCTGCCGAGTCGCCTTGAGCACCTCGCGAGCCCAATCGAGCACTTGGAGTCCCTCGACCGGGGAGCCGCCGACACGCGACGTTGTAGGCGCCGGTACCAGGATGTTGCGGACGGCTGGCTTGATGAGCGTGCCGGGATACAGCCGTGTGATCCGCATTGCTGCGGAGTCTGGCAGCGCGATCGGCGCGAAGCGCACATACTTGCCCTGAGCGACCAGGTCCGTCACGCCGAGTGCGCGCAGTTCCAGGCGCATGCGCGCCACGGCGAACAGGTTCGCCACGGGTTCGGGCACGGCGCCGTAGCGGTCCTCCAGGGCGTCGGCTGCGGCGACGAGCGCGGCCTCGTCCGTGGCATCGGCGATGGTGCGGTACGCCTCCAGGCGCAAACGCTCGTGCTCGATGTACTCCGTGGGGATGTGCGCGTCGATCGGGAGGTCGATGGTGATCGGGGCGCGCTCCTCCTCCCCTTGGCCGCGGAAGCCTGCGACGGCCTCCCCCACCATGCGGATGTACAGGTCGAAGCCGACGCCCTCGATGTGGCCCGACTGCTCGCCGCCCAACAGGTTGCCCGCGCCGCGGATCTCGAGGTCCTTGAGCGCCACGGCCATGCCGGAGCCCAGCTCCGTGTTGGCTGCGATGGTCTGGAGGCGGTCGTGGGCTGTCTCCGTGAGGGTGCGCTCGGGCGGGTACAGGAAGTAGGCGTACGCGCGGTCGCGCCCGCGGCCCACGCGACCGCGCAACTGGTGAAGTTGCGACAGGCCGAACGTGTCGGCGCGTTCCACGATGAGGGTGTTGGCGTTGGAGATGTCCAGGCCGGTCTCGACGATCGTGGTGCACACCAGCACGTCGTACTGCTTGTCGTAGTAGTCGACGATCACTTGCTCGAGTTGCTTCTCGCCCATCTGGCCGTGGGCCACGGCGATGCGCGCCTCGGGCACGAGCTCCGCCAGTTGCAAGGCAGCGCGCGTGATGGACTTCACGGAGTTGTGGATGTAGAACACCTGGCCGTCGCGCAGTAGCTCGCGACGGATCGCGGCGGCCACCTGAGCGGTCTCTTGGGGTCCCACGTAGGTGAGGATCGGGTGCCGCTCCTCGGGCGGAGTGGCCAGCGTGGACATCTCGCGAATGCCGGTCACGGCCAACTCGAGGGTGCGAGGGATGGGCGTCGCGGACATGGACAGCACGTCGACGTCGGTGCGCAGGGCCTTGAGGGTCTCCTTGTGCTCGACGCCGAACCGCTGCTCCTCGTCGATGATGGCAAGGCCCAGGTGCTTGAAGCGCACGGAACCGGTGATGAGCCGGTGGGTACCGATCACCATGTCGACCGTGCCGTCGGCGAGCCCCTCCACCACGGCCTTCGCCTCCTTGTCGCTCTGGAAGCGGCTGAGCGCGACCACCTTGACGGGGAACGGCGCAAACCGCTCCGCGAAGGTATCGACGTGTTGCTTGACGAGCAGCGTGGTGGGGCACAGCAGTGCCACTTGGGTGCCGTCTTGGATGGCCTTGAATGCGGCGCGCACGGCGATCTCCGTCTTGCCGAAGCCGACGTCTCCGCACACCAGCCGGTCCATCGGCACCGGCTTCTCCATGTCGGACTTGACGTCGTCGATGGTGCTCAGCTGGTCGGGCGTCTCGACAAAGGCGAACGCCTCCTCGAGTTCCCGCTGCCACGGGGTGTCCTGCCCAAACTCGCGGCCCTTGGTGGCCATCCGCGCGGAGTACAGGCGGATGAGTTCCGCCGCGATCTCCTTGACGGCCTTGCGGGCGCGGCCCTTTGTCTTGGCCCAGTCCGCCCCACCCATCTTGTTGACCGACGGCGCCTCGCCGCCCACGTATTTGGTGATGAGGTCGAGCTGATCGGTGGGCACGCTGAGGCGGTCCCCCGCGTGTCCCTTCTTTGAGGGCGCGTACTCGATGACCAGGTACTCGCGCTCGACGCCGCGCACCGTGCGCTTGGTGAGTTCCACGAAGCGGCCGACGCCATGGCTTTCGTGCACCACGAAGTCGCCTGGGCGCAGTTGCAGGGGATCGACGACGTTGCGGCGCTTGGAGGGGACCTTCACCTTGGGCCCGACGACGGCGGCGGCGCGGCCCGTCAGGTCGGACTCGTGGAGCACGAGCAGTCGTTGTTCCGGGACCTGGAAGCCGCCGCCGCTCACGCCAGCGACGACGTCGATGACCCCCGGCGCCACGTCGCTCGCATCCTCGCTCACGCGAGCGATGAGGTCCGCGTCTCGACACTGCTCCACGATGCGGTGCGCCGACCCGGTTCCCGCCGCGGCCACCACCACGCGCCAGCCCTCGGCGATGCGGATCCGCGCCAGCTCGAACGCTGCGCCGGCCCGCCCGCGGAACGACTCGAGAGCCACAAAACCGGTCTGGCCGCCATCGTCCCCGCCGAATTCGTCCCCCCCAAACGGGCCGATGGTCGCCCACCCGAGGCCGGCAGCGTCGATTGCCTCGTGAAGTTCTTCGAGAGTCAGGAAGCCGCCCTTGGCGAGGGGGCTGTCCGCCGCCGCCGCGACGGCTCCGAGCTCGAGGGGTGCCGCGGCGCCAGCGGTGGCGCCCACCCAGGCGGCGGCCAGGAACTCCTCGGCGGTGCTGTGAAGGTCCTCTGCGCGGCGGGCGAGGCGCTCGGGCTCAAGGGCGACGATGCGCGTGCCGCGTGGCAGCAGCTGCGGGAAGGTCTCGAGGTGGTCGACCAGGATGGGCAGCAACGACTCCATGCCCTCCACCACCTGGCCCGCGGCCAAGCGTCCCAGCAGGTCGGCAGCGGCGGGAAGCGCGGACCGCATGGCCGCGGCCCGGCGCTGCACCTCCTCGGTGAGCAACACCTCGCGGCACGGCGGCGCCCACAGGCGCTCGACCTCCGCGAGCGAGCGCTGGTCGGCGACGGAGAACTGCCTGATCGACTCGACCTCGTCGCCAAAGAACTCGATGCGCACCGGGTGCGGATCCGTGGGCGCGAACACGTCCACGATGCCGCCGCGCACGGCGAACTCGCCGCGACGCTCGACCATGTCCACGCGGGAGTAGGCGGCGTCGGCGAGCGACCTCACCAGGTCGGTGAGGTCGACCCTCTCCCCCCGGGTGAGCCGCACCGGCTCGAGGTCGGCCAGTCCGGGAGCGAGCGGCTGCAGCGCGGCGCGCAGCGGCGCGACCACGATGCGCGGGGCGAGCAGACCCGTCTCCTGCGCGGCCTGTTCGGGGTGCGCGACCCGGCGGAGGGTGGCGAGCCGGCGCGCCACGGTGTCGGAACGGGGGCTCAGGCGCTCGTGCGGCAGCGTCTCCCAGTTCGGGAAGAGCGCAATCAGTTGGGGGTCGAGGTACGCGCCGAGCGCGGACTCCAGGGCCTCCGCGTCGTTGCCCGTTGCGGTGAGCACCACCAGCAGGCTGTCGTCGCTCACGGCCGACGCGAGCAGCGCGGGCGATGCCGAGGGCGGGGCCGTCAGGTGGTCGCCGTCGCCGATGCTGGGTGCGCCCAAAGACGACAGGAGCGGGGCGAGCGGACGTGACAACGAGGCCTCCAGGGCACGACAACGGACCGGATTTCCGGCTCCACCATCCTAAGCGCGGTCGCCGACAGCGAACCCCGACCGGCGGTAGCGTGATACGGGTGACAGAACTCAGCGACGTGCACGACCTCGCGTCCTCCACCGTGCGCGACTCCACCGAGGAACGTGACTAGCCGAGCGAGGGCGGCGCTTCCTGCTCGATCTCCACGACGTCCGCCTCGTTCGCGCTAGGCGGGAGCGATGCCGTAATGACGGTGCCGTCGGCGCGCAGCGAGCCGTGGAACTTCTCCGGGTCCGGAATGCCGTCGATGCGAGGCCCTTGGTTCTTGAGCGGCACCACCACTTCGGCGTGAGCCAAGATGTTGTAGTGCGTGCCACGCACATCGACCGTGAGCCCGGGCCCCGCCTCGACATCAAACGAGATGGACTCCTTGCGCAGCGTCACCTTGATCCTGGTGCCGCGCTGGGTCAGACGGAAAGTGAGCGAGGGCCAAGGGTCCGGAAGGCGCGGGTCGAAGTAGAGCGTCGGCCCGTGGTCGCGAAGCCCTCCGAAGCCATACACGAGCGCCGACCACACCCCGCCAGCCGATGCGACGTGCACGCCGTCAGACGTGTTGGAATGCAGGTTGCCGATGTCGACGAACACGCCATCCCAGAAGTATTTGAGAGCGAGTTCGTGGTACCCCACCTCGGCCGCGATGATGGACTGGACGACGCCGGACAGGGACGAGTCGCCCGTGGTGATCGGGTCGTAGTACTCGAAGTCAGAGAGTTTCTCCTTCATCGAGAAATGCTCGCCCTGCAGGAAGAGCGCGAGCACCACATCGGCCTGCTTGAGCACCTGGAAGCGGTAGATGACGAGGGGGTGGAAGTGGAGCAGCAACGGGCGCTTCTCCGGCGGGGTGTTCGCCAGATCCCACACCTCGCGTTCGTTGAACAGCGCGTCCTGAGGGTGGATGCCGAGATTCTCGTCCCACAGGATGGCCATGGCCTCCGCGGCTCGCTCCCACTCGTCGATCTCTTCTTGAGCCAGGCCCAGTCGCGCCACCATTTTGGCGTGCTGGTCTGGCCAGGTGTCGGCCAGTTTGCGCACCGACTCGGCCGCACAACGCAGGTTGAAGCGTGCCATCACGTTCGTATACAGGTTGTCGTTGACCACCGTCGTGTACTCGTCCGGCCCCGTCACGCCGTGTATGCGGAACGAGGGCTGGTTGCCGGCGGTCTTGCGCCAGAATCCGAGGTCGGCCCACATCCGGGCGGTCTGCACCAAGATGTCGATGCCCTCGCGCGCCAAGAATTCGTCGTCCCCGGTCGCGCGCACGTACTTGTCGATCGCATACGCGATGTCGGCGTCGATGTGGTACTGCGCAGTGCCGGCCGCGTAGTATGCGGAGGCCTCCTGGCCATTGATGGTGCGCCACGGATACAAGGCGCCGCGTTGGGCAAGCTCGGCCGCGCGCTGTTCGGCCGGCTTGAGCATGATGTAGCGGTATCTGAGCGCGTTGCGCGCCATCACCGGGGACGTGTAGGTGAAGAACGGGAGCACGTAGATCTCTGTGTCCCAGAAGTAGTGGCCGCCGTAACCGGAGCCGCTCACTCCCTTGGCAGAGATGCCGTTCCCATCGCCGCGCGCGCCCGCTTGAGCGAGCTGGAACAGGGACCACCTGATGGCCTGCTGGAGTCCAGCGTCGCCGCCGACCTCGACGTCTGAGCGCGCCCAGAAGTCGTCGAGCCACTCGCGCTGCTCCTCGAACTGCTTGTCCACTCCCTGCTCGCTCACGCGGTCAAGCGTGCGGTTGCAGCGGTCGGCCAACTCGCGCGCCGGCACCCCGCGCGACGTGTGGTAGCTGACCACCTTGGTCAGGGAGAAGGTCTCACCGGGCTTGAGTTGGGTTCGGAACAGGTGCTTGCCATAGTCCTCATCGACCTCGCTGTGGCACTCGTAGTCGCCGTCGTAGTCGACCGTGTGCTCCATCGCGACGGCCATCGTCATGCCGGAATTGGCGCATTCATAGCCCAGGTGGATGCGCCCGTCTTCCTCCTTGTGCACGCGCGGTTCGAGAACCCGCCCCTGGAAGGCGTCCGCCCTACGGGGGTCCGTCGCGCCCGTGGGATCCGGGTTGGCACGGTATTCGGCCAGGCCGGCCTCGCGATTGAGGAGCTGAGAGGAGATGGCGATGGGCGCCTCCTTGTCAAGGAGCATCACGTCGAACGTCATGACCGCCACGTGGCGATCCGTGAAGGACACCATTCGCCGCGACCGCACCCTCACCCTGTTGCCGGCGGGTGTGCGCCACAACAGGTCGCGGGTGAGAGCCCCGTCGCGCATGTCGAGCGACCGGTTGTACTCGATCAGGTCCGCGACAGACAGCGTCAGGGGTTCGTCGTCAACGTAGAGCCTGATGACCTTCGCATCGGGAACGTTGACGATCGTCTGGCCGGTGCGCGCGAAGCCATAAGCCTCTTCGGCGTGATGGATGTTCCATGTCTCGTGAAAGCCGTTGATGAAGGTGCCGTGAGAGTGGAAGTCGCGGCCCTCCTCGACGTTGCCGCGAAAGCCGAGGTAGCCGTTGCCCACCGAGAACAGTGTCTCGCTGGTGCCGACGTCGCTACTGCCAAAGCTGGTTTCCAGGAGCCGCCACGGATCGGCAGGAAATCGCAGCCGGTCGACGTAGTCGCCCAACCCGGTGTCGGATTGTGCCTTGTTTGCGGCCTTCATGGCATGACCAACTCCGCGAGGTCTCCCACCACGATGTCGGCGCCGGCCCGAACGAGGTCGTCTGCGCCCGCTCCGCGGTCGACGCCAATCACCAAGGCAAAGTCTCCGGCGGCTCCTGCCTGAACGCCCGAGATGGCGTCCTCCACCACGACGGACACTGAGTCGGGCACACCCAGCAGCCTCGCGGCGTACTGGTACGTGTCGGGCGCGGGCTTGCCCGGCAGGCCCTCGGCAGCGGCGACCATGCCGTCCACGACGACGTCAAAACGGTGGGCGAGGCCCGCAACCTTGAGCACGTCTGCCGCGTTGCGCGAGCTCGACACCACGGCCATCGGCACGCCCAAGGCCTCCAGCGCGTCCAGCAGCGCCACAGATCCGGGGAAGGGGTCGACGCCGTCCTCGCGCAGCACCGCGTTGAAGGCGTCGTTCTTGGAGTTGCCCAACGCGCACACCGTCTGGTCGCCGGGGGGATCCTCTGGCGAACCGTAGGGAAGTTCAACGCCTCGTGACGCGAGACACTCCTGCACGCCTTCGTACCGCGGCCTGCCGTCAACGTAGGCGAAGTAGTCGTCGTCGGTGTATGCGGGGGTGATGCCACGCGCAGTGAAGTAATCGGTGAACATCCGCCGCCATGCGGCCATGTGCACGTCTGCGGTAGGGGTGAGCACCCCGTCAAGATCGAACAGCACCGCGCCGAAGCTGCGGTCGGCGATCTGCGGAATGGTCCATTCAGTGCGGCCTGAGGTCAACGGGAATCTTCCTTTGGCTTCTGGGTGCGGCGAGGCATGCGGACTGCCGAGCCCCCCGCATGGGGGGCCGACAACTTCGATCGTACTTGGCACCGCGGGGGCATTGTCCAGTGCGCACGCCTTCGACACCGCGACACAACCGACTCTCGCCGCAGGCGTCCCTAGTCCGAGGCGTGGAACCGTTGTTGCGCTTCCGCCAGACCCTTCGTGAGCACGTCCTCGACTGCGTCAGCGGCGAGCGCGACCACCAGGTCCAACTCCTTGCGCTCGGTGGCGCTGAAGGGCTTGAGGACAAAGTCGGCGGGGGCCTGCCGGCCGGGCGGGCGACCGATGCCCACCCGCACCCGGACGTAGTCCGGGAGGTCGAGAGCCTTCGACACGTCCTTCAGTCCGTTGTGCCCGCCGGAGCCGCCGCCACGCTTGAGCCGAATCGCACCAAACGGGATGTCGAGATCGTCGTGAATCACCATGACGTCGGCCGGCGCAACGCCGTAGTACTTGGCCAAGGCGCTGACCGGTCCGCCGGAGAGATTCATGTAGGACATGGGCTTGGCGAGCGCCGCCGACACGGACGACGGCCCGACGCCGCCGACGCCGCCGACGCCGCCGACGCGGATGCTGGCCACCTGAGCGTGCGTGCGCCCCAACGATGAGAAGGATCCCGACCACCGACGCGCCAACTCGTCGGCCACCATCTGGCCGACGTTGTGGCGAGTCTGCGCATACTCGGGCCCGGGGTTGCCCAGGCCGACTACCAGCGCTGTCACGATGTCCTCCTCATCCGATGCCTTCCGTCCAGACGATGCCACGAATGAGCGGAAAGCACGACGCCCGGCTCGCCACAGAGGGGCTAGCCGGGCGCTCATGCTGAAACGTCCTACTCGGAGTCGGACTCGGCCTCGGCGTCGGCGGCCACTTCCTTGGCCTCCTCGGCGGCTTCTTCCTCTTCGTCAGAGATGGCGCCACGGGGCACGGAGATCGTCACGACGGTCGTGCCGGGGTCGGTCATCAGCTCGGAGCCGGCGGGCAGCGTCACGTCGCCAGCGGTGATCCTCTCTCCCTCGTTAAGTCCCTCGACCGACACCTGGAGCCACTCGGGGATGTGGGTCGCCTCGGCCAGCACCGACAACGTGGTGTGCTCCGTCACGGCGACGGTTCCCGGGAACGGCTCGCCCGTCACGTGAACCGGGACGTCGACGGTGACCTTCTCGCCCTTGCGCACGATCAGCAGGTCGACGTGCGCGATGGTGCGCTTCACGGGGTGACGCTGGATGTCCTTCACGAGCACCATCTGCTTGTCGCCGTCCCACTCGACGTTCATGAGGGCGTTGGAGTGCTTGAGGGCCATCATGGTCTCGTGGCCGGGAAGCAGCACGTGAAGCGGGTCGGCGCCGTGGCCGTAGATCACGGCGGGAATCTTCTCCGCCATACGAGCGCGGCGGGCAGCGCCCTTGCCAAACTCGGTGCGCTTTTCAGCAGCAAGCTTCAACATGTCAGCCATGGGGGTTCTCCTCGAATCGGTCGAATACGGGCCCAGGCAAGGCAGGACGCACCGCATCCGCCGCGTCGATAACGCCAGCCGTGCTGCTTGCCAGCCTCGCCGAGGAACCCGGACAGTCTACTGCCTCCGCAGGCCGCGCGCGAACCGCCCCAGACCAGGGGCGGCCGCGTCGCTTCGCCGGCGCTAGCCGCCGAATGCCGCGTTGTAGAGTGCGCGCAACTCGGCACTGTCGGTGCCGCTGAGCCCGCATCCGCGGATCGTTGCGTCACCGGCCGAGACCAGATAAGACGCGCCCAACTCGAAGGGGACACTCGAAAAGTCGCTGTCGAGCGCATCGACCTGTGGCACCTCGACGCGGTCGGCCACTTCGCCAGCGAAGCGCTCGGTCACCTCAAGCGTCACGACCCCGCCCTCGACGGTGATCACACGCGCGGCGAAGGCCTGCTCTTGCGCGAGCAGCCCTTCGGGGGTCACGGGCAGGCAGCTGCCGCTCGAGATCCCACCGCCGCCCGGTTGGGCGAGTTGCTCGGTGGTGGGTGCGCCGCCGAGCGTCAGCGGCACGGCGATGGCGGCGCCGATGACGAGGGCGGCGGCAATACCCACGCGCGGCACCCACCAGCGACGAGTGTTGCGTGCCGGCACCGCGGGGGTGGTGGTTGCTTCGTTCATGATCTGCTCCATTCTGTGGTCGAGCCACGTCTCAGGCAGGGGAGCGATCCTGCGGGCCGGGTCAGCGGAGCGCAACTGCTCTCGCAGTGCGCGGTCATCGTCGTCCATCGGTGCTCCCTCCGTCATGCCATACATGTCCGGACGCCCCGTTTGCTTTCACTAGCTCTTCCTTCAGCCGGGCCTTGGCGCGGTGCAGCCTGATCGCGGCCGCGTTCGAACTGATGCCGAGCACGATGGCTAGCTGTGGGCTCTCGAGGCCGTCCCACGCCCAAAGACGCAGCAATTCGGCGTCTTCAGACCGCAACTGGTTGAGAGCGTCCCGAACCAGGTCGGCGTCGGCCGCGCCGTCTGGACTCACATCATCGACGACGGATGCGGGCGGGTCGAGCGTGATGACCTTTCCCACAAGCCGGGCGCGGCGCCGTTCACCCCGTTGCGCGTTGGCGAGCAGATTGCGCGCGACAGCAATCGCCCAGGGGATGGTCTCGTCAGGCACGGTCGGCAGTGCGTCGAGCCGTCGCCAGCACACCAGCAGTGTCTCGCTCAGCACGTCGTCGGCCGTCGCCGCGTCGGTGCGTCGCAGCAAGTAGCGCCGCGCGGGCTCGAGGATGAGCTCGGCGATTGCCCGGAAGCGCTGCTCGCGCTCGGCTTCAGTCACAGGTCTCACTCTGCCTCATGTCCGGCAGCGGCGGCAGGATTTCAGCAGCGGTCGCCGTCGCTCCCGAAGTACGTGGCGAACTACGGAAACAACGCCTCACGGCGCCACGGGGTGCGAGAGCAAAGGCCACCGAAGATGCCGCAGGTCACGCAGCTTTCCACTGCAATGAAACGAGGCTAGACGTTCCCGCTGAACAGGCTCGTCACCGAGCCGTCGTCGAACACCTCGCGCACGGCGCGAGCGATGAGCGGCGCAATCGACAGCACGGTGAGCGTGTCAAAGCGCTTCTCGTCGGGAATCGGCAGAGTATCGGTGACGACCACTTCGGTGATGCCAGAATCGCGCAGCCGTTCGACGGCGGGGCCAGAGAGCAGCCCGTGGGTCGCCGCGACGATGACATCCTTAGCGCCGTTCTCGAACAGCGCATTGGCCGCCTGGACGATGGTGCCGCCCGTGTCGATCATGTCGTCCACCAGGACACAGGTGCGGCCCTCGACCTCACCCACCAACTCGTGAACCTTGATTTGGTTGGGAACGGCAGGGTCGCGACGCTTGTGGATGATGGCCAGCGGGGAACCCAGGTGGTCCGACCACTGGTCAGCGAGGCGCACGCGGCCTGCATCCGGCGAGACGATCGTGAGGTTGTCTGGCGCTACGCGGGAACGCACGTACTGAGCCAGCAACGGCATGGCCCACAGGTGGTCAACGGGACCGTCAAAGAAGCCCTGGATCTGCGACGTGTGCAGGTCAACGGACATGATGCGGTCCGCACCGGCGGTTTTGAAGAGGTCCGCCATCAGTCGCGCCGAGATCGGCTCACGCCCCTTGTGCTTCTTGTCCTGTCGCGCATAGCCGTAGGAAGGCGCAATGACCGTGATGCGTTTGGCCGACGCACGCTTGAGCGCGTCCACCATGATGAGTTGCTCCATGATGGCTTCGTTAATGGGGGCCGCGTGCGACTGCAGCACAAACGCGTCGCCGCCGCGTATCGATTCGCCAAAACGCACGTACAACTCGCCGTTGGCGAAGGTATAGGCAGTGGTGGGGACCGCCTCGATCCCGAGTTCCTCGGCAACCTGCACCGCCAACTCGGGGTGCGCCCGACCGCTTGTGAAGACCAGCCTGCGTTCGTTCGATTTCGAGATCAAAGACGTCATTGCTCACCCCGCTCGTTGGCTGCGTCGTCCTGACTGAACGATATCGGTTCTCGCGACACTCGCGCGCCGTCCTGGTCCCGGCCCGCCGCCTTCGCGGCCGCCTCCGCAGATGGCGTCCCTGGCCTCCGTGACGCAACCCAGCCCTCGATGATCTGCTGCGGCACGCTGTCGCGCGCAAGGGCCCCTGCGGGGACGTCGCGGCGGATGATCGCGCCCGCGCCGGTATACGCACCGTCGCCGATGGTGAGCGGCGCAATCAGCGAGTTGTCGGAGCCGATGCGCACGTGGTCGCCCACTGTCGTGTGGTTCTTGTGGACGCCGTCGTAGTTCACGAAGATGGTGGCGGCACCCACATTCGAGTATTCGCCGATGGTCGCGTCGCCCACGTAGCTGAGGTGCGGCACCTTGGAGTGCGCGCCGATGGTCGCGTTCTTGGTCTCCACGAATGCGCCGATCTTGCCGTCCGCTCCGAGTACCGTGCCGGGGCGCAGATAAGTGAACGGCCCCACTGTGGCTCCCGGACCGATCGTCGCCAGTGAGCCGTGCGTGCGGATGACGGTCGCACCCGCGCCGACCGTGACGTCGGTCAGCGTCGAGTCGGGTCCCACGACCGCGCCGGTGGCGACAGACGTGTGGCCGTGCAACTGGGTTCCGGGCAGCAGGGTCGAATCCGGTTCCAACGTGGCGGTCACGTCGATCCACGTGGTGGCCGGGTCGACGATGGTGACTCCATCGCGCATCCACCGGTTCACCACGCGCCGGTTGAGGACTGCTCCCAGGGCGGACAGCTGGATGCGGTCGTTGACGCCCTCAACGGCCTGGGCGTCCGGCGCCACGAACGCACCTACCAACGTGCCCGCGGCCCTGGCGATCGCGACGACGTCGGTCAGATACAGCTCGCCTTGGGCATTGTCGCGATCAAGTCCAGCCAGCGCGCCTCGGAGCGTGGCGGCGTCGAAGACGTACAACCCTGCGTTGACCTCGGTGATGGCGCGCTCGGCGGCGGTCGCGTCTTTGTGTTCGACGATGCTCGCAATGGCGCCGTCCGCATCGTGAACGATGCGCCCGTAACCCGTAGCGTCGTCCACGCGGGCCGTCATGACAGTGACCGCGCGGCCGCCTGCCACGTGGTCCGCGAGCATGGCGTCGAGCAACTCCGTGTCCACGAGTGGCACGTCTGCGGAGGTCACGACAATGGGCCCAGTGGCCTGCATCGTGATGACTTCGTCGCGGGCAAGGCCCTTCGCCGCAGCACCGGCCATGGCCGTTGCGTCGAGCGCGGACAACCCGCACCAGACGGCGCGTCCGGTGCCGGGAACGTCGTCCTGGTCGGCCATCAGGGCATCGGGCGCGACCTCATGCGCGTGCGCCGCCACCTGCTCGCGGGCGTGCCGCACGACCACCACCAGCCGTTCTGGGTCGAGGCCCTGGGCTGCTGTGATCGCGTGATGAAGCAATGACCGTCCACCGATGCGATGCAGCACCTTGGGCGTCGCAGACTTCATGCGGGTGCCTTCGCCCGCTGCGAGGATCATGACGGCGGCTGGTCGTGTGACGCTCACCGCACCCCCCTTGTGTGGGACAGGGATCCCCGTAGGGCTGACGGGGTCAGTCTAACGGCGCGAGTTCCGCCCCCAGGATTCGAACCTGGACCGCAAGGCTCCAAAGGCCTGCATGCTGCCATTACACTAGGGCGGATCGGGATGGAAATTGAGTCCCGGCGCACCAGTGTGCCAGGAATCGCGGCACACTAGGGACGTGACCGAGGAAGTTAAGCGCGCGCCGCGCGCCAGAATGACCGCCCGTCAACGCCGCGAACAGTTGGTCGGAGTGGCCAGAGCGCTCTTCGCCGAGAAGGGCTTTGAGGGCACGTCGGTCGAGGAGATCGCGCTCCGCGCGGACGTGTCGAAGCCCGTCGTGTACGAGCACTTTGGCGGCAAGGAAGGCCTGTACGCCGTCATCGTGGACCGCGAGGTGGAGGCCCTGTCGGGCGCGCTCTCGGGAGCGCTGGCGAGCCGGGCCCACCCGCGGGTGCTGGTAGAGCGTGCGGCGCTTGCCCTGCTCGGATACATCGAGGACTCGCCGGACGGCTTCCGCATGCTGGTGCGCGACTCGCCCGTGGCGCAGGCCTCCGGAACCTTCTCGTCGCTCCTGGGAGACGTCTCGTCCCAGGTCGAGGGGCTGTTGGGCGACCAATTCAGTCGCCGCGGCCTCGACCCCTTCGTCGCGCCGTTCTACGCGCAGATGCTCGTCGGACAAGTGGCTCTTGCCGGCCAACACTGGGCGGAGGTTCGCGAGCCCGCTAAGAACGTGGTGGCCGCGCACCTGGTCAATCTCGCCTGGAACGGGCTGAGCGCGCTCGAGCTTCACCCGGCGATGTCTCACACCAAGGACTAGGCGCACCGCCTCCTCTGTCGCTCCACCGTTCGCGGGGCATTCGCCCTAGATTGTCTCCGGAGGGTGCGCGGGCGCGCCCCATCGGGAGGAAGACACCATGATCAAAGGTTTCAAAGACTTCATCATGCGCGGAAACGTCGTCGACCTGGCTGTCGCCGTGGTCATCGGCGTTGCGTTCGCGCCGATCGTCACCAAGATCGTCGAGGGTCTCATCACGCCGCTGATCGCCAAGATCTTCGGCCAACCCAGCCTCGACAACGTGGGCAACGTCTGGCTCGACGGTGAACCCTGGTTGCTCTTCGGCCCCGTGCTCACGGCGATCTTCAACTTCGTGGCCGTGGCCGTGGCCATCTACTTCCTCATCGTGCTGCCGATGAACAAGTTCAAGAAGCCCGCGGTCGAGGAAGAGGCCGGCCCGACCGAGACCCAGCTGCTCGCCGAGATCCGCGACTCGCTCAAGAAGTAGTCGCGGGCCTAGCGCTCCAGCAAGACCGCCCCTGGGGCGGGGCCGCTGGCGGTCACGACGACGTCGGCGACCCCCGCTGCAGTGATCATTGCGCCCATCGCGAGCGCATGTTGCCGCGACCGCGCCAACCCTGCGACCGTGGGCCCCGAGCCGGATATCACCACTCCCAACGCGCCCGCATCCTCCATGAGGTCGATTACGGGGGCCAGACCGGGTGCCAGGGAGACCGCAGGCGCCTCGAGATCGTTGGACAGTGCCGCGCCTAGCCGGCTCGCGTCGCCCGCGATGAGCGCCGCCATCACCGCGGTGTTGACCTTCGGAGCTGTGGGGATGATCTCCCCCAGTTCCACCATCTGGTCGAAGCGCTGGAACACCGCGGGCGTCGACAGGCCGCTGTGCTGCACCGCGAAGACCCAGTGAAACTCGCCGTGGGTCATGGCCGGCGACAATCGCTCGCCCCTGCCCAAACCAATCGCGGTGTGGCCCATCAGGCAGAACGGAACATCGGCGCCAAGACCCACAGCGAGTTCGTGCAGATCAGCGCGCGATACGCCGCAATCCCACACCTCGGCGCACGCCAGCAGAGCTGCCGCAGCGTCGGCACTGCCGCCCGCCATCCCGCCAGCCACGGGCACCCCTTTGAGGATGTGCAGGTCCACGCCGTCGACGATGCCGAAGGCGCCGCGCACCGCCTCGGCGGCCCGCCACGCAAGATTGCTGTCGTCGAGCGGCACGGGCGAAGCGGAGTCCTGCAGGTGCGGCGCCCAGTCCATCGTCAGCGTGATGGCGCCGTCGCCGCGGATAGCGGCCGTGACGGTCTCAAACAGGTCCACGGCCTGGAACACGGTGGCGAGCGGGTGGTAGCCGTCGTCCCCGAGAGGCCCCACAGACAACTGGAGGTTGACCTTGCCGGAGGCGCGGGCCCGCACCCGCCGCCGCGCGACGCCTTCAATCGCGAGGTCGGCAGTCACGGTGTCACCCGCGCCCGTTCGAGCGCCTCGGCGATGCGGGCGAAGGCAGCCACGTCAAGTTGCTCACCCCGCGTCAGCGGCTCGATGCCGGCCTCGCGCAATGCCGCCTCGGACGCCGTCGGCGAACCCGCGATCGAGGCCAGTGCACCCCGCAGCCCCTTGCGGCGCTGAGCGAACGCCGCGTCAATGACGGCGAAGACGTCTAGCCGCGTCGCCGTGGTGAGGGGGGCCTCCCGGCGCTCCATCAGCACCAGCGCCGAATCGACCCTCGGCACCGGCCAAAACACGGACCGTCCCACGTTGCCCGCACGGCGGACCTTGCAGTACCAGGCGGCCTTGGCGCTCGGGATGCCATACGTGCGGGAACCAGGCGGCGCGGCCAGGCGGTCGGCGACCTCGGACTGCACCATCACCAGCACCGTGTGCAGCGAAGGGAAGAATTCGAGAAAGCGCAGGATGACGGGAACGGAGACGTTGTAGGGAAGATTGGCCACCAACAGCGTCGGTGCGGTGTCGAGTTCCGTCACGGTCATGGCATCGGCCTGGATCGTGGTCAACCGCTCCGCGTCGTCGGGCGCCCGCGCGGCCACGGTGGCCGGCAACGCCTCGGCAAGCGTGGGATCGATCTCAATCGCGGTGACGCGGGCCCCCGCCTCAAGGAGCGCGAGCGTCAGCGATCCCAATCCCGGACCGACCTCGACGACGTGGTCACCGGGCTTCACCCCGGCAATGCGGACGATGCGCCGCACCGTCCCGGCATCGACGACGAAGTTCTGTCCCCACTTCTTGGTGGGCGCCGCTCCAAGCGATGCGGCGAGGGTGCGGACCTCAGCGGGCCCGAGCAGTGCGGCCACGGACCGCTAGTACCAGTTCTGGGCGGTGAAGTGACCCCACGCGCCACAAGGGGTGCCGTAGCGGCCCTGAATATAGGCGAGGCCCCACTTGATTTGGGTCGCGGGGTTGGTCTGCCAGTCGGCGCCGTAGACCGCCATTTTGCTGCCCGGGAGGGCTTGCGGGATACCAAAGGCGCCAGACGACTGGTTTCCGGCCGTGTGAGACCAGCCAGACTCGCGCGCCCACAGGTTGTCGAGGCACGACCACTGATCGCCCGACCAGCCGTACAGGTCGGCCGCCATCTGCTGACCCAGCGCGCGGTTGGTGCCCCTTTGGACGTCTGTCGCGGCCGGGATGGTCAGTGAGCCCACGACCACGATCTCATCCGTGGGGGCCGTCACCAGCACCGAAATGCCCGCAAACCGGTTGGTCTCCACGCCGTTGACCGTGGTGACGGTGTAGCTCACCAGCTCGACGCCGGGTGAACCGGCCTGGACCACTCGCTGAGAACCAGCCATGGCGTAGGGGTCGGATTGCTGGACGACGCCGTTCGCAATCTCGTTCTGCGTGGTCACGGTCTGGATCTCAACCTCGGAGCTTGCCGCACTGATCTCAGCGACCGGGACCTCGGCCACCGCACGGTCGCGGTCGAGCCAGGTATCGGCGATGTTTGCGGCGCCAGCGGAGGTGAAAGTGGCCGCGGCGAGCGCGCCGACGATGACCGTGGTACCCACCTGACGATAAGTACGCAGGCGCGCGCTCGTTCGCAAGCGTCGCTCGCGGCGACTGCCCGGAGCAGGCGGAAGCGTCCGATACGTCATAGGTTCCCTCAGTTAGGTGTGCTGTGGTCAACCCCCATTTCTCTCACATCGACACACCTGGGCGCAAATTCAAGGGAAACGCGTCACCGAGTGGTATAAGCCTCACCAGGGGCCGTAGAGCCGCTCCGAGGTCGCGTCGATTGTCCTGCACGCCTTCTCAAGCTCGCAGCCAAGCACCTCGCCGATGGTGCGCATCGTCGTCGCCACTTGCGACGGCGAATTCACCCGACCTCGCTGCGGGTGCGGCGTCAGGAAGGGCGCATCGGTCTCGACAAGCACATTCTCAAGCGGCGTGACGGCAAGCGCGGCGCGCAACGAGCCCGCGTTCTTGAACGTGATATTGCCCGCGAAGCTCACGTAGTAGCCGCGATATGCACATAACTGCGCCATCGCCGCGTCTCCGGAAAAGCAATGAAAGACGGTCCGTTCGGGGGCGCCGTCGCGCTCCAAGACGTCGAGCACGTCCGCGTGGGCGTCGCGATCATGGATCTGGAGCACCAGGTTCAGTTCCTTGGCGAGCGCAATGTGGTCCCTGAAGGAGCGCAACTGCGCGTCGCGGCCCTCGGGCGCGGTGCGGTGGTAGTCGAGCCCGGTCTCGCCGATCACCCGTATGCGCGGCAGGCGTGCTAGCCGCGAGATCACGGCGAACGCCTCGTCGTAGTCGAGCCCGCTGGCGTGCTCGCCCGCGGCATGAAGTGGGGCCTCGTTGGGGTGCAACGCAACGCCTCCGACCAGGCGCGCGTCCGCTTGGATCGCCTCGGCGGTCCACCGTGCGGAGTCGATGTCGCACCCGATCTGGACGGCTCGCGTGACGCCCACCCTGCCCGCCTCGTCAAGAAGCTGCGCGGCGGAACGCTCGACTGCACCGCGGTAGGGAAAGTCGAGGTGGCAATGGTTGTCCACCACGGGCGCGGGAAGCGCCTCGGGCGGCGTCGCCCACGCGACGTCGCTCACGCCTCGGCGCGCATCCGCTCGAGCTCGGCTTCCACCATGTCGTCGTCGAGTTTGGTGAAGATGGGGCTCGGCTCGGGCACCACGGTGCCTGCAATGAGGGGTTTCCGATGCCACGTGTTGTGCTGCACCGTGTAGTCGCCCTCGATCACGGGGTAACTGCGATCCGCGACGTCCAGGTCCTTCACCTCGGCGATGCGCGGCATCGGGGCGAAGATCCCGGTGCCGCCGAGCGCCTCGTGCACCTTCTGTGCGCCATGTGGCATGAACGGCGCGAGCATCGTGTTCGCGTCGCTCACCAGCTGTGCCGCGACGCCCAGTACCGTCTTCATGCGCTTAGGGTCGGTGGTTTTGAGCTTCCAGGGTTCGGTGTCCGCGAGGTACTTGTTGGCATCGCCGACGATGCGCATCGCCTCGCTCACGGCCTGACGCTGGCGGTGGGCACCGATGAGCCTGCCCACCTCGTCGAACCCCGCTTCCGAGGCGTCTAGCGCCGCGCGGTCGATGTCCTGCATGTCGACAAGCGCCGGAATCGAGCCGATGTTCTTGTGGAGCAACGTCGCGGTGCGGTTGACCAGGTTTCCCCAACCGGCCACCAACTCGTCGTTGGTGCGGCGCTTGAACTCGGCCCACGTGAAGTCGGCATCCGAGGTCTCCGGACCGGCGACCGCGATGAAGTACCGGAGCGCATCGGGCTGATACCGGGAAAGCATGTCGCGCACGTAGATGACGTGCCCGCGGGACGACGAGAACTTGCTCGACTCCATCGTCAGGAACTCGCTCGACACCACCTCGGTCGGCAACTGAAGCTCCCCAAAGCCGGAGACCTTTCCACCCTTCGACCCCTGCCCGTTTGCTGCCAGCAGCTCGGCTGGCCAGATCTGGGAGTGGAACGTGATGTTGTCCTTGCCCATGAAGTAGTAGGACAGGGCCTCGGGGTCGTTCCACCACTGACGCCACGCGTCGGGGTCGCCCGAGCGGCGCGCCCATTCGATCGAGGCGCTGAGGTAGCCGATCACGGCATCGAACCACACGTAGAGGCGTTTGTGGGGATTCTCTTCCCACCCCTCGAGCGGGACCGGAATGCCCCAGTCGATGTCGCGGGTCATGGCGCGCGGACGCACGTCCTTGAGCAGGTTGAGTGAGAAGTTCAGCACGTTGGGGCGCCACCCGTGGCGGCCTCCCAGCCATTCGGCCAATTGCTCCGCGAGGGCCGGCAAGTCGAGGAAGAAGTGCTCCGTCTCGACAAAGTCGGGGACCTCCCCGTTGATCTTCGAGACCGGGTTGATGAGGTCAATCGGGTCGAGCTGGTTCCCGCAGGTGTCGCACTGGTCGCCGCGCGCGCCGTCGGCGCCGCAGATGGGGCACGTGCCCTCGATGTAGCGGTCCGGCAGGGTGCGGCCCGTCGAGGGCGAGATCGCGCCGCGGGCCGTCCTGGCCACCATGTATCCGTTGTCGTGGCAGGCGGTGAAGAGGTCCTGCGCGACGCGATAGTGATTGGCGGTAGTGGTGCGGGTGAAGAGGTCATAACTCAGACCCAGCTGCACCAGGTCCTCGACGATGACCCGGTTGTAGCGGTCGGCGAGGTCCTGCGCGCTCACGCCCTCGCGCTCGGCCTGCACCAGGATGGGAGTGCCGTGCTCATCGGTGCCCGACACCATCAAGACGTCGTGACCCGCCATCCTCATGTACCGGCTAAAGACGTCAGACGGCACACCGAATCCGGCGACGTGGCCGATGTGTCGGGGCCCGTTGGCATACGGCCAGGCAACGGCGGAGAGAATGCGAGACATGCCGCCCATCCTAGTGAACGGCACAGAGCCTATTCACGAGTCAGGCTGCCGACGGGCAGACCTCCCCTTCAGCGCGCGGTGCGCGCCGCGACCACGGCTGCATAGAGGTCGCGTTGCGGCACGCCGAACGTCGCCGCGAGGTCGGCCACCACCGCCTTGGCACGCTCGCCTTCGCCGATGCGCGTCAGTGCTTCGGCGACGAGGCGCTCGACGGTTGGCGCCTCTGCAGAGCGTCCGGCCACCACCACGGCGACCTCGCCGCGAAGCTGATCCGCCGCCGCCCAAGCGGCCAGATCAGCAAGCGGTCCCCTGCGGGTCTGTTCGTATCGCTTCGTGATCTCGCGCGACACGGACGCCTGACGGTCGCCGCCGAAAGCCTCGGCCATTGCAGCGAGGGTCGCGGCGACCCGATGCGGCGACTCGAAGAAGATGAGAGTGCGCTGCTCACCAGCGAGCGCGGCGAGCGCGGCCGCCTTCTCGCCTTCCTTGCGCGGCGGGAAGCCCTCGAAGGCAAACCGGTCTGTTGGCAGGCCGGACAGTGCAAGCGCGGCCAGCGCGGCCGACGGACCGGGGAACACCTCGATCGGGACATCGGCCGCGATGGCAACCGTCAACAGCCGATAGCCGGGGTCCGAGACCAGCGGCATTCCCGCGTCGGATACCACCATTACGGTGTCGCCCGCGAGCACGCGGTCCACGAGCCGCTGAGCCATGTGGCCCTCGTTGTGCTCATGAAGCGCCACCAGCTCGCCGCCGATGCGTATCTGCGCACGGATCGCCAGCTCCTTGGTCACCCGGGTGTCCTCGGCCGCCACCACGTCGGCCGTCGCGAGGGCCTCCCACAGCCTGGCGCTGCCGTCGCGGACATTGCCAATGGGTGTGGCGGCAAGAATGAGGCGGCCTGGCATGGCTCCAGACTGGCACACGCCGTGACCGATGCCGCGCCTAGCGGTGCCCCGGCCCGTTAGGCTCTTGCCGTGATCCTGACCCTTTGGCGCTGGCGTGCAACCGTCATGGCCTCTGGCGTCACCCTCCTCGCCGCCGCACTGCGGTTCGCAGATCTGGCCCACCCGCGGGCACTCGTCTTTGACGAGGTGTATTACGTCCGCGGCGCCTACTCGCTCCTCACGATGGGCTACGAGGGCAACTGGGACGACGACAACGACCACTTCGCGCAGGGCGACTTCTCGGATCTGGAGACGGAAGGCGACTACGTCGTCCACCCCATGGTCGGCAAGCTGCTGATCGCCGCCGGGATGAAACTCTTCGGGAACGGTCCCTTTGGTTGGCGTTTTGCCGGGGCCCTCCTCGGCACCGTGACGGTGCTGATGGTGGCGTTGCTGATGCGACGGATCATGAAGTCGACGATGTGGGGCGGCGTCGCCGGTCTGTTGCTCGCGATCGATGGCCTCCACATCGCCATGTCGCGCACCGCGATCCTCGACGTCTTCCTCACATTCTTTGTCGTTGCCGGCTTCGCGCTGCTGTGGCTGGATCGATGGCGGGTGCAACGCATCTACGACGCCCATCCCGCCGACACGGTGGGCGGCTTTGGACCCCGGGTGGGCATCCGGTGGTGGCGGCTGCTGGCGCTGGTCACGTTGGGGCTTGCGACGGGCGTGAAGTGGTCAGGCCTGTACTTCGCGGCGGGGTTCATGGTGCTGTTCGTGCTCCTCGACGCTGGGGATCGCAAGGCCGCCGGGTATCGGCACTGGCTATCCGCTGCGGCGCTGCGGTCCGCGGTTCCGGGGCTCTTCGCGACCCTCGTCATCGTTCCCGCCGTGTATATCGCACAGTGGGCCAACTGGTTCGCCACCGACGGCTCGTACCGCCGCCATTGGGCGGAAGACCACCCTGGCGAGGGCGTCACGTGGCTGCCCGCTCCGTTGCGGTCGCTGTGGAGCTATCACGTCTCGATGTACAACTTCCACAAGGATCTCGAGAGTCCACATCCGTGGGAGTCGCATCCCGCCGGCTGGATCATCCAGTTCCGCCCCACGTCGTTCTTCTTCGAACGGATCGAGGACGCCCGCTGCCTGGGCGGCAACTGCGTGCAGTCGATCACGTCGGTGGGCAACCCGTTCATCTGGTGGATGGGGCTCGCGGCGCTGTGCTTCGCAATCTGGCGCTTCCTGGTCCACCGGGATCGCTTGGGGATCGTGCTGGCCGTGGGCATCTTTGTCTCGTGGCTCCCTTGGATCCCCTACGCACACCGCACCATCTTCACGTTCTACGCCGTGACGATGGTGCCGTTTGTGGTGATGACGCTGACCTGGGGGTTGCAGCGATTCGCGCAACCGGAATGGCTTGAGGGACGCTTCTCACGACGGCGGTCACTTGCTGTGGGCTGGTTCGTTGTGGCGGCGATGGCGGCGTCTGCGTTCTTCTTCCCCGTCTGGACGGGGCAGTCGATTCCGGACTGGTATCGCACCATCCACGTGTGGCTTCCCACCTGGTAGTCAGGCGCTGTTGTTCTCCACCAAGCGGGACAGCACCAAGGCGCTCCTCGTGTTGTCGACCTGACGCGCCAGCCTGATCGTCTCAAGGGCCTCCTCAAGGTCGACCATGGTGGCGGCGCGCATGCGCACCAAAGCGTCGGCGGAACCGGTCACGGTCCAGGCCTCCACCACGTGAGGATTGCCGCCGAGAATGCGCCGCAGTTCTTCGGGCGCCACGGTGCCGGTGCAGAACAATTCGACGATCGCCTCGATCGCCTGCCCGTCCACAGTGGGATCGAGCCGCACACTAAAACCCCTGATCACACCGTCAGCGGTCATGCGGTCGATGCGGCGCTTCACTGCGGAGGGCGACAGGCCGACGCGCTTTCCGATGTCGGCAAAGCTCGCCCGGCCGTCCACCCTGAGCCCATCGATGATGAGCCGATCCAGGCTGTCTATGTCCACCGTGCACCTCCGTCTGCGCTCGATTATTGCATCTGGTCCGTCGATTGCGCACGTAATCTACGCATTTGATCGCAATCATGCACTGATTTGTTGACATCCTCTCTTCAGGAGGTCCCCATGACTATTACCGCGCCGTCCCCGCGCGCCACAGAACGCATCGCCGCCGCCATGACCGTTCTGATGTGCCGTCCCACCCACTTCACCGTGACCTATCGGATCAACCCCTGGATGGATCCCGAATCCCCCACCGATACGGATCGCGCCGTGGCCCAGTGGGAGATCCTGCGTGAGACCTACAAAGGCCTCGGCTTCAACGTGCGCGAGATCGCGCCGATCGAGGGACTGCCCGACATGGTGTTCGCCGCGAACGGCGGGCTCGTGATCGACGATGTCGCCTACACGGCGAGCTTCCACTTCCCCCAGCGTCAGCCGGAGGGACCCGCGTACGGTGACTGGTTCGAGGCTGCCGGGCTGAAGGTCAGCCGGGCGCAGTTCGTGAACGAAGGCGAGGGCGACTTCCTGCCCATCGGCGACGTGATCCTTGCGGGTCACGGCTTCCGCACCGACACTGCGAGCCACGGTGAGGCATCCCGAGTCTTCGGCCGCGAGGTCGTGGCGCTCGAACTCGTGCGGCCCGAGTACTACCACCTCGACACCGCCCTCACGATTCTCGATCGCCGCCCGGGGTCCGAACACATCGCCTACCTGCCCGGCGCGTTCAGTGAGGCAAGCCTCTCCGAGCTGCGCCGGCGCTTCCCCGACGCCATCGAGGTCTCCGAGGAGGACGCGGCTGTGTTTGGCCTCAACGCAGTCTCCGACGGCCTGCACGTCATCACCGCCGCGGCCGCGACGGGCTTCCACGCCCAGTTGCGCGACCACGGCTACACCCCGATCGGCGTCGACCTCACCGAGCTGCTGCTCGGCGGCGGCGGCGTCAAGTGCTGCACACTTGAGTTGCGCAGTGCTTTAGAACTACCCAGTGCTATCGAACTACCCAGTGCAATCGAACGAACCAGCGCCCCCGGAACGGAGCTCTCATGGTCCTCTGTGTAGATGCCCCCCACATGCGCGCTTGGATTGCCGAGCGCGGAGTCGAGCCCATCATCACCGACCTGGTGGATCGCATGGAACAGGCGTTCACCCGCTGGATGGAGTTCGAGCGGGCGCCGCGCGTCGCATCGCACTCGGAGCACGGCGTCATCGAACTGATGCCCACCTCCGACGGCGACCACTACGCCTTCAAGTACGTCAACGGCCACCCGCTGAACCCTAGCATCGGACTCCAGACTGTGTCGGGCTTTGGCGTCTACGCGGATGTCGCCACGGGGTACCCCCTGATGTTTGCCGAGATGAATCTGTTGACCGCTTTGCGCACGGCGGCAACGTCGGCCATGGCGGCGCGCTACTTGGCGCGGCCCGACTCGCGCGTGCTCACGCTCATCGGCACTGGCAGCCAGTCCGAATTCCAGACGCTCGCGATGCGCGCCATCAACGGCATCGAAGCGGTACGAATCTGGGATGTTGACAGCGCGGCCATGGACAAGTACGAGCGCAACATGGCAGGCCACGGCATCGACGTCTATCGCGCGACGAGCGCGGCCGACGCGGCGGCGGGCGCCGACATCGTCACCACCTGCACCGCAGACAAGACCAACGCGACGGTGCTCACCGACGCGATGGTGGAACCCGGCATGCACCTCAACGCGATCGGCGGCGACTGTCCCGGCAAGACCGAGTTGGACACGGCGATCCTGCATCGTGCCCGCATCTTCGTGGAGCACGAGCCCCAGACGCGCATCGAGGGTGAGATCCAGCACCTGCCTGCCACCCACGCCGTCGAGGCCCTGTGGAGCGTGGTTGCCGGTGAGGCGCCCGGTCGCACGGACGACGCGGAAATCACCGTGTTCGACTCCGTGGGATTCGCGATCGAGGACTTTGTGGCGCTGGCCTACCTGCGCGACGAGGTCACCGGCACGCGCTTTGCGGGCGAACTCGACCTGATCACGGATCCGGCAGACCCCAAGGACCTCTTCTCCCTCGTGTCGACCTCGGCCTTGGCGCGAACGGCTCGGTAGGCGGAACCGCGGTCACACGGTGCGGTGAACCACCTGAGCCGACACCTGATCTCGCGGCGTCATGAACAGCTGGTCGACGTTGACGTGCGCCGGACGCGCCGGCACCCAGGCGATGGCCTCGGCCACGTCCTCGGCCGTCAACGGGGTCATGCCCGCGTACACCGTGTCGGCCCGCTCCTGGTCCCCCGCGAAGCGCACCACGGAGAACTCCGTCTCGACCAGTCCGGGGTCGATCTCGCACACGCGGATCGGTTGGCCCTTCATCTCGAGCCGCAGCACGCGCGTCAACGCCCGCACCGCGTGCTTTGCGGCGTTGTACCCCGCCCCGCCCGGATACGGCTCGTGAGCGGCCATCGAGCCAATCGACACCAACTGACCGTCACCCGAAGCGATGAGCTTGGGCAGCAATGCGCGAATGAGCCGCAACGTGCCCATGACGTTCATCTCGAACATCTGCAACCACTCGTCGTCGTCCGCCTCAGCCACCGACCTGGCTCCCAGGGCTCCGCCCGCGCTGTTGACCAGCAAGTGACATTCGTCGATGGCTTCGCAAAACGCGGTCACGGAGGCCTGGTCGGTGACGTCGAGCACGTGAGCGGTGCCGCCGATCTCCGCCGCCAGTTCCTCAAGCCGGTCAAGACGCCGCGCGCCGACCACGACGTGCCAGCCCTGTTGCGCGAGCAGGCGCGCGGTGGCGGCGCCAATGCCGCTCGATGCTCCGGTGACGACGGCGGTGCGCTGGGGCATGACTGGATCTCCGTTCATCAGAGTGTGACGATGCACAGCCTGCCGCGCGATCTCCTTGCGCGCTAGTGCCAGTGCCGCACGTGTGGCCGCTACAGCGCACTCTCCCCACGAACACCGCGCCCGACGTCTCTGGAGAGACGGCGCAGGCTAAGCGGACTCGCCGCGCAGGCTGTCGCGTACCAGCGCCGCCAGTGAATCGGGCGACATCCCGAGCGCAAGCGCCTTCTGGGAGAGCGCCCGTATTTCGGACCGCAATGGAGACAGTGCTCCTGCGGCGGGCGTCGCGACGGCGCCCCGACCTCTGCGCATATCGACCAGGCCCTCGTCGCGCAACAGTTGGTAGGCGCGCAGCACCGTGTGGAGGTTGACGTCGAGCCTTGCGGCGAGTTCGCGGGCGGAAGCCAGCTTGTCGCCTGGTCGGAGCGTGCCGGCCATCATGTCGGCTCGGATCGATCCGGCGACTTGATCGAAGATCGGGATGTCGCTGGTCGGATCGATGCGCGGCGATTCGGCGAGTGTCAAAGGCGTACCTTCCTCAAGTGCAACTGTTCTATAAGAACTATAACACTTGAGGAGACACCCCGACTAGAGCGAGCACTGCCCCGCTTGGAGCGCCTGGGCCAACGCCATGTCCGAACTGTTGTAGCCGTATCCGGTACCAGAACCCGCGCCCATCAGGACAGCGAGGGCATCGGAGACGTTCTCGAACCGGTCTCCACCCACATAGATGGTGCCGCACTGCTGGCGAGTGCGGAAGTGGGCCGCCTCATGGATCACGACATTGCGGCCCTCACCCTTGGCCCGGGCCCACGAGGAGAATGCGTTCGAGGTGACGTAGATGGTTGAGCCACCCGTGTAGCATCCGGAGACCCAGCTTCCCGAGCGCCCACACGCCGATGAGCCCCACGAGATGTTCACGCCGTAGCTCGTCGCGACGCCGTTGAGGTATTGCTGCCCATCCCCGCTGGAGGAACTGGACGAGCCAGAGGAGCCAGAGGAGCCAGAGGAGGCCGGCCTCGACTTGGCGGCCGCGGCGCGATCCGCCGCCTCCTGTGCTTCACGGGCCACACGGGCCTCTTCGGCCTTGCGTGCGGCCTCGGCAACTTCCCACGCAGTCACCTCGTCGGTGACGGCGGTGACGGCGGGCGCGAGCCGGTCGGCCACGGCCGACACGTCGGCAACCTCATCGGCAAGGAGAACGGTGGCGTGCGCGCGGTTGCGTTCGGTCGCCAAGGCCATACGCGTCGCATCCGTGGCCTTTCCGGCCGAAGAGTCGAACAGTTCGTCCGCGACGCGCACCTGGATACGCAGGTCCACCTTGACGTCCTTCAGGGCGTACATCCGAGCGAGGTCCACCTTGACTTCCGGCACGGTCGGAGCCTGGTACCACCATGTCGGCACGTTCTCGGCTCGCAGGCTGGGGACCGACGCGGCGCCCACGTTCTGCGCAGAGAAGCCCATGGCGAGAGCGGCTAGCGACACCGTGGCCATGGAGAGGGTAGCGAACTTTCGAATCTGAGTCTTCATGCCGTCCCCATCGGCCCTGCCGTCGGCCGGATGAAGCGGATGTGACGAACCGCACACGTCGCGGCAAAAATGAGGAATGTGGCTTTAGTGCACCTCCTTTCGGCGTCGTGAGACCGCGCGGCCACCCTCTCGTAGAGGACTCGTACCAGGTAATTCCCTGAATTTGAAGCGCCGAGGGCTTTCGAGAACCCGGAGGGAAGTGCGGGAACGGCGATGCGGGAATGGGCGTCCGGTGTGACAAACACCACTCCGTTCGCGACTGCCTCACACGTCGCTAGGGACGCGGCTCGTCGCCAGAATTCATGCGCAAAGATTGCCTGCGGACGGCGCCGCACCGCCCTGGAGCGGTCAGGATTTCCGGCGAAGCCTCACCGCAACGGCGCCTACGAGGGCTCCCGACACCAGGATCGCGGCGGCCATTCCCACCCAGTCCGCCGGACCCCTCGCGTCGCCGCCCACTGCCCGAGGGGCGTCGCGATCGGCCGCCTCTGCGGGGGACGGCGAGACCGATGGTGCCGCCTGTTCCTGCGGGGCCTCGACCTCGCTGACTGCCGCGGTGCGCAAGAAGTGGTCGAGCTCTTGGCGCCGCACTTGCCACGTGTGCCCGCCGTCGATGTGGTGCTCGGTGACGGGAAGGCCTAGTTCGGCATACAGGGTCGCTCGCTCCACCGATTTGTCGCCGATCCCGCCGAGAGCGTCCTGAAGTCCGGCGCCCACGTGAATCTCGGTCACCGTCTCCATGCCCTCCAGCTGTTCGGCAGTGGGCGCGACCACGGTCTGCCCGTCGAGGTCGGCGGCGGCGGACCACAGCCCAAAGTAGGCGAAGAGGTCCGGGTGCTTGTGGAGCAGGTTGACGCCCAGCCCTCCCCCCATGGAGAGCCCGCCAAAGGCGCGCTCGTCCGGGTGAGTGCTGACGTGATGCTCAGACTCGACAAAGGGCAGTACCGATTCAATCAGTTCAGGTGAATACGTCTCGAGAAGGTCGGGGTCGGTGATTCCGCCCGGCTCCAAGTCGTTGAAGTGGGTGGTCACCACCGCCGCGGGAGGGATAGCGCCGTCGGCGATGGCGTGATCGAGGATGTGCTGTGCGCCGCCCTGGCTAAACCATGAGGTCTCGTTGTCGTAGGCGCCGTGAGAGAGCACCAACAGCGGGTACGGCTCGTCGCGATCGGCGTCGTAGCCCGCTGGCAGGTACACGCCAAGCTGGTGGCGGCCGTCGGGGTTCAGCGAGTGGGCGGATTCATAGAGAACGTGCTCGACGGTGCCCGCCTGAGACGGGTCCACGACGGGGCCCTGAACGCCTGCTCCGTACGTGGGGAACTCGCTCGACTCCGGCACGAAAACCTGGCTGTACGGCTGAGCGCTCGCCCCTTCCGCGTCGGAAAACACCGGCGGGTTGGCGGGGTCGTATGACGAGCTGCAAGCGAACGCCAGTGGGCAGTCCCCGACGACGAACCCGTAGTTGTATCGTCCGCTCGGCATCGCTGTGGTCAGCTCCCATACGCCGTCGGCGTTCTTCGACATCGGCGCGGGCGTCTGCGAGAACACGGGGTGCGAGATATCCCCCTCTTGCCACTCGTCGCCCAGCCGCGCGTCGTGGCTGAAGTCCAGCATGAGGTTTCCCGGCTGCGTGAAGTAGACGTCGCCCACGAGTGACACCTGGTTGGCATCGGGCGCGTCGAATCGGAACGTCACCCCGTAGCCGGTGGGGCCCTCCCCCGTCTCGACGACGACGGGAGCGGTGGCGTCGTCCGTCGCGGCGAGTGCGGGCATGGCCGGGACGACGGTCGCGATGGCGAGCGCCGACGCGGCGGCCAATCGTCCCGCCACGCGCCGCAACGCCTGTGTCTGGTGATGCACGGTCGGGACTCCCTTGTCGGTAGGGGCGCGGCCCCCGACTCATCATGCAAGACCACATCGGCGGGCGTCGGCGACGGCCCGCACGAACTGTCTGAAGCGTCGCACGGTTTGCGCGACAACGAGAGCGTCTGCCGATTGGCGGGCGCGGTTCGGGACCCACCGCGCGACGGTATGGGAGTCGACGCGATCAAAGCCCTCAGGCTGGGACGAGAGCCGTCCAGTGTTTGAGTTGATCAGTGACGTTGGGGGCGTCTCGGACCAGGGTCGTCTTCCAAGACAGCAGGCCCTCTTTCTGAAGTCTGCCGATCAGTGTGATCGGGTGCACGTTCAGCACGTCGGCCTGCGCCTGAACCCAGGCCACACTCGGCCGTTCGGGAACCACCGGCAGAAGTCCAGAGATGGCAAGTTCGGCGGCGAGGTGATCGGCGTCAGTTTCGCCGTCCTGGCTCTCTTCTGAGAAGTCGTCCACAATGACTTGACCGTCGTCAGTTACGTGCCCAAGAAGAACGTGCGCAACTTCATGAAGGATCGTGAAGAGCACCTTGTCTAGTCGCTTCCATCGGCCTGAGATACCGATCACGGGAGTGTCGTCGACCATCAGTGCACAGCCGTCGAGCTTCCCTCCGGGGAAAGCCTCAACGTAGACCAGTTTCACGCCCACTTCCGCGAACGACGCTTGGAAAGCGGAAAACTCCTCTGGATTGCGTGCTCTTCCAGAGAGTTGCTCCGCTAGCTCTCGAAGTCCGTCGTGGGAGTACGGCGCAACGTCCAGGTCGCGCGCACTCGCCTTGACGCAAGCAACCCAAGCCCGTTGAAGCACCGTCGCTGACTCGTCGGGGTTGCTGCGGCGGGCAGCAAATTTGATCGTCAGTTCCGCTTCAAGGCTTTGCATCCCGAATAGGTGAAGTATCTCTCGTGACTGCCCTTCCGGATCGGTCGCGGTGATGAAGCCACGCTTCCTGAGCAAGGAAACAGGTGCCAACTCACGTAGCCTGGCACGGGTCTTCACTGCGTCGAGGCTCTCCCTAGTGCGCGAGTCCTGTGCTTGCTTCCAGAGCAGGTAGGAGTCCTGGAGCTTGAGCCAGAACTCGGCGCTTGTTCCGAGCGCCGCGGCGATCTGCGCGGCGGACTCGCGGGTAATTTCCTTCTTCCCCGAGATGATCTCCGATACGAACTGCGCTGGCCGCCCCAGCACCTCCGCAAAGTCGGCCTGAGTCCAGCCGCGCGCGTCGAGTTCGTCGGCCAGGTGCTCCCCGGCAGGGAACACCTCGGCAACCATCGGCGTACTCATGATTTTCACCTTCCCTTAGTGGTAATCAACCATCTCGATGACGATTACCATCCGGCCTTCGTCGTCCGTTTCGAACTTGACGATGAGCCTGAACTGGTCATTCAGACGAATTGAAGAGGTACCTGCTCGGTTCCCCTTCAGATGCTCCAACCGAAGTGAACGCAACGCGTACAGATCTCGCTCGTCAGTGGCCGCACGTAGTACCTGGATCTTCTTCCGGTACGCCTTGATGATGTCTGCCCCCCAGCGCCGCGGCGCATAGGACGCATCTTCGGCCAGACGCCGAAGATCATCATCTTCGAAGACGACACGCAACTGCTCCACCTCACCCAGAACGAAAAGGTCGGGTCTACGCTAACGCATTCGTCTACTCTATTACTCACCTTAGGCTCATCACCCCTTGCATGAATCATGCTATCCCAGTAGGATCAATTCCGCAAGGCACCTAGCCAGCAAACGCAAGGAGCCGCCTCGCCACAACGAGACGGCCCACTATGAAGCCCCGAGAACAACTGCCAGAACCACTACACATCTGACAGCAACGGAGAACTCTCCGCGCGGGCGCGAGAGACCCGAGAGGAAGAGAGATGATGGCTCGCAACTCGAAGCAGACCAGCAAGAGTGCGGCGAAAGCCGCCAGCAAGGTTCTTCGCGGCAACTACAGCGCTGTAGCAAAGAAGGCTGCCGGCAGTGCCCTGTCCCAGACCCCCAAGCGGGGCAAGTAGAAGTCCGTATCAGTGGCCCTGTGCAAAGCGCACACGAGCCACCGGTCACGACGACAATAGGCGTGTAACGGACTTCCGCCAGAGCATCCTGAAGCGACACGAAAAGAGAAGCCAGATGACCGATCTGCGGTCCGCCGCCTGGGTTCCGGACGACGACCCATCGCGGCCGTGGGATGAGGCAGCCGGACTCGCCGCGGAGTGGATCTGGTCGCGTAGCGAGGAAGAGGGCGTCAAGCCACTCCTGGTGACCAACTCCTTGAAGAACGCCAGCGGCATCGCGTGCCTGGAAGAGATTGCTCGGGACGGTGGCCAGTCCACCCCGCAAAGCAGGGGGAAGTTCGAGCGCGGTCCGGTTCTGGCGTACGCACCAGACGAGCGAACCTTTGAGCTCGCGCTCAACTTGGCTCGCAACTACTCGCTCGCTGTCGTCGAGACTGTGAACTTCCCTCTTGCGGAGTGGGCTGCTAGCTCCGAAGCAATCAACCTGCTGGATGGCAGTACCAGCGCCAGCAGTGTGCCGGATGAAGTCAAGGCCGACCTCGACCACGCAGTGTTCTTCGGCGGCAACAACGGATGGACGGGGCCGCACGAAAAGGAGCACGCCAGGAACCATCTTCTGCATCATGTCCAAGCCGGACGCCTTACACCGGAACAGGCGGCGTCCTACGTCATGGCCAATTCAGTCTCAAGCAGAGGTGCCAAGCGTCTGCGCGTACTCCTTGAGAAGGTCAGGTAATCCTGTGAGCTTCACCGCACTCCACCGCTACCTTGGCGATCCGCCCGCCCCGCTCACCGACGCCATGATTGATCGCGCCATCGCGCAAGGTCTCCGCGAAACGGATGACCTGGACTGGAAGTCCGAGTTGCCACCCCTCGGCGCGATCCCGAACTCCGACTTCCCCAAGGACGTTGCCGCCATGGCCAACAGCGGCGGTGGCACTTTGGTCTTTGGCGTCGTCGAAGCACAGAAGGCAGCTACCGGACGCAAGGACACCGGCGAACTGACCGAGCGCTACGAGCGCGGTCTGCGCAGTGCCGCCGTGACGACGGTCAGCCCGCCGATCTTCGGGCTCGAGGTCATCCAGCTCGGTGAACTGGGAAACCAATGCGTAGTCGTGGTGATTCCACCGAGTGTCGACGGCCCGCACCTCATCTACAAGAATGAGTACTTCGGCGCTCCGATCCGCAACGACGCTGACACCGTCTGGATGAAGGAGCGTCAGATCGAGGCGATGTACCGAGCCCGCTTCGACGAGCGCCGGCGATCCACCGAGGTTCTCGACAGGCTGTACTCCGAGTCGGCCGCGAGGCGTTCGACGGAGAGCCCTGCCTGGATCGTGGCGGTTGCGCACCCGCGACTGCCGTCGACACTCATGAAGCGGCCGGACCAGACGGTCGCTAGGTTGGCATTCGAGGAAGCTGGTAAGAACGCCCTCGTCTACGTCGGACGAGGCAGTGTGCATCCAATCGAGAACGTCGACCGGAACAACCCCCGCCCGGGGCTCCGCCGATGGACGGCTCGCCCGATGATCGACGGCGAAAGCCAGCGCTCGAAGGAAGCCTGGATCAGCATCCACGACGACGGCTCAGTGAGCCTCACCGCAGCGGTCGGCGGTCACCGGCGTTCAAGCACCGAGTACAACGGCGACCACGTCGTCGAATCCCGGGACGTTGAGGTGGCGATCGCCGACTTTATGGGTCTGGTCCGAGAGGCCGGTGAGCGACTGGGGCTCGGCGAGTACCAGGTCAAGGTCGGTTTCGAATGGAACACGACCGAGCGGCTCATGATCTGGACCACAGACGGAATGGGCTCCTCATACTCGGGCAGCACCATCCCGCTCGCGCAATACACGCCCCTCGAGGTGACCGTACGGGCAGACGCGGAGGACCGTGACTTCCATCAGCAGGTGCACGACGTCGCGCTCGACTGCGTGAACCAGGGCGGCATCGCCTACGTGCAGTCCATCTCACCGCCGAGCGCGTGACATGCAGGAGCTGTATGACCTGGCGTTCGCCAGACACGATCGCGCGAAGGCGAAGCGACGCGAGTTCGGCGAGTGCTGGGCGACGTACATCGCGGCGCATCCGTGGGATATCGACGTCCGAAACGTCGATCCCAACACGCTGGAGATCCTCGCCGTCATGCGGGAGCCTGCTCCGGTCGAGCTCGCCCTGATCTTCTCGGAGTGGTTGGCTGCCCTACGCGCCGCGCTAGATAACGGGTTGTACGCCCTAGCCGCAGCTGCGTCGGGACAGAACCCTCCGCCTCAGTCCGAGCGGATTCAATACCCGGTCTGCTCGACGCCCGGGGAGTTCAAGAAGCAAGCAAAGCGCCTCTCGACGTTGCCGCAGCACATCATCGAGGCGCTTGAGAAGTCGCAGCCATACCAGTCGCCGTACGGCCCCGAGAGCAACCTGACCTACTGGATCCATGAGTTGGCGCGGACGGACCGGCATCGTTCGCTGCACGTCGGACTGGGCCGGGTTGATGAGCACCGCATCCGCGTCGCTCCCCCGCCCGACGTGACGATCCAGTTCGATGAGACGGTGAAGCCATACAGCCACATCGAGGGCGAACTCGTCGTGGGACGGCTCACCGCCAGTCGTCCGATCCGACCACGGGAAATCAAGGCGGATCTCCGCGGTGTGGCAATTGCACCAGAGATCCGGGCCTGGGCCAAGTTCAAGATAGACGGTAGGAACCAGTCCCTACATGACCGGATGATCTACACCGAGATCTTCACCCGAAACCATCTTGAGAACATGGCGCTGATGGGAGGCGCAGTGCCGCCAGACGGGTTCAGGACGTTCGATCCGGGAGCCCCACCCAAGGAGGACGAGTAGCGGGACGCTGACCAGTTCGATGGAATGCGGTGGCGCGCTCGATACTCGGCACGGCTCGTAGCGCGCACCTGCGTCACCCGAATCGGCAGGAAGAATGGTTCAGGTACCCAGAATCGTTGTCAGATGTCCATCCGGGACCACCGGCGATCCGCGGAGTTGAGAGTCTCCCTCGCCACCGAAGGTCTCCTTCACTCCAGGACTTCGTGAGTCGCCACACGGCGTTCAGACGACGCGCACGACCCGGTCAGCCCGCCACTGCCCATGACCTTGACCTACGTCGGACGGCTGGCGTAGAGCGCGTCGAAACGGAACGTCACCTCGTAGCCGGCGGGGCCCTCGCCGCGACGATGGTTGCGATCACCATGGACTGTTGGGCCCGGCGCACGGCCTGCGCGACAACGACGAAAGGGATGAGGGCTCCATCCCGAGCGGCGCCCGCGAACCGCGAAAATCCCATGTCGATCGCAATGCGACTCGACAGGCACCATGTGACGGCAACGGAGAACGACTAGCGCTGATCCATGCCCGCATGTCGGTCGTGGAGCCTACGGTAATGACGTGTCAAACGGCACGTCCCACCTCACGACAAAGGAGTCTGCCATGCGAGTCGCTGCCTACCACTCGATCAACCCAACCGATCCGGACGTCCATCACGTCCATGACGACTGTCCCAGCGGGCAACAGATCCCTGCGCACAACCGGCGATCTGGCACCAACGGTTGGCCGCTCTGCAAGCACTGCCGCGACATGTAGTCGATGCGCGGGGCTCAAGGGTGTCGAGTGATCGCACCCGAGCCCCGCGCGGGCGACAAGCCGCGGAGCCTCCCCCACGCGGACTCCCCACTGGAGATCAGCCGTTCTGTCACACTGGAGACCGGTGTCGGCGCGGGGCTTATCCGCCAGAGTCGAGGTTGGTCGCGCCCCAGAGGATGACAACCAGAACCACATATGAACTTTGAGCTTGAGTGGAGGTGATCGGGATGGCCGTGCGCGTGGAGGTTGCTCCCGAATTGCTGCACTGGGCGGTCGAGCGTGCAGGGTGGGACAGGGAGACTGTTGAGCGACGTGCGCCCCGGCTCGATGAGTGGGCGGCAGGCACGCGTCGGCCAACACTCAAGCAGTTGGAGAGATTTGCCAGCGACACCTACACGCCATTTGGGCTGATTTTTCTGTTGGAACCCCCTGTTGAGGATGTGCCAATCCCGGACATGCGAACTATGGGCAACGCGGCTGTCCCTCGGCCGTCCGCTGACTTGCTCGACACGATCTACCTGTGTCAGACCCGTCAGGACTGGTATCGGACCCACGCGCAAGAGAGCGGCGTCGCGGAACCCGACTTCGTGGGCTCGGCGACGACCGAAGCCCCACCAGTGGTCATCGCAGATCGCGTGCGCGACCTGCTCAACTTCGACCTGGCCGAGCGAGACAAGTTCTCCAGCTGGGAGGACGCCTTACGGCGTCTCATCGATCGGATCGAGAGCATCGGCGTACTAGTGATGGTGAATGGCATCGTCGGCGCGAACACTCATCGCAAGCTCAACCCCGAGGAGTTCCGGGGCTTCGCCCTGTCTGATTCGCTCGTGCCCCTGATCTCCGTGAATGGCGCTGATACGAAGGCCGCGCAGATCTTCACGATGATCCACGAGTTCGCGCACATCTGGCTGGGCATGAGTGCTCTTTCTGATGCGGCCATGACCGCCGCTGATGGCGCAACCGAGGAACTGTGGTGCAATCAGGTCGCCGCCGAGGTGCTTGTCCCGATTACCGCACTGCGTGGCGACTACCGCGGCCAACCGGATCCCCAAGAGTTGGAGCGTCTCGCACGGAAGTATTGGGTCAGCACGCTTGTGGTGCTCAAGCGCCTCTTCGACGCAGGGTTCTTGACATGGGAGAGTTTCCGCGAGCGCTACGAAAGCGAACGTGAACGGGTGATCGGTATCCTCGCGGCGAAGCGTGGTGACGACGGCGGCGGCAACTACTACTACACACAGCCGATTCGGCTAAGCCGCCAATTTGCGCAGGCAGTGATTAGTAGTGCACTCGAAGGATCCACGACTTACAGGGACGCCTACCATCTGCTTGGCACGAGGAAGCACGCAACCTTTGAGCACCTGGCCGCCGAGTTGGGCGTCGCCTGATGTATCTGGTCGATGCGAATGTGCTCATCGAGGCGAAGAACCGCTACTACGCCTTCGACATCGCCCCTGGCTTCTGGGCCTGGCTCGACCGCGCCCACGACCAATCCTTGGCGTGTAGCATCGACGCTGTCCGCGACGAGCTCCTGGACGGAAACGACGAACTCGCAGACTGGGCACGCGCGAATTGCGCGTTCTTCCGACCCATTGACCAAGGCACCACTCGGCACTTCGGCGAACTCACCGCCTGGGCACGCTCGCGGAAACTCAGCCAGGCAGCTCTTGCCGACTTCACCGGCAACAACGCCGACTAACTGCTGGTTGCCTACGCCCGCCGGCACCAGCACACGGTCGTCACCCACGAACGCTCCCAGCCCAACGCCCGCGCCAGAGTGCTGATCCCGGACGCCTGCTTGGCGATGGGCCTCGGCACTATTGACACCTTCCACATGCTCCGGCAGGCGGGCGCCCAGCTCGATCTCCGCGCATCCTCTGCGTGAGTGAAGTCAGCGCATACAGCGAACAACGCGGTAAAGCGGCATGATCAACACTCCACCCGTGGTCATGACGCCGATGTACCGAGAGACCACTTGACGCACGGCTTGCTCAGTCAAGGACATCGTTAGCCTCTCCCTGAAGCGGTCAGCCCAAAGAACCTCTCGAAGTACGCTCCGAGCTTCTCGATCACGCGTTGCTTCTTAACTCCGTGGCCGCCGTCCTCTGAGAACCGCGACGCGGGCGGCAGCACCTTCGTGATCGCAGTACCCGTGGTGCGCAGCGCGCCGTCGCGGAACGCGGTCTCGATGAACTCTCGCGCGGCGTCAGCGCGCAGGTCTTCGGCGGCGATGATCGAGGCCAGTTCCGCCTCGCGCTTCGCGGCGATGAACGCCTGCCATTCGTCGTCGATGGCTCCGTCGACCGTCACGCGGCTGACGAAGTCTTCGATGAGGTCTCGCTTGTTACGCAGCGACGGGCTGGCGTCGACGGCGCGGGAGATCTCGGCTCGCAGTTCCTTGTCGTCACCGTCGCCGTGGGTCGAGCGGAACCTCTCGACAAGCATGAGGATGTAGTCGACGTTGATCTCGACCTGCTTAATGAGTTCGATCTCAAACACCACGTCGTCGTTGATCGCCTCTTTGTCGGCCTCACCCACTCCCCGGAACTCGGCGTAGAGGTCGAGGTAGACGCTTCGGTAGTCCTGCCCTTGTCGACTCGTGAGGATCTCATTGCCAGCGAACTCGTCGAACGACGTCAGAATGTTTTGCAACCGGAGGATCGCACCGTAAAGGGCGATGAAGTCCTTCTGTGCGGCCTCGCCGAGGATCGGCTGGCCGAGCGGGAACCGGTCGAGCAACTCGGTGACCTTGTCGGCATAGTCGCCGTAGTAGTCCCCATAGGGCTTAAGGAGCACGACACCACGGGCGTCCTTGTTCCCGAACAGCTCAAGCGCAGAGTTCGTCTCGTCTTCCAGGTCACGGAAGGCGACGATGTTGCCGTAGGTCTTGACCGAGTTCAGGATGCGGTTGGTACGCGAGTACGCCTGGATCAGGCCATGTGCGCGAAGGTTTTTGTCCACGAACAGGGTGTTCAGCGTGGTCGCGTCGAAGCCGGTGAGGAACATGTTGACCACGATGACGAGGTCGAGTTCCCGGTTCTTCAGTCGCTGCGAGAGGTCCTTGTAGTAGTTCTGGAACTTGTCGGCGCTGGTGTCGTAACTGGTGCCGAAGATGTCGTTGTAGTCCTGGATTGCATCTTCCAGGAAGCCGCGCGCATCAGCCGACAACGCGTCGGTATCGAAGGCCTCATCATCGAGAATGCCGTCATCGACGGCCTCGTTCGCCCCATAGGAGTAGATCAGACCGATCTTGAGCCGGCGATCTTCAGGAACGTCCCACTGCTGGGCCTGGAAGTGGTTGTAGTAGCGGCGAGCCGCATCGATCGACGCTGTCGCGAAGATGGCATTGAAGCCGCGAACACGCTTACGCTCGCGCACCGCCTCAGCCTGACGGCGGGCGCGCGTGGACGCGACGACGTTCGTGACCACCGAGTGCTCGTAACTGGAGGCACGCTTGGTCTTCTGGTCGAAGTGCTCAAGCGTGTATCTCACGATCTCGCGGATGCGCTCCGGAGCCAGCAGCGCCTTCTCCGTGTCAATCGCCGAGACCTGCGCATCGGTGACGTTGCCGACCTTGATGGTATTGACGTAGTCGATGCGGAAGGGCAACACGTTCTTATCGGTGATGGCATCCACGATCGTGTAGGTGTGGAGCCTGTCGCCGAAGGCCTGCTCCGTGGTCTTCAGCTGCGGGTTGCCGCCACTGCCAGCATTGACGGCAAAGATCGGGGTGCCGGTGAAGCCGAACAGGTTGTACTTCCGATACGCCTTCGTGATCGCGGAGTGCATGTCACCAAACTGGGAACGATGGCACTCGTCGAAGATCAGCACGACGTGGCCGCCGTAGATCTCGTGCCCCTTGTTCCCGGCGATGAAGTTCGACAGCTTCTGGATGGTCGTGATGATGATCCGCGCGTTCGGGTCCTCAAGTTGCTTCTTGAGCACGGACGTCGAGGTGTTGGAGTTCGCGGCGCCCTTCTGGAACCGGTCGTACTCCCTCATGGTCTGGTAGTCGAGGTCCTTGCGATCCACGACAAACAGGACCTTGTCCACGCTCGGCAACTTCGAGGCGAGCTGCGCGGTCTTGAACGAGGTCAGCGTCTTGCCGGAGCCAGTGGTGTGCCACACATACCCGCCAGCCGCTTCCGTACCCAGCTGCTTGTAGTTGGTCGAGATGTCGATTCTCTGCAGGATCCGCTCAGTCGCAACAATCTGATACGGCCGCATGACCAGCAGTTTCCGGTCAGCGGTGAGCACGCAGTAGCGCGTGAGGATGTTCAGCAGGGTGTGCTTGGCGAAGAACGTCTTCGCGAATGAGGTCAGGTCCTTGATCGGCTTGTTCTGAGCGTCCGCCCACCACGAGGTGAACTCGAAACTGTTCGAGGACTTGCGACCCCGGCCGGGCTTGCGCGCCTCCTTGAGGTGCTGGAACCGCACTGTGTTGGAGTAGTACTTCGTCAGCGTCCCGTTGCTGATCACGAACAACTGCACGTACTCGAACAAGCCGGAACCCGCCCAGAAGCTGTCCCGCTGGTAGCGGTCGATCTGGTTGAACGCCTCACGAATGTCCACGCCGCGACGCTTCAACTCAATGTGCACCATCGGCAGGCCATTGACCAAGACCGTGACGTCGTAACGGTTCGCGTAGTTCGCGCCACCACTGTGCGCATCATCAGGATTGGCACGATCAACCTCGTACTGGTTGATCACCTGGAGTCGGTTGTTGTGGATGTTCTGCTTGTCCAGCAGAGTGATGTTCTTGCTCGAGCCGTCCTCGCGCTTGAGTATCTGCACGTGGTCTTCCTGGACGCGCACCGTTTTTTCGACGATGCCGTCATTCTTGCCAGCAACCTTCTCCGAGAAGAACTGCTCCCACTCACCGTCCGTGAAGACGATGCCGTTGAGGGCTTCGAGTTGGGCACGAAGGTTCGCGACCAGTTGGGCTTCCGACGTCACGGCCACGTATTCATACGCTTGCGAACCCAACAGCCGAATCAACTCCTGTTCCAGGGAGGCTTCGGATTGGTAGGCCGACGCTGCCGTCGCGTCGGGCGCGTATTCGGCGACGACCGTGCTCTCGGCCGAGACGGCGATGGGGTCGTAGCGAAGCGACGGGGCGTCGGTCATGGTTGCACCGTCCTCACGGGCCTAAGCATCCGAGCGGAACGACGATCACGCCGTCCGGCCGTGTGTAAGCGTATTGGCCGCCGGTGACAATCATGCGTGCGACGGGCGGGCCCACCGCGGATGTGTCGACTTTTCCCGCGAGCGTGTTCAACGATGCTGCCGCCGCATCTGCCTGCGATTCTCCAAGCTTTACCTCCACCATTGCCCAGCGCCCATCCCTTAACTGGATAATCGCGTCGGCCTCCACTCCGGCGCTATCGCGATAGTGGAGTACTTCTGCGTTGAGCGCTTGTGCGTAGACACGAAGATCGCGGATGACGAGCGATTCGAACAATAGCCCCAGCGTGCGAGGGTCTCGCATCAGGCGCTCGACACTTGCGCCGAGTGCCGCGACGGCGAGTGACGGGTCGACGAAGTGCCTTACGGCGGCCTTGCGCACGGTGTCTCGCGAGCGGAGGTGGGCCGCCCAACTCGGCTGTTCTTCGATCACCATGACGCGCTTGAGAAGGTCAATATATTGGCGCGCCGTGTCCGTGTTGAGCGCACGCGATCCGGGTTCTGCGGTGTCCCTGGCGATCGTCTCGAGCGAGGCCGATGTGGCGACATGCCGCGAGTAGGACGTCATGAGGCGCCGTAGGCGAACGGGGTCCCGCCTGCGCGTTGACGGCTGTACGAGTGGGACATCGGCGCGGGCAACGTCGTCAAGGTAGGAGCGAAGAATCTGCTGAGCGCTGTCTGGGGTTTGTGTGTGATGGCCGGGCCATCCGCCGACACAGATGCGCTCGGCGATGTCTTGGACTCCGAGTTCCGACTTTGCGCCCTCGATGGCCGTCCCCGCGAGAACAGCGGCGAGCGACACCTTTGTGTTCGAGTGGCCGGACTCCGATAGCGACATGGGTCGCATGCGCACGCGGAGGATTCGCCCGGCGCCGGAGTGGCGGGTGACGTCGTCGGTGGGAGTTGCCGATCCCGCCAGGAGGAACTGCCCTCGCTGGGCGGTTTCGTCGACGGCTCGACGCACGTGGTTCCAGAGTTTTGGCTCTAGTTGCCACTCGTCGATGAGCCGCGGGGATTCCCCGGCGAGGACGAGCGTGGGTTCGAGTGCGGCCATTGCCCGTGCTTGGTCATCGGTGTCGAGACGCACCGCGCTCCTGCTGTGGTGCAGTCCGGTCGCGGTCTTGCCGCATGCACGCACGCCCTCAAGCAGCACCGCACCCGCGATGGACAAGGCGTGCTCCACCACGGCATCGATCACGCGCGGGGTGTACTTCACGTGTCGACGCTAGCATAAAACCGGCGATTTGTAGAGACTAAAACCGGCGATTTGTGGGGCGCAAAGCCGGGCTCTTGTGGAGTGCACCTTCCGTGCGTCGCACTCACACCCCTGACGCCGATGGCGCCGTCAACGCGAAGGTTCGCGACCAGTTGGGCTTCGGACGTCACCGCTACGTCCTGGTGGGCCTGCGGACACGGCGATCGGGTCGTACCTGCGAGCGGTTCCTTCGGTCACTGGCCGACTCCCCGGGCTCGTGCGGCCGCGAAGAGCGCTAGCGCCACCGCTTTGGCCCGCTCGGCCTGGCCCAGACCGACCGGTGTTGCCTCGTAGCGATTGGCGTTTCGTGCCCGCCGGAGTTGGTCAAACCGTGTCGCGGCGTGCGCGGCTGGCGGGGCGTTGTAGATCGTGTGCGCGTGTGTGAGGTTCTCGGCATCGGCTATCGCGGCCGCCGCGCGGGCGACGAACGCGTTGGCGCGTGGATAGTCTGGCGCCACGGCATCGATTCGGCGGGCCGCCACGAGAGCCGCAGCCGCAGACTGCTGATCCGGTGTGAGGGGTGTCAACTCCATGGCAAGTCCCCCATGATGGGAACTGTCGGCTTGCTGGCGATGTCGCGGAGGAATCCGGACTCTGCGGCAAACTCGACGCGGCTCAGGATGGTGGGATTGACGGGCCTACCCACCGCGTCGCTCACTCGATCGCATGCGCTGTAGATCTGCTCCGCTTCGGGGGATCCCACCACCATCAGGTCAATGTCGCTGGGCGGCGGGCCATCGACTCCTTGCGCCCTGGCGGCAAACGAGCCGTAGAGGAAGGCCGATGTGATCCCGGGAATCTGAGCGAGTTCGTCGGCGAGCAGCACCACGGGTCCGGTGGCGACGAGCAGGATTTGTCGCAGCGGCGCGACCAGCGGGCTTTGGTGGTTGGCTCGGATCAGCTTGGTGCGGCCCACTGAGCGGTCGACGAGAATCCCGGCGCTACGCAGTCGTTGCACCTCGTCCCATGCGGTGGGATACGCGAGATGCGCCCGTCTGGCGAGATCGGTGATGCTCAACTCGTCTCCCGTCAGCAGGAGTTCAGCGAGCAGGCGCGCTTGTCCATCCGATCGAAAGACCGGTGCAAGCAGAGGCGCCTCAGTTCTCATATAACCGATAATATTCTCGGCTATACCGATAGTCAATATTCATGCCGCCAACTCCTTGAAGGTCAGCAACTTGTCGCGGTGGTACTCGTACTGGCGACGGCGGGCTTCCATCTGGGTGAAGTGACACATGATTCGCACGATCTCCCGCTGTACCTCGAAAGGCGGCACGGGGACTCGCGGTTCGATGTGGCGTGGAATCATCACGGGCATGACTCGAGACTGCGCTGTGATTGGTGGATGTGCAGTCGGCGTGTGGTGAATTCGCAAGGTTCAACTGGTGGATTCGCACACACCTTTAGCTCTCCCAAAGGCGACCGTCGTGCGAGTCATGCTGATGTTCGACAGTCATGACAGCCCGCGCTCTTCCCACTCGCCATAGGTGCCGCCGTCCCATTGCCACTCGATGCGACCGTTGCAGGAGCGCCCCACCGCCACCGCGCCTGCCGTGGACGGGGACGTGAACGCCACGTCACGGGTGAGGCGGCCGATGTGGCCCTCGACGGCGATGGAGCCGTCCGCCACGAGTTTGTCGTGTTGTGCACGGTAGGAGTCGTAGGCGCGGCGCGTGCTCGCGGCGTTGCCGGTCGCGGTCCACGCTCCGACTACGAGGGAGCCTTCGAGTACGGTGAACTCTTCGCCGTTCACTTGCGCCTGGGCGTCCACGCCAGCCTTGGCGTTGCGCAGATGAAAGATCGGGGAGGGCGACGCCGCCACAGCGGGTACGACGGCCATCTGTGTGCGCTCGCGGATGGCGTTGACGCCTAGCACGGGCAAGATGATGTGGAGATGGGCAAGGAATGCCTCCACGTCTGACACCTGCGCCTCGGAGAGTTTGCGAAGTTGCGGGCTCTGGTCGTTGACGACGTCGACCCGCTGTGCCCGCTTCGCCAGGTCAACAAGTCTTGACTCGAGGTATCCCCAGTGACCTTCGTTGAACGACTCGTCTTTCGACGTGATGATGACGACGCGGTCCCAGAAATCCTTGTTGGCTCGGTGGTCGCGGAAGCGCCCCGAGAAACTCTCCGTGCGGCCGATGTAGCAGCGGGTGCCTCCCAAAGCCTCGGCGTCGTCGCCGAGCAGAAAGTACGCGCCGTTGCGCTGGGCCTCGCTGCGTCCCAGCACGTCGGCGATGTCCGAGCGCGGCCCGGAGAGGACGTGGCCGGTCCACCCCGCGATCTCGGCGGTCGTGATGCCGCCCGGAACACCGTCGACCAGGAACAGCTCAATGTGCTTGCCGCTCATCAGACAGCCTCCTCGAAGGTCAACAGCTTGTCGCGGTAGTACTCGTACTGCTTGCGACGCGCGGCGAGCTCGGCGGGAAGGCCGACGCTGAGGTCGTTGACCAGGGCATCGAACTTGTCGAGCAGGGCCGTAATCCGCTCCTGCTCCTCTAGCGGCGGCAGGGAAACTATGCGCTCTTCAAATTCCTTCACGCGGACGTGAGGTACGCCCGCGCCCCTCTTGAGGTCATGCAGATCAATCTGCTGTACCTGAAGTAGATGAAACACATACCGCGAAGTGGCGACACCGCTGCGGGGATGAACGCTAAACGCGTCGGTAAGGAAAATGGGACCCTCCCAGAAGCTCACAAGACCCGCATATGCTCCGGACCTCGCAACTACAACGGTCCCGCCATCACGATTGCTTTCATCGTGGAAGTACATCGACTTCGGCCCATTGGCGACAACGGGCACCACCCCCGGCCGTGTGGCTTTCGCTGTTATCGCGGTTCCTCGCTTGAAGTCGCAGAACTCGCGAAGCGCGAGGTGGTCGGCGGGCCGGTCGTCACCGAACTGAAACAGATCTCTGCGATAGCGCTCGTACTGGCGGCGGCGTGTTTCCAACTCCGCTTCCAACTCCGCTTCCAGCGCAGTGAACTGATCCAATATTCGTACGATCTCGCGCTGCACCTCGAGAGGCGGCACCGGGACCCTAAGAGTGTCGGTGTCTCGAACTCCTAGTTGGGGCAACTTAACGGACGTGGCTCGCGCCAACTCCTGGAGCCACGTAACTCGCGTAAGTAAGTAGTAGTAGACGAATTTCTGGTTCACTGTCGGGTCGTCGATTGAGTACGACCACAATTCAGACTTGTGCGTGAAGGGCTTCTCGTAGAAGGTGAACCCAACGTTTCCTCTGGATTTCACGATGATGCTTGGCACGCGCACAACGTCCTTGGCCGGGATTGCGGTCTCGCTGACATCTGCGATCGTCCGTCCGCCAGCGAAAACGCGGATGGGCCCAGGAATCTCGCGCAGGACTTTCATCTTCGCCGCGGTAATCGGAGTTCCCTTGTTGCGCTTGCCTAGCGTTCCCAGCGCACGAAACTCAACACCATCGGGACAGTGCTCAGCGATCAGATCGTCGATACGGCTCATGACGGCTCCCCCTCGTCGACCTTGGGCAGTTCGAGAAAGCGATCGAAGTCACTGCGGAAGAGGCGGTCCTGAGTGATGCGGTACTTTTCAAACTCGCTCTCGGCATGGGCATGCGCGATCTCGGCGGCGACTTTGCCAGCATCCTGCAGCACCTCGCGGTCGGTGGCCTCCAGGAAGCGGTTTAGCCTGACCTCCCAGTCCTGCATGGTCATCGGCAACTTGCGCAATGCCATATCCTCTGCAATGTCGAGATAGGCCGACACCAGGCGCGACAGTTGGGCCATCTCATGCTCAGTGAGGTAGTTCTTGGCGACCACGGCATCGAACTTCTGAATCTTGCCGTCGGGGGCGTCCATCCACGTCGTCAAGCCCATGTGTGCCTTCTCCGAATCTGCCCGGTTCAGGATTACCTCGGCCGCAGTGTGCCGGTGGATCGCCCAGTGAAACTTGTTCTGCACGGTCGCGAAGAAACGCTTTGATGTGGATGCAGTGGGGTCGTAATCGATCGTCGTGGCGTACACATCGGTAACCTTCTGATAGAAGCGACGCTTCGAGACCCGGATCTCTCTGACCCGTTGAAGTTGCTCAGCGAAGTAGTCGTCGGTCAGGATCGTGCCACCGTGTTTGAGGCGCTCGTCATCCATCGCGAAACCCTTGATCGTGTACTCCTTGACGATCTGGTTCGCCCACTTTCGAAACTGGACAGCACGCTCGTTCTCAATCTTGAAGCCCACAGCGATGATGGCGCGCAAACTGTAGTGCTTGGCCTTGTAGCGCTTACCGTCCGTGGCAGTTGTTAAGTACTGCTTAATAACTGCCACCTCCTCGATCTCAGCGTCCGCGATGAGACGCTTGAGGTGTTGATTCACCGCAGGCACACTGACGCCGTACAGCGTCGCCATCATCTTCTTCGTCAGCCAGATGTCCTGGTCCTCATACCGCATCTCCACTGACTCTGGCTGATCACCCGTCGCTGCCACGAACGTCAAATACTCGGCAGCCGACGAACGCACGGCCCCCACTTGCTTGCCCACTGAGCTGCGCTTCCGATCAGTCATGAAGCGCTCTCCCCTCCAGGTCAGCGACAATCTCATCAATGGACGTCCGCAACTCAGCCTGGCGGGCGACGATGCGTGCAATCTCGGTATTCAACTTGGTGATGTCCACAACCTCGCGAGTGTCTTCCCGCGCGACGTAGGAGGAGACGGCGATGTTGTAGTCGTTGGCGGCCAGATCCTCATTCACCACCAACTTCGCGACGTGGTCGACATCGGCGCGAGCAAGCAACGTGTCGAGGATGTGCTGCTGATTCGTCGGCATGAGCTTGTTCTTGTTGCCGGTGCGCTTGAACTCGGCCGAGGCGTCGAGGAACAGCACCGCGTTGTCCGGCTTGGACTTCTTGAGCACGATGATGCAGGTCGCGATGGTGGTGCCAAAGAACAGATCCGGCGGCAGCTGGATGACCGCATCCACATAGTTGTTGTCGATGAGGTACTTGCGGATCTTCGCCTCCGCTCCCCCTCGATACAGCACACCGGGGAACTCGACGATCGCGGCGGTGCCGTTGACGGCCAGCCACGACAGAATGTGCATCGTGAAGGCGAGGTCGGCCTTCGACTTCGGTGCGAGCACACCCGCCGGGGCGAAGCGCTCGTCGTTGATGAGCAGCGGGTTCGCGTCTCCGTCCCACCTGATCGAGTACGGCGGGTTGGACACGATCGCCTCGAACGGTTCGTCGTCCCAATGCTGCGGGTCCGTGAGGGTGTCGCCATGGGCCAGGCTGAACTTCTCGTAGTTCACGTCGTGCAAGAACATGTTGATGCGCGCAAGGTTGTAGGTGGTCAGGTTGATCTCCTGACCGAAGAACCCACCGACGTTCTCTTTGCCGAGGACCTTCGCAAATTTGAGCAGCAGCGAACCGGAGCCGCACGCGGGGTCGTAGACCTTGTTGACACGGGTTTTGCCAGCCACGGCGATCTTCGCGAGCACCTCGGAAACTTCTTGCGGCGTGTAGTACTCGCCGCCGGACTTTCCTGCCTGCGAGGCGTACATCTGCATCAGGTACTCGTAGGCGTCACCGAAGAGGTCGATCGAGTTGTCGCCGAATTTCCCCAGTGGCAGGTCGCCGATGGCGTCCAGCAACTTGACGAGCTTCTCGTTGCGCCTGGCAACAGTGTTGCCCAGCTTGGAACTGTTGACGTCGAGGTCGTCGAAGAGGCCCTTGAGGTCTTCCTCGCTGTCTGTGCCTACGGCAGAGCCTTCGATGTTCTTGAAGACGCGTTCGAGGGTCTCGTTGAGGTTCACGTCCCGTGGCGCCTCGCGGCGCACGTTCTGGAACAGCTCCGACGGGAGGATGTAGAAGCCCTTCTCGGCGACCGTTTCCTTGCGCCCGAACTCGGCATCGGCGTCGGGAAGGCGCGTGTAGTCAAAGTCAGCCTTGCCCGCGTCGTGCTCATGGGCGTTGAGGTAGGAGGTGAGGTTCTCCGAGATGAACCGGTAGAACAACATGCCGAGCACGTAGGTCTTGAAGTCCCAGCCGTCCACACTGCCGCGCAGGTCGTTCGCGATGCGCCAGATGGTCTTGTGCAACTCGGCTCGCTGGCCTTCGCGTGTGGTGGGTGGCATGGGCGTGGGTCTCCTCGCATTGCTGCGGTTACGGTTGAAATGTCTGTTGTTCACAGTAGTCGCGGCATGCGACATCATCCCGATTCGTGCACCAGACTCAAGTGGCAGTTCCCGGGACTTGACCCCGTTTCCACTCCTTCACTCGGAGCTCGCGACAACAGAGCCGCATGAGGCGCGCGACTGGCCGCCGTGCACAGAGCGGTGTACTGCGGGTGACCCCCACGCACCGATACCGTTCCGCGGCGGGACGACAATATGTGACTGCGGGCCCGGGGATGTATTGACATCAGCACTACACTTTGGGGAGAATGAGTTCATCACCGATGGGAGCAAGGCTGTGGACACCAAGAAGCGGCGCACCGAGACCATCCAGGTTCGCGTCACGCGCGAGGACAAGGACCTGATCGCACGGGCGGCTCAAGAGTCCGACGTCGACGTGAGCGCATACGTGACTCGCACCATGCGGGCAGCTGCGCAGGACACGCTCGCTCAGCGACTCCACCGCACCTTGTCGCCCAAGGATTTCGCTCGCGTCCAAGCGATCCTTGAGGCGCCCGCACAGCGGATCCCCGAGCTCGTGGCTCTGGCCGCCGAACCCTCGCCGTTCGCCGACCGATAGAAGGGCCAAGTGGCCGGCTACACCCCACCCGTTGCACTCGACCACAAGCGTCACCGCATTGACGCGTTCGTCAGCACCTCGGAAACGCAAACCCGGTGGCTGCGGCATCACGGCGTGTCCGCCCATCGCGGCGACTTCGCAAAAGTCATCGTCACCACCCCGGTCGGCAGCGACAACGTCGTTGGCTACTACACGCTGCACGGCGGTGCGCTTTCCGTGTCCGTCGCGCCCACCAAACTCGGCCAAGGCAACGGCAACCACGACATCCCGATCGCCCTCATTGGCCGTCTCGCAGTCCATGTGGACCACACGGGTCAGCGACTTGGCAAGCACCTACTGCTCGACGCGCTCCGCCGCAGCGTTGCGATCGCCACGAGCGACCTTGGGCTGAGGGGCGTCCTGGTCAACTGTGAGGACGCAAAGGCACGCGAGTTCTACCTTCACGTCATACCGGCGTTCGAGCCGCTGCCGTCAGACGACCTCACCCTCGTGGTATCCATGAAGTCACTTCGCGCGTCACTTACTGGACCCGCCAACTGACCCCTGTCTCCGAGCCGCCAGATCGCGCCTTGCCGGGTCGCATGGATCAACGGCGATCACTCTGGTCAGTAGTCGCGGCCAGCGAGCTCCCCGTTCGACGAGTAGGACAAAGCCTCGCCCCACAAGTGCATCTGGAAGTCCTCGCAGCGAATCCTGGTGGACTTACGGCACCCCGCTGCCTCAAAACCGGTGGCGACCCAGTGGTGCGCCTATCGTGCACCGTGCGTGTATCGCAGGCTCACTTCCCCACGGCCGTCCGAACGATGCAGCGGTTTACTGCCTTCCCCGTTGTCACGTCGCGGTCGAGTCACGAGGCCTACTCCAAGACCAGGTGAACCACGTACGCCTCCACTGCGCGAGTGGGGATGCGGGTGCGACCGCCGATGCGGAGGCAGGGCAGGTGCCCGTCACGCAGCGCCGCGCCGCCAGGGCTCACACGCGCAGAACCGATGGTGGTCAAATTGGTGGTCAAACCCACCGACGGACCGACCCGCAGAGACAGCAAAGGGCCGCCCTCACGGACGGCCCTTCAATGGTGGAGCTGAGGGGAATCGAACCCCTGACCTTCTCATTGCGAACGAGACGCGCTACCAACTGCGCCACAGCCCCATCGCCCCTCGCGGAGCGACGAACAGAGTATCACTTCGCGGCCGCCACCCAAGAACCGGGCCAGCGGCATCGGCGTCGGCGACCCGGAGGCCGCCGACGCCGAGCAACCGCTAGTTGGCCGCCAAAATGTCAACCACGAACACGAGCGTCGAGCCGCCGGGGATCGAGTCGCCCGAGCCCTCTTCTCCGTAGCCAAGTTCCGGCGGAACGACCAACAGCACCTGGCTGCCGACCGTCTTGCCGACGAGGCCCTGCACCCAGCCGTCAATGAGGCCGCCCGCAGCCAAAGTGAAGGTCGACGGTGTGCCGCGGTCCCAAGACGAATCGAAAGAGTCGCCGTTCCACAGCCAGCCCGTGTAGTGCACGGTCACGCTCTGACCTTCCTCAACAACTGGGCCGTCTCCGGTCATGAGGTCCTGGGCGACGAGGCCGTCGGGGAGGTCGGTGCTGGGGTATGTGACGGAGGGGGTGCCGTCGTCCGCAAGAGTGACTTCGGGAAGCCCGGCAACGGGCGCAACAGCGGTGCCCTCGGCCCGCTCGAGCACGTCGCCCACGCTGGCAACGGTCACCATCATGATGTTGGCTCCCTGGCCCTGATCCGGGACGGCGTACAGGAAGTCCACGCCCACGTGGGCACCCTTCAATACGGTCTCGATAACGGGATCAATTTGACCCGTGATGTATTGGACCTGTTCGGGACTGCCGTTGTCGTACGTCGAGTACAGAGTCGAGCCGTCCGCCCCTGACTTGATGACGTAGTCGAGCGCCAGCATCTGGCCCGCGTTGATCGCGTCGCCATCGCCATCGGAGATGAGTCGCGCGCCCGGGACGGTGAAGTCGACCGGGGTGGTGGCCTCAAGATCGGGGGCGACACCGTCGCCGTTGTCGATCCACTTCATCGCCTCAAGGGCGGCATTCGGTTCGACGGCAGTGGTCGCGGCCGCCGTGGGCTGCGCCGTCCCGGGGCTCGCCGAGACGCCGTCTGATGGGTTCGGCGCGCAGGCGGCGAGCGAAAGGGCAGCCGCGGCCAGCGCGGCGGAAAGGGCAAAACGGTGCTTCACGAGCAAAACTCCCAGCGGGTCGGTGACGCCCCAGTGTCCCACGGTGAAGCGCTGGTTCACGCCTACCGCCGTGCGGCGTCGGTTCTTCTGAACCAACGTCGGACGGGGCGCAAGGTTCCCGTTCTGCGGGAATTCAGAGGATCCCTTGGTGAATCTTGCGGCCCGGGAACCAGCCCGACCACTGCCAGCGGCGGGCACGCGCGAGCTAGGCGCTCGCTTGCCGACGCTTCGCAAGGATCGCGTCGAGCGCTCCCGTGCGCGGAATATCGTGAACAGCCCGATCCGTTGTGGCCACGGACTGTGCAGCCTGGTGTGCCGCCTGAGAAGACGCCGCGTAGTCGTCCTCAGACAACTGGCGTGCCGTCTGCTGGCGCACCGAGGCCTTGAGCGCATAGGCGGGCACCGGCATCGTCTTGGGTCGCCACGCGGCGCCCGCGGCCGGGTCGAGAGCAATCTGCGCCGGCGCCGTATCGACCGTGGGCGCAGCCTGAGAAGCCTCTTCGCGTCGCGGTCGGGCGATAGCGGGGGCCTTGAGCGGCGCCAAATCGGTTGCGGTGATGATGCGGATCGCCTGCGTCGCCACCTCGCTCGGCTGAGCCTCCTTGCCGCTCGCACGGGCGGCGGACACCACCTTCAGTGCGCGCATCGCCGTTGCCGCTGCCCGCACCTCGCGGTCAACGGCGCGAGTGTCGGCCAGGGCCGCGCGCTCGGCAACACCTGCACGCACAGAAGCGCCCACCACCGTCACCATCGCGCCCGTTGCTAAGCCTGCGATCCACGAAGGAGTCCCGGTGGTCGCCGACAGCACCCATGCGATCACGGTGACCAAGGTGGCGACGCCGGAGAAGAACGCGCGTCGCCGGGCTCGAGCCGCGCGCTGGGCCATCGAGCCCAGCCGGTCCCGACGCAAGTGAAGGCTTTCGCGCTGCGCGTGAGCGGCCGCGCGGTCGAGCGGACCGCTCGGTCGCGACATGTGCGCCTGACTCATGGTGGCGACGCGCACGCGAGCCGCACCCGTCACGAGCAAAGGAAGTTCGGATGAGGCGCTCGCGGCGTCCACCGGAGCCACCCGCGCCGCAGTGGCCCGCACCACGCGCATGTCGGCGGAGTAGCGGTCCTCCGTGCGGACCAACGCGTAGTCGCTTCGTTCGCGGATGCGCTGGGGCAGGACGTAGGCGAGCACCAGTCCTACGGCGATGATCGCGAGAAGTCCTGCAGGAGGCATGACACGACGGTACGGCCGCGTCGGGCGGGTCTCAGGGACCTAGCGCGGCGTGTCAGTCTCACGACGGCTCTACGGCGCCCGTCCACCAGGTTCCGGTGCGTTTCTCGCTCGCCGTCACCGCAAAGATGCGATGGTCGCGCCACGCGCCATCGATGAACAAATACGACGCGCGCATGCCCTCTTCTCGTAGCTGCAGCTTGCGCGCCACGGCAAGTGATGCGGCATTCTCGGGGCGGATCGCAATCTCGATGCGGTGCAAGCCCTGCGCGAATGCGTACTCGCACAACAACACCACGGCCGCGGGTGCAATACCTTGACCCGCGACGTGGTTCGCGACCCAGTAGCCGAGCGTTCCGCCGCGCTCGGGACCCCATTCGATGCGACCCAGCGAGGCGCGACCCACGAGTTCGCCGTCCCTCTCAATCACCATGGGAAATGTCCGGCGAGCGCGCCAGGATGCGCGTTCCCGACGCACGTACGCTCGAAAGGACATGGGTGTCTCGTGGGTGCCTGGTGGCGACGACGCCTCCCACTGACGCAACCATTCCCCGTTGCGGTGGCGCAAAGAGAGCCACTCCCGCTCGTCGCGAGCCCTGAGCAACCTCAGTCGCAGGCCATCGCGCTCCAGAAGTGGCTCGCTTGGCCTCATCGCTGCCACCACAGAATGGGGAGCACATCACCCTTCTTGACCTCGACAGTGTCTTCCGCGATGAGCGCCACACCGTCGGCGGCCGCGATGTCACGCAGCAGCGGATTCGCGGGATCCCCCACGGGTGACACGCGATCCCTCGTGCCCTCGGCGCGACGCACCGGCACCACCTGAGCGAATCCGAAGGGCGCCTTCCACCCCTGCTGGACCATGGCCGTCGGCCGCACCACGTCGAGTCCGCGCATCCGCATGATCGCGTCGATGCCATATCCGGCGAACGCGGCGGCCGCGTCGACCGGGTCTCCCGGCAGGGCAAGCAAGACCACAGGCGCGGCGTCGCCGTCGCCGACCTTGCCGAAGCCCTGCTGGTCGCCCGGCATCAGCCTCACGCGGCGGAGTTGACCGTCGTAGGCGTGCTTCAGCATGGGCCCGACCACGTCGTGCCAGTCATCGGAGACGCCTCCGAGGGTCACCACCAGGTCCGCCTGGAGAGCAGCGTCGTTGATGGCCTGGCGCAGCAACGGGGCATCGTCCGGCACGGCAAGCGTGCGGACCACACGCGCCCCCGCGGACGCGAGCATGGCGGCAAGCAGCGGACCCGACGCGTCAATGGTGGGCTCTGCGGGAGCGACCGAGGGGTGAAGGCTCGCGACGTGGCCCCGCAACTCAGAACCCACGGCGACTACGGCCACGCGCGGCGAGGGACGGACCCGCGCCGTGGCGAATCCGCATGCCGCCAGCGACGCGATGTGGCCCGCGCCGAGCCTCGTTCCCGCCTCGACCACCGTGTCGCCCGATCCCCAATGCCCGCCCGCGTCCACGACTCCCTCGCCGGCCGCGACCTCCGCGTCGAGAAACACCGACACAGCAGCCGTCGTGGGAGGGGCCACCACGGCATCGGCACCATACGGGAGGGCTCCCCCACGGGCGATCCTGGCGGCCGTCAGGGGCATCAGGCGCGTGGGGCCGTGCCCCGGAAGCACGTCGTGAGTCACCGGCAAGGTCACGGGACGCATCCGGGCTCCCCGCGTGTCCGACGCTCTCACGGCGAAGCCGTCTCTTGCGGCGATGGGCAGTCGTGGAACCGCCTCCCGGGCAACGACGTCGACGGCAAGTACACACCCCAAGGCGTCCGCGAGCGTGAGGTCCAGGGGTGAAAGGGGCGCGAGCAGCGCAAGAACGTCGGATCGATGCTCTTCGAGGCTGCGGGAAGTCACCCTGGCATTGTCCTGTGCCGCGCCAACGGCGTGCAACCACCGCGCACTATCACGACTCTCCGCGTCACACGGAGTTCGCCAGGGTTTGACACAATGGCGTCATGACCCCGTTGTCCCACATCGACCCCCGCACCATGCCCCCAGCCGAAGCCAAGTCGGCCTGGCGGAGCGTCGTGCGCCGTAGTCGACTCCAGCGCGGCGAGCGACGGATGGGCGAACACGCCGACTCTTTCCGCGATCAGGTGCTCAGCCTTCCCGAAGTGGAGGGCATCCGTTGCGTGTCGATCTATGCCTCGCGCGCCTATGAGCCGGGCACCCTCCCGCTCATCCTCGCCCTCCATGAGCGCGGCGTTGAAGTACTGATGCCTCGCCTGGGAGACGGATTGGTGCGCGGCTGGGGCGTCTTCACGAGCGCGGAAGATATCTCGGAGCGGGCGCCGGGCAGGCCACCGGAGCCGTCCGGAGACTTCCTGCCGTCGTCTCGTCTCGCCGACGCCGATCTGGTGGTGGTGCCCGCCCTGGGTGTCGACACCTTGGGCACACGACTGGGCCAAGGCGCAGGCTGGTACGACCGCGCACTCGCGGACGCAAGGCCCGGCGTACCCCTCATCGCTCTGGTATTTGACGATGAGTTCCACGACGCCGACATCCGGCACTTGCCACGCGAGTGGCACGACGTTCCCGTGACCATCGCGGTGACCCCGTCATCAGTGGCACGAATCGGCGCGTAAAATCCTTTCATGCCGACCTACTCGTACGTTTGCAGCGCGTGCGGACACCGCTTCGAATCGATCCAGTCGATTCACCACGACGCGCTGACCACTTGTCCCGAGTGTGAGGGCGGAGTCCGTCGCGTCATCTCTGCCGCGGGCGTCACCTTCAAGGGATCCGGGTTCTATCGGACCGACTCCCGCTCCGCCACCACCGCGAGCACACCCAGCACACCCAAGGTGAAGACCGAGCCCAAGCCCGCTACCAGTGCGGCGGCCGATCCCGCTTAATCTCTTCGTCGCGGCTGTCGGAACCGCGATCGCCCCAAGCGGCGTCCTCGTCCTCCCACGCTCGCGTGGGGATGAGCGGGCGATCCGAACCCGTGCGCTGCGGTGCCACTACCGGCGCGGGCTCGACCGCGTCTTCGGCTGCGATGGCGTCTTCGACCGGCGGCGCAGGCTCTGCCTCGGCTGCCTCCTCTTCTCCCTCGGGCGCCTCTTCTTCTCCCTCGGGCGCCCCCTCCGGGGAGTCGGCGTCGGGCACAGCGTCTTCTAACGGCACAGCGTCGTCGAACGGCACAGCGTCGTCGAACGGCACAGCGTCGTCGAACGGCACAGCGTCGTCGAACGGCACAGCGTCGTCGAACAGCACAGCGTCGTCGAACAGCACCGCGTCGTCGAACAGCACCGCGTCGTCGAACAGCACCGCGTCGTCGAACAGCACCGCGTCGTCGAACAGCACCGCGTCGTCGAACAGCACAGCGTCGTCGAACAGCACAGCGTCGTCGAACAGCACCGCGTCTTCTAACGGCACCCCATCGTCGAACAGCACGGCCTCGTCTTCGCGAGCGTCGTCGATGTCGATGTTGTCCTGCTGGACCGGCGCAGCTTCGGGTGCAGACGTCGTCGCGGCGTCGCCCACGCCCCTCAGAGCCCGCTTCACTTGCGCGGCCGCGGCGACGGGGTCCATGAACACGTCGATCGTCCACAAGGGAACGACCTTCCAACCGAGGGCCTCAAGATGCCGGGAGTGCCAGCGCAATCGATCACGCACAGAAACACGCGGCCCCGAGGGAAGCTCGTCCGTCACCACCGCGACGCTGTATCCGCGGTCTCGCGTATCCCCGATCACCAGGGGAATCGCTTGCCCGCCCACTCCGTATCGCAAACGCACCGCAAGTCCCTCGGCGCGCAGCAGGCGAGCCACATCGGCCAGCAGCCAGTCCGACGGGCCCGGCGCCGACCGCTCGGAAGGCACCGCGGGCTTCTCGCCGGCCTCCACCAATTCTGCTAGCGCCCCTACCCCGGCGGCCTCCTCGTGGCCGCTCGCCACGTGGGTCAGGTGGTGAGGTGCGAGAGCCGTCAACACCGTCACCCGGGAACTCCCGGTGATAAGTGCCTGGGCCAACGCCGCAGCGCCGCGGTCGGTCGTGAGGATGCCCATGTCCGTCGGCAGGACGCCGCGGTGATCACGCGCGTAGCCAAGGCTCAGCACGACCTCATCCACGATCAGTCCAGCTGACTCGCCACACACGACCACGGGGACCCGTGCCGCCACCGCCTCATCACGCTCGAGGAGGGCATCGGCGATCCGAGCGGCGTGCAAGTCGTTGCCCGCCACGACGGCCAGGCTGCGGCGCGGCACGGTGGCTGACGCGCGCATCACCGTCTCGATGACCGCAGCCACCTCTGCGCGTGTGGACTCGACCGTGGTGCGACCTGCGACCGGCTGGGCTACGGCATCGACGATGGTCACGGCCAAGCCGCCCTCGCCCCCCGGCTCCCCCGGTGCCGGTATGGCCGCGACGGTCTTGTCGTAGCCCACGGAGGCCAACACAGCAGTCACACGGGGGTCCCGAGCCTGCGGCAGGGCGCGCAAGGCAACGTGAGGGAGCAACTGCGCCAGGTCTGCGAGTGCCGAACGCGTAGCGCTGCGCGCGTCCGCAACGACCACTACCTGGCTGGCGCGCGCCAGCGCCGGAATCAGCTGTGCAGTGGCCAACGACTCGGCGCCGTACACGATCACTACGTCGACGCAACGGGTGGGCGGCAGGAGGTGTGAGACCTGTTCGGCACGGGCGATCACGACCGGCCGCAGGGCCGCGACCACCGGGCCGAAGTCGCGCCGCACGTCGCGCACCGACACCTCGGAACCCTCCATCAGCGTGGCGAACAAGTCGCGAGCGTCGGACGGGTGGCGTGCAATGGCTTGGCGCCGATGCTCCGCGACCGCTCGCATGAGTGGCCCCACGCGGAGTTGGGCAAACTGAGCATCCACATCGAGGTACTCGTCCACGGCGGCGCCTAGCGCTCCGGCTTGGATCAGCCTCGGATCTGCCTCGACGATCCCGTCGAAAGCGGCGGCCCACCATGAGAACTCAAGATCGACGCGGATCTGGTCGGGAGAGGCCTGTCGCGACTCGAGGTCCTCCAGCAGCGGCGCAAAGCCCGGCACCGCAAGCTCCATCGATGCGGGCCGCACGGGCGCGCGGTCAATGCCGCCTGGAACCCCGTCGGCGAGGTCGGCGAGCGCGGCGGCAAGCTCGCTCCACTCGGTGTCAGCCGGTTCATCGATTCCGCACGCGTCTGGCAACACTGGGGCGAGGATGGCCCACGCTTGCTCGACGCGGGCCAATCGGGTCGCGTATTCGCCGTAGCCATCCGGCACCACGGGCCAACCGCCCGATGAGCAGTGGGCGCGCCACGTCTCTGACTCCGCCGCTGCCGCCACCAATCGCACATGCAGTTCCGAGGCACCGCGGCCGGGCCGCAGGAGCTCCCTCGCTCGCCTGACAAGTGCCCGGCGTACGCGTTTCGGCATCTCGGAGTCGTCGTCATCCCCGCGAGGCGAGGTGGCGGCGACAAGATCGGACAGGGAGCGATGATAGACGGCTGGCGCGAACGTATCGAGCGTGACCTGCACGTCGCTGAACAGCCCCACTTGCTCACGCCACACGGACAGGGTTGGGGCCTCGTCCACCCCGGCGTCGCGCGCCGCCGCCTGAGCATCGGACCGTAGCCGCGGAACCATGCGCAGCAAGACCGCGAGCGCCTCGTCCAGTTCGCCGCCGTGCTCGTTCGAGGTGGCAACGCGGTGCCACCACGGGGCGACCTCGTCGCCTTCATCCTTCTCGGGTTCATCCGGCCACTGCGCCTCGCCGTGCATCCGCTCCACGATCGCTGCGGCCACGTGGCCCAGTCCGTGTTCGGCGACGGCTGCTGCGGCATCGGTCCCGAGGCGGACGGTCGTGCTGGGCTGGGGTTCCTGACCCGTGAGCCTCACGATCGCCTGCACTGTCTCGAACGCGCTCACACCCCACGGGCGGTGCGGCCGATGCAATGCGTCGTATCGGGCCGCCGCGTCGGACCGCGCATGCAGCAGTCGCTCGCCGAGGCTGCGCAGATGAGACTCGTCGACCTCCGGGGTGTCGAGCGTCAGGGACGCCAGCAAACGCGCGCGCGACTCCGCGTTCCACGCGGGCACCACTCCGGTGAGGGCGATGTCTCCGGCGCCGGACGACGCCAACGCGGCGTCGACGGACGCCAGCGCGGGATCGGACCCCCCCACCACAAGCGCGGTGCGCCCCGATGCTGCGGCGTCGGCCGCAATGGCGGCGACCACTGCGGTCGCGTCCGATCCGGGAGGGGCGTCGACCGCAATCGAGCGGCCCAACGCCACCATGTCGAGCACAAAGAACGAGGAGTCATCGAGATCGCCCGTGCCGCGCTCGGCGAAGGGATCTCGCTCGACGGCCGCCCACCGGGGCAGGGTCTCCGCCAAGATGGCCCGTGCGTCTTCGTCGCCAGCGATCGCGGCCACCACATCGGAGATGCCGATGACGGGGTCGAGGTCGTCCAGGTCATCCAGGAGTCGCTGTTCAGGATCGTCGAAGGCGCCAATCAGGAGACGCTCCCCCACCTCCAGGTCGTCAAACAGGTGTCCCTGGTCGCGGACCTCGGCCCACAGTGGTCGGGGATCAAACTCCCTGCCCTCAAGCGTGGTGGAAGCGCGGGACGCGAGATCGGTGGGCCCCCCGCGGTCGCGAAGGATTGCGGCGAACACTGGGTTGAGGAAAGCCTCGTGCCTGAGGGTGATGACGAGGTCGTCTTGTCGCGCCTTGTCGAGCGAAATGGGCCGCAGCAGGAGCGGCATCTCGCAGCCCTCCCACGACACGGTGCCCACGACGAGCGCGGCCGTCCACATGCCGGTGGTCGCGGCCACCGCGACAGACTCTTCGAGGATTAACCGCCCTCGCAGAGACGCCGCCGCGTATTCCTCGCGGTCCTGGACAAGAGTCGACAGCAGTGTCGCGCGACCGGCGAAGAGCTGTGCAAGACCCGACGGGTGTGCATGCTCAAGTTCGACGATGGCCGACTGGGTTGCCGTGAGATCGCGCAGCGGCGAAACCGTCGAGCGGGAACTCACATGAGCCTGCCACTGACTCAGCGCGTCGGCGACGAGCGCCCGCGAGATGTAGTCCACCACAAACCTACGGTAACGATGCCAGAAGCGACCCACCGGCTGCCACGCCGCACCCGCCGATCACGCGACAATGCGCGCCGACTTGTACAGCCGACGCGCACCGTTGGAGGAATTGTGGCGCCGCCGTGCCACCGGCGTCAACCATGTCGCGACATTGCGATCGATCCGATGTCAAGGGGTCTCGCGCATGAGATCCATTCGGACGGATCGACGGAGCACCTTCCCGATTGGGGAACGCGGAAGTTCGGACAAAATCACGACCTTGCGCGGGAGGGAGTATTTGGCAAAACTCTCGGAGCACCACTCGCGGACGGCCTCGAGACTCACCGGTTCGTGGTCCTTCTCCATGACGATCGCGGCGATCACGGTTTCCCCAAGATCCCCGTGCGGCAGGCCGACGACGGCGACGTCGCTCACTCCCGGCATGAGCCTCACGCGGTCCTCGACCTGAGACGGGTACACCTTGAAGCCGCCCGACACGATGAGTTCCTTGATCCTGTCCACCAGCACCACGAAGCCATCGTCGCCAATTCTTACCACGTCGCCCGTGCGCAACCATCCTCCTGGAAGGAATAGCGACTCAGTCTCTTCCGGCAAGTTCCAGTACCCCGCAAAGACCTGCGGGCCCTTGATCAGGAGTTCGCCTGACTCCCCCTGCTCGACCTCTTGCGATGGGTCTTCGGGGTTGACCACCCGGATCTCGGTGCTCGGGTAAGGAATTCCCAGGGTTCCGGGCCTGCGCGCGGAAGTCAGCGGATTGCCGACGGCGACGGGAGACGTCTCCGTGAGTCCGTACCCCTCGATGACGAGGCCCCCCGTGATCTGCTCCCAGCGCGCCGCGGTCCTGGCGGAAAGCGCCATCGACCCCGACAGCGCCACCGCGAAACTGGTGATGTCGGCGCCCGTGCGCTCGACCGCGTCGGAAATCCTGTCGAGCATCGACGGAACGGCGGGGAGGAACGTGCCTGGCCTGCGCTTCTGCGCAGCGAGAAAGAGGTCGGCACTGAACTGCGGAAAGACGACGAGCGTGGCGCCGATGCGCACGGGGTAGGACAGGCCAAGCATCATGCCGAACGCATGGAAGAAGGGCAGTATCCCGTAAATGACCTCAGTTGCGGGTTCAGCTCCCGTCCACGCGGCACTCTGCACGGTGTTCGCGACGATGTTGCGGTGCGTGAGCATCGCGGCCTTGGGTGTTCCCGTCGTACCGCCAGTGAAAAGGAAGGTGGCGATGTCCTCGGGCACGGCGCCTTCGACATCGGAGTTGAGTGGTTTCGCATCCGCGACGATCGTGTGCCAGCGTGGACGGTTGGGGAATGCGGTGGTGGTCATTTGACCGCGAAGGGTGCGCGCCTTGTTGACGGGCAGGCGCAACGCGGCCCGCTTGAGCGCTGGCAGGTCGGCGGAAAGGTCGACGGGGAACGAGGCGTACGAGGGGACGCCCTCGTCGGCCATGAGCCGTTCGAGCGTCTTGTCCCATGCAATGAATACCGTCGCGCCCGAATCGGCGAGCTGACTGGCGATGCCCTGGGCAGCGAGCGCGGGGTTGATGCTCACCACGATGGCGCCTAGCCGCAACACCGCGTTAAACGTCACGATGTGGGTGGTGCAGTTTGGCAAGGCGATGGCGACCCTGTCGCCCTTGCGGACACCGCGGTCGTGAAGCAAACCTGCGGCGCGCGACACCTTGCTCGCGAGCTGCGCGTAGGTGGTCGTCGCGCCCAAAAAGTCGATCGCGACGTGATCGGGCCACAACTCGGCCGCGCGTTCGAGCGCTACCTCGAGCGTCTCGTGGGGAACATCGACCTCGCGGGGCACCGTGGCCTGGCGGGCCGCGTCCCAGAGCGAGTTGAGGTCCTTCATGATGTTCCACCGATCCCGGTAACGTGCGCGTCTTCTTGGGGACAACGCCGGTGTTGTCCAGGGAGCCCATCGCGCCTGCCCCCTGGCATGCGCCCTCACGCGAGGGGCCTCGCGGCCACTCTACGCAATACTTACGGTTCCGTAGGTTAGGACCCAGGACCGACGTCTCACATCAGGCGGCGGCCAAGCCAGATCGCAGTTCCGAACGGTGAGTGCCGCGGCGCGTGGCAGCCGCGCGGCCGTCGAGCCGCTGGGAACGTGGCTGTCGGTTGACCACTCACCGGCGTGAATCGTCACCACGTCGACGCCGGGGTACACAGCGTGAGGCGAAAGGTCGAGTCGTTTGGGCCGACGAAAAGGTGTGAGTCAAGATGGTCGATATCGACCTCGCGCACGTCACCATGGGTCATCTTCGCGAGGGCGCTGAGCAACGCCGGGACCAGCAGTGGGTCTATGGTCTTGAGCGTCCTCGGCTCCCTTGGTCAAGACGTTCGGGACTCGCGCAACGTGTCCGAGGCGAGGGTGGCGAGGTCTTGCGGGGTCCCGGAATCGTCCCGGACCCGGACGAACCGGCGAGCAGCGAGCAGCACTCCTCGTGCGGCACCCTCCCGGAGATCCTCGGGCAGCGTCTCGATGTCCTTTGTCTTGGCCGCGCCCACAGTGCGCCGGGCCAGCTCCGCCGCCGCGAACAGTCGGCTCTCCTCGTTCCAGTCGGCGAGCAACTGCTCCAGGAACGGCTCACGCCACACCCGAGCATCGCGCCGGTCGGACCAGCGGGCGCGCAACTCCCCCTCGAATCCGTCCCACGTCTGCTGAATCATCCCGAGCGCCCACTCGGCGCGGGGCTCGTCGCCGAGGGCGAAGGCGCGCGCGGCCGCAATCACGTAATTGGCCCACAGGCAGCCAATGTCGTAGGCCACGGGCCCGTAGAACGCGAACTCGGAGTCAAAGGCCTTGACGCTGTCGCACGTGTTGCTGCCTTCGGGGCTTCGCACCATGACTGAGCCGGTGTGGAGATCCCCGTGGATGAGCGCCTCCCCCTTGGTCATGAATAGCCACTTGGCGCGGCCCATTGCGGTAACAAACTCCTCGTCTGCCGCGAGGTCGGTGGCATCCTTCTTGTTTTGTTCAAGCACGCTGTTGCGCCCGGCGTCCACGCTCGGCTCGGAGAACACAAGGTCCTCGGTGATGAGGCACAGTTCCGGGTTGACCGCCGCCGCGACGGCCTTGGCAAGTTCCTTGCGTTTAAGCGCCAGCGCCGAGGTGCCGAACGCGACCGCCCCCACGTACCTACCCATCGCCGCTGCTGCGCCGTCGTGGGTGAGGCCCTCGTTGAGGGCGCCCCGCCACACCCAGTGGTCGCTGAGATCCTCCATCGCGATGATAAAGCGCTCGGGGTCGTAGTCGAATACCTCAACCACATGCTCGGGCAGTAAGGCGTGGTGCGCGCGCAGTGAATCAACCTCGAAGCGCGCGCGCTCGGGCGTCATCGGCCAGCCCTCGCCGACCATACGCACGTACGGCAGAGCCTGTTTGAGAACAAGGCCCCGCCCGGTGGCGTCGCCTAGTAGGAACACCAAGTTCAGGTTCCCATCACCGATCTCGCGCACAGACACCAGGGCATCTGGGTTGATTCGTTGCGCGAGTCGTGGCACGGAACGCACGTAGTCGGCGACCGTGTCTACCGTCAGAAACTCGTAGTCGGCAGTCATGAAAACACCCCTTACGTGCCCGGCTCAGGTGGCCGGTGAGTAGCGAACCTTGCGGCGGGAAATCGTGAATGAGAAGAGCAGTGCGACGATCAATACCAGGCCCTTCGCAGTGTCCTGGTGATAATATTGGAACCCCTTCATCGTGAGACCCGTCAGGACGATTCCGATCAGCAACGCGCCCAGGAACGTGCCCCAAGCGTTCGGCTTGGCGAGGCCGAGAACCGAGGTTCCCACCAATGCGACCGCGACCGCCTCGAGCAGGCTAGATGCCCCTGCGTTGACATCGCCCTGACCGATACGCGAGACGAGGATGAGGCCTGCGATCGAGGCAAACAGGCCCGAGATCACGTAGGCCAGACCGCGGTAAAGGCCGACGCGCACGCCGGACAGCCGTGCTGCCTCCGGGTTTGCGCCGATCGCATACATGAGCCGACCCCACGTGGTTCGACTGAGGAAGAACCATGATGCGACCACCAGGACCAGCATGATGACCACCGGCAGAGGGACAGGGCCAAGGAACCCCCGGTCGATCTTGAGGAACTCCGGGGTGAAGCTACCCGGAGCCACAGAACCATCACGCAGCACCATGCCGCTCGACACCGACTGGCCGCTGACAGGGATTAACTTGGCGCCCATGATCACGAACATCATGCCCAAAGTGGCCAGGAGGTCTGGGATCTTGGCGACCACGATGAGGAACGCGTTCATCAGCCCGACGACCACGCCTCCGATCAGCGCGATCACCACCGCCGTCGTGCCTGTGAGGTTGTAGAACACCATCGTCATTGCTGCAAGTTGGACGGTGAGGCCTGCCGTGGCGCCGATCGACAGGTCGAGACCGCCGACGACCATGGTGAAGGTCACCCCGAGCCCGAGAATCGCCGTGACCGAGGCGAACTTCAGCAGGAGGAACAACGACGACGACGTCGCGAACGCTGGCTCGGTGAGTGAGAAGTACAGGAACAGGATCACGGTGATCGCGATGAAGCCGTACTTGACGACCGCGTCCTGGATGCGGGCCCTCATACCTAGGGCGCTGGGCGTTTCAGGCACTTAGTTTACCTCCGACATGCTGGTCACGATCGCGTCATTGTCGATCTCTGTGGTGTACGAATCGAGGCGAATCTCGCCCTCGACCAAGACGATGATCCTGTCGGCGATCTCTCGGATCTCCTCGACGTCGCTGGTAAACACGACGACGCAGGCCCCCTCGCCAGCTTGGTTGCGGGCCCGCCGGGCGATGTCCCCACGAGCACCGATGTCGACGCCCCTGAACGGCTCATCGAGAAGCAACACGCGCGGCCCCGACTGCATCCAACGCCCCACGACGACCTTCTGCTGATTGCCGCCGGACAGCGCATCCACGACTTGGTCGGGTCCTGTGGACACGACACCGAACTCGCTGAGGAGCGTGTCCCCGGAGGCGCGCTCACGCTTGAAGTTCAGAATCCCCGAGCGGCTCACGGTGCCAAGGAACGGCAACGACTTCGTCCAGGCCACTGACCATCCCGGAAGCATCGCGTCGGCTGTCCTGTCCTCCGGGACCAGGAAGATCCGGCGGCGGACTGCGTCGGCCGTGTGGTGAGGGGCGTAGTCCTCTCCGTCGAGGCTCATGGTGCCTTGTCGCCAGTGGTCTGCCCCAAAGATGCCGCGGGCGAGCTCCGACTTTCCCGCACCGATGAGCCCAATGATGCCGGTGACCTCGCCGTAGCGCAGGTCGACGTCAATCGGCTCGGAGCGGCGCAGGAGCTGGACCCTCTCAAGGTGCAGTGCTACCTGCGTGCCGCGCTGCTCGACAAGGTGGCTCACCTCGTCCAAGGTCGACTCGCCAAGCATCGACCGCACCGCCTCAGGCATGTCGAACGGTGCCCGCTGGCGGCTCTGCACCTGGCCGTCACGGAGCACCACGAGGTCGTCGGCTATCTCGTGGACCTCGCTCAGGCGGTGGGTCACGTAAAGGATTGCCACGCCTTCTGAGCAGAGCCGGCGCACCAAAGTGAACAACCGCTCGACCTCGGTCGTGGACAGCGTGGAGGTGGGCTCGTCGAGCACGAGAACCTTTGGTCGTTGGCTGAGTGCCCGGGCCAGCAGGAGCATCTGACTGTCCGCGTTTCCCAACTCGAAGACGTCTTTCGTGAGCGTGGCGTCCGGCCACCCAAGGTCGAGCGTCGCAGCAATTTCTCTGGCGCGCGGGAGCAGGCGCTTGAGCGAGCGGACCGGGGGGATCTCACCGCGCACGATCTCCTCGAACACCAGGTTCTCCGCGACCGTCAGGCCGGGGACGATCGTCTCGTCGATGCGCTGGTGCACCGTCTGGATCCCTTGCCGTGCGGCCGCCAGCGGGGTATCCATGACGACTGGTAGCCCGCCGATGCGGATGAGACCGCCGTGGTCCGCGTATACGCCGGACAGAATCTTGATGAGGGTGGACTTCCCTGCGCCGTTTGCTCCCAAGAGCGCGGTCACTCGGCCGGGTCGCAACTTCAGGGTGACGCCCTTGAGCACCTCATTAGAGCCGAACGACATCGTGATGTCTTCGAGCTCCAGTACGGGCTCAGAATCGTTGGCTCCCGAGGCGAAGACTTCCTGTTCCTCAGGGGAGTCCATGTGCTGCAATTCGCTCACTCCTCACACGTAGTTCCGGTCCGGGGTGGTGGCGAGGATCTCGCCACCACCCCGGATCGTCGTCCTATGGGCCGCGTCGTCAGAACGTGACGGCGGGGATCCAGTCGGCAGACATGATGTCGGCGATGTTGAGCGCAGGCTCTGCGGCCCTCAGGTCGACCATGTTCTTGATGTTCTTGCTCCGCAGGAAGTCCTGAGTGATCAGGATCGGCGGGAACTCCGCCTTTTCACCCTTCGTGATCTCACCGGCCATGTTCAGCGCGAGCGTCCGCATCACTGCGGCGCCGATCGCGTTGGGGTCGGTTGCTCCAGTGGCCATCCAAGCGCTGCCGTCCGCTGTCATGAGTTCGATATCAGCCGTGGAGATGTCGGCACCATAGACCTTGACCTTGCCCTTGAGTTCCGGGCTCTGCTCAAGCGCCGATAGCGTGCCCTTGGTGAGCTCGTCGTAGGGCGCGTAGATAGCGACGACGTCGGGGTTTGCCCGAAGAGCGTTGCTGACCATCGCAGCGGTGTCGGTTGCCGTCGAGTTCGTGTACGTACCGGTGAAGAAGAGCTGGCTCCAGTTGTCGTTCTTCACGTACTCGTTCCACACGACGTCACGACGGTCCAGCGGGGCGATGCCGAGGACGTTCACATAGCCGACCTTTTGGTCCGTGCCGATGTCGGTGGCCATCTGGTCAAGCACGAGGCTTGCCATCACGGCATCCGACTGCTGCGTCTGGATGGCGTCGGGTGCACACGTCTGGATCTCGACGTCGTAGATGACGACACTGATGCCCTGCTCGAGTGCCTTGTTCACGCCCGGGCACAGCGTGTCCGGGAATCCGTGCCTGACGATGATTCCTGAAACGCCTGACGCGATGGCCTGGTCGAGCTGGGTAGCCTGGGTGGCGTTGTCGCCCTGGGCGTCGTACACCGACAGGTCGATGCCGAGGGCTTCGGCCTGCAACTTGGTGCCGTTGAGGTACTGCTGGAAGTAGTCACCTCCACCGCTATTCTGAACGATGGCAACCTTCACGCCCGGCTGGTCAAATGGCGCCGGGGCGGCTGCCACTGGAGCGGCGCTGGTGACCGGCTGGTCTGCCGGGGTGGTGGAGGCCGTCTCGGTCCCGCCCTGGCTGCATCCGGCCACGAGCAGCACGGACAAGCCCGCGATCCCTGCAGCCAGCTTCTTTGAATTCCTCATGGTGTTTCTCACGGTATTCCTCTCGATAGTGCAGCCGTCATTGGCTGCGCGATCCCTCTCAGCGCGCAATGGACGCGAGCAGTTCGGGATCAGGGTGTGCTGCGGGTTCGACAACGCCACGTTCGGTGACGATGGCTGTGATGAGGTCGTGCGGTGTCACGTCGAAGGCGGGGTTAAACCCCTTGACGCCCTCCGGCGCGCTCCGGTGGCCGTTGAAGTTGACGACCTCGTCGGAGGGCCGCTCCTCGATGACGATGTCCTCACCACGCTTTGTGGACAGGTCCACAGTGGATGAGGGCGCCGCCACGATGAACGGGATGCCTGCTCGGGCGCAAGCCAGTGCGAGCGCGACCGAACCGATCTTGTTCGCCACGTCACCGTTTGCGGTGATGCGGTCGGCGCCGATGATGGCAATGTCGACCAATCCTCTGAGAATGGTGCTCGATGCCGCGCCGTCCGCCTGCACGACGTGGGCAATGCCATCCTGCTCCAGTTCCCAACTGGTAAGCCGGGCCCCTTGCAGGAGAGGCCTGGTCTCGTCGGCGTAGACAAGACCGAGATTCCCGCGGTCGTGAAGTTCGTGAATGATGCCGTACGCGGTTCCCCACGCGGTCGTGGCAAGCGCCCCGGTGTTGCAGTGGGTGGCCACGCGCACTCGGTCCAGGCCTGTCCGCTTCAGGATCCAATCCGCGCCGAGGCGAGAGAGCGTGCGGTTGGCTGCGGTGTCTTCGGCGACGAGCTCGTGTGCAAGTCGCAGCACCTCGCTCACGCCCTGAGGCATGGCGCTACGCACTCGGTCCACACCCCACGCGAGGTTGATCGCTGTGGGCCGTGCGTCGCGAATCCGCTGGACCTCTGATTGAAGGCGAGAGTCGTGCCATCCTTCACGCCCGGCCTGGTTCATCGCCATGGCGACGCCGAGGGCTCCTGCCGCGCCGAGTGCAGGTGCCCCGCGTACGGCAAGGTCGTTGATGGCCTGCACGAGGTCGTCGACAGTCCGAACATCCAGGTACCGCTCTTCGTGCGGTAGCGCCGTCTGGTCGATCAACCGGACCGCCGGCTCATCGATGTCACGCCATTCGATCGCAAGAACCATTCCAAACCTTCCGAACCACGTTGTCCGACAACTTTGTGGCAACATTAGGACTGGGGCAGCAGATTGTCAACGAATGACTACCAAGTTGTTACATTCCGGATGGACGCCTGCATATAGTAGGCGTCAGCAAAGCTCGACATAGAGCATCAGTGGCACGGCAGGGCCAGGAGGCGAGAATGGCGCGCAAGGGGACACTCGTGTCGCGGATCTCAAAGGACCTCCGTAGCCAGCTGGCGGCGGGCGAGTACACCCCGGGCTCGCGGCTGCCGACCGAGAGCGAGCTCGGCAGCACCTTCGGGGTTTCCCGTCCAACGATCCGCGCCGCACTGCGCGAACTCGAGACCCTCGGTCTGGTGCGGACTCAGCACGGGGTGGGGACCTTCGTCGTGGACAAGCCCGCCGTACGCGCCGGCCTTGAGCGGATGGAGTCCATCACCGAGTCGATCCGCGCGACGGGGCGCGAGCCTGGGATGGTTTACGCAAGCCGCCTGTTCAGGTCCGTTCTCCCCGAAGAGGCCGCGCGGATGGGGGTTCCCGGCGAAACCGAAGTTCTGGAATTGCGGCGCAAGATCCTCGCCGACGGCGAGGTGATGGCGTACTCATACGACCTCATGCCGAGGTCGATCTTGCCTCCGGACTTCGATCCCGAGGAGCTTGAGGGGTCGATCTTCAACTTCCTAGGTACGCGCCTGGCGATTGTCCCGGACCGCGGCGTGGCGGAGGTCCACGCGGTGGCGTCCAACCACGTCGGCTGGGGCAACGAGACCGCCCCGCACAACCTGTTCGTGCTGCTCAACCAGCTCCACTACGCGTCCGACGGGCGCCTGGTCTTGTACTCGCGCACCTACTTCATCGAGGGCAGATACTCCTTCGAGATCATGAGACGGACCTAACCGCCGCCTCCCGAACGCTCCGCAGAACCCTCGTTGCCAGCACCTTCAGGTGGCCCGGCAATTCGTCCTTGACAACTCTCAGCCCCCTGCTAGGTTGTAAGACAACTAGTCGAACAAGGTAAGGACGTGTGCATCGTGGTAGAACGCGAGGACGACAACGTGGTCGACCCGCTAGACGAACTCGTCGAGGTGTCCCGGCTACTGGGAAGTGACACTCGGCTCGTGCTACACGGTGGGGGCAACACCTCAGTCAAGACCACACGGCGCGATGTCACGGGGTCGGATATCCCCGTCCTGTGCGTCAAGGGAAGCGGCCACGACCTTGCCACGATCGGCGCCGAGGGATTCGCCGCACTCCGTCTCGACCGGCTTCGAGACTTGCTACCGCCCACGCGGATCGGCGATCTTGCACTGCTCAACGAGTTGCGCTGCGCCCGGCTGGACGCCGACGCTCCCGACCCGTCCGTCGAGACCCTGGTCCATGCACTCGTCCCCCACACCGCGGTCCTTCACTCCCACGCCGATGCGATCCTCTCGCTGACCAACACCGAGGACGGAGCGCAGCGGGTGCGCCAGCTGTACGGCGACAGCATCGTCGTTGTTCCCTACGCCATGCCGGGCCCTGATCTCGTAGCCGCATGCGCCACTGCCTGGGAAGCAGAGAGCAACGCGCTCACCGTCGGCCTGGTGGTGCTCCAGCACGGCGTCTTTGCGCTGGGAAACTCCCCTCGCGAGGCACTCGCGACCCATGAACGCCTGATCGCCGCAGCCGAGGCCTATCTGGAGGAGCACGCGCCGGGGATGGTCGGTCCGGCAGTGGTGCCTCTGCCAGACGTCGACCCCCTGGAACTCGCCGCCTTCCGTGCTGAACTCAGTGCCTTGGCCGGGAAGCCGCTCACTATCCGGCGAAGCACCGACGAGGAAGTCGCACGTTTTGTGCGGGAACCGGAGCTGCTCGGGGCGGCAAGTCACGGGCCGCTGACCCCTGACCACGTCATCTGGACCAAGCGGACCCCGCTGGTAGGTTCTGACCTCCCGGCATATGCGGAGGGCTACCGCGCCTATTTCGCGGACCACGAGCACCGCCGTGACGTCCCACTCGCCATGCTCGACCCTGCTCCACGAGTCATCCTGGATGAGCGGCTCGGCATGCTGACCGCCGGTCGGAACGCCCGAGAGGCCCTCATCGCCGAAGACATCTACCGGCACACCATGACCGGAATCGCGACGTCTGAAAGCCTGGGCGGATATCGACCCGCATCAGCTGGCCACGTGTTCGACCTCGAGTACTGGGAGTTGCAGCAACTGAAGCTCGCTCGCCGCGACACACACCTCCCCCTTGCCGGTCAGGTCGCTCTCGTCACCGGGGCCGCGTCAGGCATCGGGAAAGCTTGCGCACATGCGCTACTTGAGGCGGGTGCTTCCGTCGTGGGATGGGACCTCGCCGGCGGAGTCGTGGAAGCGTTCGACTCCCCCGAGTGGCTCGGGCTGCAGGTCGACGTCACTGATGATGACGCGATGGAAGCCGCTCTCAGAACGGGCGTCGAGCGTTTTGGCGGTCTTGACATCCTGGTTGTCGCCGCGGGGATCTTCCCCACAAGCCAGCCGCTGGGCGAGATGCCGATGGCCACGTGGCGTCGGACGATGGCGGTCAACCTCGACGCGGTGGCCGCACTCTACGGCTACGCATACCCGCTGTTGCGGCTCGCCCCCACCCACGGCCGCGTGGTCGTCATCGCTTCGAAAAACGTCGGGGCACCGGGTCCCGGCGCGGCGGCCTACTCGGCCTCCAAAGCGGCACTCACCCAGCTTTCGCGCGTCGCCGCGCTCGAGTGGGCGCCCGAGGGCATCCGCGTCAACATGGTGCACCCCGACGCGGTCTTCGACACCGGACTGTGGACACCTGAGCTTCTCGCGGCACGCGCCGAGAAGTACGGCATGTCCATTGAGGACTACAAGCGCCGCAACCTGATGCACACCGAGGTGACCAGCGCCGCAGTGGGGCGCCTCGTCCTGGCTATGGCCGACGACACGTTCGCGTGCACGACGGGCTCCCAGGTTCCCATCGACGGCGGCAACGAGCGCATCATCTGACAGGAGTAGGGCACATGCAAAAAGCATCTCTCGACGACCCCGGATACCGCAACGTCACGTGGGGACCGGCGTACCTGATCCAGGGCCCCAGCAGCGACATGGGCGTACTGCTGCTCAACCCCGGGGACTCCATGCCCAACCACCTGCACGAGCACTGCGATGAGTCGTTCGTCGTGCTCGAAGGCAGCTGCACGCTGTGGATGGACGGCGTCGAGCGCCACACCATGACAGTGCACGACGTCTTCCGGGCAAACCCCAGGGAGATGCACTACCTGGTCAACGAGAGCGACAAGCCTTTCCGCTGCGTGTTCATCAAGTCGCCTGCAAGTCCAGGCGACACCATCACGATTCCCTGGGTGCCGGGCGAACCGGTCCCCACCCATACCGACGAACCGGCCTAGTGGCCGCGAACGAAATGGAGCAACACCATGGCTGATCTTGAAGGCAACGTCGACGCCAAGGACTACGGGCTGGACCGCCCCCAGCAGAACCCCGTCTCCCACGTCAAAGGTGCGGGACAGCTCGACTTCGGCATGCAGCACCGGTTGTCCCGCGTGTTCGCGCCTGATGGCCGCACTGTCATGTTGGCCTTCGACCACGGTTACTTCCAGGGCCCCACGTCGGGCCTGGAGCGAGTTGACTTGAACATCATGCCGCTCGCCCCGTACGTGGACGCCCTGATGGCGACCCGCGGCATCTTCCGCACCGTCGTACCGGCAGCGGTGGACAACGCGCTCGTGTTGCGGGCGTCGGGCGGCCCTTCGATCCTGAAGGAGCTGTCCGACGAGCGGCTCGCGATGGACATCGAGGATGCGGTGCGCATCGACGCCGCGGCCGCGGCCGTCCAGGTGTTCATCGGAGGCGAGCACGAGACCCAATCGATCGCCAACCTGACCACCCTGGTTAACGGCGGGCTGCGCTACGGCATCCCTGTCGTGGGTGTGACCGCGGTAGGCAAGGACATGGTCCGCGACTCTCGGTACTTTGGCCTCGCAACCCGGATCATCGCGGAGATGGGGGCCCAGATCGTCAAGACCTACTTCGTTGAGGAGGGCTTCGAGCAGGTGACGGCCGCATGTCCGGTGCCGATCATCATGGCCGGCGGCAAGAAGCTCCCTGTTCTCGACGCACTCACGATGGCCTACAAGGCCGTGGATCAGGGCGCAGCGGGCGTGGACATGGGTCGGAACATCTTCCAGCGTCAGGCCCCTGTCGCGATGGTCCAGGCGGTGCGTGCTGTCGTGCACGACGACTCCAAGCCCGAGGCCGCGGCCGAGCTCTACCGCGACCTGTCTGGCGGGGCGCAGGACTGAGATGACGACGGAAAACGGCCACGACTCTCGGCATGCGGACCCGGAAGCCGCCCTTCGGGAGCAGATATGCGACATCGGGCGCAACTTGTGGAACCGGGGGATGGTCGCCGCCAACGACGGCAATATCTCTGCCCGACTCCCCGACGGGACGATCCTCTGCACGCCGACTGGCGTGAGCAAGGGGTACCTCACGCCGGAGATGCTACCGATCGTGGATATCGACGGCGCAGTTGTTGCGCTGGGGAAGGGGGACCGGCAGCCGTCATCGGAGGTACTCATGCACTTGCGTGCCTACCAGACCTCCGATCTGGTCGGCGCGGTAGTCCACGCTCACTCGCCCTACGCCACGGCGTTCGCGATCAAGGGTGAGGCGCTGGTGGGCAAGCTGATGCCGGAGAGCATCGTCGCGATGCCGGAGATCCCTCTGGCGCCGTACGCGACGCCGTCCACCGACGAGGTTCCAGACTCGATCGAACCGTTCGTGCGGAGCCATCCGGGCTGCCTGCTGGAGCATCACGGCGCGATTACCTGGGCTGCTGACCTCATGACTGCATACATGGCAATGGAGCGTCTTGAGTACTCCGCTCTGATGACCTTCCTCGTGCGGCAGATCGACGGCGAACGCCAGTTGAGCCCCGATCGAATCGCGGCGGTGCAGCGCCAGTTCGGGATCGTCACGCGCTGAGGAGTCCCACTGGTCAGAGCGCGCGGGGCTCCCACCGGGCTGGCATGAAGGCCCGCCCCGCCGCACCACAGGAGGTTTCTCGCGAAGAAGATCATCAACGGTCCGCAACGGTTCGTCGACGAGATGCTCGGCTGACTGCTGCTCGCTCACCTCGACCAGTTGCGTGCGGCGTCCGCGGATCACCGGGCCATCGTCCGTGCCGACTCCCCGAAGGCGGCCCGCGTGGGCATCGTCACCGGTGGCGGGTCCGGGCACCTGCCCACGTTCCTCGGGTTCGTAGGAGAGGGCCTCTGCAGCGCGGTCGCGAGCCAGCGGTCAGGGACGTGACGCGCGGGTGGGTGCGCCGACCATGCGGCGCGCACCCGCGTCGTTCATCGCCAACCTCCCGGGAGTCCCCACTCAGTTTCGCACCAAGCCCCGGATGGGCGGCGAGGACGATGGTGCTGACGCCCAGCGGCCCAGACCTAGGAGGGGTTCACCGCGCCTGCAACGAGCACCTCGCAGGGGCCAACAAAGCCGTCGCTGCCCTCGAACTTGGCGAGCTCTTCCGTGATGCGAGCCCACGTGGCCTCGCGGTCCTCCGCGCTGAGCGGGCCCATCAGCTGGTGCAATGCGCCGAACGATTCACGCTCAAACAGCACGCAGTCCGCCGCCGAGGGCAGGCGCAGCGGCGCCTGGATCCGGCGAATCTCGACATCGACGAACCCCGCGTCCTCCAGGGCCGCGCGAAGCACGTCTTCGTTGCCCAGGCTGAACGGCCCGGGCTGCCCAGGCGCCGGAGCAGGCAGCTTCGCCGCGGCACGGATGACGGAGACCGGAATGGAGAAGAACTTGTTCGCCTCGGGCGACGAGTAGGTCACGGCCGAGAACCGCCCTCCGGGGCGGAGCGTGCGACGCATGCCCTCGAGCGCCCGCTGCCGGTCGGGGAAGTAGATCAGCCCCACGCGCGAGATCACGCTGTCGAACGTGCCGGCCTCCACCGTGAGGTCCTCACCGTCCATCATCTCGGCGTCGACCACGTCCCCGAGGCCGGCCATGCGAGCAGAGTGCTTGGCGTAGGCGAGCAGATTTGAGGACACGTCAGTGGCGAGCACGCTGCCGTCTGGCCCGACGCGACGCGCGGCGGCGACCGTCTGCCCGCCCGCTCCGGCTGCGACGTCAAGCACGCGAGAGCCGGCGCCGACTCCAGCCAGGTCAAGCATGGCTTCGGTGGACTCGGCGAGCCAGGCGTCGATGACGGGGCCCCAGCCGTGCCAGGCGGCTGCCGCTCCCTGCCATTGCTCGGTCGTGGTGGTCTTGTACTTCTGAGCGTCGAATGCGGGCGCGGCGGAGGGCCTAGACGAGGTGGTGGTGGTGCTCATGGGGTGTTCCTTCGGGGTGGGCTATGTGAGTTCAATCCAGCCGAAGATGTCCTTGTGATCGACCTCCGCAAGGAGGGCGGGGTGATCGGACGCCATGTGTGCCTCGATGGCCGCCACGACGTCGTCGTCCGTGTCGCCGTTGGCGACGTACCCGCATTCGCATCGAATGATCTTGGACATTTCCAGCTCCTTGTCTGTCAGCCCTAGCGTCTTGCCTCATGTCAAGATGTCCGGGAAGGTTTCGTGCGTGCCTCATATGAAATGTCCGCGTGGTTCACGCGGCGGGGCGGGTGCCGAGTGTTCTGGCTGACGCGAGTTCGATGAGTTGGTGTT
>Ga0209347_1000483_pt1 | contig 99880 bp, 92 predicted proteins | sample AutmiccommuBRH23_FD_187382 | JGI IMG/M metagenome (GOLD analysis project Ga0209347, IMG submission 187382) | Deep subsurface microbial communities from Mt. Terri, Switzerland - Autotrophic microbial communities BRH/23 (SPAdes) (version 2) | ecosystem: Environmental > Aquatic > Deep subsurface >...
CGCGCCTGCCCGCCCCTCCCGGGCCGCCCTCCGCGCGGCCTCGCGCGCCTGCGTCGCGGCCGGCAGCCTGTGATGATCACCCGCTCCGCCCTGGGCGCGGGAACCCCTGCCTGCAATACGATACAAAGCAGCGACATGCCTTCCCGTATTCTTCGGGCTGCAATCCTTATCGAATACGCGGCACACTGCGCGCAGGCAACTCCAGTCCGGTCACCGACATGAATCCCTCCGCACCCTCCCCAAAGCGACGCTGGCGTCGCACCGCGATCGCGTTGCTCAGTCTCGCACTGCTCGGCGCGGGAGGTTATTTCGCCTGGTCGAAATATCTCGCGAAACCCGATGAAGCGTCCGCTTACCAGCTCGCGAGCGTGTCGCGCGGCGACATCGAGGACGTCGTCACCGCGACCGGCATGCTGCAGCCGCGCGACTATGTCGATGTCGGTGCACAGGTGTCCGGGCAGTTGAAGAAAATCCATGTCGAAGTCGGTTCGGAAGTGAAAGCCGGGGAGCTGCTCGCCGAGATCGACCCGATCGTGCTGCAGAGCCGCGTCGATGCGACGCGCGCGCAGCTGCGCAACCTGCGGGCGCAGCTGATGCAGCGCGAATCCGACCGGCGACTCGCCGACCTGCAGTTGCGGCGCCAGCGCAACCTGATGGCGGAGGACGCGACCACCGCCGACGCGCTGCAGACCGCCGAAGCGACGCAGCTCGGCGCACAGGCGCAGGTCGAAGCGCTCAAGGCGCAGATCGACCAGACCGAATCGAACCTGCGTGCCGACGAGGCGAACCTCAACTACGCGCGCATTTATGCACCGATCACCGGCACCGTCGTGTCGATCACCGCGCGCCAGGGCCAGACGCTGATCGCGAGCCAGCAGGCGCCGGTGATCCTGCGCGTCGCCGACCTGTCGACGATGACGGTGCAGACGCAGGTTTCCGAGGCCGACGTGAGCCGTCTCACGCTCGGCATGGACGCGTACTTCACGACGCTCGGCGGCGAAGGGCGTCGCTGGCACGGGACGCTGCGCAAGATCGAGCCGACGCCGGTCGTGCAGAACAACGTCGTGCTCTACAACGCATTGTTCGACGTCTCGAATCCCGAGCAGGCGCTGATGACGCAGATGACGGCGCAAGTGTTTTTCGTCGTCGCCGCCGCGCGCGATGCACTGCTGGTGCCGATGTCGGCATTCTCGGCAGCAGCGGCGCCGCGCGCCACGCGCACGGCCGCCGGCGGCGAAGCCCGCCCGGCGCGCCCGCGCCCCCCGACCAGCGGCACGGCCGGGCCGCGCCATCGCACCGTCCGGGTCGCTGCAGCGGACGGCACGCTGCAGGAGCGGCGCGTCGAAGTCGGAGTCAGCAATCGCGTCCAGGCCCAGGTGCTGTCGGGCCTCGAGGAAGGCGACCGCGTCGTCTCCGGCGCGGCGCTGCGCACCGACGCGCCGCCCGCCGCGCGCCGCACGCCAAGGCTATGAAAACCGAGCCGTTCATCGGCGCGCTGGGCGCCGAGCCGAAAGCCGGTCTGTCCGCGAGCGTGCCGCTGATCGAACTGTCCGGCGTGACGAAAACGTTTCGCAACGGCGAGCTCGCCGTCGAGGTGCTGCACGGCATCGATCTGACGATCCTGCCGGGCGAATTCGTCGCCATCGTCGGCAGCTCGGGGTCGGGAAAATCGACGCTGATGAACATCCTCGGCTGCCTCGACCGCCCGACGAGCGGCAGTTACCGCTTCATGGGCCGCGACGTCGCCGCGTTCGACCGGGACGACCTCGCGCGGCTGCGGCGCGAGACGTTCGGCTTCGTGTTCCAGAGCTACCACCTGATCGGCGGCGCGAGCGCCCGCGAAAACGTCGAAGTCCCGGCGGTCTATTCGGGCATGCCGCCGGCCGAGCGCCACGCGCGCGCCACCGGACTGCTCGCGTCGCTCGGCCTGGGCGAGCGCATCGAACACCGGCCGAACCAGCTCTCGGGCGGCCAGCAGCAGCGCGTGTCGATCGCCCGTGCGCTGATGAACGGCGGGCGCGTGATCCTCGCCGATGAACCGACCGGCGCGCTCGACAGCAAGAGCGGCGCCGAAGTCATGCAGCTGCTCAACACGCTGTCCGCCGACGGCCACACGATCATCCTGATCACGCACGAGCGCGAAGTCGCCGAGCAGGCGCGGCGCATCATCGAGATCCGCGACGGGCGCATCGTCGCCGACCCGGGACCGCGTCCGCGCCCCGGCGTCGAGCCCGACTTCGCGCCGCACGTCGACCGCAGCTCGCCGCTGTCCGACATCGTCGAAGCCGCGCGCACGGCGTTGCGGGCGCTGCGCGCGAACATCTTCCGCGCCGCGCTGACGCTGCTCGGCATCGTCATCGGCGTCGCGGCGGTCATCGCGATGCTGGCGATCGGCGACGGCGCGAAGCAGGACGTCGTCGACCGCATCAGCTCGATGGGGACGAACCTGCTGACGGTGCGCCCCGGCGCGCCGAACCAGCGCGGCCGCGACACGGCGACGCTCGTGCTCGACGACGTGCGCGCGATCGCCGACCTGCCGAACGTCCTCGCGGCCGTTCCCGAACAGAGCTCGACGGTGACGATCCGCTCCGGCAATGCCGACCACCGCACGTCGGCGAACGCGACCGGCGCCGACTTCACGCTCGCGCGCGCCTGGCCGATCGCCCACGGCACGTTCTTCAGCCCTGCCGACGAACGCAGCTATGCGACGGTCGCCGTGCTCGGCCAGACGGTCGCGAAGGCGCTGTTCGGCAACGCCGACCCGGTCGGCGAGTTCGTGCTCATCAACAGCATCATGTTCCAGGTGCTCGGCGTCATGGGCCCGCAGGGCGCGACACCGTGGGGCACCGACCAGGACGACGTGATCTTCGTGCCGTACTCGACCGGCAGCCTGCGGCTGTTCGGTCAGCGCCACCTGCGCAGCGCAACCGTCGCGGTCGAGGACGTCGCCGCCATCGACGACACGCAGGCGGCCGTGCACGAGCTGTTGCAGGCACGCCACGGCGGCATCGAGGACTTCCAGATCCGCAACATGGCGTCGGTCATCGAGAGCGTGTCCGAAACGCAGAACACGCTGACGGTGCTGCTCGGCACCGTCGCCGCGATCTCGCTGCTCGTCGGTGGCATCGGCGTCATGAACATCATGCTGGTGTCGGTGACCGAGCGCACCCGCGAGATCGGCATCCGCATGGCCACCGGTGCGCGGATGAAGAACATCCTGCAGCAGTTCCTCATCGAGGCGCTCGTCGTCTCGGCGCTCGGCGGCGTCATCGGCGTCGTCGTCGGCCTCGGCGCGGCAGCGATCATCGAAGCTTTCGACACGCCGATCGTCTACTCGCTGCCGCCGGTGCTGCTCGCGTTCGGCTGCGCGTTCGCGACCGGCCTCATCTTCGGCTACCTGCCGGCACGCAAGGCGGCCCGCCTCGATCCGGTCGTCGCGCTCGCCTCGGAATGACGTTCTCGATGCACTCATCCTCCTTTCCCGTGCCGCGCGGGAGCTCGTCCCGAAGCGGCGTGCGCCGGCGGCGGACTTTGCTCGTCGCCGCCGTTGCGCTGCTCGTCGCCGGCTGCGCGATCACCGAGCCGGCGACGCGGCCCGCGCTGGCGATGCCAGCGAGCTGGTCCGAGCCCGTTCCCGCCACCGCGATGCAAGCGGGCGCCGGCTGGTGGCGCGGTTTTTCGTCGCGCCAGCTCGAAGGCCTGATCGCCGAGGCGTTCGCCGGCAGCCCCGATTTCCGCATCGCGGCGGAACGCGTGCGCCAGGCCGAGATCCGGTTGCGCACCGCCGGCGCGTCGCTGCTGCCGTTCGCTACCGTCGGCGGCGACACCGACTGGCGGCGCACCGAGCCCGCGCGAGGACGTGCGATCGACAGCGAATCGTCGGGCGCGAGCCTCGCGGTCAGCTACGAAGTCGACCTGTGGGGCAGGCTCGCCGCGGGCGTCGCCGGTGCCGATGCGAGCCTTGCGGCGACCCGCCACGACTTCGAAGCGCTGCGCCTGACGCTCGTCGCCGGCGTCGCCAGCACGTATTTCCAGCTGCTCACGACGCGCGCCCGCATCGACATCGCCCGCGACAACCTCGCGATCGCCGAGCGCGTGTTCGACATCGCCGAGGCCCGCTATCGCAATGGTGCCGCGTCCGCGCTCGACGTCAGCCGCCAGCGCGGCACCGTGCTCGCGCAGCGCGCCGCGCTGCTGCCGCTCGAAAACCAGGCGCGCCAGACGCTCACCGCGCTCGCCGTGCTGCTCGGCCGCGTCCCGCAGGATTTCGGCGTCAACGGCGAAACGCTCGCCACGCTCGCGATTCCCGAAGTCGCCCCGGGACTGCCTGCCGACCTGCTGGTGCGCCGGCCGGACCTCGCCAGCGCCGAAGCGCAGCTCGCCGGGGCGGATGCCGACGTCGCCGCCGCCCGCGCCGCGCTGTTGCCGGCAGTGCAGCTTTCCGGCTCGGCCGGCCTCGCGAGCACGGCGCTGCTGTCGCTTGCGAACCCGTCGAACAGCGTCGCGCTCAGCGCGAGCCTTGCGAAGACGCTGTTCGACGGCGGGCGGCTGCGCGGCGACGTCGAGGCGGCGCGCTCGCGCCGGCGCGAATTCGTCGAGAATTACCGCGCCGCGATCTTCTCCGCGCTGAAGGAGGTCGAAGACGCCCTCGGCAACGCCGACCGCAACCGCCGCGAGGAGAACACCCAGCAGCTGATCCGCGACGAGGCGGCGCGCACCCTGCGGCTCGCCGAACTGCGCTACCGCGAAGGCGCCGACGACCTCCTCGCGGTGCTCGACGCGCAGCGCACGCTGTTCCAGGCGCAGGACCGGCTCGCGCAGCTGCGCTTCGCGCGGCTCGCCGCCGCGCTCGACCTCTTCAAGGCGCTCGGTGGCGGGTGGGAGCATTCGGGCCCGGCAGCTTCCGGCAACGACGAAAACATCCGGCATGTATCGCGGCGGTGACGCCGGGAGCTGACCGGCTGCGCCCGCCCCTGCACCGGCAAGCCCGACAATGCGCCCGCTCTGCCGGCAGTCGTACCTTGCGCGACGGGGCATGCCGAGCCTGATCGGTACCGCTGATGCCGGATACCGGCGACGCCGTTCCTGCCGGCCGTCCTGAGTCCTGCCACCGTCGTCCCTCGCGGACGGAGTATTCGTTTCGCAATAGCGAATCTCGAATTGACTATTGCGAACTCTTCTCATTATCCTTATCATTCTCATGTATTCCGGCTCATGTATGCCGCATCCTGCCACTCCGATATTCGAAAGGATTCCTGATGCACCGTTTCCCGCTTCGCCCCCTCGCCGTCGCCGCGCTGGCCAGCCTGTCGTTCGCCGCCCATGCCCTGGAATATCCCATCGGCACGCCGCAACACCGCAACGGCATGGAAATCGCGGCCGTCTATCTCCAGCCCATCGAGATGGAACCGGAAGGCATGATGAAGAAGGCATCGGAGTCCGACATCCACATCGAGGCCGACATCCGCGCGCTGGGAAACAACCCGAACGGCTTCGAGGAAGGCAGTTGGATTCCGCACCTCACGGTCAAGTTCGAGATCGCGAAGGTCGGCAGCGACTGGAAGCAGTCGGGCGAGTTCATGCCGATGGTCGCGAGCGACGGCCCGCATTACGGCGACAACATCAAGCTCGCCGGACCGGGCAAGTACAAGGTCAAATACACGATCCTGCCGCCGGGCGCCCACCACGGCAGCCACTTCGGCCGCCACACCGACCGGGCCACGGGAGTGCGGCCATGGTTCAAGGAGTTCGAGGTCGAGAACGAGTTCACGTACGTCGGCGTCGGCAAGAAGGGCGGCTACTGAAATGGCGCTGGCCGGATTCGCCCGGACCGCCGTCGCACTCGCGGTGCTGGGCGCCACCAGTGCAGGCCACGCGGCGCCCGCCCAGGACAAGGTCCTTGCCGAACTCAGGCGGCTCGCCGAACGGATCGAGAAACTCGAGCAGCGCAACAGCGAACTCGAAGCACGGCTCGCGGCGCCAGCCCAACCGGCTGCGGCACTCGCGCAGCGCGTCGAAGCGCTGGAACAGGCGAACCACGAGCTCGCCACGAGCCTCGGGAGCGACCGCCTCAGCGAGCGTGAACCGGAGCTCGCGATCCGGCTCAAGGCGATCGAGGAACGGACCAATGCGATGGCCGCGCCGTCACGTCTGGCCGAAGCCTTCGATGGCATCGCGATCGAAGGCAGCGCGGCCACCGTCGCGCAGCGGATCGACGGCGACGCGCGCGAAGACGGCACGCACGAATCGCAGCTGTCATGGCGCGGCGACCTCGGCATCACGCTGCCGGCGGGCGAGATCGGCCGGGGCAAGGGCGAGTTCTACACGCAGTTGCGGATGGGCCAGGGCGACAGCTTCACCGGCCTGAAGCCGACGTTCACCGCCGCGTTCAACAGCCTCGCGTTCCAGACCGGTGGCGGCTCGGAGGAAACCTACGCGATCGTCGCGCAGGCCTGGTACCAGCTGACGACGCCGCTCAGCGCCAGCATGAATTCGCGGCACAGCCTGCAGCTCACGCTTGGCAAGATGGACCCGTTCGTGTTCTTCGACCAGAACGCGATCGCCGACAACGAAGCCGAGAAGTTCCTCAACAACGTCTTCGTGCATAACCCGATGCTCGACTCGGGCGGGGGCGTCGGTGCGGACAGCTACGGCTTCACTCCCGGCCTGCGTCTCGCGTACCGCAACGAAAGCGCCGCGCCCGACTGGTGGCAGGCGTCGATCGCGGCGTTTGGCGCCCGGCAAGGAGCGCGCTTCGGCCGCAGCTTCGACAAGCCGTTCGTCATCGGCCAGCTGGAATACGGCCGCAAGACTCACGGCTTCGACAGCACCTACCGCGTGTATGCGTGGCGCAATGGCCAGTACGACGGCTTCGATGCGACGCCCCGCAGCGCGAGCGGCTGGGGCGCGAGCGTCGACCAGCGGGTGCATGAGGACGTGACGCTGTTCGCGCGCTACGGCCAGTCGAGCAGCAGCAAGGCGGCGTTCGACCGCGCCGTGACGGTCGGCACCGAGATCGCCGGCAACGCCTGGGGACGCGGCGCCGACAGCGTCGGCCTGGCATGGGGGTGGCTGCGCGCGAGCGACGAATTCCGCGACGCCGCACCGCTGCTCGACGATTTCGGCTTTGCCGCGCGCGGTGCCGAGCAGGTTGCCGAGCTGTATTACCGCTGGCACCTGAACGACCAGCTGTCGCTGACGCCCGACCTGCAATACGTGCGCCGCGCCGCCGCCGACCCGGACGCGAAAGCGCTCACCGTCTTTGGCCTGCGCGGAGTGTATGCGTTCTAGGCCTGCACGCTCCTCCTGCCCCGCCCGGCTGCCCGCCGCGCGGGGTTTTCGTCATTTTCAGCACAGGAACTCCCGATCGTGATTCTTCCGCGCCTGCTCGCCCGTGTACTGGGCATCGTGGCCCTGACGGCGTCGAGCGCCGTCCAGGCCGACCTGCCGACGTTCCAGATCGTCGCCGAAAACGGCCGCTTCACGCCCGACACGATAACGGTGCCAGCCAACACCCGCTTTCGCCTGCAGCTCACGAACCGCAACGCCGGCCCCGAGGAGTTCGAGACGACGAGCCCGTTCAAGGAGCTCGTCGTCGGGCCGGGCGTGACGCGCAGCACCATCTTTCCGCCGCTGAAGCCCGGCACCTACCCGTTCTTCGGCGAGTTCCACCCCGACACGGCAAAAGGCCGATTCGTCGCCCAGTAATCGCACACTCGGGAAACATCATGGGTAATTCACTTTTCATCGTGTGGCGCGAGAGCGTCGAAGCGATCCTGGTGATCAGCATCCTCTACGCGTGGATTCGCGCCCGCGGCGACGGCCGCATCGGCGTCCATCACCTGTGGGCGGGCGTGGCCGGCGGGCTGCTGCTCGCCGGCGCGCTCGCGCTGGCGATGCTCGGGCTGCAGAGCCAGCTCGCCGGCGACGCGCTGGAGGCGTTCCAGGCCGCGATCGTCATCATCGCCGCCGGCCTGATCACGCACATGGTGTTGTGGATGCGCGCGCACGGCCGGCACATGAAGCGCGAGCTCGAAGCGGGACTGACGAAAGCCGCCGATGCGGCGGGCGGGGTGTCGGTCGCGCTGCTCGCGGCGATCGCCGTTGGCCGCGAAGGGGCCGAAACCGTGCTGTTCCTGTACGGCCTCGGCGTCGAGCAGTCCGGCGACGCGCTGAACCATATGCTCGCCGGCGCCGCCCTCGGCTTCGTGCTGGCACTGGCCACCGCGTGGCTGATCCAGCGCGGCTCGCGCTGGCTGCCGAGCCGGGTGTTCTTCGGCGCCACCGAGATCGTGCTGTGCCTGCTCGCGGCGGGGCTGCTCGTTTCGGGCGTCGAGCGGCTGATCAATATGGAATGGCTGCCGCCGCTGCTCGAGCCGGTGTGGGACAGCTCCGCGCTGCTCGCCGACGGCAGCACGGCCGGCGGCATCGCCGCGGCGTTCGCCGGCTACCGCGCGCAGCCGTCGCTGACGGTGCTGATCGCGTGGTTCGGCTACTGGACGCTGTTCGCGTGGCTCGGGCGCGTGCCGCGGAGGGCCTGATCATGACGTGCCACAGCCTGCCGGCGATGCGCCCGCCGCGGCTTGCCCGCCTCGGCGACCTGATGCGCCGTCACCGCAACTGGATCGTCGGAATCCAGTGGGCAGTGCTCGTCGCCTATGTTTTCCTCGTCGTCACGCCGGCTTTCCTGCCGCTGCCCGAGTCCGGTGCACACCTGTGGGACAACCTCACGCTGTTCGCGCAGTTCGTGTTCTGGGGCATCTGGTGGCCGTTCGTGCTGGTGTCGATGATGCTGATGGGACGCGTGTGGTGCGGCGTGTTGTGCCCGGAAGGGTTCGTCGCCGAGCAGGTGTCGCGTGTCGGCCTAGGCCGTCCGGTGCCGCGCTGGATCAAGTGGGGCGGCTGGCCGTTCGTCGCGTTCCTCGCGACGACGGTGTATGGGCAGCTCGTCAGCGTGTATGAATACCCCAAAGCCGTGCTGCTCGTGCTCGGCGGCTCGACGGTCGCGGCAGCTGCGGTCGGTCTCGTGTATGGCCGCGGCAAGCGGGTGTGGTGCCGACACCTGTGCCCGGTCGGCGGCGTGTTCGGCCTGCTCGCGCGGCTCGCGCCGGTGCATTTCCGCACCGACCGCGAAGCGTGGCAGGCGCATCCGGAAAGGCCGGCAACCCGGGTCAATTGCGCACCGCTGGTCGACATCCGCCGCATGGAAAGCGCCGCTGCGTGCCACATGTGCGGCCGCTGCAGCGGTCATCGCGACGCGGTGCAGCTGGTCGGCCGCGTGCCCGGGGCCGAAGTCGCGAGACTGCGCAGCGATGAAGCCGACGTATGGGAAGCGCGCCTGCTGGTGTTCGGCGTCATCGGCACCGCGATCGGCGCATTCCAGTGGTCGGCGTCGCCGTGGTTCGTGCAGGCCAAGCTCGCTGCCGCCGAATGGCTCGTCGAACGCGACGCCTTCGCGCTGCTCGACAGCGACATCCCGTGGTGGGTGCTGACGCATTACCCGGAAGCAAACGACGTCTTCACATGGCTCGACGGGCTGATGATTCTCGGCTACATCGGCACGACGGCGCTCGTCATCGGCGGCTGGATCACGCTGTGGCTGCGGGGCGCCGCGCGGCTCGTCGGCGAAGCGGCAGCGCACCAGCGCCTCGCCTACGCGCTGATTCCGCTCGGCGGCGTCGGCGTGTTCCTCGGCCTGTCGGCGCTGACCGTCACGCTGCTGTCGGCCGAAGGAGTCATGCTCGCCGGGCTGCCGCTCGTGCGCGCAGTGCTGCTCGCCGCCGCAGCTGGCGCGAGCTTCGCGCTCGGCGCGCTGCACATCGGTCGCGCGGGGGCGTCCGCGGGGCGCCGGGCTGCTGCGCTGCTCGCTTTTTGCGCCGCAGCCGCAGGCGCGGTTGCACCGTGGGTGACGATGTTCTTTGTGTGGTGAAACGCGGTGCGGACGAAGACGGCAGTCGGTCGCACCGACGCATTCAGGCGACCGGCTCCTGAATGCCGGACGCGATCAGCGTCTGCGCCGCTGCTGCGGACCGAGAGGCCCGCGGCCTTCGATATGGCGGAAAGTGATGCGCCCCTTGCTCAGATCGTAGGGGGAGAGTTCGAGTGAAACCTTGTCGCCGCACAGGATGCGGATGTGGTGCTTGCGCATCTTGCCCGCGGAGTACGCAACGAGGTTGTGGCCGTTGTCCAGGGTGACGCGGAAACGGGAGTCGGGCAGGACTTCAACTACCATCCCGCTCATTTCGATCAGTTCTTCCTTGGCGATGACGATGTCTCCAGAAGGAAAGCAGAAAGGGAAAAAGTCCGGCATGCGCCGTAATTTTTCCCTCGGGGAGGCGTTCTTGAAGGAATGCCGCAGTCCCGGCCCCGTCTGGGGCCGAAGGCATGGCGTTGCTGCCATGCCGCGTCCGGGAACGCTCAGTCAGCCGGACGGATGTTCGACGCCTGCTGGCCTTTCGGGCCGGACGTGACGTCGAAGCTGACGCGCTGGCCTTCAGCCAGGGTCTTGAAACCCTGTCCCTGGATCGCGGAGAAGTGCGCGAAAAGATCGTCGCCACCGCTTTCCGGAGTGATGAAACCGAAGCCTTTGGAGTCGTTGAACCACTTCACGGTACCTGTTGCCATGTCTTGAATATCCTGAAAAATGAAGGGACGTGCCCTAGAGTGAGGGCGAAGCTCAAGACGGCAGGGTGATGAGGGAGAGATACCGCAGAAAAGCAGATACTGAACCTGACAACAACGGTGCTACTTGAAGATCGCTGCGGTGCACTGTGGACTGGATCGACCGGTTTTGCAAACGGAACGCACATTCTTACATCTGCCCCGCTCCCGTTGAATGCCTTCGGCATCGCCGATTGTCGCCGTTCCGGGACCGTCCGAACGGCGGCGGCTGCAAATCGAAGCGGCGCTCCACGCGCCGTCGCGGACAGTTATAATCCGTGCCTGCCGAGGAGCGCTGCGAGACTTTCGTCCCAGGCTCGGCTCATTTTTTCGCAACTGCGCTCACCTTAACCCGTGCCGGGCACGGGGTGACGAAGGTGAGCCCACCGCAGCACCCCTTCCCGGCCACACGTTCAAGGAACTCACATGAACTCTGTGGCTGAAAACTTCACCGATTACGTCGTCGCCGACCTCGCGCTCGCCGGCTGGGGCCGCAAGGAAATCCGCATCGCCGAGACCGAGATGCCCGGCCTGATGGCGATCCGCGACGAGTTTGCCGTCGTGCAGCCGCTCAAGGGCGCGCGCATCACTGGATCGCTGCACATGACGATCCAGACCGCGGTGCTGATCGAGACGCTGACAGCGCTCGGCGCCGAAGTGCGCTGGGCGTCGTGCAACATCTTCTCGACGCAGGACCACGCCGCTGCCGCGATCGCCGAGTCGGGCGTGCCGGTGTTCGCGGTCAAGGGCGAGTCGCTCGCCGACTACTGGGACTACACGCACCGCATCTTCGAATGGCCGGCTGCGAACGGCGAGCCGGTCTTCAGCAACATGATCCTCGACGACGGCGGCGACGCGACGCTGCTGCTGCACCTGGGCGCGCGCGCCGAACAGGACATTTCGGTGCTCGCGAACCCCGGTTCGGAAGAGGAGCGCGTCCTGTTCGCGGCGATCCGCGCGAAGCTCGCGCTCGACCCGACGTGGTACTCGGTGCGTCTCGCCGCGATCCGGGGCGTCACCGAGGAGACGACGACCGGCGTGCATCGCCTGTACCAGATGTTCGAGCGCGGCGAGCTGAAGTTCCCGGCGATCAACGTCAATGATTCGGTGACGAAGTCGAAGTTCGACAATTTGTACGGCTGCCGCGAGTCGCTCGTTGACGGCATCAAGCGTGCGACCGACGTCATGGTCGCCGGCAAGGTCGCAGTCGTGTGCGGCTACGGCGACGTCGGCAAGGGCTCGGCGCAGGCGCTGCGTGCGCTGTCCGCGCAGGTGTGGGTCACCGAAATCGACCCGATCTGCGCGCTGCAGGCCGCGATGGAAGGCTACCGCGTCGTGACGATGGACTACGCCGCCGAACATGCTGACATCTTTGTCACCTGCACCGGCAACTACCACGTGATCACGCACGACCACATGGCGAAGATGAAGGACCAGGCGATCGTCTGCAACATCGGCCACTTCGACAACGAGATCGACGTCGCCAGCATCGAAGTCTACGAGTGGGAAGAGATCAAGCCGCAGGTCGATCACGTGATCTTCCCCGGCGGAAAACGCATCATCCTGCTCGCGAAAGGCCGCCTCGTGAACCTCGGCTGCGCGACCGGCCACCCAAGCTACGTGATGTCGTCGTCGTTCGCGAACCAGACGATCGCGCAGATCGAGCTCTTCACGCGCACCGCGGATTATCCGGTGGGCGTCTATACGCTGCCGAAGCACCTCGACGAGAAAGTCGCGCGGCTGCAGTTGAAGAAGCTCAACGCGCAGCTCACGGAGCTGCGGCCGGACCAGGCAGCCTACATCGGCGTGCCGGTCGAAGGGCCGTACAAGTCGGCCCAGTACCGCTACTGACCGGGGGCATCATGCACAGACCCGAACTTTCAATCGAGTTCTTCCCGCCGCAGACGCCGGACGGGGAAGAAAAGCTGCGGGCGACGCGCGCCGCGCTCGCGGCGCTGAAGCCGGCGTTCTTCTCGGTAACGTACGGCGCAGGCGGCTCGACGCGCGAGCGCACGTTCTCGACCGTCAGGGAGATCGCCGCCGACGGCTTCGAAGCCGCTCCGCACCTGTCGTGCATCGGTTCGACGCGCGCCGGCATCCGCGAAATCCTCGACGACTACGCGTCGGCCGGCATCCGGCGCATCGTCGCGCTGCGCGGCGATCTGCCGTCCGGGGTCGGCGATCCCGGCGAGTTCCGCTATGCCAACGAGCTCGTCGAATTCATCCGTGCGGAGACCGGCGATCGCTTCCGCATCGAAGTCGCCGCGTATCCCGAATGGCATCCGCAGGCGAAAAACCCGAAGGACGATCTCGCGGCGTTCAGGCGCAAGGCCGAGGCCGGCGCCGATTCGGCGATCACGCAGTATTTCTACAATCTCGACGCCTACCTGCATTTCGTCGACCAGGTGCGCGCGATGGGCGTGGAGATCCCGATCGTGCCCGGCATCATGCCGATCGCGAGCTTCTCGAAGCTCGCGCGCTTCTCGGATGCGTGCGGCGCCGAGCTGCCGCGCTGGATGCGGCGCAAGTTCGAGGGGTACGGCGACGACGCCGACTCGATCCGGGCGTTCGGCCTCGACGTCGTGACCAGCCTGTGCGAGCGCCTGCTCGCTGCCGGTGCGCCCGGCCTGCATTTCTACAGCATGAACCAGGCGGGGCTGACGACGGCGATCTGCACGCGGCTCGGCATCGCCTGACGCACCGGACGCGGGGCCGCGGCACGGTGTTGACGTGCCGTCCGCCGGGGCTATAACAGGAAAGTGAGAACGACTCTCACGCGCTTCCTGACAAGCCCAGACCCGCCCCGCCCCGCCGACCGCATCCGATCGACAAGAACGCTGCGACTGGACACCCGAAACAGATACCCGGGAAGGAGACAGCAATGAGCTATCGGATCGAAGGGCGACTCCTCGAAGTCTGCACCTGCAAGGCGATCTGTCCGTGCTGGATCGGTGACGACCCCGACGGCGGAGCCTGCGACGGCACGCTCGCGTGGCACATCGACAAGGGCGATGTCGGCGGCACCGACGTGTCGGGATTGACTTTCGGCATGCTCGCGCACATTCCGGGCAACGTGCTGGCCGGCAACTGGCGCGCGCGTGCGTTCGTCGATGAGCGCGCGACGGCGGCACAGGAAGAAGCGCTGCTGTCGGTGTTCACCGGCAAGCTCGGCGGACCGATCGCCGATCTGGCGCAGCTGGTGGGCGAAGTCGTCGGCGTCGAGCGGGTCGGCATCGAGTTCGACGTGAGCGAAGGCTCCGGGCGCTTGCGCCTCGGCGAACACGTCGCGGCCGACGTCGCGGTAGCGCGCGGGCCGGGCGACCGGCCGACGGTGATGACCGACACGGTGTTCTCGACGATTCCCGGCTCGCCGGCGTACATCGGCCGCGCGCCGACGTACCGCGCGCATGACGAGACGCTCGGCATCGACCTCGAGCTGAGCGGCCGCAACTCGGTCCAGGGCACGTTCCTGTTCGAGGCCTGAGTCCGCAGGCGTGCCGCCCTGCATGCCGGCTTTTTCGACCTCCTCGCCGGCCGGCGGCGGCACGGCTGCGGCCCGCTTCCGGCCGCGATGATACCGATCCCCCACCGGCGCGCATTCGCGTCGGTCTTCGCGCTCCTCGTGGCTGCCGCGTGGCTCGCGCTATGGCTGTGGGAGCGCTCGCCATACGGCCGCTACCTGCACCACGCCGAACTCGGCGCGCTGGTGCACGGCGAAGCGGCTGCCGCGTTGTCGCAGGCGTCGGTGTACGTCGCCGGCTGGCTGCTGATGACCGTCGCGATGATGCTGCCGACGACGCTGCCGCTGCTCGATGCGTTTCGTCGCATGAGCGCCCGGCGCACCGACGCCGGGCAGCTCGTCGCCCTCGTCGTCGCCGGCTATCTCGCCGTGTGGCTCGCTTTCGGCGTCGCGGCGCACGTGTTCGACCTCGCGCTGCACGCGCTGCTCGAGCGCGTCGCGTGGCTGCAGGCGAACCCGTGGGTGTTCGGCGCCGGACCGCTTGCCGTCGCCGGCGCATTCCAGTTCTCGACGCTGAAATACCGCTGCCTCGAACGCTGCCGTGCGCCGGTCGGGTTCGTGATCCAGCATTGGCGCGGCGGCAATCCCGCCCGTCAGGCACTCTTGATCGGAGCGCATCACGGAGTGTTCTGCGTCGGCTGCTGCTGGGCGCTGATGCTGCTGATGTTCGCAGTCGGCATCGGCAGCATCGGCTGGATGCTGGCGCTCGCCGCGATCATGGCGATCGAGAAGAACGTCGCCTGGGGGCGGCGGCTATCGACCCCGCTCGGCCTCGCCCTGCTGCTGTGGGCGGCGGCGATCGCGCTCGACCACGCGTGGAGCTGGCAATAGCCGCGCCCCGTCAGCCGATGCCGTGCTGGCGCATCCAGCGATGAAAATCCTCGCGCCCCGCCGCGCTGCGCAACCGTCCCAGGTGCAGCGCCATGTTCTCGACCATCGTGTGCGCGGCGATCGCCGCCATCACTTCCAGCCGTGCTTCGGTGCTCAGACCATGCTCGGCGAGCTTGCGGTCGAGCTCGCAGAAGTGGTTCGCCATCAGGCTGCGCGCTTCGTGTTCGTCGAGGGCAAGGCCGCCCAGATCCAGCCGGTCTTCGGCCTCGATCTCGGCAATCAACGATTCAACGGATTGTGGCGTCATTGCGGACCTCCAGCTGGCACTTGGTGGCGATTGGACCTGCGCCACCGGGCATCAGTGCCCGCCACGACCCGCCATCCGTCTGCGGCGGAACCGCGCACGCGGAAAATCAGCGCTTGCGACTGCTCCCGCCGAACAGCGAGCCGAGCACGCCGCGCACGATCTGCCGTCCGACCGAACTGCCGATCGTGCGCGCGACGGTTTTCGCCGCGATATCGACGAGCCCGTCGCGCTTGCCGCCGCGCGGGCCGGTCGAGCCGAACAGGATGTCGCCCATGCCGCCCATCAGGCCGCCCGAACCTTCGGCCGGGCCGGCCCCGGAAGCCTCCGCTGCACCCGCCGCACCGGCCGCGGTCGCCGCAGCCGCCTGCGCTCGCAGCAATTCGTACGCCGACTCGCGGTCGAGCAGCTTCTCGTAATGACCGTACAGCACCGAGCCGCGAATCGCCTGGCTGCGCTCGTCGGGCGTCAGCGGACCGAGGCGCGACGCGGGCGCGATGACGGACGCGCGTTCGACGATTTCGGGACGGCCTTTCTCGTCGAGGAAGGACACCAGCGCTTCGCCGACGCCCAGCTCGGTGATCGCCGTTGCGGCGTCGAATGCCGGGTTGGCGCGCATCGTCTCGGCCGCGGTGCGAACCGCTTTCTGGTCGCGCGGCGTGAAAGCGCGCAGCGCGTGCTGCACGCGGTTGCCGAGCTGGCCGAGCACGGACTCGGGCACGTCGAGCGGGTTCTGGGTGACGAAATACACGCCGACGCCTTTCGAGCGGATCAGCCGCACGACCTGCTCGACCTTGTCGACGAGAGCCTTCGGCGCGTCGTCGAACAGCAGGTGCGCTTCGTCGAAGAAGAACACCAGCTTCGGCCGGTCGAGGTCGCCGACTTCGGGCAGCTGCTCGAAAAGCTCCGCGAGCATCCACAGCAGGAAAGTCGAATACAGCGCCGGCGAGTGGTACAGCTTGTCGGCAGCCAGTACGTTGATGACGCCGCGGCCCTCGACATCGGTCTGCATCAGGTCGGCGAGGTCGAGCATCGGCTCGCCGAAGAAGCGGTCGCCGCCCTGCTCCTCGAGCGCCAGGAGGCCGCGCTGGATCGCGCCGATCGACGCCGCCGAGACGTTGCCGTATTCGGTCGTGAACGCTTTCGCGTTGTCGCCGACGTGGCGGATCATCGCGCGCAGGTCCTTCAGATCGAGCAGCAGCAGCCCGTTGTCGTCGGCGATGCGAAACACCAGCTGCAGCACGCCGGCCTGCGTGTCGTTGAGGTTCAGCAGCCGCGCGAGCAGCAGCGGTCCCATGTCGGAGACGGTCGCGCGCACCGGGTGGCCGGACTCGCCGAACACGTCCCAGAACACGACGGTGTTCGCGCGCGGCGTGTAGTCGGTGATGCCGATCGCCGCGAGCCGCTGCAGCAGCTTGTCGCTCGCGACGCCGGGCGCCCCGATGCCCGACAGGTCGCCCTTGATGTCGGCGACGAACACCGGCACGCCGATGCTCGCGAAGGATTCCGCCATCTTCTGCAGCGTCACCGTCTTGCCGGTGCCGGTCGCGCCGGCGATCAGGCCGTGCCGGTTGGCAAGACGTGGCAGCAGGTTGATGTCCTTGTTCCCGCTGCGGGCGATCAGGAGCGGCTCGACCATGGCGAAATCCTCGCTGGATGAATTCGCCCGAGTTTAGCAGGATGCCGGGGCGCAGGCCTCCGGCATCCTGCGGCGATCACGCCGGAACGCGTTCGATGACCAGCGCGATGCCGTGGCCGACGCCGATGCACAGGCTGACGACCGCGTAACGCCCGCCGCGGCGCTCGAGTTCGCGTGCCGCCGACAGTGCGATGCGCGCGCCGGACGCGCCGAGCGGATGGCCGACCGCGATCGCACCGCCGTTCGGATTGACGCGCGGATCGTCGAACGCGACGTCGAGCAGCTTCAGGCAGCCGAGCACCTGCGGCGCGAACGCTTCGTTGATCTCGATGACGTCCATGTCCTTGAGCGTCAGCCCGGCACGCGCGAGCGCTTTCCGGATCGCGTAAGCCGGTCCGACGCCCATGATGCGAGGCTCGACGCCGGCGACCGCGCCGCCGAGGATGCGCGCCATCGGCGCCGCGCCGGCCCGCTCCCCGGCCGCACGGCTACCGACGATCAGCGCGGCCGCGCCGTCGTTGATGCCCGAAGCGTTGCCGGCAGTGACGACGCCGTCGGCGAACAGCGGCTTCAGTTTCGCCAGCGCCTCGTACGTCGATTCAGGGCGCGGATGCTCGTCTTCGGCGACAACCAGTGGCGGCGTCTTGCGCCCGGTCGGCACCGAGATCGGAAGGATCTCGCCGGCATAGAAACCGGCTTCTTTCGCTGCCGCGTATTTCGCCTGCGACGCGGCGGCGAAGCGATCCGCGGCGTCCCGCGTGATGCCGAACTCAGCAGCGACGTTGTCGCCGGTCTCCGGCATGCTGTCGTTGCCGTACTCTTCGACGAGGCGCGGATTCGGGAAGCGCGCGCCGATCGTCGTGTCGAACACCTTGAAATCGCGGCTGTACGCGGATTCGGCTTTCGCGACGACGAAAGGCGCACGGCTCATGCTTTCGACGCCGCCGGCAACGTACAGATCGCCTTCGCCGCAAGTCACCGCGCGGGCGCTGTCGAGCACTGCGGCCAGGCCGCTGCCGCACAGGCGGTTGACCGTCTGGCCGGCGACCGTCGTCGGCAGGCCGGCGAGCAGCGCCGCGTGGCGGGCGACGTTGCGCGAATCCTCTCCGGCCTGGGCCGCGCAGCCGAGGATCACGTCCTCGACGTCGGCGCCCTCAAACGGCGAGCGGGCGAGCACTTCGCGGATCACGGTCGCGACGAGGTCGTCGGGGCGAACGGCGGCGAGCTTGCCGGCATGGCGGCCGATCGGGGAGCGCAGACCGGCGTAGATGTAAGCGTCGAGCATCAATAGTCCTTGTAGAAAGAGCAGGTTCAGTTTTCGGGAGTCAGCAGCGACACGCCGAGGCGCGCGCGCCGGATCAGCCACGGACTCGGGCGGTAGCGCGGGTCGCGGTAGAAATCGTGGAGCCGCTCGAGGATCGTCAGCACCGTGGCGGCGCCGAGCGCATCGCCCAGCGCGAGCGGGCCTTTCGGGTAGCCGAGGCCGAGCCGGACTGCCGAGTCGATGTCCTCGGGGGTCGCGACGCGCTGCTGCGCGATGTCGCAACCGATATTGACGATCATCGCGACGACGCGCTGCGCGACGAAGCCGGGGCTGTCGTGGATCACCGAAACCACGGTGTCTTCGCCCGCGAGCGCGGCCCATGCAGCATCACGCGCGGCGGGCGTCGTCAGCGGGTTGGTCATCAGCGTCAGGTGGCCGTCGAGAAACAGCGGATCGAGCGCGAGCGTGCGCGACGGGTCGAGTTCTTCGGCAAGCGCGGTCGTCGTCGTATCAAAGCCGACCGGCAGCACGAGGCACACCGAGCTGTCGCCCGGACGCTCGCCGTAGTCGATCGGGATGCCGCGCCCGGCGAGCAGCGTCAGCACGCGCGCGTGCCGGACCGGGTCGCTCGGGCTGACCCAGATCGGCGTGTGCGTGAGCGCCGGCACCGCCGGCGTCGCGACCGGCTCGGCCTGGCCGTTCGTATATGTATAGAAGCCGCGCCCGCTCTTGCGTCCGAGCAGCCCCGCGGCGAGGCGCGTGCGCGTCAGCGGCGACGGACGGAAACGCGGCTCCTGGTAGTACTGCGCGTAGATCGACTCCATGACCGGGTGCGAGACATCGAGTCCGGTCAGGTCGAGGAGCTCGCACGGTCCCATGCGAAAGCCCGCGGCATCGCGCAGGATCGCATCGACGGCCGGGACTTCGGCGATGCCTTCGGAGAGGACGCGCAGCGCTTCGGTCAGATAGCCGCGCCCGGCGTGATTGACGATGAATCCCGGCGTGTCCTTCGCGCGCACCGGCGTGTGGCCCATGCGGCGCGCGAGCGCGGTCAGCGCTTCGCCGGCCCACGGCGCGGTCAAGGTACCGTCGATGACTTCGACGATCTTCATCAGCGGCACGGGGCTGAAGAAATGGAAGCCGGCGACGCGTTCGGGCACGCGGCAGCCGGCGGCGATCGACGTCACCGACAGCGACGACGTGTTCGTCGCGAGCAGGCACGCGTCGGGGACGATCGTTTCGAGGTCGCGGAACAGCTGGCGCTTGGCGTCGAGGTCCTCGACGATCGCCTCGATGACGATCTCGCAGTCGGCGAGATCCTGCAGCGTATCGGCGATGTGCAGGCGCGCGACCGCGGCCTGCGCGTCATCGCCGCTGAGCTTGCCCTTCTCGGCGAGCTTCGCGAGCATCTGCGCGACCGCATCGCATGCTTCAGCCGCGGCGCGCGGGCGGCTGTCGAAAAGCCGCACCTGCACGCCGCCCTGCACCGCAATCTGCGCGATACCGCGGCCCATCAGGCCGGTGCCGACGACTCCGAGAGTCAGGTTCTGGCGTGTCGCATCGAGCATGATTCACCTTCCTTCAAAATTGGCTTTCCGTTTCTCGAGGAAGGCCTGCATGCCTTCCTTCTGGTCCCGGCTCGCGAACAGCAATTGGAATGCCTTGCGCTCGAGCATCAGCGCCGTCTCGAGCGAGGCGTCCTGGCCGGCGATCAGCACTTCCTTGATCTGCGCGATCGCCAGCGGCGGCAGCGCGGCAATCTGCGCAGCCAGTTCGATCGCGTGCGCCTGCACGTCCGCGTCGGCGACGACTTCGCTCGCCAGGCCCATTTCCAGCGCGTCGCGCGCGCCGACCGGCTGGCCCGTGAGGACCATCTTCATCGCCTTGAACTTGCCGACTGCGCGGGTGAGACGCTGCGTGCCGCCGGCGCCCGGCATGATGCCGACTTTCACTTCCGGCTGGCAGAACGATGCGGACTCGCCCGCGACGATGATGTCGGCGTGCATCGCGAGCTCGCAGCCGCCGCCCCACGCGTAGCCGTTGACCGCGGCGATCACCGGCTTGGGACAGCTCGCGATCGCCTGCCACAGGCGATGGGTGTGGCGCAGCATCATGTCGATCGCGCCGGCATCGGCCATCGCGCGGATGTCCGCTCCCGCGGCGAAGAACTTGTCGCCGCCCGTCAGCACGATGCAGCGCACGTCCGGGTCCTGGCCGAACGCCGTGAAATGCGTGGCGAGCTGCTGCCGGACTTCCTGGTTCAGCGCATTGCGGGCGTCGGGCCGGTTCAGGCGCAGCAGCACGATGCCGGAACCCGGGCGCTCGATGAGGACTTCGTCCATGGTCTTCCCCTTTGTTTCGCTCTGCGAACGATACGTTTGCACAATACGTTGAATGAACGATACGGTCTTTGCCCTTCCATGTAAATACTGCGCCGAGGAGGGCACGTCGCGCCAGTCGCGGTGTTTCGCTGTGCGAATCATGGTGCCGCATTTGCATTGACACGGGCGAATTCGCCATGCCACCATGCCGACGGAAAACGAAACTGAAAACCGCCACGCGGAACCCCCGGGACTTCTTATGGATGACGACATCCAGGTATTTGCCGACGACGAGGAAAGCAGGGACCGCCAGTTCGTCAACGCGCTCGCGCGCGGCCTCGAGCTGCTGCGCTGCTTTCGCCCCGGCGACACCGAACTGAGCAACGCCGAACTCGCGCGCCGCACCGGCCTGCCGAAACCGACCATTTCACGGCTCACCCACACGCTGACCAAGCTCGGCTACCTCGGTTTTTCCGAGAGCCGCGGCACCTACCGTCTGGCCGCCGGCGTGCTCGCGCTCGGCTACGCGCTGCTGTCGAACCTCGACGTGCGCAAGGTCGCGCGGCCGTACATGGAAGAGCTGTCCGAGTACGCGCAGGTGTCGGTGTCGATCGGCGCGCGCGACCGCCTGAGCGTCGTCTATATCGAGAGCTGCCGCAGCAGCGCGAACGTCACGCTGCGCCTCGATGTCGGCTCGCGCATCCCGCTCGCAACTTCCGCGGTCGGGCGCGCGCTGCTGTGCGGCTTGCCGCAGGGCGAGCGCGACTACCTGATGGATCACATCCGCCTGCGCGACGAGGAAAACTGGCCGCGCGTCAAAGCCGGCATCGAGCAGGCGCTGCGCGACTACCAGGAGCGCGGCTTCGTCGTGTCCGCCGGCGACTGGCAGAAGGACGTCCACGCGGTCGGCGTGCCGATGACCGGCGTCGACGGCGAGCGCGCGATGGCGTTCAACTGCGGCGGCCCGGCTTTCCTGCTGTCGCGCGAGCGGCTCATCGGCGAGGTCGGCCCGCGTCTCGTCGAGCTCGTGCACAAGGTGGAAGCCGATCTCGGCCGCGCCTGAAACATTCTCGGATCGAGTCGTTCCGCCCCGCAGATCGTGGCGGAACGCGACGAAATACAGCCTGTGGAGATGCAAAGATGAGTCGTGAAGCAATGGAATTCGACGTCGTGATCGTCGGCGGCGGCCCGGCCGGGCTGTCCGCGGCGATCCGCCTGAAGCAGCTCGCCGCGGACGCCGGCAGCGAGCTGTCGATCTGCGTCATCGAGAAAGGCTCGGAAGTCGGCGCGCACATCCTGTCGGGTGCGGTGATGGACCCGCGCGCGCTCGCCGAGCTTTTTCCCGACTGGCAGGCGCTCGGCGCGCCGCTGAAAGCGGCGGTCACCGAAGACCGCTTCCTGCTGCTCGGTGACACCGGCGGGCGGCAGCTGCCGAACACGCTGCTGCCCGACTGTTTCCACAACCACGGCAATTACGTCGTCAGCCTCGGCAACGTGTGCCGCTGGCTCGCGACACAGGCCGAAGCGCTGGGGGTCGACGTCTATGCCGGCTTCGCCGGAGCCGAGATCCTGTACGACGCCGAAGGCCGTGTGACGGGCGTCGTAACCGGCGACATGGGGCGCCTGAAGGACGGCTCGGAAGGCCCGAACTTCCAGCCGGGCATGGAGCTGCAGGCGAAATACACCCTGTTCGCCGAAGGCTGCCGCGGCCACCTCGGCAAGCAGCTCGAAGCGAAGTTCGACCTGCGCCGCGACTGCGATCCGCAGACCTACGGCATCGGCATCAAGGAGCTGTGGGAACTCAAGCCCGAACGCCACCGCGAGGGCCTTGTGATCCACACCGGCGGCTGGCCGCTCGAGCCGGACACCTATGGCGGCGGCTTCCTGTACCACATGGAAGACAACCTGGTGTCGGTCGGCTTCGTCGTCGGCCTCGGCTACCGCAACCCGCACCTGTCGCCGTTCGACGAGATGCAGCGGCTCAAGACCCACCCGATGCTGAAGGACTTCTTCGTCGGCGCGCGGCGCGTCGCATACGGTGCGCGCGCGATCGCGGCCGGCGGCCTGCAGTCGATGCCGAAGCTGGTGTTCCCGGGCGGCGCGCTGATCGGCGACGACGCGGGCTTCCTCAACGCGAGCCGCATCAAAGGTTCGCACTGCGCGATCAAGTCCGGCGCACTCGCCGCGGAAGCCTGTTTCACCGCGCTCGCGACAGGCCGCGCGCACGACGAGCTCACCGCCTACCCCGAAGCGTTCCGTGCGAGCTGGCTGTACGACGAACTGCACAAGGCGCGCAACTTCAAGCCCTGGATGAGCAAAGGCCTGAAGACCGGGTCATTGATGTTCGGCATCGACCAGATCGTGCTGCGCGGGCGCGCACCGTGGACGCTGAAGAACAGCGCCGACCACCGCAAGCTGCAGCCCGCAGCCGACTGCGCCCCGATCGTCTATCCGAAGCCCGACGGCGTGCTGACGTTCGACCGGCTGTCGTCGGTGTTCATCTCGAACACGAACCACGAGGAAGACCAGCCCTGCCATCTGACGCTCGGCGATGCCGCGGTGCCGATCGACGTGAACCTCGCGCAGTTCGACGCGCCGGAGCAACGCTACTGCCCGGCCGGCGTCTACGAGATCGTGCGCGACGCGGACGCCTCATCGGCCAACAGCTCGCGCCTGCAGATCAACGCGCAGAACTGCCTGCACTGCAAGACCTGCGACATCAAGGATCCGACGCAGAACATCACGTGGGTCGTGCCGCAGGGCGGCGAAGGGCCAAACTACCCGAACATGTGAGCGCCATCGCGGCTGCGGCAACCGCGTTCGCGAACCGGCGCCGCCCGCAGCGCGTGTCGTGAAGCCGGGCCATCCCGACCCCGCGCCATCCGACCCATTTCGCCCGCAGTGCGCGGGCAGCAAGGAGACAGCATGAAACCGCCCCGCGTCTATGCCATCGACGGCGTCGTCCCGGTCATCGACCCGAGCGCCTATGTCCACCCCTCCGCCGTGCTGATCGGCGACGTCATCGTCGGCCCCGGCTGCTACGTCGGCCCGTGCGCGAGCCTGCGCGGCGACTTCGGCCGGCTGATCCTGAAGGCCGGCGTCAACGTCCAGGACACCTGCGTCATCCACAGCTTTCCGGACCACGACACGGTGGTCAACGAGAACGGCCACATCGGCCACGGCGCCGTGCTGCACTGCTGCACGATCGGGCGCAATGCGCTCGTCGGCATGAACGCCGTCGTCATGGACAACGCGGTCGTCGGTGAAAATGCCTTCGTTGCCGCGTGCAGCTTCGTCAAGGCCGGCATGCAGGTGCCGCCGGGCACCCTCGTCGCCGGCACGCCGGCGAAAGTCGTCCGCCCGCTGACCGAACAGGAAATGGCGTGGAAAGTCCAGGGCACCGGCATCTACCAGAACCTGACCGTGCGCTGCCTCGCGACGATGGTCGAGACCGACGCGCTCGCCGCGGTCGAGGCCGACCGCAAGCGCATCGTGATGCCGGAAATCGTGCCGCTGAGCGAGCAGAAACAGCGCAGCTGACGGAGCGGCTCACGAGAGCCGAAGTCTCTTTTGCCCGCGAGCCGCAGGCAAAGGAGGCGCTATCCTTCGCCGAAAGAAATATGCTGCTTGAGGAAGGGGTGACCACTCCGTTACACACTGGGCAGAGTCTCGCCGACTTCCTACCTCGCTCCGAAAGCCTTACTTTCCCGGACGGGAAAGCCATCTACAGTCGCGGCAATGGCTGCTCGTGAGCATCGCCAGTTGAATCAGCTCACCCAATGATTTGACCCCGAGCTTGCTCATCAGCCGACCCCGATGCGCCTCCACGGTCTTATGGCTGATCCCCAGAATTCGTGCAACTTCCTTGCTGCTGTTCCCACCGACAACCAGATCGAGAATTTCCTTCTCTCTCTGTGAAAGGCTTTCGAGGCAGTCGCGATATTTGAGCTTCTCGCTTTGCTTGCCCATCGCCTCCTTGCTCAGCGTCAGCGCCGCATTGACCGCGTCGAGCAGATCCTGATTGCGGTAAGGTTTCTGCAGAAAGTCGATGGCACCTTTCTTGATCGCTTGCGCCCCGATCTGCGCATCACCGTACGCGGAAAGAAAAATGATCGGCAGGCTGAACCCACGCGCGCAAAGTGCCTCCTGAAGTTGCAAACCGCTCAGCGCCTGCATCCGGACATCGAGAATGAGACAGCCATAGGAACAGGAAATATCGGCGTCGAGAAACGCCTGCGCCGAGTCGTACATTTTCACATCGAGCGCAATCGAGCTGAGCAACCAGTTCAGGGAATGCCGAACGGACTCTTCGTCGTCGACGACGAACACGGTCGGCAAAGTATCTTCCACCTGCATCGACTCCTCCTTTGTTCATTACCGGCGCCGCCGACGAAGGCTCTTCGGCCTCCATGCTTGCGCCGGATCTCCTCCTACATCGGCAAGGTAAATTGAAAGCGCGATCCTCCTTTGCCGATTCTCGAAAAAGAAAGCTGCCCGCCGTGCGATTCGACGATCGACCGGCAAATCGTCAGCCCTATGCCCATCCCGTCCGGCTTGGTCGAAAAGTAGGGTTCGAAGACACGCTTGGCGGCCTCTCTCTCGAGCCCCGTCCCGTGGTCCTGAACGAACACCTTCACCGCCCTGCCCTCGCCGACGATTTCGCTGCCGATGACCAGCTTGCGCGCCTCGGCCGGCAGCGTCGTCATCGCCTCCATGCCGTTTTTCATCAGGTTGAACAGTACCTGCTGGATCTCGACCTTGCACAGCGGCACCAGCGGCGAATTCGGCAGCAGACGGAGATCGACCTCGACGTCGTGACGGCGGACTTCGAAATTGAGAAACGAAAGCGCATCCCTGATCACTTCGTTGATGTCTTCCGGCTCCTTGTCCGGCTTGTGCTTGCAGACAAACTCCTTGACGTGACGCAGGATCTCGCCGGCCTGCTCGAGATACTTGAGCGCCAGGCCGACGGACTCGGTGATCTCCTCCACCCCTTCGACGCGCTCGAGCCGGAGCCGGCAGCCATTGAGGTAATTGACGGCGGACACCAGCGGCTGCCCCATCTGGTGCGCGAGGGCCGCCGCCATTTCGGCCATCGAATTGATCCGGCCGAGTCGGGTCAGCTCCGCATGGCGCAGCCGTTCCAGTTCTTCAATGCGCTTGCGGTAGGTGATGTCGGTAAAGGCCGCGACGACGAACTGCTTGTGCTTGCGCTCGAGGAGGGAGGAACTGACGCTCAACCAGCGCAGTTTGCGACCCTTCTCGTCGCGCATGCCGATTTCGATGTTGTTGATCGAATCCTTCTGACAGTCGCGGATCTGCCAAGGCAGTTGGTGGCGGGGGATTTCCGTCCCGTCGTGCAAAAAGAATCGCAGCGGCAGCTTGCGCCAGCTCTCCGGTTGAATTCGCCGCGCGCCGACCATCTCCGCGAACTGGCAATTGGCCTCGAGAATGTCGCCATGCGCATCGGTAATCGAGATCCCGATCGGCAGCATGTGAAAGAGCTTCTGGTATTTCTCGCGGTTCTCGTTGGCGACTTCCTCGGCGCGCTTGCGCGTGACGACTTCCTGCTTGAGGCTCGCGACGTGCCGGCTCAGCTCCACGGTGCGCTGCTGCACCAGAATTTCGAGTTTTTCGACGTCGGCCTTCAGCTCCTCTTCGAGCTGTATATGTTCCGATATGTCCTGCACCACCCAGATGCTGCCGAGCTTCGGCTCGGCGGGATCGAGCAGCGTGCCGCTGACGATGCACCAGATCAGCGTTCCGTCCTTGCGGACGAACGGCCGCTCGTCCTTGAAAGTATGGTGCCGCTCGAAGAAGTGCCCGTATTTCTCGCCGATGGTCGCAAACGAGTCGTCGCTCGGGTAGTGCACCCGCACCGACTGTTTGTCGAGCTCGCCGCGTCCGTAGCCGAACAATTCCTCGTATCGCGTGTTGCAGCGCCTGATGACGCGGTTTCGCAGATGGCAGATCGCCACCGGCGTGTTGCGAAAAATCGCTTCGTAGCCGACCGAAGCATCCTCGTCCTGCTCGTCCTCCTGCTCCACATCGAACGCGTAGTCCATCATGCGCATCGCCTCCTTGCGTCCGCCCAAGATGTTCAGTTGACCAAACAGTCAGTCTTCGTACAGTAGAGATGTTCTACAGTACGATAGTGCTCGGGCCGGCGCAACCGGCGCGTCGACGGCCGCGGAATAGCGCTCCCGTCGCGCGGCGCGACGCTGCCACGACTGGGGCGCACTGCGCCGGCTGCATTAAGGGCAATCCCTCCTCTCCTTAAGTGTTCGCACCAATTGGTCGCACCGAGCGCCGATGCTTAAATACGCCACATCGACGTTAGGCCCGGGTGCTCCGGAACCGGATTCCTCCAATGCACGCGGATCAACAACCTTCGCAATAAACGCAGGGGCTGTCGTGAGAATTCCTCTTGTTACCGAAATACAGAGGTTCAGCCTGCAGGACGGGCCGGGAATCAGGACCACCATCTTCCTGAAAGGCTGCCCGCTGCACTGTCCATGGTGTCACAACCCGGAAACTCAGGACGCGCGACAGGAATTCTATTACTACCCTGCCCGCTGCGTCGGCTGCGGCCGGTGCGTCGCAGTCTGTCCGGCCGGAACATCGCGCCTGGTGCATCACTCGGACGGCCGAACGAGGATCGAGCTCGACCGCACGAACTGCCAGCGGTGCATGCGGTGCGTCGCCGCCTGCCTGACGGAGGCCAGGTCGATCGTCGGCCAGCGCATGAGCGTCGAGGACATCCTGCGCGAAGCGTTGTCGGATTCGGCGTTCTATCGCAACAGCGGCGGCGGCGTCACGATCAGTGGCGGAGAGCCGCTCTATTTCCCTGAATTCACGCGGCAACTCGCGGGCGAATTGCACGCCGCCGGGGTGCACGTCGCGATCGAAACCTCGTGCTTTCCGAAGAACAGCGAGACGGTCGAATCGGTTCTCGATGTCGTCGACCTGTTCATCGTCGATCTCAAGTCGCTCGATCCGCGCAAGCACCTCGAGGTCATCGGCTGGCCGCTCGCCCCGATCCTCGCGAACCTCGAAACGCTGTTTGCCGCCGGGGCGAACGTACGCATCCACATTCCGCTGATTCCCGGATTCAACGATTCGCCCGCCGACTTCGACGCCTATGTCGACTATCTCGGCAGCCGTGCCGAATCGATCACCGGCGTCGACCTGCTCAATTTCCACAGCTACGGCGAAGGCAAGTACGCGTTTCTCGGCCGATCCGACAGCTATCAGTACAGCGGCGTGGAGGAGCCCCCCGCCGAGAAAACCGTGCCGCTGGCACGGGCGTTGAAGACTAAGGGGCTCGCCGTCACCGTCGGGGGCATCGTCGGCATCGCCGACAGCAAAAGCGAGCTGACCGAGGGCGACATCCTGGAAGTGCACCAATGATCCGGCAATAGGAGGAAACAAAATGACAACCTGCAAGGACTGTGAATTCTTCTTTTCCGTTCCCGAAGACGCCGACGATTTCGAGAAATCCAAGGGAGATTGCGTTACCCAGAAGGAAGATGAAAAAGGCAAGTACTGGCTGACCAGGCCGGTCTTCGAGAACAACCAGTGTTGCAGCACGTTCCACAAACGCTGAACTTTGCCGCCGAATAACAGGACAAGGTAGGAGACAGGAATGACGGGCGCACAAACGTTGGAGTACAAGGGCAAAGTCCTTCAGTTCACGCCGGAGAACCCGGCGGAAGCCGATATTCCGGCTGACGAACTGCACGAGCACTTGCAGAATCCATCCACCGAGCGCACCCGCCGCCTCAAGGCGTGCTGCCGCTGGAAGCACGCATCGGCCGGCGAGTTCTGCGAGAAGGGCGTCACGGCCGGCATCGAGCGCATGCGCCTGCTGACCGAGTCGCACTGGGACACCCGCGGCAAGCCCGAGCCGATCCGCCGCGCGCTCGGGCTGAAGAACATCCTCGAAAAATGCACGCTCGTGCTGCAGCCCGACGAGTTCATCGTCGGCTACCACGCCGAGGACCCGAACATGTTCCCGCTGTATCCGGAACTGTCGTACATGGCGGTGCAGGATTACCTCAAGAGCAAGTACTCGCCGCAGCCGGCCAAGGAAGCGCAGGAGATCGTCGATTACTGGAAACCGTTCAGCCTGCAGGCCCGCTGCGAGCCCTATTTCGACCCGGTCGACCTGCGCCGCGGCTATCAGGTCAGCACGATCGAAGGTCCGGTGTTCGCGTCCGGCTACAACAGCGTGATCCCGCCCTACGAGACGATTCTCGAAGACGGGCTCCTCGCGCGGATCGCACTGGCCGAGAAGAACATCGAGCACGCTCGCGCGGAAATGGAGAAATTCCCCTGGAACGCGCCCACCGGTCTCGAATGGATCGACAAGATCGACAACTGGGAAGCGATGGTGATCGCGTGCAAGGCGGTCATCGCGTGGGCGCGCCGCCATGCGCGGCTGTGCAAGATCGTCGCCGAACGGTTCGAAACCGACCCGAAGCGCAAAGCCGAGCTGCTCGAAATCGCGGACATCTGTCATCGGGTGCCGGCTGAACCGGCCCGGGGCCTGAAGGACGCGATGCAGGCGAAGTGGTTCACGTTCCTGATCTGCCACGCCATCGAGCGCTACGCGAGCGGCTACGCGCAGAAGGAAGATTCGCTGCTGTGGCCGTATTACAAGGCGAGCGTGATCGACAAGACTTTCCAGCCGATGGAGCACAAGGACGTAGTCGAACTCATCGAGATGGAACGGCTGAAGATTTCCGAGCACGGCGCTGGCAAGTCGCGCGCGTACCGCGAAATCTTCCCCGGCTCGAACGATCTCTTCATCCTGACTCTCGGTGGCACCAATGGCGACGGCTCGGATGCCTGCACCGACATGACCGACGCGATCCTCGAAGCGGCCAAGCGCATCCGCACGACCGAGCCGTCGATCGTCTTCCGCTATTCGAAGAAGAACCGCGCCAAGACGCTGCGCTGGGTCTTCGAGTGCATCCGCGATGGCCTCGGCTATCCGTCGATCAAGAACGACGACCTCGGTATCCAGCAGTTGCTCGAGATGGCGAAATACAGCCGTAACGGCAACGGTGTGACGCCGGAAGAGGCGCACTACTGGGTCAATGTGCTGTGCATGTCGCCGGGGGTCGCCGGACGCCGCAAGGCACAGAAGACGCGCTCCGAAGGTGGCAGCGCGATTTTTCCGGCGAAACTCCTCGAAATCACGCTCAGCAACGGCTACGACTGGTCGTACGCCGACATGCAGATGGGCCCCGAAACCGGCCATGCGAAGGATTTCGCGACCTTCGACCAGCTCTGGGAAGCGTTCCGCAAGCAGTACCAGTACGCGATCGCGCTCGCGATCCGCTGCAAGGACGTGTCGCGGGTGATCGAAGGCCGCTACCTGCAGATGCCGTTCGTCTCGGCGCTCGACGACGGGTGCATGGAACTCGGCATGGACGCGAACGTGCTGTCGGAGCAGCCCAACGGCTGGCACAACCCGATCACGACGATCGTCGCCGGCAACTCGCTCGTCGCGATCAAGAAACTGATCTACGACGAGAAGAAGTACACGATGGAGCAGCTCATGGACGCCCTGAAGGCGAACTGGGAAGGCTACGAGGAAATGCGCCGCGACTTCAAGAACGCGCCCAAGTGGGGCAACGACGACGACGCCGCGGACGCGCTTATCTCACGCTTTTACGAGGAAATCCTCGGTGGCGAGATGATGAAGAACATCAACTACTCGGGTGGCCCGGTCAAGCCCGTGGGACAGGCAGTCGGCCTCTACATGGAAGTCGGCTCACGCACCGGTCCCACGCCGGACGGGCGCTTCGGCGGCGAAGCGGCGGATGATGGAGGCATTTCGCCGTATTCCGGCACCGACAGGAAAGGGCCGACCGCGGTGCTGCGCTCGGTGTCGAAAGTGCAGAAGAACCAGAAGGCCAATCTGCTCAACCAGCGTCTGTCGGTGCCGATCATGCGCAGCAAGCACGGGTTCGACATCTGGCACGCCTACATGGACACCTGGCACGACCTCAACATCGACCACGTGCAGTTCAACGTGGTCAGCACCGAGGAAATGAAAGCTGCGCAGCGCGAGCCTGAAAAGCACCAGGACCTGATCGTGCGGGTATCCGGGTTCAGTGCCCGCTTCGTAGACATCCCGACTTACGGGCAGAACACGATCATCGCCCGCAACGAGCAGGACTTCAACGCACAGGATCTCGAATTCCTGAATGCCGAACTGTGACGGCGGGGGCCGGGAACGCGGCGAAACGACCCGCGTTCCTGCCCTCTCCTGCGGCTTCCACGGATTGATCGACAACCTTGTCATTGGGATACCAATCATGAGCGCAACCCCGCATACCCAGGTGCACTGGGAAGAAAACACGCCGAGCCCCTGTCGCAAGTGCAAATGGCAGACGCCCGACCCGACTGATCCGCTGCGCGGTCAATGCACCGTCAACCGGCACGCGATGGGCGGCGTCTGGAAACGCTGGATCCGCGACGTCGAGCACATGACCTGCAGCCGTCACGAAGAAGGCGAACTGAGCTTCCGCGATCACGTGTAACGCCCCGCGTGCCGGAATGATCCGACGGCCGTGCGGGGGCGAAATCCTCCCGCCGGCTGCCGAACCGGACGGGCCGCCGTGCCCGAAATGCTTCCCCTCCCCCCAACAGGGCCAGACATCATGAAGACCAGCGGACTCCTCGACAGCGTGCACGTCCCGGCCGCCGACCCCTACTACTACCTGAATAGCGAGACCCTGAGCCTGCTCAACCGCATTCACCGGATCTCGGAGAAGCATCCGGTCAATGTGCTGGTCGTCGGCAAGCAGGGCTGCGGCAAATCTTCCCTCGTGCGGCAATACGCCGCCGTGCACCGCCTGCCGCTGGCGACTTTCCAGATCGGCGTCCTGTCCGAACCGGGACAGCTGTTCGGCGAATACGCACTCGAAAACGGCGAGACGCGCTACAAGCAGTTCCTGTTTCCGCAGGCGATCCAGACGCCGCGCTGCGTGATCCACCTCGAGGAGATCAACCGCCCGGAGCATCCGAAAGCGCTCAACATGCTGTTCTCGATCCTGTCCGACGACCGCCAGGTGTGGATGGACGAGCTCGGGCTGCTGAAGGTCGCCGACGGCGTGGTGTTCTTCGCGACGCTCAATGAAGGCGACGAATTCGTCGGCACCGAGTTGCTCGACCCGGCACTGCGCGACCGCTTTTACGTCACCGCAATGGACTTCCTGCCCAACGACGTGGAGAAGGAAGTGCTGCAGAAGAAGGCCGGCGTCACGCCCGCGCAGGCGAGCGAGATCATCAACGTCGTCAATAGCCTGCGCGCGAGCCCGGAACTCGGCGTCGAGGTGTCCACACGCAAGACGTTGATGATCGGCGAGATGATCGCGGCCGGCGGCAGCCTGCGCGAAGCGATTGCCGCGAGTCTGCAAACGGACCGCGAGACGCTCGAGTCGGTGCTGCTGTCGCTGCACGTCGGTCTCGGCAAGATCGAGCGGGGCAAGACCGAATACGTGCTGTTCACGCCGCGCCCCTGACCCGTTTCGCCCGCGCTCCCTCCTCCACGCAAGGGATTCCGTCGATGCCTTCAACTCCCGCCTCGCCCGCCATCGAACGCTTCGAGATTCCCGGCGCGGAAGGCCATTCCGAGTTCTGGCGCCGCGACAAATCGCCGATCGAACCGCTGGAGCTCGCGAAGCTGCTGCGGGCGCTGCGCAAGGTGGCCGCGTTCGTCGGCCGCAACACCGGCGACATCATCTGGTCCGGCATGGCCGAAGACGGCGCCGCGACGATCGCGATCGATCCGTCACCCGTTCTCGGGTGCTACCCGGTCCCAGCGGCGCTGACCGACCTGATGGCTGGCATCACCGTTCACGAGGCCTATCTGCGCACCGAATGGAGCGCCCGCGTCCACGAACTCGCACACGCCCGGCTCCAGCCGCCGCCGCAGTACGAGTACAAGTTCCGGCTCTTTATCGACCTGTGCGAGGCGGTCTACGTCGACAACCTCGCCAACCGCAACGTCCTCGGGCGCTACACGGAGATCGCGCGGCGCTGGCGCGTCGAGAACAACGCGCGCAAGCTGCTGTCGCCGCCGACGCTGTCCGAGCTGCTGCATCTGTGGTGGGTCTTCGCGACCGACAGCGACATGGAGCGGTACCGGACGCGCTGGCTCGATCCGTGGCTTGAAGGCCTGCTCGATCGGGCCGCGTTCGACAAGTTCTACCGCGAACCGCTCGAACAGCTCGCCACACTCGTGCCGGCGCTGCGCGAGCAGTGCCCGGCGATCCCCGGCATCGCCGAGCGCGTCGAGTTCCGCGTCGCGCGCTACCTCGCACTGTGGAAAACGCTGCTGCCGCGCGTGCGCTTCTGGATCGGCGACAGCGGCGACCGCTTCATGGTGCCTGCCGAGTGCGACGACGACGTCGCAACCGAGGACGCCGAGCGCAAGGCGGTCAAGTCGATCATCGTCAGTTACGCGAAACTGATCGAGCGGGCGCTGCCGACGAAAAATCGCGACCTCACCGGGCAAGTGCTCGACAACGTGATGAATGCCGAAGGCGTCGTGCCCATCCAGGGCAGCGACATCCTGATGCCGGCGCAGGACCTCGTCGATCCGGTGCTGCGGCGCAAGCTCGAGCGGGTCGTGCGCAGCGTGGCGCAGCGCACAGCCGCGTTCAACCGGGGGCTCACCTCCGGCAAGATCCACAGCCGGCGCCTGTACCGCGCCCACACCACGGGCACGGTGTTCCAGGAAAAGAAGAACGAATACGACTTGCGCAACGACGTCGTGCTGCTCGTCGACGCCACCGGTTCGATGGCCGATCCGGCGCGGTGGACCCGCGCCGAGACGATGTTCCAGACCCTGTTCATGGCGATCCACGCGTACGCGAAAAACGCGCGTCTTTTCGCGTACAACGAGGCACGCGGCGCCTGCCGAATCTCGGAGCTGTTCCGCGGCGGGCGCATGCACACGGTGCTGCCGCAAGGCAAGACGGCCTCCGGCGAGGCGATCATCGCCACCGTGCTGGCGAGCCCGAGTCGCGCGCGGCGCCGCATCGTCGTGCACATCACCGACGGCGCGTCGAACTGGGGCTGCGGCGTCGCCGAGGCGATCGCGTTCTGCCGCCGGCACAACGTCGGCCTGCTGACGCTCGGCATGGGCTGCAGCCCGGCCGCGAAGCAGTCGCTGCGCGACGAGTACGGCCGGCTCGTGCAATTCGTCGACGATCCCCGCGAGCTGCCGCAACTGCTCGGCAGCCTGCTCAATTACGACGCTCGCCACTGAGGACGCGTCATGACGGAAACGCTCGTCGCTCACGTGCTCGATTGCGAATGGGCGTTTTTCACGCAGGTGCGCGGCGCCGGTCCCGCCCGCTGCCAGAGCGCGCCCGACAGTTTCCGCGCCATCCGCGGCAGCCTGTTCGCGCTATGGACCGCGGAAATGCTCGCAGCGTATCTCGAAACGCTCGAACGGGCAGTCGCGCAGGGTCGCAACCCGCTCGCCGAGAAGTATGCGCGCATGGACGGGCTGATCCCGCCGCTGTCCGACGACCCGCTGATTCCGGCGATCGTCGCGGTCGAGGAGCGCTGGCAAGCCGAGCTGCAGGTGCGTTTTCCGGCGCTGTACCGCCGCTGCTGCCGCAGCCGCGTGCCGACCGGGGACGGCCGGGAGTTCTCGGTGTATCTGCGTTGCGAGCTCGAGACGTACGGCAAGCGGACCGTGCAGCTGTATTACGACAACGTCGAGCGCGCCGACGCCGCCGGCCGCAATCTCGCGATCGAGGCGCTCGACCGCCTCGTCGCGCGCAGCGGCTACGCCGATCTCGAACAGGCCGAGCGCGTGCTGGCCGGACAGGCATCCGAGTGAACGACTCGAGTCCGCGCGTCGCTCGCGGCCCAAGCCCCGTGCGGGCGGACGGGCCGGTTGCGGCCGTGCTGCGGCCGAGCTGCCCAAACCCCGCACATCTGCTGTGGCTGATCACCGGCTTCTGGATGCTGCAGCCGTTGTCGACGGACCTGTATCTGGCGTCGCTGCCGGAACTGGCGTCGTATTTCCATGCGTCGCCGGCGCTCGTGCAGCAGACGCTGTCGATGTTCGCGCTCGGCGTGGCCGTGTCACAGCTCGTCAGCGGCCCGCTGTCGGACCGCTTCGGCCGGCGTCCGATCCTCCTCGCCGGCGTGCTGGTCTATGCCGCGGCGAGTCTCGCCTGCACGCTCGCGACGCGCATCGACGCGCTGCTCGTCGGCCGCTTCATGCAGGCTGCCGGCAGTTGCACGGTCGCGGTGATCGCCCGCGCGGTCGTCCGCGACACCTACCCGGTCGGTGAAGGCGCGCACGTGATCGCCCGCTCGACGAGCATCCTCGCGGTGGCGCTGCTGCTCGCCCCCATTGTCGGTGCGCAGCTCCAGGCATCCTTCGGCTGGCGCGCCAACTTCGCGCTGCTGACGCTCGGCGGCGCGGCGCTCGGGCTCGCGTCGGTGCTGCGCTTCGCCGAGACGATTTCGCGCCGCAACCCCGCGGCGATGCGGCCGGCCGCGCTGCTCGGTAACTACGGCGCGCTGCTGCGCAGCCCGGCGTTCTGGGCTTATGCGCTGCCGGGCAGCCTCTCCTTCGGCATGGTGTTCGTCTACATATCCGGCGCCTCGTTCGCGCTGATCGACGTGCTGCACGTGCCGACGCGCTACTTCGGCTACTGCTTCGCGCTGGGCGTGCTCGGCTATCTCTTCGGCACGCAGGCGTGCCGGCGCCTGCTGCGGCACTACGGGCTGTCGCGCACGCTTCGCGTCGGCAGCACGCTCGGGCTCGCGGCGGGCACGACGTTCGCCGCAGGGCTCGCGCTGGGCTTGCAGCACTGGGCCACCGTCGTCGTCGCGCACTTTCTCGTCACGCTCGCGCATGGCATCAACAGCCCGTGCGCGCAGAGCGGCGCCGTGGCGCCTTTTCCCGAAAAGGCCGGCGCCGCGGCGGCCTTGCTGGGGTCGCTGACGATGCTCTGCGCCTTCTCGGTCGCGACGCTGCTCGGCGCGACCTACGACGGCACGCTCCAGCCGCTGGCGACCCTGTCCGCGCTGCTCGCGATCGCGCTGTTCGTCGCCGAGCGCGCGCTCGCCGCGCATCGCCTGCGGAACGAGGTCCTGTCATGACGCATTCCGAATCCGGCCCGGACGCCGCATGGATCGCCGCGCGCGCCGAAGCCTCGCGCTACGTCCTGTCCGAACACGTGATCCGCTCGCTGATGGCGGGACGGATCGAGGTCGCGCAGATCGAAGCGGCGCTGCGCGGCGGCCGGATCATCGAGGAGCACCGGCACGCGGAGCGCGAGACCGGCTACCTGCTGTGCGCCCTCCACGACGGCCGGCCGGTGCACACGATCGCGGCAGCCGCGGCCGACGGCTGGCTCGTCGTGACCCACGCCTACGTGCCGGCACCGCCGCTCTGGCGCACTGCCCTGCATCGTTCCTCCGGAGAACCGACGATGTCCGATTCGATCACCCAGTGCTTCTTCTGCGGCGGCGCCATCAAGCAGGTGACCGTCGGCAATTTCGACTACCGTCTCGAAGGCCGGCTGTACGTCATCAAGAAGGTTCCCGCCGGCCTGTGCCAGCAGTGCGGCGAAAAATACGTCGATGCCGAGGTCGGCCGGCGGCTCAATGCGCTGATCGCGCAGCAGGCCTTTACCGGCAGCGAGACGGTCGGCGTCATCGACTATGCGACCGCGCCGTGAACGGTCTGACGCTCGCCGAGCGGTATTTCGAGCGCTACGGCGACGAACTTCTCGGGGGCGAATTTGCGCCTTGGCGCGAGCGCATCGCGGTCGGGCTCGCCGGTGACGGTTCCGACTGCCTCGGATTCGACGACGAGCAGTCGCGCGACCACGATTGGGGTCCGGGCTTCTGTCTGTGGCTGACCAATACGGATTACGCCGCGATCGGCGCGTCGCTGCAGCAGGCTTATGACGAGCTACCGAAGTCGTTCGCGGGCTTCGAGCGCTCGACCACCGAGTGGGGCGGCGGACGCGTCGGTGTGCTCGAGATCGGCGCCTGGTACAAGCAGTATCTCGGCCATCCGGACGGCCCGCAGACGCTCTTCGACTGGCTGCGCATCCCGGAAAAAAATCTCGCTGCGTGCACCTCCGGACGGATCTTTCACGACCCGCTCCACGAGTTCTCGCGGCGCCGACGTGAACTGCTCGCGTTCTATCCGGAAGACGTCAGGCTCGCGAAGATCGCCGCCCGCTGCATGTCGATCGGCCAATCGGGCCAGTACAACTTCGCGCGCGCACTCGCCCGCAGCGAGCTTTTCGCCGCGCGATATGCGGAAGCCAAGTTCTGCAACGACCTGATGTCGCTCGTCTATCTGCTGAATCGTCGCTACGCGCCGTATTACAAATGGCTGCACCGCGGCCTGCTCGCGCTGCCGCGGCTGGGCTGCATCGTTCATTCGCAGGTCACGGCGCTGGTGTCGTCGACCGACCCGAACCTGAAGCACGCGTGCATCGACACGCTGTGTGACGCCGTGATCGCCGAGCTTCGCGGCGAAGGGCTGACCGACTCGGACAGCCCATTTCTTGTCGATCACGGTCCGCTCATCCATGAGCGCATACACGATCCATCATTACGCCGCCTGAGCGTCCTGATCGGCTAGGGCGGCAACGGGAGAGATCCTCATGGCGAAACGGATATTGATCATTGGCGGCAGCTATTTCTCCGGCCGAGTCTTCGTCGAGGAAGCGCTGAAGATGGCGGACGCCGAACTGCATGTCTTCAACCGCGGCAACCTGCCCTTGCGCATGGAGCGCGTGACCGAGCACGTCGGCAACCGGGAGCACCCCGACCGGGTGCGCGAGGGCATTCCGGCCGGGGCATGGGACGCCGTCGTCGATTTCTGCGCCTACACTCCGGCTCACGTCGAAACCCTGCTGCGCAATCTGCGCGGCACGGTCCACCAGTACCTGCTGATCAGCACCACGACCGTGTACCGGAACTCCGCTGGCCGGCCGGTCGACGAGAACGCCCCCCTGCTCGACGGGCCGCAGTCGGAACTGGGCGACTACGCCGATTACGGCTACGACAAGTGCCTCGCCGAGCGCGCCGCGCGGCGCGAATGCGAGCGGCTGGGGATCGCGCTCACGGTGCTGCGACCGGCGATCATCTACGGCTATTACAACTACGCACCGCGCGAGACGTATTTCTTCGACCGCCTGCGCAATCGCGAGCCCGTCGTGATCCCCGAGCCCGCCCGCTCGTCGTTCAACTTCATCTGGGTCGTCGACATGGCGCACCTCTTGTGGCGGTGCATCGGCGATCCGCGCGTTTTTGGCGAAACTTTCAATCTCGCTTCGGGCGAAGCGGTGACCCACGCGCGCATCGTCGAAGCGCTCGGCGAGATCGTCGGCAAGGCCGTCGAAACGCTGCCGCTGCCGGTCGAGGAGATTGCGCGTCGCCCCATTCCGCTCCCCTTCCCGCTCGACGAGCACCTCCTCTACAGCGGCGCGAAAATCGACCGCCTGTTCGGCTTCGAGCACACGCCGTTCCGCGACGGCCTGCGGGAAGCGCTGAAGTACTACCTGATGACGAAGCGACGGCAGCAGGCCACGGCCCCGGCCGTTGATACGGCGGCGCAATGAACGCCGACCTGATCCTGAGCAATCTCGTCGCCTTGACCCCCCACCCCGCGACGCGGGGGCGCGGCGCCGGGCTGATCGCGATCCGGGACGGCCGCATCCTGCACGTCGGCGACCGCAGCGACCACGCCGCGCTCACCGGACCGCACACGCGGGTCGTCGACTGCCAAGGCGCGACCGTCGTCGCGGGCTTCAACGATGCGCACTGCCATCCGGTCGCCTTCGCGATGACGACGCGCTACGTCGACTGCTCCCCGGCGCGCATCGACAGCATCCCGGATCTCATCGACATCCTTCGCGGCCGCGCCGCGCGCCTGCCTGCCGGCAAGTGGCTGCGCGCAGCGAACTACGACCCGACGGCGCTCGCCGAACAGCGCCCGCCGAACCGCTGGGAACTCGACCGCGCTTCACCCATGCATCCGGTGATCCTCGTCGAGCGCGCGGGGCAGCACTGCGTGCTCAACAGCCGGGCGCTGGCGCTGTGCGGCATCGACGAGGCGACGGGGCCGTCGGACGCCGGGGCGATCGGGCGCGATCCGGCGAGCGGCCTCGTCAACGGCGTCGTCAGCGGGAACCACGCGCAGGTCGCCGCATCGATCCCGCCGCTCGCACGCGACGAGATCGACGCAGGTCTGCACGAGGCGAACCGCCTCTTCCTCCAATCCGGCATCACGTCGCTGCAGGACACGAGCTGGTCGAACACGCCCGCTCACTGGCACGCGATGGCCGACTACAAGCGGCGGGGGCTCCTCGCGCCTCGCGTGTCGTTCTTCGTCGGCGCGGACGCCGTGAGCGCGTTCGCCGCAGAGGGCTGGCGCACCGGAAGCCTGCATCCGGATTGCGAGCGCAACGCGCTGCGCATCGGCGCGGCCAAGATCGCGCTCGACGAGAGCACCGGCAACCCGCGGCCGCCACAGGCCCTGCTCGACGCGACCGCACTCGCCGCCCATCGAGCGGGTTTCCAGCTCGCGTTCCACGTCCCCGACGTCGCGCTGCTGGACCGCTCGCTGAACGCACTCGCGTACCTGCGCGAGCGCGGCGCCGCGTTCCGTTGGCGGCCGCGCTTCGAGCACTGTCCGGCCTGTCCGGCGGAATGGCTCGACCGGCTCGCCGCGAGCGGCGCGACCGTCGTCGCGCAACCGGCGCTGCTGCCTCTCGCGGTGCCCGCTTGGCACGAGCATGAGCACGACCCGGGCGAGCCGTCGCTCGCGCTCTTCCCGTTCCGCTCGTTTCTGCGCCACGGCATTCCGCTCGCCTTCGGCTCGGATGCGCCGCTCGGGGGCTGCGCGCCCCTCGACGGGCTGAAGGCGGCCGTCACGCGACGCGACGAAGCGGGCCGGGCGCTGGCGGTGGACGAGGCGATTTCGGTGTCGGAGGCGTGGCGCTGCTATACGCGCGGCGGCGCCTGCGCAGCCGGAGAGGACGATGTGATGGGAGCCCTCGTGACAGGCCACCGCGCCGATCTCGCCGTCGTCGCCGGCGCAGGTGAATGGGCCGACGCCGGCGATCTCGAGCGCGCCGGGGTCGTCATGACGCTGATCGACGGAAAGATCGCCTGGGCGCTATAGCTCGGCCCGGGCGTCAGCGTTTCCGCCACTACGCGGACGCCGGTCCCGCCCCTTGAAGGGGCGGGCGCGAACGTGCAGCCCTGAACCCGATACCGCGTTACTTACTGCAGGGTCAATACCAGTCAGTCCGCACTGCGCTCAGGGTTCAGCGTATACCGCGCCGTCAGCGTCGCCCGGTCGAGCACATGCCCCTCGATCGCCCGCAACACCTCTGCACCGGTGAACTTCCCCTCGACCGGGCAGGAGTCGACATCGAGGGCGTAGAGCGTGAACACGTAGCCGTGCACCCGCTCGTCGTTCCATGGCGGGCACGGCCCGTCGTAGCCGAAGTAGTCGCCCGCCATCTGCGGATCCTGCGCGAAGCCTCGCGTGAAGTCGTTGAGGCCGTGCCGCGCGCCGTGCTCTGTCGCGGGGCCCGGTTTTCCGCCGACGGCGACGCCGTCCGCGAAGGCGCCCTCAGCCAGCCCCCGGCACGACGCCGGGAGATCGACGAGCACCCAATGGAAGAAATCCACCCGCGGCATCGACGCCGGAATCACCGTGTCCTCACGGTTGATCAGGTCGAAGCGGCTCGGCACGTCTGGGTCGTGGCACACGAGCACGAAGGAGCGCGTGCCGGGCGGCGGCGCATCCCATTCGAGCGCGGGACTGCGGTTCGCGCCGAAGCGCAAATGCTCCGCGGCGTCCGGCACCCCGAAGGCATGGGCTTCGGGCATGCGCGCGCCGTCGCTGAAACTGCTGCTGCTCAGTCGCATGCGGAAATTCTCCTGCGCACGGAGCGGCGCGTCTTGCCGCCCCGCGATCCGATTGTGGCCGGGGCAACCCGCCGGCCGTGCCTATCAGGCGCCGCGGAATTCCGGGGCGCGCCGCTCGCCGAAGGCCTTGAAGCCTTCCTTGCGGTCCTCGGTGTCACGCAATACACCCCACAGCAGGTGCGAGTACAGGATGCCGTGCTCCAGCGGCATGTCCTTGCCCAGGATCGCGGCCTGCTTGGTCGCCTGGACGCTCAGCGGCGCGGCGCTGGCGATCTTCTCGGCATACGTGCGGGCGAGGTCCGCGAGCGCCGACGGCTCGACAACGTCACTGACCAGTCCGTAGCGCAGCGCCTCGTCGGCCGAAATCATCTCGCCGGTCAGCAGCATCTTCATCGCCACCGCCTGCGGGATTGCGCGCGGCAGCGCCTGCGTGCCGTTGAGGCCGGCAAGGCTGGCGACCTTGACTTCGGTCAGCCCGAACTTCGCATTCGACGACGCGATCCGCAGGTCGCACGCGAGCGCGATCTCGAGCCCGCCGCCGACCGCATAGCCGTTGATCGCGGCGATGATCGGCTTCCACATCTTCATGTGCGGCAGGATCGGCTGGCCGTCCCGCAGATAGGTCGCCGCCATGCACTCGGTCGGCGGCGGCGCCTTCTTCATGTCGGTCCCGGTGCAGAACGCCTTCTCGCCGGCGCCGGTCAGCACCGCGACGCGGATGTCCGGGTCGGTGCGCACGCGCGTCCAGATTTCGCTCAGATCGGCGGTCGATTCCGGGTCGAGCGAATTCATCGCTTCCGGGCGGTTCAACGTGATATAGGCGACGTGATTCGATACTTCCAGCGTTACCGGCATTGCGGTTCTCCTGTCTTCTTGTGTTCCGATCGGCTTCAGGCGGCGACGAACGGACTGTAGGTCCTGCCATCGGTCAGCAGCTTCTTCGCGATCGACATGCGATGGACTTCCGAGGCCCCCTCGACGATCCGCCAGATCCGCACCATCCGTGCGACATATTCGACGCCGAGCTCGCGCGACAGGCCGAGCCCGCCGTGCAGCTGGATCGCGCGGTCGGCGACGCGCGTGAGCATTTCGGTCGCGGCGACCTTCAGCGACGACGCCTCGATGCGCAGGTCCTTGTGCCCCTGGTCCGACTTCCATGCGGCGTAATAGAGCTGGAGGCGGACCTGCTCGAGCTCGACGGTCGAATCGGCGATCCAGTTCTGCACCGTCTGTCGATCGGCGAGCAGCTCGCCGAAAGTGCGCCGCAGGTTCGCCTGGTCGATCATCATCTGGATCAGCCGCTCGGCCATGCCGGTGCAATGCGCGGCGAGCTCGATGCGGCGCACGCCGAAGCGGTTCTGCAGCGGGATGAACGCGTCGCCGATCTCGCCCAGTACCGCGTCGTCGCCGACGCGGACGTTGTCGAGGTACACCGTCCAGGTCGGCATCGCGCCGATGACTGGGATTTCCTTGCCGATGCGCAGCCCCGGCGTGTCCTTGTCGAGGATGAACGCGGTGAAGCGGCGCTTGGTCGGGGCCTCCTTGTCGGTCACCGCGATGCAGATGAAGAACAGCTCGTCCTTGTCGCACTTGCTGATGAAGATCTTCGAGCCGTTGATGACCCACTGGCCGTTCTCGCGCACCGCGGTCGTCGTCAGCCCGCTGATGTCGGAACCCGCGCCCGGCTCGGTGGCCATCATCGCCGAGTCGATTTCGCCGCGGCAGTAGCGGCGCACGTATTTTTCGCGCTGCGCCGCAGTGCCGCATTCATCGAGGTAATAGAGGTTGGGCGCGTCGGGCGGCAGCGTGAAGCCGTGGTGCGAAAAACCGACCAGCGACTTCGACATTTCCTCGACGACCAGCGTCTTGGCGAACATGCCGAGCCCCTGGCCGCCCAGTTTCTCGTCGACCTCGATGCCCCAAAAGCCCATCTCCCGGGTGATGTGCATCAGGCGCTCGTGATCGGCGGCCGGCAGCAGCGTGTACCCGTCGGTCCACATCCGCATTTCCCGCTCCAGCAGGACCTTTTCCAGCGGCATCAGCTCGTTGGTGGTGAACCGCAAGGCCACCTCCTTGAGCATCGTCTGTTCTTCGGATAGGGAAAAATCCATTTTTCGTCTCTTGTCCTGTGTTTATCGGGCCGCTGCGCCAATTCCTGCCTTCAATCGGTGTCCGAGCGCATCAACGACTCGATCTTGTCCGCCAGCGCCTCGCCGCCGCCGCAGCGGCATTTCTCCGCGGCCACCCGCATGCCATCTTCGAAAACGGCCATCAGCGCTTCGCGGATCGTCGCGCCGTCGTGACAGCCGCCGACCATCAGGCAGGCGGCATACGGGTGGTATTCGCCGGCGCCCACCGATATCCCGCATTCGGGACAGATGTATTGCGAGAGGCCGGCCGGAATGGAATTGGCTGCTCCGGTTTGCCGCAGGTCTTGCTCATGCATGATTCATCCTCCTTTTGGCTGGACTCGCGGCCGCCCTTCTGGCTTCATCGGCGCCCGCCCACAACACTGGCCAAGGTCCCTCACACCAGGACTTCGTGACTGACCAGATTCTCGATTTCGTCATGCGAATAACCCAGCATTCCGGCGAGCACCTCGCGGGTGTGCTGCCCGATCGACGGCGCCGCGGTCTTCATCTCGAGCGGCGTGCGCGAGAACACGATCGGCGCGCGGTTGTAGAGCGTGACGCCGACCTCCGGGTGCTCGAGATAGGCCCAGAAGCCGCGCCGGCGCAAATGCTCGTCCTCGATCGCCTCGCGCGCGTCGCGCACCTCACCCGCCGGCACGCCCGCTGCGAGCAGGGCTTCCATCAGCCAGTCGCCGTACTGCATCGCAGTCCAGGCCTCGATGCGCTCGTCGAGCTCGGCCACGTGCCGGCGGCGTGTTTCCGCGCTCGCGAAGCGGCCGTCCTCGGCCCACGGTGGATTGCCCATCACGCGGCGCAGCGCGGCCCATTGCGTGTCGTCGAACACCGCGATCGCGATCCATTTGCGGTAGCCGAGCGTCGTATAGACGCCGTGCGGCGCGGCCTCGGCGTCGCCGTAGCCTTGCGGGCCGAGCACCTCGCCGTTGGCAGCGAACGCCATCGGCGCGCTCGGCGTCATCGAGATCGCCGACTCGAGCTGCGACAGGCTGACCGTCTGGCCCCGCCCGGTGACCTCGCGCTCGAGCAACGCCGCCATGATTCCGAACAGCGTGTGCGTCGGCACCATCACGTGGTCGGTGTAGTTCGTGCCGGTGCCGAACGGCGGCGCGCCGGGAAAGCCCGCGCGCGCGGTCAGGCCGCACAGCGCATTCAGATTCACCCCGTAGCCCATGTAGCGGCTGTGCGGTCCGTCGGTGCCCTGCATGCTCATCGTCACGTAGATCGCGCGCGGGTTGATCTTCCGCACCTCGTCCCAGCCGAGCTTCCACTTCTCCATCTGGCCGACGCGGAAGTTGTTGATGACGATGTCGCTCTTGGCGATCAGCCGCACCGCGACTTCACGGGCGCTCGGGTGGTTCATGTCGAGTGCGATGTCGCGCTTGTTCGCGTTGCGCGCCGCGAAGTAGCCGCTGCGGTCGAGACCGGTGCCGATGCCGTCCTTGAACGGCTCGCCGCGGCGCAGCGTGTCGGGGCGCTTGACGCTTTCGATCCTGATCACGTCGGCGCCGCACTGCGCGAGCACGCTCGTCGCGATCGGGCCGGCGCCGACCCACGAGAAATCGCAGACGACGATGCCCTCCAGGGCACGTTCAACGTTGTTCGGCATGGACCGCCCCCTCCCGCACCAGATTGTCGATTTCGGACGCCGAGTAGCCACACTCGGCGAGGACTTCGCGCGTGTGCTCGCCCAGGCGCGGCGCATTGCGCCCGAGCCGCCATTGCATCTCGCCGAATTCGTACGGCGCGCCCGGATAGGTCACGTCGGCGCCGAGCGTGTCGTTGAACTGCGTCTGCCAGAAGCCGCGATGGGCGAGCTGCGGGTTCGCGAGCAGGTCGCGTCCGTCGCTGACCGGCGTCACCGCGACGTTGAAGCGCTGCCCGGTCTCGTACAGATAGGCCTTGCTGCGAGTGCGCGTGTAGCGCTCGAACACGCGGCAGAAGGTCGCGTAGCCCTCCTCCGAGCAGCGATACGCGTAGTCGATCCACTTGTCGTCATCGAAGACCTGCCATTCCTCGACGCCCTCGGCCTCCATCCAGCGCACGAACGGCGTCCACATCGGCTTGTTGCGGCCCATGATCGCGACCAGCGCGATGAACCCGTCGGCGCAGGGGTGCAAGGTCGCGCTACCGGCTTCACGCCCGCGTCCGCGCCGGATCTTGCCCTCCAGATCCCAGAACTGCGCCGCGTTCTCGAGCGCCATCGCCTGCGCTTCGATGCAGGCCACATCGACCACCTGGCCGCGGCCCGTGCGCTGCGCGCTGAAAAGCGCGATCGCGCTGCCGACGGCGGCGTACGCCTCGGCCATCCGGTAGGCCTGATCGTCCGGCGCGCGCACCGGCTTGTCGCCATCGACGCCGGCGAGGTAGAGGAAGCCGCTCAACGCCGAACAGGTGAGATCCGAGCCCGGGGATGCGGCCATCGGGCCGGTGCGTCCGAACGGTGTGATCGACGTCTGCACGAGCCGGGCGTTGTCGCGGCTCAGGACTTCGTAGGACAGGCCGAGCCCGTCCAGATAGCCGGGGCGGCAGCTCTCGATCAACAGGTCGGCGCCGTCGCACAGCCGGCGGAACGCGGTGCGTCCCGCCTCGTGCTCGAGATCGACGGCGATGCCGCGCTTGCCCGCGTTGTAGTAGAGGTACTGCAGGCTCGCCTGAGCGTCGCGCCGGTCGCCGAACCACGGGCCGACGCGGCGCAGCGGGTCGCCTGCGGGCGACTCCACATGGATCACGTCGGCACCGAGCCCGGCGAACATCTTGGCCGCGTACGGCCCGAGTTCGCCGGTCATGTCCAGCACCCTGAATCGGGAGAAATCCTGTCCCATGTCACCTTCCCCTTGCCGACCGACCGCCGAGTATTGCCGCATCAGCCCGCGAACAGGCTCCGACCACCGCACACGTAAAGTACCTGGCCGGTGACGAAGCCCGCGTCGTCGTCGGCAAGGAAGAGCAGCGTGTTGGCGATGTCGTCGGGCTCGCCGAGCCGGCCTGTCGGCTGGCGCGACAGCAGGAACTGCTGATCCTTCTCCGGCAGCTCGTCCCACATCGGCGTATGAATCAATCCGGGTGCGACGCAGTTGACCGTGATCCCGGAGCGACCCAGTTCGATCGCGAGCGCGCGCGTCATGCCGACAACGCCTGCCTTCGCGGACGAATACGGCGTCTGGCCCGCACCGCCGAGCCACGCGCGCGATGCGATATTGACGATCCGCCCGTGCTTGTTCTCGACCATATGCCCATGCACCGCCTGTGTGCAAAGGAAGGTGCCCTTCAGGTTGACGTCGACCGTGATGTCCCAGTCGGCCTCGCTCAACTTGCGCAGCGCGCCCGCCCGCTCCATGCCGGCGTTATTGACGAGGATGTCGATGCGCCCGAACGCCTCGACGGTCTGCTGCACCATGCCGTCGACCGCCGCCTTGTTGCTGATGTCGGCGACCGCGCCGAGCACACGATGCCCCAGGGCGCTGAACTCATCGACCGTCGCGCGCACCTTCTCCGCGTCGATGTCGTTGATGACGACCGCCGCCCCGCGCTCGGCGAAGCGCAGCGCCGTCTGCTTACCCATGCCGCTGGCCGAACCGGTGACCAGCGCGACCCTGTTCTGAATTCCCATTGCCGCCTCCGTGGTCAAATCGACATCGAAAAGTACGCGCTCTTGCCACCGCAGACGAACAGCGTCTGCCCGGTGACGTACTTCGAGCTATCGGCTGCGAGAAAGCCGACCGCGTTGGCCACGTCGGCAGCGGTGCCCAGGCGCTTGACCGGAATGCCGGCAGCAAGCTTCTCCTTGTCCGCCGCGGCGTTCGCATCGCCGTCGATATCGCCGATGACGACGGTGTTGACCGTCACCCCGTCGCGTGCCGATTCGAGCGCCAGCGCCCGCGTCAGTCCGAACAGGCCCGAGCGCGCCGCCGCGACGTTCGCGGTGTGGGCGAGCCCGAGATAGCGCAGGTCGCTCAGGCACACGACGCGACCGAAGCCGCTCTTGCGCATCGCCGGCACGACTTCGCGCAGATAGTGAAACGGCGCAGCGAGCCCCGCGTCGAGCGCAGCGCCGACATCTGCGTCAGAAATGTCCGGCAGCGGCTTCGCGGCAAGCGCGCTTTCGTTGTGGACCAGAACGTCGATCCGTCCGCAGCACGCAATCACCTCTCCGACGACGCCGCGAACCGCGGCTGGCTTGGCGCCGGCGACCATCACCGCCATCGCCGTCGCCCCTTCCTCGGCGAGTCGCGACGCGAGCTTGTCGAGGCGTGTCCCGTTCGCGCCCGCCAGCGCGAGCCGCATGCCCGACGCAGCGAACCGGAGCGCGACCGCCTCGCCGACCGGATCGTCGGCATTGACGATCAACGCCACTCTTTCTTTCGCATTCGATTCCATCGCATCGTCCCCCGCTTACCAGTCGCTCACCAGCATGTGCATCGTGCATGCCGCGTGTTCTGTGCCCGACAGACCGCCGCCCGTCACGTGCGTCATCGCCACGCGCGGCACCGGATCGACCTGGTAGCCGGGACACTGGTTGCGCATCTGCTTGACGCTCGCGGCGATCTGCGCAGCGCCCGACGCACCGATCGGGTGTCCGTACGACAGCATGCCCCCGCGCGGGCTGACGACGCATTTGCCGCCGTGCGTCGCGTTGCCATCGCGCAGGAACTTCAGCCCCTCGCCTTTCGGGCACAGGCCGAGGCACTCGTAGTACAGCAGCTCGGCGATCGTGAAGGCATCGTGCAGCTCGACGATATTCACGTCCTGCGGTCCGATGCCCGACTCTTCGTAGAGCTGCGCCGCCGTCTCCTCGGTGATGTCGTCGCCGGTGATGTCGCGCGGCCGGTTGTGGTACGGACCGGACCGCACGACCGAACCGGCGACGAGGATCGGCTTGGCGATGCCGAGCTTCTTCACCATCCGCTCCGAGCACACGACGACCGCGCCGGCACCGTCGGCGATGCCGCAGCACTGCTGCAGCGTCAGCGGCGAAGCGACGACGCGCGACCTGACGACATCCTCGACCGAAATCTCGCCCTTGAACCACGCGTAGGGATTGTTGGTCGCGTGGCGGCGGTTCTTCACCGTGATCATCGCCAGGTCCTCGGCGGTGGCGCCGGTCTCGTACATGTAGCGCTGCGCGCGCATCGCGTACTTGCCGGTCATCACCGCGCCATGCACTGTCTCGATGTCCGACATCGCCGTCGCGAACGCGGTGCCCTGCGCCATGTGCAGCGTGTGGTTCTCGCAGCCGACGCCGATCGCGACATCGGCGAGCCCCATCGCGACATCGCGCACCGCCAGGTGGATCGCCATGCCGCCCGCCGAGCAGGCGCTCTCGACGTTGATGATCGGCAGATGGCCACACATGCCGAGATCCTTGAGCACCGTCTGCCCGGTGACCATGCCGTTTGTGCCGTTGCCGACATAGGCGCTCTGCACCATCGTCGGGCGGTCGATGTTCGACGCCCTCAATGCCTCGAGTGCCGCGGCCCGGCCGAGCACATCGAAATCGACTTCATGCCGGCCGAATTTCGTCTCGCCGACGCCGGCGATATAGACCTTGCGCTGCAGTTTCATTTGTCGTCACTCACCGAGAATTGAGCTTGCGGAACTTGTAGCTGATCAGCGGCACGCCATCGCGGTTGTCGCGCACGGGACCGACCGTCAGCTCGACGTCTTCGTCGCAGCGGAAGCTGCCCGGCTCGCCTTCGAGCTGCGCAAAGATCCGCAGGTTTTCCGGGAGGTCGATATAGCCGAACGAATACGGCGTTTTCATTCCCGCCTGGCCGATGAAGTTGTCGCTGAAGCTGTACAGCTTCCCCTGCCGGCTCAGCGGCACGACGTCGAATTCCTCTCCCCAGCAGCTCGGGCATGGGCTCAGTTTCGGGAAATCGAGCTGTCCGCATTTCTTGCAGCGGTATCCCTTGAGATAGGGCGCGCGGCCGTCGGCGGGCGCCTCGAGCAAATCGGGATGGAAGAACGTGATATCCGGCTTCTTTTCCGGCTTCTTGTTCGGTTTTTGATCTGACATGACACCTCCGCTAGGAATTCTTTCGATATCAGCTTGGGTTCATTAGAGCGCCGCGCACTCCCGATCAACAATTGGTGCGAACACCTAAACGCTAGGGGACAACCCCCGACGAGCAAGGCCGCGGAGCCGCGCTGCCGTCCGTCGCCACGAAAAAAGCGCGCCCAATGGCGCGCGAGGTTTCTGCACAGGAGGTCCGAGAAAAAAACCGGCCCGACGCGGGTGCGTCGGGCCGGTGAAAACTCCGGCGAATCAGGAAGGAGGAGAGGGAGAAACTTTCGCCGGAGGCAAGACCGGGTTCAGGCGCGGTCTCAGCGCCAAAGCTCACAGCAAGCGTCGTTCCCTGCCGGGTGGCCCGCGAACGGCCGAAAGCTCGGCGGCGCGAACAGTCCCGGCAGCGCGCCGGGGGCGGCATCAAAAGGCCGGAACGGCGGGTGCGGTGCGAACAGCGCCGACGACAGCGCGGACGCCTCATCGGCGGCCGTGATGTCCGGCGGGGTTTCGTCAGCCCGCATGCTTGCGGATCATGTTGCGGGCGATGACAAGCTGCTGGATCTGCGTCGTGCCTTCGAAGATGCGGAACAGGCGCACGTCGCGGTAGAAGCGCTCAATGCCGTATTCGGCCAGATACCCGGCGCCGCCGAAGATCTGCACTGCGCGGTCGGCAACGCGGCCGCACATCTCGGACGCGAAGAGCTTCGCGCACGCGGCTTCGGTACCGACATCGAGCCCGTCGTCGCGGCGCCGCGCGGCGTCGAGCACCATGCTGCGCGCGGCATAGATCTCCGCCTTACTGTCTGCGAGCATCGCCTGGATCAGCTGGAACTCGGCGATCGGCTTGCCGAACTGCTTGCGTTCGAGCGCGTAGCGCAGCGCATCATCGAGCATGCGTTCGGCGACGCCGACGCATACTGCGGCGATGTTGATGCGGCCCTTGTCGAGCACTTTCATCGCGGTCTTGAAGCCGACTTCCTCGCGCCCGCCGATCAGGTTCGCCGCCGGCACGCGGCAGTCGTCGAAGATCACGTCGCAGATGTGCGCGCCTTTCTGGCCCATCTTCTTGTCAATCGGCCCGAGCGACAGGCCCGGCGTGCCCTGCTCGACGATGAACGCCGAGATGCCCTGCGGTCCTTTCGCGTCCGGGTTCGTGCGCGCCATCACCGTGAAGATGCCGGCTTCCGGGGCATTCGTGATGTAGCGCTTCGTGCCGTTCAGCACGTAGAAGTCGCCGTCGCGGCGCGCGCTCGTGCGCAGGCTGGCAGCGTCCGAGCCGCTGTCGGGCTCGGTCAGCGCGAACGAACCGATGATTTCGCCGGACGCGAGTTTCGGCAGGTAATGGCGTTTCTGCTCATCAGTGCCGTCGATGACGATGCCCTGCGCGCCGATGCCGTTGTTGGTCGCGAACAGCGACCGGAAGCACGGCGAGGTCTTGCCGATTTCGAAAGTCGCGAGGACTTCCTCTTCCATCGTCAGTCCCATCCCGCCGTATTCCTCGGGAATCGACAGGCCGAAGAGGCCGAGTTCCTTCATCTCGTCGACGAGATCCTGCGGGATCTGGTCGGTCTCGGCGACGTGGGCTTCCTGCGGCACGAGGCGCTCGCGCACGAAGCGCGAGATCGTGTCGAGAAGAATGTTCAGAGTCTCCTGATCGCGGATCATGTCCTGTTCCCTCTCCGGTGCTGTGTTGTGTTTGTCTGGGTCATGCGGTGTGCGCGCTCCGACCGCTTTCTGCCGTAACCGAATACCTCCGGTCGCCCTGAACCCTTCGGCAAGTTCAGGGCAGCCTTGTCGAAGGGCAATCGCAGGGCTTCGACAGGCCTGTCCTGAGCGAGGCCGAAGGGCTCAGTCCGAACGGTATTTCGTCAGCGGGTTACTAACCGCCGGCCGGAGCGCACCGGGCTTACTTCACGTGCTTGCGGAACTCGGGCTTCCTCTTCTCGCGGAACGCGTTGCCGCCTTCGGCCGATTCGGCCGTCTCGTAGTACAGCTTCAGCGCGTGCATCGCAAGGCCGCCCATGCCGCGGATCATCTCGGTATCGACGTTGAACGACTTTTTCGCCAGCGCGATCGCGGTCGGGCTCTTCTCGACGATCTCGTCGCACCACTTCTTCACTTCGGCATCGAGCTGGTCGTGCGGCACGACGGCGTTCACGAGGCCCATCGCGAGCGCTTCCTGCGCAGTGTAGCGGCGGCACAGATACCAGATCTCGCGCGCCTTCTTTTCACCGACGACACGCGCGAGCAGCGCCGTGCCGAAGCCGGGATCGACCGAGCCGACGCGGGGCCCCGCCTGGCCGAGTTGCGCCTTTTCCGAGGCGATCGCCAGGTCGCAGACCGTCACGAGCACGTTGCCGCCGCCGATCGCGAAACCATTCACGCGCGCGATCACCGGCTTGGCGATGTCGCGGATCGCGCTTTGCATCTCCTCGACCGGCAGGCCGATGACACCCCGGCCGCCGTAGCCGCCGTCCTGCGTGCCCTGGTCACCGCCGGTGCAGAACGCCTTGTCGCCCGCGCCGGTCAGCACGACGACGCCGATCTGGCGATCGAAGTCCGCGTCCTTCAGCGCGTCGATAATCTCCTCGCAGGTCTGCGCGCGGAACGCGTTGTACTGCGCCGGACGGTTGATCGTGATCGTCGCGATGCCGTCTTCCTTGGTGTACAGAATGTCCTGGTATTCCATGTCCTTCTCCTCGTTGTAATTGCTGAATTCGTCCCACTTATCGACCCAGCAACCAGGTACCGTTCGGGCTGAGCCTGTCGAAGCCCTGCCATCGCCCTTCGACAAGCTCAGGGCGAGCGGATGTAGTTGATCGCCGGGCCGATATTTCAAGTTCTCAGCCGGCCATCGTCAGGCCGCCGGACACGCTCACCACCTGGCCGGTGATGAAGGACGCGTCGTCGCTCGACAGGAACACAATCGCGCCGGGCAGGTCGTCGGGCTGGCCGAGCCGCCCGAACGGCACCGCTCGCGTGAAGGCGGTGCGCAGCTTCTCGCCGCGCTCGCCTTCGCCGCAGATGTCGTCGAGCAGCGGCGTGTCGGTCGGGCCGGGGCACACGACGTTGACGCTGATCTGCTGGCGGGCGAGTTCGCGCGCCATCGTCTTCGAGAACGCGATCAGACCGCCCTTGCAGAACGAATACACCGCCTCGCCCGAGGAGCCGCCGCGGCCGGCGTCCGATGCGATGTTGACGATGCGGCCCGAGCCGCGCTCGACCATGCCCTTGGCGACGGCGTGGTGCATGTACAGCGCGCCGTACAGGTTGATCGCGACGATCTTGTCCCACAGCGGCTTGTCGGTGCTGAGGAAGTTGCCGATCTTGTCCCAGCCGGCGTTATTGACCAGCACGTCGGTCGGGCCGAGCGCCTGCTCGGCGGCCGTCACCGCGGTGATCACCGAATCCTGGCTCGTCAGATCGACGGCGAACGCCTGGGCGTTGCCGCCTTTCGCGCGGATATCCGCAGCGACCGCTTCGGCCGCTTCGCGGTTGATGTCGAACACCGCGACTTTCGCGCCTTCTTCGCCGAAGCGGCGGCAGATTGCCGAACCGATGCCGCCTGCGCCGCCGGTGACGATCGCGACTTTGTCCTTGATTCCTCTCATCTGTGCTTCCTCCTGTTGGATACCGCTCAATTTCCGGTCCGTTTGCATAGGGACCGCTGTTTGCGTTTCAATGGGCGCCGTTCGAACCCTGCCTGCCCATCCGATGACCGATGCTTCCGCCGCCAAGAACCTCGCCACGATCGAGATCAGCAACCGCCTGTTCTTCCGCTTCTTCCAGGCGGCCAACACGCTGCACACGAAGGGCACGCAGGCGCTCGACGAATTCGGCGTGACGACGCAGCAGTGGTCGGTGCTCGGCGCGCTGTCCCGCCCGAAGGCGAAGGACGGCATGGGCATCAACGAGCTCTCCCGATTCCTGCTCGTCAGCCGCCAGAACCTGTCCGGCCTGCTGACCCGCCTCGAACGCGACGGCCTGATCGAACGCGTGACCAGCGAGGAAGACCGCCGCTCGCGCAAGGTCAGGCTCAGCCGCAAGGGCGAAGACCTGTGGATCAAGCTCGCCGAGCCGATCCACGCGTTCTACGACCAGGCACTCAAAGGCTTCTCGTTCGACGACCGCCTGCAATTCATCCATTACGTGAGCCTGCTGCAGCGCAACATGGCGAAGCTCTAGCGCCGCCTCAGATCCGGTGCGCTTCGAGCTTCTCGCGCCCGATGATCATCTTCATGATGTTCGCGGTGCCGTCACCGATCTGCAGTCCCATGACGTCCCGGTAGCGCTGACCGAAGTCGTAGTCGGCTGCGTAGCCGCCATGGCCGTGCGTCAGCAGGCACTGGTGGATGATTTCGCACGCGAGCTTCGGCGCCCACCACTTGCACATCGCCGCTTCCGACGTGTGCGGCAGCCCCTGGTCCTTCAGCCACAGCGTGCGCAGGCATAGCGCACGGCACGCTTCGTACATCGTCTCGGCTTCGGCGAGCGGGAACGTCACGCCCTGGAAGTCGCCGATCTTCTTGCCGAACGCCTCGCGCTCCTGGATGTAGCGCCAGGTCTCGTCGAGCGACGCACGCACGACACCCATGCACTGCAGGCCGATCAGCGCGCGGCTGTAATCGAAGCCCTGCATCACCTGGATGAAGCCCTGCCCCTCATCGCCGAGCATCATGTCGGCCGACACTCGGACGTCGTCGAAGAAGATCGAACCGCGGCCGACCGGACGCGTGCCGATGTCGTCGAACGCCGTGCGCGTGATGCCGGGCAGATCCATCGGCACGAGGAACGCGCTGATGCCGCGGGCGCGATCGGCTTCGCTGCCGGTGCGCGCGAAAACGACCGCGACGTCGGACTGGGTCGCCATCGAGATCGACGTCTTCTCGCCGTTGAGCACGAAGTCGTTGCCGTCGCGCACCGCCTTGAGCTTCAGGCGCGCGGCATCGGACCCCGCGCTCGGCTCGGTCAGCGCGATCGCGATCGTCTTGTGCCCGGCGATCACCTGGCCCAGCCACTCCTTCGCGATGTCGGGCCGCGCGTGTCCGGCGACGATCTGGCCGCACAGCGACGTGAGCAGGTTCACATACGAGACATTGAAGTCGCCGTACGAAATCTGCTCGAGCAGCAGTCCGCTGGTGAGGCAATCGACGCCGAGTCCGCCGTGCTCCTCGGACAACTCCGGCCCGAGGAAACCGAGGTCGCCCATCTCGCGGATCACTTCGCGCTCGATGCGCTCGGCTTTCTCGCGCGCCTTGTAGCTTGGCGCCAAGCGTTCGCGGGCAAAGCGGCTCGCGGTATCGACCAGCGCCTGCTGCTCCTGACTGAGACTGAAATCCATCACCCCTCCTCCTTTCTAGCGTCGAATCGATTCTAGGAGAGCAAGGGTTTTTGTGTCAATAGATTGACCTATATTTACGTTACAGATGGTAACCGCTCACCACTGCACTTCCTTGTATTCACGAAAATTCATTTATTAATAGGATGTTTACGTCACACAGCAAGTGGTGTGGCAGCGTGACGCGACACCGATATATAACAAGATATTGACTTATAAAAATCGAAGCGATAGCTTTGGTGCGCCGTCGGGACAGACCGCCGGAAGACGAACCCAAGGAGAGAGACTTGCGCGCACAACAATCGGAAACCGGCGCAACGGGCGCCGGGAAATCTGGCGCGGCCGTCGAGGCCGCACTGCCGTTCAACGAACCCAACTGCAAGCTGGTCCGCCGGTGAGCGGGCCGGTCGAGAGAGGAGAATGACAATGAACTTCGAACCGGTACTGCTTGCGGAGCGCATGGCGCCGATGAAGGCCGCCGGCCTGTGGCGCGACGAGACGATCGACGTGCATTTCGGGCGCGCGCTCGAGAACTGCCCCGCCAAGCTTGCAGTGGTCGCGTATCGCGACGGCCAGCCCGAGCCGGTGCGGCTCAGCTATCGCGAGCTCGACCGCCGCGTCGATCGCATCGCGCGCGGGCTTGCTGCGCTTGGTGTCGGCCACGGCGACGTCGTTACCTTCCAGCTGCCGAACCGCTGGGAATTCATCGCGCTCGCGCTCGCGTGCGCGCGCATCGGCGCGGCGGCGAACCCGGTGATGCCGATCTTCCGCCAGCACGAACTCACCTACATGCTGAACTTCGCCGAGTCGAAAGTTTTCATCGTGCCGGCGGTGTTTCGCAAATTCGACCACGCCGCGATGGCGCGCGAGCTGCAGCCGAAGTTGCCCCATCTGACGCAGGTCGTTGTCCTCGATGGCGACGGCGACGACAGCTTCGAGCACCTGCTGATGCGCGACGACACGCCGCCTCTTGCCGGCCCCGCGCTCGGACCGGACGACGTTGCGCTGCTGATGTACACGTCGGGCACGACGGGCGAGCCCAAAGGCGTGATGCACACGTCGCACACGCTGTTCTCGAACCTGCACGCGTACATCGAGCGGATGGAGCTCGGCGCCTCCGACGTCGTCCTCGGTGCGTCGCCGATGGCGCACCTCACCGGCTACGGCTACCTCGCGATGCTGCCGCTGATCCTGAACTCGACGACCGTGCTGCAGGAGACCTGGAACGCGGCGCGCGCGCTCGACATCGTCCGTGACGAGGACGTCACCTTCAGCATGGCGTCGGCCGCGTTCATCTCCGACCTATGCTCCGCAGTCGAAGCCGGTGCGCCGGTGTCGTCGAAATTCACGAAGTTCAACTGCGCCGGCGCGCCGATTCCGCCGGTCGTGGTCGAGCGCGCCTACGCACTGATGGGCCTCCTCGTGTGCTCGGCGTGGGGCATGACGGAATGCGGCGCAGTCACGATTACCGAACCCGCGCGCGCGCTCGAAAAATCCGGCGTGTCGGACGGACGGCCCGTGCCCGGCATCGAAGTGAAGATCGCCGATGCGAACGGTGCGGAACTGTCGCAGGGCGAAACCGGCAGCCTGCTGATCCGCGGCGCGTCGCTGTTCGCCGGCTACCTGAAGCGCCCGCATCTGAACAGCGTCGACGCCGAAGACTGGTTCGACACCGGCGACCTCGCGTTTCAGGACGCCGAAGGCTACATCCGCATCAACGGCCGCAGCAAGGACATCGTCATCCGCGGCGGAGAGAACATCCCGGTCGTCGAGATCGAGAACCTGCTGTACCAGCATCCGTCGATCACGACGGTGGCGGTCGTCGGCTACCCGGACCGGCGGCTCGGCGAGCGCATCTGCGCGTTCGTGTCGCTCAAACCCGGCTGCACGCTGACGTTCGCCGATCTCACCGCGTATCTCGAGCGCCAGCAGGTCGCGAAACAGTACTACCCCGAGCGGCTCGAGATCGTCGCCGACCTGCCGCGCACGCCCGCCGGCAAGCTGCAGAAGTTCAAGCTGCGCGAGACCGCGAAAACCTTCGGCGACGCCGCCAACGCCGCCGTGGAGAAATCCTGATGAATCCCGTGATCCTCGTCGAAACCCGGCACAAGGTCGGCCTGATCCGCATCAACCGGCCCGAAGTGCATAATGCGCTCAACGACGAAGTGATGACTGAGCTCGGCCGCGCGCTCGATGCGTTCGAGGCCGACCGGACCATTGCGTGCGTCGTGCTGACCGGCTCCGAAAAAGCTTTCGCCGCCGGCGCCGACATCGCGGCGATGCGGGCGATGGACTTCATGGACGCCTACAAGTCGGACTTCATCACGCGCAACTGGGAGCGGCTGCGCACTTTCCGCAAACCGGTCATCGCCGCAGTGAACGGTGTCGCGCTCGGCGGCGGGTGCGAGCTGGCGATGATGTGCGACATCGTCTTCGCCGCCGACAACGCCCGTTTCGGCCAGCCGGAGATCAAGATCGGCACGATCCCCGGCGCCGGCGGCACGCAGCGCCTGCCGCGCGCGATCGGCAAAACGAAGGCGATGGACATGTGCCTGACTGGCCGACTGATGGACGCGCAGGAAGCTGAGCGAGCCGGCCTCGTCGCCCGCATCTTCCCCGCCGCCAGCGTGCTCGACGAGGCGCTCGCGGCCGCCGCGCAGCTCGCCGAGTATTCGCTGCCGGTGCTGATGATGATGAAGGAGTCGGTCAACCGCGCGTACGAGAGCCCGCTCAGCGAAGGACTGCTGTTCGAGCGGCGCACGCTGCACGCGACTTTCGCGCTCGCCGACCAGAAGGAAGGCATGAGCGCGTTCGTCGAGAAGCGCAAGCCGCGGTTCGCGCACTGCTAGCCACGCTCATTCCAGGCTCTTATCGAAAGGGAATCAATGAACAAAAAACAATCAGCGGTCGCAGCCGGCGTTGTGTTGGCGAGTCTGGCGTCGGCGCCCGTCCTGGCTCAGTCGACGGCGACGCTCTACGGCGTCGTCGACGCCTATTTCAGCTACGGAAAGATGGGCGACAACAGGAAGACCGGCATCGATTCAGGCGGCGTGACCGGCTCCCGCATCGGCTTTCGCGGCACCGAAGTGCTGGGCAACGGCGTGGCGGCCGTGTTTGCGCTCGAATATGGGCTCCTGAACGACGCCAACGAAGGGATCGGCACCACCGGACTGCGCGCCCGTCAGCAATTCGTCGGACTGAAGGGCGGCTTCGGCTTCGCCGGCCTCGGCCGTCAGTACGCTCCCGGCTACTATGTCTTCAAATACGACGGTGCCATCGGCACGCCGTGGGGGCCGCAGACGATGCTCGGCATGAAAGCCGGCGCGACGATCGTGCCGGCGAGCCCGGCACGCGCGAACAACGCGCTGAACTACATTTCGCCGAACATGGGCGGCCTCACCGTCAACACGCTCTACGCATTCGGCGAGGAAAATCAGGCGACGAACCGCCGCCAGGGTGATCGCTTCAGCATCGGCGCCGAATATGCGAACGGACCGGTCGGCGCGAACGTGATCTACCACCTCGGCCGCGACATGCCGGCCGCAGTCGGCGTCGACGACAAGAAGGAATGGTACGCGGGCGGCTCCTACAATTTCGGCGTCGTCACGTTGCTCGCCAGCTACCAGCAGGTCGAGCAGGATTCGGACACCAACAAGGTCTACCAGGTCGGTGCAATTGCGCCGGTCAGTTCGGCCGGCAAGCTCCATTTCGCAATCGGCCGCCTCGATCACGAGAATTCCGACCTGGACGCGACGAACCTGACCGTCGGCTACAGCCACGCGCTTTCCAGGCGGACGACGGCTTACGCCTTCGCCACGCGGGTGAACAACGACTCCGCGCAAAATGCGACATTCGTCGCCTCCGCGGTCGGTCAGACGGGCGAGAACAGCATGAACCTCATGGTCGGCGTGAATCACACCTTCTGATCCTTTCCTGGCCGATGCGACGGGCGCTGCGGCGCCCGGTTTTCCATGCAGGCCCCGCATGACTGGCGGCCAGCGTGGTCAGCCGTTGCGGCGGAAGCACCGCGGACACTGCTCGATCAGCTGTCGAATGAAGTCCCACACGACGCGGATGCGCTTGATCCGCAGCAGGTCTTCGGGCGCGGCGATCCACAGGGTCCGGGTCACCAGCGACTTTCCGGGGAACACGCAGACCAGGTCGTCGGACAGTTCGGCGACGAACGGCGACAAGGCCACGAGCCCCATGCCGGCCGCCGCGGCCTCGCGCTGGGCAAGCACGCTGGTCGAAGTGAAGCTCCTCCGGGGATGGGGCGTCAGCTCTTCGAGGACGCGGAAGTGACCGCTGAGCGAGCCGTCGTGGATGTAGTCGACGAAACTGTGCTCGGCGATGTCGCTCAACTGGCGGATCGGCGGGTGGGAGTCCCGGTAGCTGGGCGAACAGTAGATAGAATAGTCGACATCGGTCAGCCGCGCGACCTTGTAGCGTCCCACCTCGGGCGGGTCGAGCGTGATCAGGATCTCGACCTCGCGCGTGACCAGGCTCGGATACTGCGGCTGGGGCATCAACTGGACATGCAGTCCCGGGTGCTCGCGATGCAGTTGCGCCAGCCCCGGTGCGATCAGGTGAATGCCGAGGCCTTCGGGCGTCCCGACGCGCACCGATCCCGTCACCCGCACCCCCAGGCCGGCACTCTCCTCGACCGCTTCGAGCAGCGCGCTTTCCATTCTTTCCGCATGCGGGATGAGTGCATGGCCGGCCTCGGTCAGCGAATACCCGGTGCGCCGGCGATCGAACAGGACAACACGCAAGCCGGCCTCGAGCCGGTCGATGCGGCGTGAAACCGTGGAATGTTCGATGCCCAGCCGCTCGCCGGCGAGGGAGATCGTGCCGAGCCGTGCGACCGCGAGGAAGACGCGCAGGTCGTTCCAGTCAGGGAGGGAGTCCATGCCGGGCATTGTGCATTTGCGCACAAGGCGTGTGCAACTCCTTGCTTTGGCGAGTGAAAACCGGCGCCGATAATTCCTGCGCGAAGCTCTTCATTCAAGCACCTTGCCGCATGCTTCGAGCCGGACAACGGAGACCCTCCTGATTTCCGCTCCCGGCCGAAATGCATTCGCCGCAATGACAGACGTCACCGCGATCGACTGCGAACCGGGTCGGCGAAACCGGGATTGCAAATTCGAAAATCGGTCCGTGCCTGCAGAGGGGCAGGGACCATGAAGAAAATGAAAGCCGACTCGTGTGTCGACCAAAGCGTGAGGTCGAACCGCTCGGGTCACCAACTTCCCAGGCTAAAAGGAGACAACCAATGGAATTCGACGCCGTCTTGCTCCCCCTCCGTCGTGCCGCATGCATCGCCGCCGGCCTGTGGCCCGATCGCACGATCAACGACGAACTCGACGCATGCGTCGCCGACTTTCCGGAAAAAGTTGCGCTGACCGCGATGCGCGCGGAAAACGGCGAAGTGCGGCGATTTACGTATCGAGAACTGGCTGCGCTGGCCGATCGCGTCGCCGTCGGTCTCGCGCGCCTCGGTGTCGGCCGCAACGACGTGGTCGCGATGCAGCTGCCGAACTGGTGGCAGTTCACCGTGCTATATCTCGCCTGCACGCGCATCGGCGCGGTCGTCAATCCGCTGATGCCGATCTTCCGCGAGCGCGAGCTGTCGTTCATGCTCGGCCACGGCGAGGCGAAAGTGCTCGTCGTGCCGAAGACCTTCCGTGGCTGCGACCACGAGGCGCTGGCGCGCGGCCTGCAGCCAAGCCTGCCGGCGCTCGCGCGCATCGTCGTCGTCGAGGGCGACGGCCCGGATTCGTTCGACGCGCTGCTCGCCGCGCCGGCCTGGGAAAACGAACCCGACGCTGCCGACATCCTCACGCGCAGTCGCCCCGGTCCGGACGACATCACACTGCTGATGTACACCTCTGGCACCACCGGCGAGCCGAAAGGGGCGATGCACTCGGCCAACACGGTGATGGCGAACCTCGTGGAGTACGCCCGGAGGCTGCGCCTGGATCACGACGATGTCGTGCTCATGGCCTCGCCGATGGCGCACCAGACCGGCGCCGCGTACGGAATGATGCTGCCAATCTTGTTGCGCGCGCGCTCCGTGATCCTCGACAAATGGGAGCCCGCGAAGGCGGTCGAGCTGATCCGGGCCGAGGGCGCGACCTTCACGATGGCCTCGACGCCGTTCCTGACCGACCTGACGAAAACCGTGCAGGAACTGGGGCTGCCGGTGCCGACGCTCAGAAGCTTCCTGTGCTCCGGAGCGCCGATTCCCCCCCCGCTGGTCGAGCAGGCACGCAAGGTCCTCGGCACCAAGATCGTGTCGGCCTGGGGCATGACCGAGATCGGCGTGATCACGATGATCGACCTCGACGATGACGACGAGCGCGCCTATACGACCGACGGCAAGGTGATCCACGGCGCCGAAGTCCGCATCATCGATGAAACGGGCATCGAGCTTCCGCGCGGAGAGGTCGGCCGTCTTGTCGTGCGCACGTGCTCGGCGTTCGGCGGCTACCTCAAGCGCCGGCAATGGAACAATGTCGATGCCGACGGCTGGCTCGATTCGGGCGATGTCGCGAAGATGGACGAGCAAGGCTACATCCGCATCAGCGGCCGCAACAAGGACGTGATCATCCGCGGGGGCGAGAACATTCCGGTGTTCGAGATCGAGTCGCTGCTGTATCGACATCCCGCCGTCGAGCAGGTCGCGATCGTCGCCTACCCGGACGATCGGCTCGGCGAGCGCTGCTGCGCCGTCATCGCACCCAAGCCCGGCCAGACGATCGACTTCGCGTCGATGGTCGAATTCCTGAAGGCGCAGAAGGTCGCGATGCAGTACATCCCCGAGCGCCTGATCGTGCGCGACACGATGCCCTCGACGGCGACGGGGAAGATCCAGAAGTTCAGGTTGCGCGAGTTGCTGCGAGACGAGCTGCTCTGACCCCCCGCCAGGACGGGGTCAGGTCGCGTTCGAACATTATTAGCCCGGCAGCGATTAACCCGGCAGCCAAATACCGTTCGGGCTGAGCCCTTCTGCCTCGCTCAGGACAGGCTTGTCGAAGCGCTGGCGACGCCCTTCGACAAGCTCAGGGCGAACGGTTGCCTCAGGGCGCACGGCTTCATTTGAGTGCCGGTTCATCAACGCAAAAAAACAAAGCGAATTTCGCGAATCCACATAACGAAGGAGACAGGCAATGGAAAAGACCGTGAAGACCGCCCGGCAGCTGGTGGAGGAGGCCGGGGTCGGCGTGGTGTCGGTCGGTCCGGACGAACCGGTGATGGCGGTGTTGCAGGCGATGGCCGACAACGACGTCAACGGCGTGCTGGTCATCGACAACGGGCAATTGCTCGGCATCGTCACCGAGCGCGACTACGCCTTGAAAGTGGAACTGCAGGGCCGCACCGCGAGGCAGACCCGGGCGCGCGAGATCATGACGAGCGAGGTGATCTGCGTCTCGGGCGACGACTCCTGCGAGCGCTGCATGGAAGTCATACACCGCGAGTGGGTGCGCCATCTCCCGGTGATGGAGCAGGGCAAGGTGATCGGCGTGCTTTTGTTGCGCGACGTGCTCGAGGAAGTGGTCGCCGAGGACGAGCACCTGATCAAGGACCTCGAGCGCGAGCGCATCGAATCCAGCGGTGCGACCGGCGGCAACTACTGACGACGCCTTCCCCTTCCACAACAGGCTCTTCAAATGTACGAATTCCTCGTAATCCTCGCGGCGCTGGTGTTTCTGATGTTCGTCGCGTACCGCGGTTTCAGCGTCATCATCTTCGCCCCGGTCGCCGCCCTCGGCGCCGTGCTGTTCACCGATCCGTCGCTGGTGCCGGCCATGTTCACCAGCGTGTTCATGGACAAGATGGCCGGTTTCATCAAGCTCTATTTCCCGGTCTTCCTGCTCGGCGCCGTGTTCGGCAAAGTCATCGAGCTGTCCGGCTTCTCGAAGTCGATCGTCTCCGCGGTGATCAGGCTCGTCGGGCGCGACCGGGCGATGTTCTCGATCGTGCTCGTCTCCGCCATCCTTACTTACGGCGGCGTGTCGGTGTTCGTCGTGGTGTTCGCGGTGTACCCCTTCGCCGCCGAGATGTTCCGGCAAAGCGGCATACCGAAACGGCTCCTGCCGGGGACGATCGCGCTCGGCGCGTTCAGCTTCACGATGGATGCGATGCCCGGCACGCCGCAGATCCAGAACATCATCCCCTCCGCCTTCTTCCAGACCAATGCCTGGGCCGCGCCCTGGCTCGGCGTCGTCGGCTCGGTCTTCATCCTGCTGGTGGGACTGACGTACCTGACCTGGCGGCGCAGACAGGCGGCGGCGAGGAACGAAGGCTACGGCGAAGGTCACCACAACGAGCCCGAGCCGTTTGCCGGCGAAGTCCTGCCCAACCCGTGGATCGCGATCCTGCCGCTGATCGCGGTCGGCGTGCTGAACCGGGTTTTCGGTGCGTGGATTCCGCAGCTGTATGGCAGCACCCACGAAATGGCGCTGGCCGCGGGCGGCAAACCCGTCGTCACGGAGGTCTCCAAGGTCGCCGCGATCTGGGCGGTGGAAGCGGCGCTGCTGGTGGGCATTCTCACCGTGCTGGTGTTCGCGTTCAGGACGGTGAAGGCGAAGTTCGCCGAAGGGACCCGGGCGGCGGTGGCCGGTACGCTGCTGGCATCGATGAACACGGCTTCGGAATACGGGTTCGGTGCCGTGATCGCCATTCTTCCGGGCTTTCTGATTGTCGCCGATGCGCTGCAGGCCATCCCCAACCCGCTGATCAACGAAGCGATCACGGTCACCACGCTGGCCGGCATCACCGGCTCGGCCACTGGCGGCATGAGCATCGCGCTCGCCGCGATGGCCGAGCAGTTCATCGCTGCAGCCAACGACGCCGGTATCCCGCTGGAAGTCCTGCACCGGGTCGCTTCCATGGCCAGCGGCGGCATGGATACCCTTCCCCACAACGGCGCGATCATCACGCTGCTGGCGGTCACCGGCCTCACCCACCGCCAGGCCTACGGCGACATCTTCGCCATTACCTGCATCAAGACCGTGGCAGTGTTCGTGGTCATCGCGTTCTATTATCTGACGGGTCTGTACTGAGCGCCGCAGGAAACGGCTGTGCGTCGTGCTGCGCGATCCGGCCGACGCGCTCGACACGTTCGGAACGTCCTCTACCGTCCGCGTCCCTTGCCGAGGAACTGCCGCGCGAACTCGTCGCGCGGCAGCGGCCGCCCGAGGAAATACCCCTGGCCCTGGTCGCAGCCGTGCGCCTCGAGGTACGCGAGCGCGTCGCCGCTTTCGATGCCTTCGGCGACGACTTGCAGCCCCAGCGTGCGCCCGAGCGCGATGACGGCCTCGACGACCGCGCGGCTCGTCGGATCCTCGGCGATGCCCTCGACGAACGAGCGGTCGATCTTGAGCTTGTCGAGCGGCAGCGAACCGAGATGGGCGAGGCTCGAGCAGCCGGTGCCGAAGCCGTCGAGCACGACCTTGACGCCGAGCGCCTTGACTGCGGCGAGGATTCCAGCGGCATCGTCGGCGTTGTCCATCACCGCGCTTTCGGTGATCTCGAGCAGCAAGGATGCCGGGTTCATGTCGCCGTCGCGCAGGATGTCCGCGAGGCGCTGCACGAAGCGCCGCTGCCGGAACTGGACCGGCGACACGTTGATCGCGATCGGCACCGGTTCGAGCCCCTCGGCAACCCACGCGGCGTGCTGGCGGCACGCTTCGGCGGTGACCCACTCGCCGATGGCGCCGATCAGGCCCGACGATTCGGCGACGGGAATGAAGAGCCCGGGGCCGAGCGCCTCGCAGTCCTCGCCGGCAAAGCGGAGGAGCGCCTCGGCTCCCCTGACGGCCCCGGTTCTCAGGTCGATCACCGGCTGGTAATGCAGCGCGAACGTGTTTTTTGCGAGCGCCTGCTTGAGTCGCCCCTCCACCGAGGTCGACACGTCGTCGCGGTGTTCGAGGTCCGGCGCATATACGAAATAAGCGCCGCCGCTGCAGTGCTTGGCCTGGTACATCGCCAGATCGGCGGCGCGGATCAGCGCATCGACGGTCATGCCGTGCTGCGGAAACAGGCTGATGCCGATCGACGGTGAAACGGAGACTTCGGCGTCGCGGATCACGAACGGCTGCGACACGCTTTCGACGACGTACTGCGCGATGTTCATCGCTTCCTGGGTCTGCTCGAGATAGGGCAGCAGGACGATGAACTCGTCGCCGCCGAGCCGGCCGACGATGTCTTCCTTGCGCACGCCCGCCTTCAGCCGGCACGCGACCTCCTGCAGCAGCCGGTCGCCCGCGTCGTGGCCGTAGAGGTCATTGACCGGCTTGAAGCGGTTCAGGTCGATGAACAGGAACGCGCCCTGGCTGTGCTTGCGCCCCGCAGCGGCGAGCAGGTGCGCGGCATATTCGAAGATCAGCCGGCGGTTCGGCAGTGCGGTCAGCGGGTCATGCAGCGCCGCTTCATGCGCGCGCTGTTCCGCCTCTTTGCGGTCGGTGATGTCGATATTCATGCCGACCCATTTCTCGACCTCGCCGTCCGCCCCGACGAGCGGTGCCGCCCTCACGTTCGCCCAGCGCCACTCGCCCCGGCGGTGACGCAGGCGAAGCTCGGTATCGAACACGCGCCGACCGGCGACCGCCGCGCGCCATTCCCTTTCGACGCGGGCGCGGTCGTCGGGATGAATCGCCTGAAGCCATCCGAAACCTGCCATTTCCTCGAAAGTCTGGCCGGTGTAGGCGGACCAGGACGGCGAATGGACAACCAGGGCTCCCGCGGCATCGCCTTCCCACACCGCCTGGGCGGTTTCCTCGATGAGCACGCGGAAACGTTCCTCGCTCTGGCGCAACCGGTCGCTCGCGAGCTGCCGCGCGAGCGCAGTGCCGGCGGCGCGCGCCAGCACTTCGAGCACCGCGACCTCCTCGTCGTCCGGCCGGTGCGGCTCGAGCCAGTACGCGCCGACGGCGCCGGTGGGGATCGCACCGCCGACCGGAACCATCACCAGGCTGCGCTTCGATACCCCTTCGAGAACCTCCGCGGAGACGCGATCGTCGTCGCGCACATCGACGATCACCGCCGTCTGGCAATGCCGGACTGTCCACTGCGCGACGCTCGCGACGAGCGGATGATGGCTGCGTTCCCACACCGCCCCGTTCGTCGCCCCCCTGCCGATGCAGCGGAAGCGGCCATTGTCGAGTTCGACCATGATGCCGTCGGCAGCGACGAGCCCCTGGGCCGCCCGCAGCAGCTCGTCCAGGAGTTCGGCGCTGCTATCCGCGCGCGAGAGCCGCTCGAGCCCTTCGGACAGGCGGCGGAAGCGGACATGCCCTGCCGACAGCGCCGCTTCGGTGCGCACCTTGTCGGTGATGTCGCTGAACACGACCGCCACCTGATGCGCGTCCGGCTTGCCGTAGCGGAACGCGTAGAGGTCGAACCACCGGTCGAGCATCCCGGCGCGCCGCTGAAAACGGATCGGCTCTCCGGTGAGCGCCACTTCTCCGTAGATCTGATACCAGGCGGGTTCATGTCCCGGCACCAGCTCGCCCATTCGGCGGCCGACCACGTCGACCAGGCCGGTGTGCTGCTCGAACGCAGGATTGACCTCGACGAAGCGATAATCCACCGCTTCTTCGTGCCCGTCGAAGATCATCTCGACGATGCAGAACCCTTCGTCGATCGATTCGAAGAGCGCCCGATAGCGCGCCTCGCTCGCCTCCTGGCGCCGTCGCGCCAGGATCCGCGGCGTGTCGTCGATCACCGTCACGAGCACGCCGCCGATGCTCCCGTCCTCGCAGCGAATCGGGCTGTAGCAGTTCGTCACGTACAGCGGCAGCACGCTGTCACCGGACGACGGATCGACGACCTGCTCGGAGAGCATGACCGCGTCGCCGTCGGCCATCACCTGGCGGCACAGCGATTCGTGGACCTGCCAGGCTCCGGTCCCGCTGTCCCTTGCGGTTTGCCCGAGCGCGTCGGGATGGCGCGCGCCGAGCAGCGGCCGAAAGCCATCGTTGTAGATCTGGACGAGATCCGCGCCCCACAGCAGCGCCGCCGGAAAACCCGCCCCGAGCACGAGCGCGACGACGGTTTTGAGGCTCCCCGGCCACTGCGCGACCGGGCCGAGGGTTGTCCGGCCCCAGTCGACGCGGCGCACCAGCGCCCCCGTTTCGCCGCCGGGGGGGAGCCACTCCCGAGGAGGAGCGCGCCCGTCGCTGAGGGGGTCGTCCAAAGTACACCTCGTCTGTGAATCCGGCGCGCGCCGCCACCGGGAAGGGACATCCGAGGCCGGACTTCCGATGTCCGGCGTCCCGCCCTTCCCTGGCAGGGGGAACCCTTGATTCCGCTGGAGATATTCATGAAAGGACAGGAATCCGTTCCGCGCAACCCATGAAACTCGAACGTACCCGACCCGACTCGATACTGAAATACCTCGAAACAATGATTTCCATGCGTCGCGAATATTCCGGAAGCAACTTCCGGCCGCCGCGACTGCCCTCGACAGGCTGAAGGCAGTGGTCAGGGATTTTGACTGAGCAGGTCGCGCAGCGCGCCCTGGAACAGCCGCACGACGACGCTGCGGTCGAGATCCGGGTTGCGGATGCTGCGGCTCGCGAGCCCTTCGAACATCGCCGCGAGCACTTCGATCATGCCGGCGATCGTCGCCTCGTCGTCGTCATGACCCCCTGCGCGGCGCATGTCGCGCAGCGTCCGCCCTAGGCTGTCACGGCACACGCGGTCGGCCGACCGGACGATCTCGGCGACATGCGGGTTGCGGGCCGCTTCGGCAAGGATCTCGAGATTGAGCCCTGCCGCACGCGGCTCGAGATTGCGCTCGACGCCGTCGGCGACGTGCTCGACCATCGCCTCCTTCATATTGCAGGCGGCCCGCAGCGAGGCGGTCATCGCCAGGACATGTTCGAGATCCTGCGCGACGATCGCCGCGATGATCGCTTCCTTGTTTTCGAAGTAGTGATAGATATGCCCCGGACTCATGCCGGCGATCCTGGAGATCTGCGCGATGCTCGCACCGTGGAAGCCCTTGCTGCGAAAGCAGTCGCCCGCGGCGGCGAGAATCTGCGCGCGGCGCACTTCGGCGCGCGGCTGGTCGGGAGGGGCGGAGTCGGGAGGCATTCGCAGGGTCTCCGGAGATATTGAAGAGGTGTTGCATCGATCTTGCACTGCAGAAAATCCTAACATAGAATGATCATTCTAGAATAAACATTCTATTTTTGCACCCGACCCGGACGGTGCGCATTTTCCAGCACCGGCACAACCATTTCGAGAGGCGATTCATGGGGATCAACGGCAATCGGCTGTTCCGGTCAGGGGCCATCGCACTGGCAAGCGCCGTGCTGCTCGCCGCCTGCGGGAGCGAGCAGCAACAGGGCTCGGCAGGCGCCGCACCCGCCGCACCTCCTGCACCGAGCGTGACCGTCGTCACCGTGCACACCGAAGCGGTGCCGCTCGTCGTCGAGCTGCCGGGGCGCACCGCGCCTTACCTGATCGCCGAAGTGCGCCCGCAAGTCACCGGCCTGGTCAAGCAGCGCCCGTTCACCGAAGGCAGCGACGTCAAGGCGGGTCAGGTGCTGTACCAGATCGACCCGGCGACCTATCAGGCCGCTTACGACAGCGCGAAGGCGAACCTCGCGCGCGCCGAGGCGAATGTTTACGCTGCGCGCCTCAAGGCCGACCGCTATGCCGATCTGGTCAGGATCAACGCCGTGAGCAAGCAGGCCTTCGATGACGCCACGGCCGCGCTGCAACAGGGCCAGGCCGAAGTCGCGGCCGCGAAGGCGGCGATCGACAAGGCGAAAATCGACCTCGCCTTCACTCGCGTCACGTCGCCGATCGCCGGGCGCATCGGCCGTTCCGCGGTCACGCCGGGAGCGCTGGTGACGGCGAACCAGAGCCAGGCCCTCGCCACGGTGCAGCAGCTCGACCCGATCTACGTCGACGTCACCCAGTCGAGCAGCGAGCTGCTCCGCATGAAGCGCGATCTGGCCGAAGGCAGGCTGCAACGGGCAAGTGGCGACACCGTGCCGGTGCGCCTGGTGCTCGAGGACGGCAGCCTCTTCGGCGCCGAAGGCAGGCTCGCGTTTTCCGAAGTCTCGGTCGATCCCGGCACCGGCAGCGTGACGCTGCGCGCGGTGTTCCCGAATCCGCGCGCCGAGCTGCTGCCCGGCATGTACGTGCGCGCGCGGCTCTCGCAAGGCATCAAGAGCGACGCGGCGCTCGTGCCGCATGCGGCGCTCAGCCACGATCCGCGCGGCAACGCCCAGGTCATGGTCGTCGATGGCGAAAGCAAGGTCGAGGCGCGCCGCGTCACCGCGGAACAGTCGCTCGGCGACAAATGGGTCGTGACGGCCGGCCTCGCCGACGGCGACCGGGTGATCGTCGAAGGCCTGCAGCGCGTGCGCCCCGGCGCGCAGGTGCAGGTGACCGAAGCCGGCGCCGCTCCCGCCGCGGCAGCGGCGGCTCCCCCTGCCGCCGCGCAGAAGAACTGAGGACGCGACGATGGCACGCTTCTTCATCGACCGACCGATTTTCGCGTGGGTCATCGCAATCGTCATCATGCTCGCCGGCGCGCTGTCGATCCTGACGCTGCCGGTGTCGCAATACCCGTCGATCGCGCCCCCGACGGTCGTCATCAACGCCAGCTATCCCGGCGCGTCGGCGAAGGCCGTGGAAGATTCGGTCACCCAGATCATCGAGCAGAAGATGACCGGCCTCGACGGGCTGCTGTACATGAAGTCGTCGTCGGATTCTTTTGGACGCGCATCGCTGACGCTGACTTTCGACGCCGGCACGAACCCCGACATCGCGCAGGTGCAGGTGCAGAACAAGCTGCAACTGGCACTGCCGCTGCTGCCCCAGGCGGTGCAGCAGCAAGGTGTGCAGGTCGCGAAATCGACTGCCAACTTCCTGATGGTCGTCGGATTCGTGTCGCAGGACGGCAGTCTCAAGCAGGTCGACCTGGCCGACTTCCTCGTCTCGTCGGTGCAGGACCCGCTGTCGCGCGTCACCGGCGTCGGCGAAGTGCAGGTGTTCGGCTCGCAGTACGCGATGCGGGTGTGGCTCGACCCGGCGAAGCTGATGAAGTTCGGGCTCACGCCGGGCGACGTCCAGGCGGCGATCCGAACGCAGAACAACGAGGTTTCGGCCGGCCAGCTCGGTGGCACGCCGGCGGTGGAAGGGCAGGGTTTCACCGCGTCGATCACGGCGCAGAGCCGGCTGGAGACGGTCGGGCAGTTCGAGAACATCCTGCTGCGCAGTTCCGCGCAGGGCGGCGAAGTGCGCCTCCAGGACGTCGCGCGGATCGAGATCGGCGCCGAGAACTACGGCACCGTCGGGCGCTACAACGGCCAGCCGGCGGCCGCGATCGGCATCAAGCTCGCGGCCGGCGCGAACGCGCTCGATACCGCGGCTGCAGTGCGCGCGCGGCTCGACCAGCTCGTGCCGTACTTTCCCGCGGGCGTGAAGGTGGTGGTGCCTTACGACACCACGCCTTTCGTCGCAATCTCGATCCAGGGCGTCGTCAAGACGCTGCTCGAAGCGATCGCCCTCGTGTTCCTCGTGATGTACCTGTTCCTGCAGAACCTCCGCGCGACGCTGATCCCGACGATCGCGGTGCCGGTCGTGCTGCTCGGCACTTTCGGCGTGATGGCGGCGTTCGGCTTCACGATCAACACGCTGACGATGTTCGGCCTGGTGCTCGCGATCGGCCTGCTCGTCGATGACGCGATCGTCGTCGTCGAGAACGTCGAGCGCGTCATGAGCGAAGAGGGCCTGCCACCGAAGGAGGCGACGAAGCGCTCGATGGACCAGATCACCGGCGCGCTGGTGGGCATCGGCCTCGTGCTGTCGGCGGTGTTCATCCCGATGGCGTTCTTCGGCGGCTCGACCGGCGTCATCTACCGGCAGTTCTCGATCACCGTTGCCGCAGCGATGGCGCTGTCGGTGCTGGTCGCGATCATCTTCACGCCGGCGCTGTGCGCGACGATGCTCAAGCCGGTCGAGAAAGGCCACGAGCACGGCGAAGGCGGCTGGTTCTCGGGCTTCTTCCACTGGTTCAACGGGATGTTCGCGCGCAACACGACGCGCTACGAATCGGCCGTCGGCCGCATCCTGCACCGCAGCCTGCGCTTTCTCGCGATCTATCTGGCGATCATCGCCGTGCTCGCGCTGCTGTTCCTGCGCATGCCGACCTCGTTCCTGCCCGAAGAAGACCAGGGCGTGATGTTCAGCCAGGTCACGCTGCCGGCCGGCGCGACCCAGGATCGCACGCTGGCAGTGCTGAAGAAGGTCGAGGACCATTTCCTCGAGACCGAAAAGGACACGGTGCGCTCGATCTTCACCGTGGCCGGTTTCAGCTTCGGCGGCAGCGGCCAGAACATGGGCATCGCGTTCGTCAACCTGCACGACTGGGACGAGCGCGACGAACCGGGAATGGACGTCAAGTCCGTTGCCGGGCGCGCGATGGCCGCATTCGCGCAGATCCGCGAAGCGATGGTGTTCGCGTTCGTGCCGCCGGCGGTGCTCGAGCTCGGCACCGCGAGCGGTTTCAACGTCATGCTGCAGGATCGCTCGGGCCTCGGCCACGACGCGCTGATCGCCGCGCGCAACCAGTTTCTCGGGCTCGCGGCGCAGGACAAGCGGCTCGTCGGGGTGCGCCCGAACGGCCAGGATGACATGGCCGAGTTCCAGATCGATATCGATCATGCAAAGGCCGGGGCGCTCGGCGTCTCGATCGCGGACATCAACGAGACGCTGTCGACCGCGTGGGGCGGCACGTACGTGAACGACTTCCTCGACCGGGGCCGCATCAAGAAGGTCTATCTGCAGGCCGACGCGGATGCGCGCATGAGGCCGGAGGATCTGTCGAAGTGGTATGTGCGCAACCGCCAGGGCGAGATGGTGCCGCTGTCGGCCTTCTCGACCGCGCACTGGGAATACGGTTCGCCGCGCCTGGAACGCTACAACGGCCAGCCGTCGATCGAAATCCTCGGCCAGGCGGCACCCGGGCTGTCGTCGGGCGACGCGATGGCCGCGGTCGAGGAGATCATCGCGAAGCTGCCTGCCGGCATCGGCTACGAATGGACCGGCACCTCGTACGAGGAACGCCGTTCGGGGGCGCAGGCGCCGGCGCTGTATGCGCTGTCGCTGCTGGTCGTGTTCCTGTGCCTCGCCGCGCTGTACGAGAGCTGGTCGGTGCCGTTCGCGGTGATGCTGGTGGTGCCGCTCGGCGTGCTCGGAGCGCTGCTCGCGGCGAGCGGGCGAGGCCTGTCGAACGACGTCTATTTCCAGGTCGGCCTGCTCGCGACGATCGGCCTGTCGGCGAAGAACGCGATCCTGATCGTCGAGTTCGCGAAAGCGCAGATGGAGCATGAAGGCAAGGAACTCGTCGCCGCGACGCTCGAAGCGGTGCGCATGCGGCTGCGCCCGATCCTGATGACTTCGCTCGCGTTCGGCCTCGGCGTGCTGCCGCTGGCGATCTCGACCGGCGCCGGCTCCGGCAGCCAGAACGCGATCGGCACCGGCGTGCTCGGCGGCACGATCGCCGCGACCGTGCTCGGCATCTTCTTCATCCCGCTGTTCTACGTCGTGATCATGCGCATCTTCCGGAAAAAGCCCGCTCCGCCCGTGACCATCGCGCCCGTCGCCGAGGAGGCCAAGTGATGACCCGACTCCGCATCGCGACGGCCGCACTCGTCGCCACTGTCGCGAGCGCCTGCTCGACGCTCGCGCCGGACTACCAGCGGCCGCCAGCGCCGGTTCCGGCGTCTTTCCCGCAGGCGCCGGACACGGTTTCGGCCAGTGCTGCCGCAGCCGACGCCCTGCCGTGGCGCGATTTCTTCGCCGCACCCGGCCTGCGCGAGCTGATCGCGCTCGCGCTCGACAACAACCGCGACCTGCGCGTGACCGCCCTCAACATCGAGCGCGCCCGCGCGCAGTACCGCATCCAGCGCGCGGACCTGTTCCCGGCAATCGGTGCGAGCGGCGGCCAGAACGCGCAGCGCCTGCCCGCGGACCTCGTGCGCGGCAGCAGCGGCGGCAACGGCAACGGCGATGCGACGATCAGCCGGCAGTACAGCGCGACGATCGGCTTTTCGGTGTGGGAGCTGGATTTCTTCGGCCGCCTGCGCAGCCTCAACGAGCAGGCGCTGGAACTGTACCTCGGCACCGAGGAGGCGCGCCGCAGCGCGCAGATCAGCCTCGTCGCGGAAGTCGCGAACGCGTGGCTGACGCTCGCCGCCGACCGCGAACGCCTCGCGCTCGCGCGCAACACGTACCGGACGCGGCAGGAGTCGTACGAGCTGACGCGGCGCAGCTTCGAGGCCGGCGCGGTGTCGGCGCTCGACCTGCGGCAGGCCGAGACGCTGCAGGAAGACGCCCGCGCCGACGCCGCCCGTTTCGCCGCGCTCGTCGCGCAGGACGAGAACGCGCTCGCGCTGCTCGCCGGCACGCGCGTTCCGCCCGAGCTGCTGCCGCCGCCGCTCGCCGACACGATGATGACCGCAGTCGCCGAGCTGCCGGCCGGCGTGCCGTCCGAAGTCCTCGTGCGCCGCCCCGACATCCTCGAGGCGGAACGCCGGCTGCGCGCGGCCAATGCGAACATCGGTGCCGCGCGCGCCGCGTTCTTCCCGTCGATAACGCTGACCGCGGCGGCCGGCAGCGCGAGCAGCACGCTCGACGGCCTGTTCTCGAGCGGCTCCGGCACGTGGAGCTTCGTGCCGCAGCTCCGCATTCCGATCTTCGAGGCCGGCCGCTTGCGCGCGAACCTCGACGTCGCCGAGCTCCAGCGCGACATCAATGTCGCGCAGTACGAAAAGGCGATCCAGGGCGCGTTCCGCGAAGTCGCCGACGCGCTGGCCGAGCGCGCGACGCTCGCCGAGCAGCTCGACGCACGGCGCCGCCTCGTCGAAGCGACAGCCGAAAGCTTCCGGCTGTCCGAGGCGCGCTACAAAGGCGGCGTCGACAGCTACCTCGGCCTGCTCGATGCGCAGCGCACGCTGTACGGCGCCCAGCTCCAGCTGATCGCAGTGCGCGAGTCCGACGCGGCGAACCGCATCGCGCTGTACAAGGCGCTCGGCGGCGGCTGGCAGTAAGGCTTTGGCGCGCGGGGACGGGGCGACCCCGGCGTGGCGGCACCCTCCCTGACAACTTCCCCGCAGGCATCGCAGCCAGCGCGCACGGAATTGTGCGTCTGCCACGCGGTCGAAGCGCGACCGGCGGGGATGCGCACAGCAGCACGCGCGGCCTCGCGAGTCACGGTCCACTGGAGGGCGTCATCATGCGCATTCGACACCCCGGCCTCCTCGGCGCGTTCCTCGCCGCGCTCGCAGTGGCCGGCCCGGCGCTCGCGCACCACGGCTGGAACTGGGCCGAGCCCGACAACTCGACGCTCACCGGCGTCGTGAAATCGGTGCGGCTCGGCAATCCGCACGGGCGCGTGACGCTCGATGTCGGCGGCGAGCAATGGGTCGCCGAAGTCGGCCAGCCGTGGCGCAACGCGCGCGCGGGACTGCGGGACGAGATGCTCGTCGAAGGCGTGCGGGTGACGATCTCGGGTCATCGCTCGGCGCGCCCCGGCGAGAAACTCATCAAGGCCGAGCGCGTGATCATCGGCGACACGACGTACGACTTGTACCCTGACCGCGACTAAGGGTGCGAATGTTCGGCGAACTGCTCGCCGCGATCGATGCCTCGGCGCTGTCGGTCCACCTGCGGCATTCGATCTGGCTCTACCCGGTCGTCAGCGCCGCCCATATCCTCGGCATCGCACTGCTGGTCGGGGCGATCGTGCCGATGGACGCGCGGCTGATCGGCCTGTGGCCGTCGCTGCCGGTGGCGTTGTTCGCGCGCACGATCCTGCCGTTCGCCGCTGGCGGCTGCATCCTGGCGATCGGCACCGGCACGCTGCTGTTCATCGTGCAGCCCGCCGATTACGCTGCGCTGCCGGTGTTCTGGACCAAGATCGGGCTGGTGCTGGCCGGCGTCACCAATGCGCTCGTACTGCGGCGCAGCGCGGCATGGCGGCGCGCGATCGCGCAGACGACCGGCACGACGCAGGCGCTGCGGCTTTCCGGCAGCCTGTCGCTCGGGATCTGGCTGACGACGCTGTTTCTCGGCAGGCTGCTCGGTTTTCTGTGACGGACGGCGGCGCGGCAGCGCACCCGCGCCGGCCCGGCCCTGCGCAACCGCTCAGTCTTCGAGCAGGCTGCGCAGCATCCACGCGGTCTTTTCGTGGACTTCGAGGCGCTGCGTCAGCAGATCGGCGGTCGGCTGGTCGTTCGCGTCGTTGACGACCGGGAACAGGCTGCGCGCGGTGCGCGCGGTCGCTTCCTGCGCAGCGACGAGGCTGCGGATCATGTCGAACGCTTTCGGCACCCCTTCGATTTCCTTGATCGACGCGCGCTCGACGAATTCCCGGTAGGTCCCCGGCGCGGGAAACCCGAGCGCGCGGATGCGCTCGGCGATCAGGTCGAGCGCGGTCCATTGCTCGGTGTATTGCTGCATGAACATCACGTGCAGCGTGTTGAACATCGGCCCGGTGACGTTCCAGTGGAAGTTGTGCGTCATCAGGTAGAGCGTGTAGCTGTCGGCGAGCAGCGCCGACAGGCCGTCCGCGATCTTCGCGCGATCATCCTCGCTGATTCCGATGTCGATCCTTGCCGCCCCTCTTTCGAGTTTCTCCAGCTTGTCCTGTTTTTCCAGCTTGTCCTGCTTGTCCTGCTTGTCCTGCTTCTTCGATGCCATGCTGTTCTCCTTGTCGAAAGCAAACGAAATCGGTGCATTGCACCTGCAGGACTATATACGGGATGCGGCGGCAGGACACAGGACAGGAGCATTGCCGCGACGCGCGCAGCAGATGTCGACATGCTGTCCGGGTCGCGCGCTCAATGGTCGAGGAGCTGCAGCCCCGGCGGCAGCGATTCGCCGAACGCGCGCCATTTCTCGGCCTCCTCGAGCACGACGACTTCGCGCACCATCGCGGCCCAGCTCGGCGGCGCGCTGATCGCCGCGAGGCGCCGCGCCACTTCGTCGCGCAGTTCGGCCGGCAGGTCGCGCGAACGGTCGCCGGTCATGCGGGCGATCTGCGCAGCGGCGAACGCTGCCGGCTCGATGCGCTTCCAGTCGAGCGCGAGGATCGCGTCGAGCCAGCGCGCCGCGACGTCGGCCGGCACGACGTTGTGCGCGCTGCCGTACAGCGGCTCGCGCGCGCCGATGCGCCCGACCGCCCACCAGGCGTTGTGCTTTTCCGCGGGTTTCTGCAGCCGCTCGATCAGCCATTCGCCGATCTCGATGCGATGCTCGACTTCGACCCGTTCGAGCGACGCGGCCAGGCGCGCGAGATCCTCGAGACTGCCTCGTGTCCCGACCGGCTGGCGGGCGCGGCGCGCGGCCTCGTCGGCTTCGAGCTGTTCGCCCGCCGCCTGCAGCACGAGGAGCTGTTCGGGCGCCGCCAGGCCTCCTGCCGCGCGCCGCCACAGCGTCCACCATTCCGACCAGTTCTGCCGCTCCCGCACGTACTGGATGCCCTGCCCGAACAGCGTCCACAGCTGCTCGACCCGCCAGTCGTCGAGCGGATAGCCGAGCCCGGGGCGCAGGCAGTAGCCGGCGAGGTTCAGCCACAGGCGCTCGTGCTCGGCCGAGCGGCGCCGGCGCCGCACGCGCTCCCACAGCACGTCGAACAATGCGCGCAGCAGCGGCACGTCCCAGCTTTCGCGCTTGCCGAGCAGGTGGTCGAGCTGGCCGCGCAGCTGACGCACTTCCTTGCCGCTGAGGTCGTGCGAGCGCGAGCCGAAGACGCGATCGACCGCTTCGACCGCGTCGGCGAAGCGCGGCGGCAGCGCCGCGACCGTCTCGGCCTGCGCCGCGCCGTCGCCGCGCAGCTGGAACGCCAGCAGCCAGCGGCGCGCGGGCTCGGCGATGCTGACGCAATGCATGTCGAGCGTGCCGACTTCGGTCATCGCGGCGACGATGCGCACCGGCACGTCGACCGCAGCGCTGCCGGCCGACGGGATGACGGTCGCGATCGGGGGCAGGCGCACGAAGTCGTCGCCGGCGATGTCGACGAGGTCGCCGGCCCGATGCGGCGTGTCGGCAGCCGACGACACGAGGTGGAACTGCACCGGCTGGCCGAGCTTCAGCGCGAAGCTGCGCTCCGGCAGATGGACTTCGACGGCTTCTTCGGTGCCGCGCGGCAGCACGCACACGCCGCGCCGCGACGACCCGTCGCCCTCGATGACGAGGAAGTAGCTGCGCGGCGAGCCGCCGCCGATGCGCGGCCCCTGCCCTGCGCGCACCAGCGCGTACGCGACGGCGCCGCGCGCGACCGCGACGTCCGGGTCGTCGTTGTGCAAGAGGCGCAGCGCCTGGCCGCGCCAGCCGCCGAGCACGTGCTGCAGCCGCTCGGCGAGCGCATCGGCGCGGAACACGCCGCCATTGAGCAGCACGGTGTCGGGCACCGGCAGCTCGGGCGCTTCGGGCGCATCCTCGCCGAGCGCTTCGCGCGACGCCCCCGCGTGCCGCTCGAGAAACGCCGCGAGGTGGCGCGTGATCGCGGGATCGGCCGGATACGGCAGGCCGAACTCGACGATGCCGGCACGCCGCCGGGCCGGCCGCTGATCGGCGCCGGCGCGAGGCACGAAGCCGTCGACGATCAGGTGCTCGACTTCGTCGCGTGAGAGCTCGACCGAGCGCGCGCCGCCGACGAGCCGGCTGCCCGCACCGAGCAGCGTCACCGTCGTGCGCTCGGGCGCGGCCGGGCCGAGCAGCTGTTCCTTCGCGCCGCGGCAGCGCTGCAGGAGCTGCGAGAAGCGCGCCGCGGTGAGCTTGCCGTCGGCCGCGCCGAGGCGCGCTTCGACGACATGCGCGAGCGCGAGGTCCATGTTGTCGCCACCGAGCATCAGGTGGTCGCCGACGCCGATGCGCGCGAGGCGCGGTTCGCCATCCTCGACGGCGACGCGGATCAGCGTGAAGTCCGTCGTGCCGCCGCCGACGTCGCAGACGAGGATCAGCCGCGTCGTCTCCAGTTCCGCCGCGAGTGTTGTCCGGTGGCGAAACAGCCAGTCGTAGCACGCCGCCTGCGGCTCCTCCAGGAGGCGCAGCGCCGGAAGCTGCGCAAGCCGCGCCGCTTCGAGCGTCAGCGCCCGCGCCCCTTCGTCGAACGACGCGGGCACGGTGAGCACGACCTGCTGGCGCTCCAGCGGCGCGTCCGGGAAACGCGCGTTCCACGCCGCGCGCACGTGCGCGAGGTAACTCGCGCTCGCCGCGACCGGCGACACTTTCGCGACGTCGTCACCCGCGCCCCACGGCAGGATCGGCGCGCTGCGATCGACGCCGGCGTGCGACAGCCAGCTTTTCGCGCTCGCGACGAGTCGTCCCGGCACCTGCGCGCCGAGCTCGCGCGCGAGAGTGCCGACGACGACCGGCTCGACGCCGGCGACATCGGCGGCCGCCCACGGCAGTTGCAGGTCGTCCGGGCTCAGCTCGCCCGGCGCCGGGTGGTAGCGCAGCGACGGCAGCAGTGCTCGCGCCGCGACTTCGCCGGGGGCGACGAGCTGATCGATCGGCAGCAGCGCGATATCGTCGTCGCCCGGCGCCGCGTACGCGACGACGGTGTTGCTGGTCCCGAGGTCGATCCCGACGAGGTAAGGCTTCACGGCATTCAGGACTGTCCGCCGCGCACGTCGAACGACACTTTCCAGCGCGCGCTGCCGTCCGCGGGCAGCGCTTCGAGCTCGAGCGTGCCGGCTTCGGTGACGCGCGCATGCAGCTTCACGCGCACGATCTCGCCGGCGGCGCGGCCTTCGGCCGGCAGGCTGGCCTCGATCTCCTCGAGCTCCTGCAGCTCGTCCGGCGCCCAGAAGTCGAGCAGCGTGCCGACTTCGTCCTGGCGCCGCACCGACGAACCGAAGAAGCGGAACCGCACCGGTTCGCCGACGACCAGCCCGAATTCCTGCGCCGGCAGCTCGGCCTCCGTCCCTTCCTCCATGCCGAACGGCGCGAGGCACAGCGCCTGGATCGGCGGCTCGACGCCCGGCACCGCCGGCATCGCGGACTCGACCGCGACGTAGTACGCCCGCGCAGTGCCGCCACGGATGCGCACACCGCGGCCGCGCCGCACGTAGCCGTAATACGCGGCGCCGCGCGCGACCGCGAGATCGAGATCGGCGCGCTGCAGCACGCGAACCGGCGCGGCCCCTTCGGCTTCGAGCCAGCCGTTGAGCGTCGCCAGCACGCGGTCGGCGAGCAGCGCGGACTTGAACACGCCGCCGTTGAACAGCACCGCGGTCGGATGCAGGAAGCTCGCGTCGGCCGGATGAAGCGCACCGAACCCTTCGAGCTCGGCGGTCGCGCCGAGCTGGCGCCCCAGGAACGCGGCGAGGTGCCGCGTGATCGCCGCGTCCTGCGCATACGGCAGGCCGAGTTGCGTGAGGCCGGCGCGCGCACGCGACAGCGGCCGGTCACTGACCTGGGCCGGCGGGAAGAAGCCGTCTACGATCGTCGCGGTCAGCATCTCGCGGCCGAGCTCGGTGCGGATTGAGCCGCCGATGAGCTTCGAGCCGCGGCTCGGCACGACGATCGGCACGGCGTCGACCGTCGGGTCGCCGAGCAGCGTCTCCTTCGCGCCGCGGCACGCGTGCGCGAGCGCGCGCATCTGCCACGCGTCGAGCTGCGTGCCCGCTGCCGCGAGGTTGCGCGCGACCGCGTATGCGAGCGCGAGATCCATGTTGTCGCCGCCGAGCAGGATGTGCTCGCCGACCGCGACGCGATGCAGTTCGAGGTTGCCGTCGCGTTCGACGACGGCGATCAGCGACAGGTCGGTCGTGCCGCCGCCGACATCGACGACGAGGATGATGTCCCCAGGCTTCGCTTCGTCGCGCCAGTGCCCTTCGCTCATCTGGATCCAGCTGTACAGCGCCGCCTGCGGTTCCTCGAGCAGCGTCATGTGGCGGTAGCCGGCGGTGGCTGCGGCTTCGGCGGTCAGCTCGCGCGCAGCCGGGTCGAACGACGCCGGGATCGTCACGGTGATGTCCTGCTCGTCGAACGGCGCGTCGGGCTGCGCATCGTTCCACGCGTCGCGCAGGTGCGCGAGGTAGCGGATCGACGCTTCGAGCGGCGAAATCCGCGCGACTTCGTCCGGCGCGTCGCTCGGCAGGATCGCCGCCTTGCGGTCGACGCCCGGATGGCACAGCCAGCTCTTCGCGCTCGACACGAGGCGGATCGGCGTGCCGGCGCCGCGCGAACGCGCGAATTCGCCGACGGCGTAGTCCTGCGCGCTCGCCCACGGCAGCGTCAGGTCGCCTTCGCCGAGCTCGTTGTCGTGCGGCAGGTAGAGGAAGGACGGCAGCAGCGGCAGCGCCTCGACCGCGCCGGGACCGGTCAGCTGAGGGATCTCCAGCACCTGCTGCGCGGCGTGTTCGCCGTCGCTGCCGGCAACGTCGACGTACGACAGCGCGCAGTGGGTCGTGCCGAGGTCGATGCCGATGACGAAACGCGGGTCGCTCATAGCTCCACCTCCGCCTGCGCGATGATCGACGCGTCATGATGCTCGGCGAGCTTCGGCAGGCGTGCGTCGGTGACGCGCCAGCCGCGGTGGCTGACCGTGCCGGTGAACGGCGGCTTGCCGACGACATTGCCGGTGAGGCGGATCGCAGCGGCGTCGAAACCGTCGGCGAGCGTCACGCGGCTGCCTTCGGCGTCGGCGCGCACCGGCTCGATGCTGAAATGCTCGCCCAGCACTTTGCGGCAGCCGGCGTGCACCAGCCGTGCGGCGCCGCCGACATCGGCGTCGGAATAGGCCGAGATATCCTCCGCGACGAAATCGACGAGACGCGCTTCGCGCTGCAGCATGCCGAGCAGCTGCAGCGCGGCCTCGTGCGGCACTTCGCGCAGCGGGCGCACGTCGGAGGGCGCTTCGGCGGCGGCCGGTGCCGGGACGTCCGCCCCGGCGCGCAGCCGCATCACCTGCGCGGCGAAGTCGCGGTTGCCGATGATCGAGAAGAACGCGCCGAACGCGAGCGACAGCCTGCGCATGAAAGAAGGAGGGGTGTGAGCCATGAAAAGGTCCTGTAGGTCCTGTAGTTGTCCGGCAGCGGCGGGGCTGGGATCGCGCGTGCCGACGGCGGAATGCCCGCGCGCGTCAGCGGCTCGTGCCTCGACCGGCGGTGATTTCGCCGCCGCCGCGCCTGCGTTCCCGTTCCGGAACCGTCCCGCCGGGCGCCGCAATTCAATTCCGGTTGTCGCATCATCGGCCGGGCGCCTTGGCCGGCGCCGGCGATGGTGCAACGCAATATAGTCGATTCTGCGACTGGCGCCCACAATGACAGCGAGACCGGTCGCGCGGCCGCCAGCGTGCGGATCGTACCATCCGGGCCGGCTCGGCGCGCCGGCCGTGGTACCACCGCCGACGCGGTTCGCGCCGATCACCGCGGGAGAACATCCTCATGCGCTACGAACTGTATTACTGGCCGTCGATCCCGGGGCGCGGCGAATTCGTTCGCCTGCTGCTCGAAGAAACGGGTGCCGACTACGTCGATGTCGCCCGCCTGCCGGAGGAAAACGGCACCGGTCTGCCGGCGCTGCTGCGCCTGCTCGATGGCGAATCGCTCGAACACGTGCCGTTCGCGCCGCCGTTCCTGAAGGCCGGCGATCTCGTAATCGGGCAGACCGCGAACATCCTGCTGTATCTCGGCCCGCGGCTCGGGCTCGCGCCGAAGACCGAAGCGGGGCGGCACTGGGCGCACCAGCTGCAGCTGACGATCGCCGACCTCGTCGGCGAAATCCACGACACGCACCACCCGATCGCGAGCAGCCTGTATTACGAGGATCAGAAGCCCGAAGCGCTGCGCCGCGCGAAGGACTTCACGAAGAACCGGCTGCCGAAGTTCCTCGGCTATTTCGAGCAGGTCCGCGCGCAGAACAGCTTTCGCAGCGGCTATCTCGTCGGCGACACGCTGTCGTACGTCGACCTGTCGATGTTCCAGGTCGTCGCAGGCCTGCGCTACGCGTTCCCGCGCACGATGGCGCGCCTCGAACCGGGCTGCCCAGGCCTCGTCGAGCTTCACCACCGCGTCGCCCGACGCCCGCGCCTCGCCGCGTATCTCGCGTCGGATCGGCGCCTGCCGTTCAGCGAAGAGGGCATTTTTCGCCATTACCCGGAACTCGACCGTTAGGTTGGCATCGGCAGAGGCCGGTTTTCGCCAGCGTCGGTGCGGTCCCTGCCGGGGCGCCTGGAAAGTGCGCTGCGCCGTGCGCGCCTCCAGAAAACCATGAGGCGCATTTCCCGATTCGACGTACGCGGGCATTGCGACGGCGGCCGATACTGGGCTCATGAAGATCCTCATTCTCGGCTCGTCCGCCGGCGGCGGCTTTCCCCAGTGGAACTGCAACTGCCGCAATTGCCACGGTGTGCGGCACGGCACCATCCGTGCCCGGCCGCGCACCCAGTCGTCGATCGCCGTCAGCAGCAATGGCGACGACTGGATGCTGTTCAACGCCTCCCCCGACCTGCTCGCCCAGGTCCGCGCCAACCCGTGCCTGCAACCGGCCCGCGCATTGCGTGACAGCGGCATTGTCGGAGTGGTGCTCATCGACGCCCAGGTGGACCACACCACCGGACTTTTCATGCTGCGCGAAGGCCAGCCGCTGCCGGTGTGGTGTACCGCGCAGGTGCACGAGGACCTCACCACCGGCAACCCGGTGTTCAACGTGCTTGCGCATTTCTGCACGGTCGTCCGGCACCCGCTGCAGGTCACGCCGCCGACGCCTTTCACGGTGCCCGGCGTGGCCGGCCTGCGTTTCACGCCGGTGCCGCTCGCGAGCAAGGCGCCGCCGTATTCGCCGCACCGCGACGACCCGCATCCCGGCGACAACATCGGCGTGCTCATCGAGGATGCGACGAGCGGCCGCAAGGTTTTTTATGCGCCCGGCTTCGGCGCGATGCAAGCCCATCTGGAGCCGTACCTCGCCGAGGCCGACTGCGTGCTGCTCGACGGCACGTTCTGGAGCGACGACGAGATGATCCGGCTCGGCATTTCAACCCGCACCGCGCGCGAAATCGGCCACCTGCCGCAAGCGGGGGCCGGCGGCATGATCGAGCTGCTGGCGCGCTACCCGCGCCCGCGCAAGGTGCTGATCCACATCAACAACACCAACCCGATCCTCGACGAGGACTCGTGGCAGCGTGCCGAACTGGCGCGGCACGGCATCGAAGTCGCCGCCGACGGCATGCTGTTCGATTACAGCCCGGAGGCCGACGCGCAATGAGCATGGACGAACTCGAAACCTGGAGCGCGGAGGCGTTCGAAGCCCAGCTGCGCGCGTTCGGCGGCTGCTACCACATCCATCACCCGTTCCAGGTGATGATGCACCGCGGCCAGTGCTCACGCGAACAGATCCGCGCGTGGGTCGCCAACCGCTATTACTACCAGATCAGCATCCCGATCAAGGACGCCGCGATCCTGTCGAACTGCCCCGACCGCGAGGTGCGTCGTCACTGGGTGCAGCGCATCCTCGACCACGACGGTTACGGCGGCGAGGGCAACGAGGGCGGCGGCATCGAGGCGTGGATCCAACTCGGCGAAGCGGTCGGCCTGACGCGCGAAGAGATCGTCTCCGAGCACCTGGTGCTGCCCGGCGTGCGCTTCGCGGTCGATGCCTACATCAACTTCGCGCGCCGCAGTTCCTGGCAGGAAGCGGCGGCCTCGTCGCTGACCGAGCTCTTCGCCCCGACCATCCATCAATCCCGCCTCGAACACTGGCCGCAGCATTACCCGTGGATCGAAGCCGAAGGCTATGCGTATTTCCGCCGCCGTCTCACCGAAGCGCCGCGCGACGTCGTCAACGGGCTGCGCATCACCCTCGCTCACTTCAACACGCGGGCGCTGCAGGAGCGGGCGCTGGAAATCCTCCGCTTCAAGCTCGACCTGCTGTGGTCGATGCTCGACGCGATGATGCTCGCGCACTGCGACGTGCAGGTCGCTGGCTGGGGCAAATACACGCCGATGACCGAAGTTTCCGCCACATCATGATTTTCATTAGCCTATTCCGGCGAAATGCCACTGGCTCCGGAAGGGCGGGCTGCAAATAATGGATCAAGGCGCGACATGGTGTCGCGCCACCGCTGAGGAGACAAACATGACCTGGGAAACCCCTGCCTTCTGCGAGATTCGACTCGGATTCGAAGTCACCGCGTACGTGTACGTCCGCTGAACCCGGTCGGGGCGGAACCGGCCTGCCGGCTCCGCCCATTCGCCAAGGACGCCTTGCCGCCATGGAAACCATCGCCCTTTCCGCCGACGCCCGCCCGCGGCTGTCGCCGCATTTCATGTTCCGCTGGGAAGCCAGCCAGGACGCCTACATCCTGCTCTACCCGGAAGGCCTCATCAAACTCAACCTTTCGGCCGGCGAAATCCTCAAACACTGCGACGGCGAGCGCACGGTCGCCGCGATCGTCGCCGAGTTGCAGGCCGCGTTTCCCGATCACGCGGAAAAAATCGCCAGCGGCGTGCAGGCTTTCGTCGACCTGGCCAGCGACAAGGGCTGGCTGCGCAGCTGATGCGTGCCGGCTGTCCGCAGGGCGGCGTGCCCGCCTTGCCGCGCTTGCCCGAGCGCTCGCCGCTTTTTCCAGAATCCTCGCCGCCCTTTCCACAATCCTCGCCGCTCTTTGCCGCAACCCCGCCGTTCGCCTCGCATCGCCTCCCGGTCGGCGACGGCCACGTGCTGCACGTCGAGGAATGCGGACGTCCCGGCGGCCTGCCGGTGATCTTTCTGCACGGCGGCCCCGGTAGCGGCTGCACGCCGGGCCAGCGCCGCCTGTTCGACCCCGGCCGCTTTCGCGCGGTGCTTTTCGACCAGCGCGGCTGCGGCCGCAGCACGCCCGCGGGCAGCCTGCGGGCCAACACCACCGCCCACCTCGTCGCCGATATCGATCGCATCCGCCACCTCCTAGGCATCGAGCGCTGGCTGGTGTTCGGCGGCTCGTGGGGCAGCCTGCTGGCGCTCGCGTACGCGCAGGCGCATCCCGACGCAGTGTCGGGCCTCGTGCTGCGCGGCATCTTCCTCGGCTCGGCCGCGGAACTGCGCCGCTACGCGCAGGGCGTCGCCACTCCCGCCCCGCACGCGTGGCAGCGCTTCGCCCACGCCGTGCCGCTCGGCGAGCGCGACGATCTTCTCGGCGCCTACACCCGTCGCCTGCTGTCGCGCGATGCCCCGACGCGCGTCGCGGCCGCCCGGCACTGGCTCGACTACGAACGCGCGCTGATGGGCGAGGCGCCGCTCGTCGCCGATCCCGACACGCGACAGCTCGCGAAGACGCGCATCCAGGCCTATTACCTGTCGCAAGGCTGCTTCAGCGACGCGGATCGCCTGCTGGGCGGCTGCGAACGTCTGCGGTACATCCCGGGCGCCGTCGTGCAGGGCAGCGCCGACCCGGTGTGCCCGCCGCAGACCGCGGAACGGCTGCATCGGGCCTGGCCGCAAGCCGAGCGGGTGATGGTGGCCGGGGCCGGCCACGGCGCGCTGCAGCCGGCTATCGCCGCCGCCTGCATCGCCGCGCTCGACCGGATCGCGCGCCGCGCCGCCGCTTGAATGCGCGCATCCGCCCAGGAGGGCGTGCCCGCTCTCAAGAAAATCGCGAGCCCACGTTCCAGCCTTTCTCGTATCGACCCGCCCGCCTGGCGCAAATAATGGGGCTATTAAGGCGGCAATCAAATACAACCGTTCGCCCTGAGCTTGTCGAAGGGCGCTGCCAAGGCTTCGACAAGCCTGTCCTGAGCGAGGTCGAAGGGCTCAGCCCGAACGGTATTTGGTTGCCGGGCTGATAACGATCGAGGAAACAGGAGAACACGATGCCCAAGGAAACCGGCGGTCTCAGTCTGGACGGACAGGGCAAGCCATTGTGGCTGTCGCTCGAGCTCACTTACCGCTGCCCGCTCAAATGCAGCTGGTGCAACAACCCGCTCGATTTCGAGGACTACGCCGCGAAGGAGCTGAGCACCGAGGAGTGGAAAAAAGTGCTGCGCGAATCGCGCGAGCTGGGCGCGCTGCAGCTCGGCTTCACCGGCGGCGAGCCGCTGCAGCGCCCGGACCTCGAGGAGCTCGTGGCCTATGCCGACAGCCTGGGTTTCTACACCAACCTGATCACCTCCGGCATCGGGCTCGGCGAGGAGCGCCTGATCGCGCTGAAGAACGCCGGCCTGAAGCAGATCCAGCTGTCCCTGCAGGCGACGCGCGCCGACGTCACCGACGCGCTGGTCGGCGCCCGCGCCCACGCCCGCAAGCTCGAAGCGGGCCGCCTCATCAAGGCCCACGGGTTTCCGATGGTGCTCAACATGCCGGTCTTCCGCCAGAACATCGGCATGACCGGCGAAATGATCGAATGGGCCGCCGGGCTCGGCATCGAGTACCTGGAATTCGCGAACATCCAGTACTACAACTGGGCGCTGATGAACCGCGACGAGCTGATGCCGACGCTCGAACAGGTGCGTGAGGCGGAAAAAGTCGTGCAGCAGTGGCGCGACAGGCTCGGCAAGAAGATGACGATCTATTTCGTCATCCCGGACTACTACGAAGGCCGCCCGAAAGCGTGCATGAACGGCTGGGGCGCGATCCACCTGACGATCGCCCCCGACGGCGTCGCGATGCCCTGCCAGGAAGCTCGCGTCATTCCCGGGCTGGAGTTCGAGTCGGTCAGGGACAAGGCGCTCTCATGGATTTGGCACGACTCACCGCTGTTCCGCAAATACCGCGGCCTCGACTGGCTGCCCGAACCTTGCGGTTCGTGCGCCGAAAAGGAGAAGGATTTCGGCGGCTGCCGCTGCCAGGCTTTCCTGCTGACCGGCGAGGCGGGTGCTACCGACCCGGCCTGCAATCGTTCGCCGCACCACCATCTAGTGCGCGAAGCGGTTGCGGCCGTGGCCAAGCCGGGGCGATTCCGCAGGCCGCTCGTGAAGCGCGCCGTTGGCGCAATGTCCACCGCGTTCCTGGAGAACTGAGATGCGCCACCCCTACGACACCGCGACCGGCACCATCGCGCTCGGCATCGCGCTCACCGCGGTCCTGGCCGCGCTCGTGCGCGTCCTCGCGGGCTGAGGCGCGGCATGGACGCGACGCTCGACCTCGCGCTGCGCTGGGCGCATTTTCTCGCCGGCATCATCTGGGTCGGCCACAACTATTCCAACGTCGTGCAGCGCCCGACCTGGCGCCCGCTGACGGCCGCCGACCTCATCGACGACCGCAGTCCGCGCTTTCAGGCGCTGCTCAATCGCGAGCACGGTTTTTTCCGCTGGGCGTCGGTCGTCACCTGGGGCGCCGGCGTGCTGATGCTGTCGCAGCACGGCTGGCTCGCGGGCGCCGTCGCCCTGCAGGGCAGCCTCGCGCCGATCGGCGTCGGCATGTACATCGGCACGCTGATGATGCTCAACGTGTGGTTCGTGCTGTGGCCGCACCAGAAAAAAGTGCTGGGCCTGGTGCCGGCCGGCATCGAGGAGCGGGTGCGCTGCTCGCGCATCACGCACCTGTCGTCGCGCACCAACACGATGCTGTCGATTCCGCTGCTGTTCTTCATGGCGGCGGGGAGCCACGGCGGCTTCCTGCTCGGCTGACGCGATGCCGCCGTCGCCTGCGTTCAACTTCGCCGCCGGCCCCGCGCGCCTGCCCGACGCGGTGCTCGAGCGGGCGCGCGACGAACTTTTTACGCGCGGGCCGGACGGCGCTTCGGCGCTCGAACGGCCTTTCACCGGCGACGCGTTTCGCGCGACGCTCGCCCACGCCCGCGAACGCCTCGCCGAACTGCTGGCGCTGCCGCGGGACTACCGCATCCTGTTTCTCGCCGGCGGCGCGCTGCACCAGTTCTCGCTGGTGCCGATGAACCTGCTCGGCGACGCGCGTCAAGCGGCCTACGCCGACTCGGGCTACTGGTCGCGGCGCGCGATGGCCGAAGGCGCTCGCCATGCCGATGTGGTGCTCGCTGCGCGCCACGCCGGCACGGTGCCGCTGGCTGCGCCGGCGCTCGGCCGCTGGGATCTGCCGCCCGGCTGCGCGTATTGCCACATCACGCCGAACGAGACCGTCGAAGGCATCGCCTACCCCGGCCTGCCCGACACCGGCGACGTGCCGCTGGTCGCCGACTGCACGTCGTGCTTCCTCACCGCTCCGGTCGATGTGTCGAAGTTCGGCGTCATCTATGCCAGTGCGCAGAAGAACATCGGCCTCGCCGGCCTCACCGTCGTCGTCATTCACGAAGACCTGCTCGAGCGCCCCGCGCCCCGCGTGCCCGCGCCGCACTGCTACCGGCTCCAGGCGGAGCACGACAGCTGCGTCAATACGCCTCCGACGTGGGCGATCCACGTCGCCGGCCTCGTTTTCGACTGGATCGCCGACGCTGGCGGCCTCGCGGCAATGGCCGCCGCGAACCGGCGCAAGGCCGAAAAGCTCTACGCGGCCATCGACGGCAGCGCAGGCTTCTACACGGCGCCGGTCGCGACCGGACACCGCTCCGGCTCCAACGTCCGCTTCCACCTCGCCGACGACCGGCTCACCGACCTCTTCGTCACCGAAGCCGAGGCGCACGGGCTCACCCACTTGCGCGGCCACCGCGAGGTCGGCGGGCTGCGGGCGAGCCTCTACAACGCGATGCCGGAAGCCGGCGCCGCAGCGCTGGCGGATTTCATGGCCGGCTTCGCGAGGCGTCACGGATGAGCCGCATCCGCCTGCGCTGGCACGACCGGCCGGGTCTGGCCGGCGGCATCGACAAGGACGGCACGAGGGCGGAGGAACTCTTGGGCCTGGGCTTCGGGAGCGTCGAATTCGGCACGGTCGCCGCACACCCGCAAGCGCCTTTCAGCCTCGCGGCGCTCACCCACCGCCTCGCCGCGCTGCCGCGCTGCACCGGTCGCAGCGCCATCGGCATCGGCATCGGACTGCCGCCCGACGCGGCGCCGGCAGCGCTGCCGGAGTTGTGGCTCGCCGGCCTCCTCGGCGCGTGGCGAGTCGCGGACTACGTGAGCTTCAATCTCAGCGCGCAAGCCTGCCGGCCGCTGCTCGCGCGCGAGCACCTGCCGCTCCTGGCCGCAGCGATGAAGTCGATCGCGGCCGCACGCGACCGCCTGCCCCGCCCGATCCCGCTGGCGCTCAAGTTTCCACTCGGTACGCACGGCGAGCCGCTGCCGGATGTCGCGGAAGCAGCGGCGCAAGCCGGCTTCGACGCGCTGACCGTGGTCCTTCCCACTGCGGACGGGCACCTCTCGCGGCTGGCGCGCTTCGCCGCGCTGGCGCGTCGGACCGCCGACGGTCCGGCGCTCGTCGCGGTCGGCGGCATCCGCACCGCTGTCGATGCCGGTGCGGCCCGCGCCGCCGGCGCGGCCGGCGTGCAGGTCCATCGCGCGTTTGTCGACGCCGGGCCCGACTGCCTGCGGGCGCTCACTGGCGCGAGCGGCGCACGCCGGCGCGCGCCGCTCCTGCCGGGATGATCAGCCCGGCCACGCCCGGTCGATCAGCGCCGCTGCGGCGGGCGTCGCGAGCAGGCCTGCGACCTGTCCGCCCGGGCGCTTGAAACGGCTGTCGATGAACGCTCCCGCGACATTCGCCGGCGCATGTCGCAGCAGCAATGCCGCCTGCACGAGCAGGACCAGCTGCATCGCGACGCGGCGAGCGTGCCATTCGGCTTCGGCCGGCGCGCGCAGCGCGTTCCCGAGCTCGCCGAGCCCCTGTACGAGCGCCGCTTCGCCGGCGAAGCCCTGCGACAGTTCCCGCCCTAGCGCTTCGACTCCCTCCGGCTCGCGCGCCGCGGCGCGCAGCACGTCGAGGCACATGACGTTGCCTGAGCCTTCCCAGATCGAGTTCACCGGCGCCTCGCGGTACAGGCGCGCCATCGGGCCGTCCTCGACGTAGCCATTGCCGCCCCACACTTCCATGCACTCGGCGACGAAGGCGATCGCGCGCTTGCAGATCCAGAACTTCGCCGCCGGCGTGACGATGCGCCGCCACGTGCGCTCCTGCGGATCATCGTCGGACTCGACCGCTTTCGCCAGGCGCATTGCGAGCACCGTCGCCGCTTCGCTTTCGAGCGCGAGCTCCGCGAGCACGTTGCGCATCAGCGGCTGCGCGGCGAGCACGTTGCCGAACGCCGAGCGGTGGCGGGCGTGATGGATCGCTTCGACGAGCGCGCGGCGCATCAGCGCGGCGCTGCCGAGCACGCAGTCGAGCCGGGTCTGCGCCGCCATCTCCATGATCGTCGCGATGCCGCGCCCCTCGTCGCCGACCAGCGTGCCGAAAGCGTCCTCGAACTCGACTTCGGCCGACGCGTTCGAGCGGTTGCCGAGCTTGTCCTTGAGACGCCGGATATGCACCGCGTTGCGGCTGCCGTCAGGCAGCCGGCGCGGCACGAAGAAGCACGACAGCCCGGCGGGGCTGCGCGCGAGCACCAAGTGCGCGTCGCACGTCGGCACCGAGAAAAACCATTTGTGCCCGACCAGCAGGTGGTCGCGGCTGCCGGCGGCGAGCGGACGCGCTTCGGTCGTGTTGGCGCGCAGGTCCGAGCCGCCCTGCTTCTCGGTCATGCCCATGCCGATCAACGCCGAGCGTTTGCCGGCGAGCGGCACGTCGCGCCCGTCGTAGTCGCGCGAGCGGAACTTGTCGCCGAGCGCGCCGAACAGCGCCGGCTCCCGGCGCAGCACCGGGATCGACGCGAATGTCATCGTCACCGGGCACAGCGAGCCGGCTTCCGCCTGACCGTGCAGGAAGAACGACGCGGCTCGCGCGACGTGTGCGCCAAGGCGCGGCTCGAACCACGCCGAGCTGTGCACGCCGTCGGCATACAGCATCGCGAGCAGGCGTGACCACGCGGGGTGGAAATCGACGTCGTCGACGCGGCGGCCGCAGCGGTCGTACGCAACGAGCTCCGGCACGTGACGATCGGCGAGGTCCGCGAGCCGCTGCGTGTCGGCGCGCCCCAGCACCTCGCCCTGCCCGCGCAGCGCCTCGGCGTGCCACCCCGCGCCTTCGCGCACGACCGCTTCGCGCAGCGCGATGTCGGTATCGAACAGGTTCCACTCGCTCAGCACCGGTACCTGGTTGAAGACTTCGTGAGTTCGCCACATGGGGGCCTCCCGCCGCGACGCATTCATCGTGCTTCAGCCTAGAACGCGGTCACAGCGCATGTCCACCTGCGCATGGCCGCCCGCTTCATGGCGTGCGATGCGGCCGAGTTCGTGTTCGTGCTTCTTGAGCGAGGCCCTGAACGCGGCGCGGAGAGCTTTTTGCTTCGGCTACTGCCGCGAGGTTCCTGTTGCCACCTCTCGGGCGGGCAGGCCGGCGCAAATCGTCAAATACGGGGAGCGAGCATGGCGGATATCTACGATGCCTTGGTGATCGGCGGCGGGCCGGGCGGCCTGACCGGGGCGCTCTACCTGGCGCGCTTTCGCCGCCGCGTCAGGGTCGTCGATGACGGTTGCAGCCGGGCTACGCGCATCCCCCGATCCCACAACATGCCAGGCTACCCTCACGGCGTTCCCGGCAACAAGCTGGTGGCGGCCATCCGCAAACAGGCCGAAGCTCATGGCGCGGAACTTTCCGTCGGCCGGGTCGAGAGGCTGGAGCGGGTGGCGCCGGGCTTCGCGGCCGTTCTGACGGACGGCACCCGCCTGTTGGCCCGTACCGTGCTGCTGGCGACGGGCGTCTCCGATGTCGAACCGGATCTCCCGCACCTGGTCGAAGCGGTGCGTACCGGCGCGGTGCGCTATTGCCCGGTCTGCGACGGCTACGAAATCATCGACAAAGCGGTCGGTGTACTCGCCGCCAGCGAAGCCGGCATCCGCGAAGCGCTTTATCTGCGCAATTTCACGGCCCGCCTGCACGTCTTCCGGATATCGCACGACTTTCGCATCGAAGAGCATTCCGGCCGCCTGGCCGAAGCCGGCATCTGCTGGGCTCCCGAGCCTGTCGACAGCCTGCGCCTGTGGGACGCACAGGTTCGCATTCGTCATGGCGCGGCCGAAACCCGCTGCGACTCGGTGTATAGCGCGTTGGGCACGCGCATTCACGCGGAACTTTCGATGGGCGCCGACACCGATGAAGCCGGTTACCTCCTCACCGACCGCCATCAGAGAACCAGCATCGACGGTCTTTATGCCGCGGGTGACGTCGCGCAGGGTCTGAACCAGATCAGCGTCGCGGCCGGCAGCGCCGCGATTGCCGCTGCCGCGATCCACCTCGCGCTGGCACCTGCCTGGCGCAAATGAAACTTTTGCATTTCCCGCGACTTACTTCTGAACGAATTTTTCCGTCGCAGGAGACGGGGAATACGCTCGCTATTAACCCGGCAACCAAATACCGTTCGGGCTGAGCCCTTCGGCCTCGCTCAGGACAGGCTTGTCGAAGCCTTGGCAGCGCCCTTCGACAAGCTCAGGGCGAACGGTTGTATTTGATTGCCGCCTTAATAACTACGGGGGGTGGCAAGGCGGCGCCACAGGTCGCGCGCGACGCCGACGAACGCGGCGGTCCAGGCGGCGAGCGCGGCATACAGAAAAAACGGCGGCACGAAGCCGAGGAAATCGAACCCCAGCGCGCCCGCCATCTGCTGCGTGCTCGCAGCGTACATGCCGAGCGGGAAGACCGCGCCCCAGTACAGCGGGTCGTACTTCAGCGGGAAGCGTTTGTAGACATGCCGCCACAGGCCGAGGATCAGCAGCATCGGAATCCACCACGTTCCCGTCGCCCAGTAAAACACCGTGAATCCCTTGAGGAACGGCAGCAGCGAACGCAGGAAAGGCGCGTCGGGGGCGTTTGCGATCAGCAGCGAGCCGGCCAGCGTCGAGATCGCCATCGCGCCCATGTTGATCCAGTACGGCGGCGCGAGGTCGCCGGGCGAAAACAGGAAGAACGTGTAGCGGTAGAAGATCAGCGACATCATCCAGATGTAGAGCATGCCGCCCCACAGCCACATCGACAGCGCGAGGAAGTTCAGCTCCAGCCGGTAAGGCTGCTCGAGGTGGTTCGCGAGCAGCGCGCCGAGCACCGCGATCGACTGCGTCGCGACGACCGCGAGCAGCCAGCCGCCGCTGATGCCGCGATCGAGCGTCGGCTTCTGCTCCTTGACGGTGAAAGCCGTGAAGATCGTGTAGGTCAGCCCGATCCACAGCGCGATCGCGACGAACCACAGCGCGAGCCCGGCCGCTTCGCTGTCCGCGAGGATCAGGAACTGGCTGCCGAGGATGCCGGACGCGGCGACCGCGGTGAAGAACCCGGGCCCGCGCAGGTGATCGACCATGTCACCGAAGAAGCGCTGCGGAAAGCGGATCATGCGCAGCACGAACAGCGCCGCGATGACGCCGTAGATGCCGACGTTGAGGACGAACAGCGCGTGCGCGAGGCGCGGCAGCGCAAGGAGATGCGCGCCCAGCGAGATGATCCCGGTCGCCATGACCATGCCGAAGTACGCCGGAGACATGCCTTCGAGATCCTGCAGCAGGCGCGCGCCGGCAAGCGCGCGTGCTGCCGGAGCGGCGGTCATCCCTCGTTGCTCCGCGGCGACCACTCGCCACCGCAAACGGACAGCGTGCCGGGCGGGCGGGGAAACGCTCCCGGTGGCAGATCAAGCCCCGTGTGCCGGAGCAACTTTCCGCTTGGTGGAAGCATTTCTTCTCCCGAGGCGTGCCGGATTCGGCGCAAAAAGCATATCACGCTCCGCGGCAGGCGCCGGAAGGGCGACACTCGCCGCACATTGCGATGATGTTAATCGGCCGCCCGGGCGATAGACTGTCTTTCGGTTCCCGGTATCGAAGGGAAAGACCCGACCAACGATGATGGAGTCGCCTGTGAACCGCATTGATCGCTGCACAGAGGAGGCCATCCGGCGCTTCCTCATCTTGATCGACAGCCGCTACGATACGGCAGGCGCGATCCTGTATGGCAGCCGGGCGCGCGGGACGCACCGCCCGGATAGCGATGCGGATGTCGCTGTGCTCCTTAAAGGGGAGCATCAAAGGGTGCTGACAACCACTCTGGCGATGGCGGACGTGGCCTATGACGTGCTACTTGAAACCGGCATCAACATCTCGCCGCTGCCAGTATGGCTCGACGAATGGGAGCACCCGGAGAATTTCTCCAACCCCGCACTGCTCCGGAACATCGCCAGGGAAGGGGTCAGGCTGTGAAGACCGAGAATTTGATGGCGAAGGCAATCCAGGCTGCCGCATCCGCAAGGGTGCTGCTCAATACCGGAGACGCCGACGGCGCGTGCAACCGCGCCTACTACGCGATGTTCGATGCCGCCCGCGCCGCGCTGCTGGCTTCTGGAGCCCAAGTTGGCAGAACCCACAAGGGCCTTCTCAACGCTTTCAGTGATCGCCTCGTCAGGAACGGACCTCTCCCGAAGGAAATGGGTCGTCTGTTGAAGCACGCAGAGGCATTTCGCTACGTGGCCGATTACGAGGGCGAGCCGGTGGAACTCGGCGATGCGCAAGCGATGGTGGAGCAGGCCGAACGTTCGTTGCTGCCATGCAAGAAGAGTTCATGCCAAGTGAACGAAAGAAATAGGTTTCGTCGACTTGGCTAGCCCTCGCAGCCCCGCGGCGGGCGGGCGTACCACCTGCCCGGTTCGCCTTCGTACAGCGTGACACTCGACCAGAAATTCCAGCTGAAGCCGATGTCCTGCCGGTCGCCGGTGGACAGCGCATGGGCGAAGAACCAGCCGTCGGCGGTGGCGCGGCCGGCAACCACGTGCCCGCCCGGCGAGGCCGTTGCCTGCGCGCAGCTCATGCCGGAGCCGCCGCGCGCGACGACTTCGACCGCGCGGCTCGCCGACGCCGTGTTGCCGGCGCTGTCGGTCGCGCTGTAGGTGCACGCGTAGCGGCCCGGCCGGGCCGTATCGACGCTGCTGCAATCGGCGCTGACGGGGAGTTCGCCGTCCTCGGGGTCGCTCGCTGTCGCCCCCGGATCGACGAACGCCTGCCCCTCTTCGAGGCGCAGCGGGTTCGCGCCGGCGATCGTGATGCGCGGGCCGCCGGGCTGGGCGGCGCCCACGCGCGGATGGCGCTCGAAGAAATTCCACGCGATGTCCGGAAAGCTCGGCCCGCGCCGGATCGACCACTTGCCGTCCCGCCCGTGCTCGCCGCCGATCCAGTAGTGGCCATGGTCGGTATCGGATGGGTTCGGCGTCGCCTGCGGCCCGTCGTAGAACACCGTCTCGACGACCGAGCGGCTCGCGGTGGCGCCGTCGATCGTGAAGACGGAATGCCGGCAGCCGTAGTCGTCGTCGCCGAACAGTGGCGTGCACGGCGTCTGGCGCGCCATCGCCGTCGCCGGCGTATCGTGTCCGGCCGAACCGAACACGATCAGCTGCGCGTCGCGCAGCGTGCGACCGGCCGGCTGGACGACCGTGCAGTCGGCGTTGTTCTGCATCACCAGCAGCGGGATCGGGTAAGGGTCATCGATTTCGGCACGCATGTCGGCGACGACGCGGCTCACCGGATGGAACGTCGCCCGCCCCGGGCACTGCCCCGACAGCGACACCGACGCCGAGTCCTCGCCATACGGAATGCCGGCCACGCTCGCCGCGGCCGCCCAGTACTCGTTGTGCGCGACCGCCGCGACCACCGTCATCGCCCCGCCCGACGACAGGCCGGTGATGTAGCGGCGCGCCGGGTCGATCGAGAAGTTGTCCTCGACTTCGCGCGCGATGCGATGCAGGTCTTCCGGCTCGCCGCGCCCTTCGTGCTGGTGCGCGTCGAACCAGAACCCCCAGCAGTTGCTGTTGCGCAGGCCGTCGTAGCTGGTGATGCGCGGCGCGACGAGGATGAAGCCGTAGCGTTCGGCTGCGGCGGCGAGCCCCCAGTCGCGCAGCACGTCTTCCTCGGTCTGCTGACAGCCATGCAGCGCCATGACCAGGGGCGCCGGCCCGCTCAGGCCGTCCGGGACATAGACTTTGTACTGCCGGTCGCGCGAGCCGGAATAGTCCTGCGCGCGGAACGTGAAAGCTTCGGTCGTGCCAGCCATCGCCGCCGCGCCGCCCACAACCAGCAGCACCGCGGCCAGCACATTGCGCCATACCCGTTTCACGCGCATCGACACACCTCCCTGGGGCTCGCCGCGGAAGATCCGCGGGCAGTTCGTCATCTCGCGCGTCCCGCCGGGCCGTGCGGCAGACTCCGACGCGCCGGCCGCTGCGCTCCCTGCCTGCGCTTTCACTGTAACGCAACGTGCGTATTGACACTGTTTTTTGCGCCGCTTTTGACACGTCGCGCACCGCGGCGGTCTTTTTCTTTTCGGGCTTTCAACCTCGGCCAAACAGGCGCGCGACAGCGCCGGAGCTTTTCCCCTCCCCGTCGTACGCGCCCTCCGCCTTGTCCAAATGGGCAAAGCAACCACAATAAACACAATCACGTCCCTACTGAAGGCGATGAGCATGAAAGTCCTGTCGGCATGGGATGCCAAACACCATTTCGGCGAGTTCCTCGATGCGGTCAGGAGGGAACCGGTCGTCACTTCTTGCACCGCTCGTTAAGATGCGCATCATGACGCATAATGTCATCTTTACTGATGACGGTGTCCGCATGAGAACGACTGTCACGATCGATGATGACCTGTACGAAAAGGCCTTGGAAGTGGCCGACCCGGCGATGGACCGGGCGGATCTCTTTCGCGAAGCGGTGAAAACTTTCGTTCGGGTACAAGCCGCCAAGCGTCTTGCTGCGCTGGGCGGCACCGTGCCGGAGATGCAGGATGTGCCGCGACGGCGCGGCGAGTCCTCGCAATGAAAGGCGTCCTGGTCGACACATCGGTATGGGTTGACCACTTCCGACAACGCAATGATGTCCTGGTGGACTTGCTCGATCTGGACTTGGCGCTGACGCATCCAATGGTCCTGGTCGAACTTGCGTGCGGAACACCCCCTGCACCGCGGGCTCGAACACTCGGCGACATAGGACTGCTTCAACAGACGCAACAGGCGAGTTTGCGCGAGGTGATGGACTTCATTGAACGCGAAAAACTGTATGGGCTTGGGTGCGGGCTGGTTGACATGGTTTTGTTGGCGTCAACGCTGATCACACCGGGCGCAGAGCTGTGGACGCTGGACAAGCGCTTGGTCACGCTGTCAGAACGGTTCGACGTGATGCATCGATCGGTCTTGCAGTAGAAGCGGTCTGTGGGGATTCCGAAACATGCGTTACGCCCCCGCGAACGCCGCCGGGCGGCCGAAGTGGAAGCCCTGGTAGAAATCAAAGCCGAGCGCGCGGCAGCGGCGGGCGCGCTCGGTGGTGTCGACTTTCTCGGCCAGGAGCCGCGCCGGGTAGAGCCGCAGGCGGTGCACCAACCGTTCGAGCGCGTCGGGATCGAGCTCCAGCACGTCGATCTTGACGATGTCGACGAGCGCGAGGAGCGGTTCATAGGCGGGCGTGATCGCGCAGAAGTCGTCGAGCGCGAGGCGGTAGCCGAGGTGCTTGAGTTCGGCGCAACGGTGCACGATCGTCTCGTCGACTTCGATCGTTTCGAGCAGTTCGAGGACGACGTCCTCTTTCGGCAGGCGTTCGACGCCACGGCCGAGCAGTGTTTCGGCGTCGAGGTTGACGAAGGCGGCGCAGCCTCCCATGACGCTCTGCACGCCGAGCCGCCCGAAGACGCGGGTGATCACCTGGGCGGTCGCGCGGGCGCCGTCGCTGACCCTCGCCTCGCCCGATCCGTCATCGCGAAACAGCAGTTCATAGGCGATCACATTGCGCTCCTTGTTCAGGATCGGCTGACGCGCGACGAACACTTCGTTCTGGCTGCCCATGATTGTCTCCATTGGCGTGGTTCCCGACGGCGTGTATTGCCTCGACCGCCCTGCCCGGCGCTTTCCGGACCATGACTGCATTCTTCTCCACTGCGGCTGAACGGCTCATGAAGCCGGCATTCAGTGCGCGTTCACTTTGAAAAAATGACCAGAGCCGATTTTTCTTCCTTGCAATATGACGAAAGACGACAAGCTGCCGCCGTCCGGAGAAGCCGCCCTGTCTTTGAATTGCGTAGGGCGGATCCCGTATTGCCGCCGTCGATTCCGTATTGCATCAGGCATGATGCAAACAGCGGTCCCGCCAGAAAATGCCTACCTGGTACCGTTCGTAGCTCCCTTGGTCGCCCGACGGCCGCGCCAGCGGAACGAGGGGCTTGTCGCGAAAGTTTTATTTGTCAGGACATTATCCGGACGTTATCATCGTTTAAATCAGACACTGGAAGTTGCCCATGACCACCTTGAACCAATCGAAAACCGAACGGATCGATGTCCGGGCGAGCGGCCCCGTCAAGCAGCTCCTGCAGGAAGCAGCGCGTGCTTGCCATAAGAACGTCAGCGAGTTCCTGCTCGACGCTGGCGTGACTGCGGCTAACCAGGCGCTGGCCGACCGTCGCCGTTTCGTGCTCAACGACGAGCGGTGGCAGGCATTCCAGCAGGCACTGGATCGCCCGGTGCAAGCCAAACCGCGCCTGAAGAAACTGCTTACCGAACCTGGAGTGCTGGGTTGAGTGCAGCGTATGAGCCGATAGGCAAACTCGGTGCCGCAGACGCCGTTGAAAGTTTCGACTGTGGTCAGCCGGCACTGAATCAGTTTCTGCACCAGTACGCGCTGGTCAACCAGAAGGCCAACAGCGCACAAACCTACGTCTGCCGCAGTGCCGGTGAGGTCGTCGGTTTCTACAGCCTCGCGGTAGGCAGTGTTGATCCCGAGTCGGCACCTGCGCGAGTGATGAAAGGCCTCGCTCGCCACCCTGTCCCAGTGATGATTCTGGCCAGGCTGGCAGTGGACAAAAATCATCAGGGCAAAGGGCTGGGCAAAGCGCTGCTCAAGGATGCGTTGCAGCGCACTGCCCAAGCGGCCGACATCGCGGGCATTCGATGCTTGCTGGTGCACGCGAAGGACGAGGCGGCGCGCCAGTGGTACGAGTCCTGGGAGTTCGAGTCGAGCCAGACCGACTCTTATCATTTATTCTTGATGCTCAAGGACTTGAAGGCTTTGTTAACGTGAAAGCCCGCGGGGGTCGAGGCTCCTGAATCGGACTCGGGGGATGTCGTAACAGACGCTCACCGCAAGTGTTCTCCAGAAGTACGTTACTGTCGGTTGACCGTAATGGAGATGCGAGATGGAAAAACCCAAGGCGGAAAAATCCGAGGCGATTCCCGTTTCACTGATATTGAGCGGTGGCCTGGCGCTCGGCGCCTACCAGGCGGGCGTTCTGGAAGCGCTCGACGAGTCGGGGCTGGTCGACACCGTGGCGGTCGCGGGCTCGTCGATCGGCGCACTCAACGGCGCCCTGTTCGTCGGCACTCCTCCCGACAGGCGGAATGCGAAGCTGCGGGCGTTCTGGTCGCGCATCACGTCGAACGTGCTGCCGGGAAAATGGCTCCAGTCGAAGGGCCTCGCCGACCAGCGCCTGTTCCGTCATGCGAGGAACTGGGTCAACACGCTCGGCGCGCACGTCACGGGCGTGCCGAACCTGTTCCGGATGCGCACTTTCCTCGACGCCGGACCGAGCGAAGTCCCGAGTTTCTATGATTCCTCGCGGACGAGAGTGACGCTCGCCGAAATGGTCGACTTCGACCTGCTCAATGACGGCCCGGTGCGCTATTGCGCCGTCGCCACCGACATCGAAACGAGCGCTGCGGTGCCGTTCGACACTTTGGACGGGACGCGGATCACGATCGATCACCTGCTCGCCAGCTCGTCGCTGCTGCCGTCGTTTTCGCCGGTGCGCATCGGCGCGCGCCTGCTCGCCGACGGCGGCCTGTGCGCGAACGCGCCTCTCGAACCTTTTCTTGCGTCCGACCGCGTCGGCGAACTGCCTTCCGTGTGCATCCTCATCGACCTGTTCTCGACCGACGCGAAGCCTCCGCGCACGCTCGAAGCGGCGATGGAGCGGGGGACGGACATCAAATTTGCGGCCCAGACGCGCCTGAGGCTGGAAGCGATCCAGCGCGAACGCGGCCTCGAAGCCGCGCTCAAGCCCGGCGAGGCCGGCGACCGGGGAACGGAGCTCGTCCACCTCTGCTATCGGCCGCTCCCGCACGACGCGGGCTCGGAAAAACAGTACGACTTCTCGAGCGAGACGCTCGCGGACCGATGGCAATACGGGCGGGCCGACGGCCTGCTCGCCCTCGAGCGGATCAGCGCGCTGGCGAAGGAAACGGGCCGGGGACCGGGCCTGCGTGTTCATCGTGTCGGAGCGTGGACGGCGCCGTAGCAGAGAGCCTCGGCGCGGCGGCGAGCGAAGCGTGCCGGGGTGCTACGGTCCGGTTTTCGCGATCGACGCGACGGTCTCGTCGATGAGCCGGCGCGCGATGCTGAAACGATGGGGCAGGCGCGGCAGGCGGTCAATGGCGAACCAGGCTGCGGCTTCGATCTCGTCGGGCTGCGGGACGATCTCCCCGCTGACGTAGTCGGCGACGAAGGCGATCATCAGCGAGTGCGGAAAAGGCCACGGCTGGCTGTCGAAATAGCGCAGGTTCGTGATCTCGACGCCGACCTCTTCGCGCACTTCGCGCTCCAGCGTCTGTTCGAGCGTTTCACCGGGCTCGACGAAACCGGCGAGCGCGCTGTACATGCCTTCGGGGAAATGCGGCGAGCGCGCGAGCAGCAGTTCGCGTCCGCGCCGCACCAGCCCCATCACCGCCGGCGACAGGCGCGGATAGCCGGTGAGGCCGCAGTCCGGACACGCGCGCGCCCGCTCCTTCGCGTGCACCACGGTGGCCGAACCGCAGCGGCCGCAATAGCGATGCGTGTCGTCCCACTCGATGACCTGGATCGCGCGCCCGGCGATCGCCAGCACCGTTTCGTCGATCCGCCCGAAAAGCCTGCGCAGGCCCTGCCACTCGGCGTGATCGGGCAGCTCGGGGGATGCTTCGGCCGCGGCCGCGGCCGTGAAGCAGTCTCGCTCGCCGAGGCGGCCAGA